>Ga0116231_10002331_pt1 | contig 39661 bp, 30 predicted proteins | sample S1TSphgellanicum_2_FD_89695 | JGI IMG/M metagenome (GOLD analysis project Ga0116231, IMG submission 89695) | Host-associated microbial communities from peat moss isolated from Minnesota, USA - S1T2_Fd - Sphagnum magellanicum MG | ecosystem: Host-associated > Plants > Peat moss > Unclassified...
TACTTCTCCCACAAAAAATCCTTCTTTTAAAAAAAAAACAAAAAAAAAAAAAAAAAAAAAAATAAAATTTTTTTGTGGGGGGTGTGAAGAAAAGGATAAAAAAAAGTGACACCGTGTGGGGGGGGGGGGGGGGGGGTGGTTAGGGTTTAGGCCAATGAAAGAGGGTTCATGAGAACATGAAGTTCTGAACTTTGGAGGCACCCCCATACCTAATCAGCAGCAGCAGGAATCACAACAGTAACAACTGAGGAATTCTGAACAGGAAATAAAGTGCATGAGGGCGAGAACTGGCCCATATATAGAAGAGTAGTAATGGAGAAGGAAATGAAACTGAATACATGTCTCATAGTCCAGTTAAGAGCCAATAAAGAGATGAAAGCCAAGCAAGTGCTTCACTGCCTTGTATCTACTACCTACTACTACCTATCCATCTTTCCCAAATGCCTAATAGGACTTGGTTCAAGAGAGAAGACAATATAATATAATGACAACTTCTTGACTCTTCCTTCCACTGAATAAATTATTAGGTTGTGGCTGTTTGCTATGGGCACAACCTTTTTTGCAAACCTGAAACACTGGCAAACCTATCTCATGCATATTATGGAGCTCCAGGGCTGCTTGCTTGCTTGCTTGCACCTCCAGTTGTGGCAGGGGTACTTTACTCCACCCACCCACCTACCCACCCACGCACCCACCAAGGGATCTATCATAGTGAAAATGCTTTAGAATGCTTTGGGATGGTTTAGGATGCTTGGCTGTTGGGCATTGTCTCGTGCATTTGTTAAGGATTCCAAAATTTCATGCCATCAAATTCGTTATTGCTTGGATATGGGATTCTTGAGTTTTTGGTCATTATTAGGAAATTGGGTCTGTAATTAATTCATTAGCCCAATCCACTATGGAGGTCTTAAAAGTGAATCATGATCACTCCACCTTGCATGCAATCCCACCTTTTTATCTACCTTACTTTTTGGTGAATGGAGGGGGAAGCCTTTGCAAAATATGGCTACTAGTGGCATTGTATCATTGTGAATAGTATAGGATTATTTTGTCATATTGATGATTTTATCATACGTTTGTGGCATTTGAATAGAATATATATTACACTTTGTACAAAGTTCAATGTAATGCACAAAATGAACCACCATATCTACCGTGCAACTACCTTATCATTTTGTGCATTACATTGAACTTTGTACAAAGTGTAGTATATACTCTATTCAAATGCCACAAACGTATGATAAAATCATCAATATGGCAAAATAATGCCACAAAAAAGGTTTGATACAACTACCATGCAAAAAAGTTTGATGTCATAATGATCTAGCAAAAAAAAAATGTAAACATACAAAATGTGGGTTAAATTTAGTAGTACTTAGCCTAGTTAGACACTAATTCATTAGTTTTTGAAATTGCAAAAAAAATTGATAAATACTTGTCCACCATGTCAAAAATCTGAAAGAAACTCTCAAGCTTTCTAGCTACAATATTTAGTATAATGTTGGATTCTAAAATATTATTAGTTTTACTACCAAACATAAATTTTTAAAATATTTTATTGAGCACATTTATACAAAACTAGGCTAGGTATAATGATAGTTCAAAATGAAAATAGTCAAATTCAATTTGGATAAGAAAAAAATTTCTTCCTTTAATGTTAAACATTAGTGTGTAGAAGCTTTTATGAAATGAAAATAAATTGGGAATTCTTTTTTTTTTATTAAAGTCCAACTCTCAATATAATTTATCTATATGATTTCATATAAATTATCTAAACTTGGCAATTGCACCCCCATGACATTGATCTTGATGTTTTTACTAGGTTCCTAAATAAACCAATGTTGGGTGGTTCTCACTTGTTTTTTGAAACTACTAGTTTTGGTTCTTACACAAGTTTTTAAAAATTGGCCAAATTCTCTTTAAAAGATTGATGTTGTGATATCTACCTTAGTTTTTAGATCAATGCCCAAAGTAAAAGAATTATATATTTTCAAGTAAGCTATTTGTAATTATCAATGAAAACTATCAATTCTTAGTTAAATTATCAAATGATGAGGTTTAAACCTAACAGAAATTCCACTAGTTGACAAGCCTTCATTTGTGAGAGGTTTATGAAAATTTTTAAATCTAAAAAAATTATCTTGTCTTGAAAAAGGTTTTTTCAAAACTAGACAATCTTTTTAAATGAAAGAGACTAGTTTGTGATAATTGCCCAACATTGGAAGAAGGCATGTATTTACTATCAAGCACACCTAGAGGGGAAGGCATTAGAAAAAAAATCCATTTGTGAGGCTTGTAAGGCTCTAACCTAGGAAGTTTTTGAGCAAACCCATGCCCTTCAAGCACATGCATAAGTTCATTTCATTTTGATACAAGGGCACAAATAATAGGTATGAAACAGGTGATCATGTTTACCAAAAATGAACCTAGGTATGTGCATAAAAGGACATGGTCATAATTCAGATCATTTTCAAGCAAAAAAACACATCTTGTGTGAATGTGAAAGTGTCACACACAATTTGCAAAAAATGTTTTCTTTTAACAAAACGTTTGTGTACATTTTAATCTTACTCCAATAACTAACTTTTAGCTATCAAAGTTATTGGCTAGATAAATGTAGTATTATGGCCTTTAAGTGATGAAACAAATCCACCATGTTGGACTCATTGATGGCATAAGAAATGTTCATTGGCATAGTCCACCAATTGCTTTGAGTTGTGACTTGGTGGTGGTTGCAAAGTGCTCTTTTAAACTCTCCAAGAATACAACAAAAAGTGAAAACATGCAAAGCAATCACACATTCAAGATCTCTCAAATATTTGATGTTGCATAGAATTTCACTCAACACAATTACATAAGCTTTTTGGAGTATTTTGTAACCCAAACAACTCCTCATCAAACATTAGACCGGCATAGAGATATTGACACATAAGTAGATTCTTAAATCAAACTTTTAGACACATCAAACATCAAACTTGCATTCAACTTTATCAAACACAAACCCACATTCAATAAAACTAAAGTAGTTGCATTCAACTTCACACAAACTTACATTCAACCTCGCAACAAAACATTTCATAAGAAATCTATCGTAAATTTCGCACAAACTTGCATCTAACTTCAATCACATCCTTAATAAACCTTTAATCTTAATTGATTGCAAAATGGAAACTTTAGTAGAAACACACACTTCAACATTGACATAAAAAAAAAATGACACCAAGGACACATAAACAAAAAATTTAAACTTCAAGTGCAACATTGATAACACATAGACCTCAAAGTCAACATTAACAAGCCATAGACCTCACAAGTAACATTGACACTTAACACTACACATATCTATACGCTTTGACCTATTAAGTGAAGTTCTAAAAAATTAAAAGATGTTTCACATGTTTTGCCTTTGCTCACCATTGAAGCACATTACCCCTTAAGGTTAAGGTACTTGCAGCCAACATATCACAAAAACACAACACAATTGAAGCATTATGACCATTAAAGTTTGCTTTAAAGTACTTGCAATCAACAATCATAAAAACACAACACCAAGAAAAAATGCAGTTAGGTATCTCCCTTGTTGTTATTGATAATATTAATTGTAGTTGCAATTATTTTATAATGTACACCCTTCAATAGCACTAACTATTAGTTTTTTTCAAATAATTGAAATTTGCAATGAAGTTTTCATTTTCTAAAACCATACCATCTTCAATATTAAGGTATTCTTCAATGGATTTAAGCCCATTTGCAAACCCAAATCTAGGATCATTTAGCTGGTTCTTCATAATTTAAACAAATTATTTAAATTCCTAATCCCAATTTTACAACCTTTCAAGCTTGTGATGAAAATTGCAATATTAATAATATTTTTCAATCTCAATTTGTGAACAAAAAATGCCCATGATTTGACGAACAAGATATGATAGATTGGGAAATTGTTCATGGTTTACCCACCAATTCAAAGGGTCTTGAATGGATCTATAGGCATTACAATTTCAAAGGAGATAAATTAGCTTTGATGAGTCCCAATATAACTTCTTCAATAAAAATAAATGACCCAAATACACCCAATTCAAGCACAACAAAACTAACAGGTTCAATATTGATAGAATGGGTGTTAAAGCTTTGTAAATAGTTAATAACATTGGCAAAAGAACTTCACAATCATATTCGACAACAATTTGCACAACTAATTCAAGGTTCACATAATCTTGGATGAGTTAAAAATTTTGAATCATGGGTCAAGCATAAAACTAGCATATTTTGAATGATGTGCTTCTAAAATAATGATCCCCATTATAAACCCTAGGTTAAAACCAAGTTGGGATGCTTGGGAAATGTTTAAGGCAACCAATATTTGTGTTGTTTGGTTACTTTAAACCTTATGGTGATAAAAAATTATGTTTAGTTGCCAAAGCCTCACAATAATTGAAAAACAATTTGGGTGGTGAATGAAAATTTCATAGGTGCTGACTGAAATTTTAAATCATCGGATCAATGATGGTGATCAAGCCATTGCCAATTGGATGATTGAAATTTTTTGGGCAATGATCAAATTTTTTTGGGGTAATGATGAAAAACATTTTCTAGGACAGATGTTGTGACAATTGATGCAAAATGGGCACGTTATGTCATTTCTGAAAACCCTAACCTATATTATCCCATTCATAGTGTAATCAAAGTGCCCATTAAAATACACATGGTTATCGCATTAAAAATTGCATATTGGGGCATATTCACAATCAAGGCACCCAAAAGGACAATATAACGAAGAAAGACGATTTTTTCCCAATGAATTCCCGGCAGTCAGGGCACTGGATACCAGGGTGCATACCTTGGTTCATACCCGCCTCTGACCTTGATACCTGGCCAACACTGCAATAAACTCTTCATGGGACACACCCTCATCATAAAGACATGGTCCGATTTGTTTAGTGTAATTAGAAGGCATTTTAGAGTTATCCGTAAAGTAACCCTCTCTTCACCCCGTCTTTGGGCCTCCTTTCACCTCCTATCCCCTCTTTCAGTGGTATTCGCTGAGTAAAGGCATTTTAACAAATTCCAGGATGAAATGCTGATACTCAGCATAAAATGCACAAGGGTCGAGACTAATTACAGTAGTTGTACAGTTAGGAGCAGTGAAAATATATGTAGCAGTAGTGGAGGCGCTCAGGAAAATGGAAAGACAGGATGAAACTCAGTTTACCGCCAAAATTGATGGTTTTCTGAGTTTCATCCCCCGTTCAACGCTAATGTACTTGTTGGCAGGTTCTTTTTGAATCTCACCCTGTGTACGACCAAAACTCAGGGTTCTGGTGCTGTGTTTTTCTTACTTTACGGATAACTCTAATGTCCAGCATATTTTTCCCTCCGTCGTTTGGGGGTGTTATAAAAGTTCATTTTTAATGGCCATTCCATTTTTCCCCCTTTTTTGGCTTTCCCTCCATAAGACCTGGTGAGTGCAAGGGGTAGAAAAAATCAGAGGAGGTCTTAACACTTGGTAAAGCCTGTGGCCTGGGACTAGGTAAAGACCCCTACACAAAATGAAACACGAGCTTTTGTCTCACTATAAGTTATTACCATCATCATGAATACCATACGAATGTCACACATGATTTTGTCTCACTACATTGTCTTGCTTGCAATGCTCTTCTCCATTTTTAACTGACACAAAAGTGACCCATAATAGTAACGTGGATTGCATAGAGTGTCATCTTTATATCTCCAAGAGCTTTTTAGCACTTGGGTCCCCCCTTTTAAACTGACACCCCCATAATAATTGATGACATAACACAAATATTCCTTGCTTAGTTTTTCCCCCTTCCCCACTCCAGCTCAAGGCACCTATTATGCTCCCCAAAAGGGAAATGGGTGTAAAAGAATGAACGGGGTTTCATTGAGAAATGAATTATATAATACTAAAGGTGTGAAATACATGAGGGCTGTGGCCATTATACTTACATTATTCTTCTTTAGCTTTGAATTTTAATTTACACTTCACGTTACATTACTTGTAATTGACACAAAATGTATTCACTTTACCACTTAACTAAGTCAAAATTGCAACCAACGGAACCAAATATAATTGCACAATGAAATCAATTAAAAGAAATAATTAAGAAATAGAATAAAATAAAAATTATTTTTCAAATGAATGAAATATAAAATAATTTGCCTTGCCTTCAATCCGTTTAATCTAGTTCTCCTTCTAACTTCCTAAGTACATTTTTATAAAAGTGTTTGAACCAGCGTTTTGCTGTATTTTCTTTTTAGGAAAACCTCGAGTCTAATTTTGAGACTGAAAATTTTATTTGGAGATTTTTCAGTTGTGGGGTTTGAGCCTGATTCTTGTAAAATTTCAAAACCTTTTGTTTCAGTTCTACAACATTTTTTCAAACTCAAGAACCTAGTTCAAAAATTGAGTCTAATTTTATGTACACATTACACATTTTTCAATGCTAGAGATTGTATGAGTACAATATTTCACTACAAATTACACAACAGTCTATATAGATACAAAGTTCAACAATTAATTAAAATTAAAATTTAACTATAAAATTTAAGTTACTTATCAATTTTTTTTTTAAAAATCAACTTTCTTACCCAAAAATTGTGAACTTATGGTCAAGATTTTTTTCCACAGTTCTAGTCTTAATTCCAAACTTGCAAAAAAGACTAGTACCCCGGGTTTGGTTCTTGTGCCTGTTTCAACAAAAAAAAAGAAGGTGTCAAGTCATGTCTGAGTCACAAGTACCTAGACTTGAACCCTAGTAATAACCCTGCCAATTGGACACCGTTACAACATTGGTTTGAACATCACCTCTTTTTTACCATAAGTTCCAAGTTACTTTTAGCAATAAGGTGTTGTAGACGAAAGTTAATGCATAGTGGGTGTAATGTGGTGGCCCAACAAATGATATCCATATGGAGGAAAAACATTGACAAAAAAAACTTGTATCATTATTTATAAATAATAAGGGAGTTGGGTGTTGCATTAATAGATTGTGCAAATCAATTCTAGTCATTTCAGAAGCAAGGAGGATATGGTGATAATTCACATATGAGGAGGTTCCCATGCTTCTACGGAAGATTGCACAGTGTGAAGAACTTCTACAAATCTTCCCAACAACTTTCTAGATTGAGCTTTACAGGATTGTATGTTTCCAATGATTGGGTGGTGAATTTTTTTTGGGTTTGCTTGCAGGTACTATTTTGAACATGCACAGTTTGTCTTAGTAATTTTGTTTTTGGGTTTATTGTTGGTGATCATGGACATGGTATTTTTCTAAGAGCATTATTTAGACAAATTTTAGTACACAACTAGTGTGGCCTGTGCCGTTGGCCCAAGTGTGAACCCATTACAAAATAGGGAAATTCAACATGTGAACATTGTTTTGCAATGTATGTATCAATTTTTTGAACAATCAAATATGAAAGGAACTCATGCTTGAATTGAATGGTAAGCCGTCAAGTGTTACCACATTCTCAACTGATTTTTCCTTCCAAAACCTGATTTTTTTGGAATTTATTTCAAATTTCAGCAACAGAAATCACTTAAAAATCAATATCTCCCACATTAGAGATCCAAGTCTTACCAAATAAATTCCATTAAATCCTGCTCATCAAGATCTTTCCAACAAGACCAAAGGCACATTCCAATTCCTCTGAAATTTTCAGTGAAGAAATCATTCAATATTCAAGAACTTTTGCACCGCAAGTCCAAACATCATGGAACCAAGCCCAGGCACCCACCCTTGTCGAGAGCTTTCCAAAGACACAAAGAACACAATCTGAAGAATCTGAAGAATCCCAGTTCGGTGGATCTCATAACTACGAAACAAAACAAACTACCTTCTTTCATAGATAGATCTAGCAACAAAAAAAATTCCCCCACTGTCCTCTGGCATGTAGTTACATTGTACACAAACTCAAGGGTACAAAGTGCCAGTTGCCAAAATGGAAGAAGTTGAAGGGTGGACAATAAGTTACCCCTAGTTTAGAATAGGTACCCACCCTCTTAGAAAGGGTTTCTAGGGCCAATAAGATTCCTTATTTGTTCACATACCTTAGAGTTTAGGAAATTCTAGATACAATAATACATGCTTGGTTTGGGACATATTATTATTGTGTTTGAACTTTGTGCATGCGTAACATGCACAATTTTTGGGATTCGGGTTCTGATTGCACATTGGACAAGCTGGTAGAACTAGGTCATAAGTGACTTAATTTCTACGTGTCCCCAGAGAACCAAAAAAATAAGGCATAAGTTATTGAGTGACTATTTTCAAGAGGCTACAATATATGGAAGTAATTAGTGCTGAATATATATAGTAGCAATCCTAGCCAATGTGCCCCAAGTAGGCCGGAAATTTCTCGTATCCATCATAGGTAACTTTGGACGCCTGTTACAAAATAGGAGGCACATGGTGTATGCCTTCCAATGGACAATAGTTGTATTTCCATTATTCATGTAATTTCCCAGATCTGCTTTACATGTGAAACATGAATTGACTCGCAATTGGCATTTTGATGGAGTCTGGTCTAATAGAGTTACCCTCTAAAGTAAGAAAAACACAGCACCAGAACCCTAAGTTTGGTCATACACAGGGTGAGATTCAATAAAACACCTGCAAAAAAAAACAGTAGCATTCAACGGGGGATGAAACTCAGAAAACCATCAATTTTGGTGGTAAATTGAGTTTTATCCTGTCTTTCGTTTTTCCCGAGCGCCTCCACTGCTGCTACATATATTTTCACTGCTCCTAACTGTTCAACTACTATGATTGGTCTCGACCCTTGTGCATTAAATGCTGAGTATGAGCATTTCATACCGAGATTTACTAAAATGTCTTTCCTTTGTGGATACCATTGAAAAAGGGTATAGGGGCAGGGTGTGAAACTCAGGCATGCACCATTTCTTTTGCGGTAAACTGAGTTTCATCCTGTTTTGACCCCCTCTTTTCTTTTTCCTTAGTGTCTCCATTGCCGCTGCATATATTTTCACTGCTCCTACCTGAACAACTACTATAATTACCTCAAACCTTGTGCATTAAATGCTGAGTTTTAGCATTTCATAACCAGATTGAATAAAACTTCCTTACTTTGCGGATCTCGCTCAAAGAGGGGAGAGGGGGTGAAAGGAGGTCCAAAGACAGGGTGACTTTAAGGAAAACTTTAATACTTGTTTGACAATATGTATTTACTTACATATTCCAGTTCCGGGTCCAGTTCTTTAAGAAAACCAAATCTTGATTTCCGATTTAAAAATCAGACCTGGTTTTGGTTTGGTTCCAGGTAACCTAGACCAAAACCAGCGGCTAACTGTCTGTTAATCTTTGGTTAGCCCCTGGTTCTAGATGTCTTTTTCAAATTTTCTATAAAAAAATTCCAAAGGATCCAGTTTTGGTTCTTCATGAACTGAGGTCGTAGTTCTGGTTCAGTTCCAATTCTTTGAAAAAACTAAAACCTCTGTTCCAAAAAGCAGACCCAGTCTCAGTATGGTTTTTACTAACCAGAATTGGAACCTGTGGTTCTAACCAGTGTTGGTTGGTATCAGCAAAATGTTGGGTATAAACCCGGGTATGCACCAGGGTATGAGCTATCCTACCCAGAGGTTATCAAAGTTCCCATATGACGGTTGGGCACCGTATTTTTGATTTAGGGTTTGGCAAAAATTTAGGGTTAACCCAAATAGGCGGGTTTAGGGTTTTAGAAAATTGATGTGATACCAAGACTTGACGTTTTCTCTCAAAGTCTATTATCATGAGACTGGTATCAAGGTTGTGATCCATTTGGATTATGATTGTTCCTTTTGGAGGTCGCATCAGTTTATGAGTGAACTTTTCGGAGATGGAGGCATAAGATTTGCAAGATCCCTCCTACTTCCAACTCTTAGTTGCCATCACAAGGAGGAGCTTGTCTTCAAGACGAGATTCCTTGCTTTGTACCTACTTCTTGCATTCAAGTTATTGAAAGTCGAAAAGGTTTATGTGTTTGAATTTTTGATTTAAGCTTTGCATTGAAGCTTTGGCCTTTGGTTGTCCTCTTTTTGCCTTGAATGCTTGGTTTTTCATCATTTTTCTTGGTGCTTCAAAGCTCTACTTTGGTTGTCCTCCTAGGTGTGTGGAAGCTCTATGTTGAAGCTCCAAGTTCTTTGGTCCTCTTGTTGGGTGTTAGAAGTTTTGCTTTTTTGGTCTCTAGTCTTCTTGTTGGGTGTTGGACACTTTGCTCTTTTGGTTTTTAGTCTTTTCATTGGGTGTTGGAAGCTTTGCTATTTTGGTATTTGGTCCTTTTGTTGGGCGTTCTTGTTGGGTGCAAGAAGTTTTGCTCTTGTTTTGTAATTGTTTGCTCCTTCCAAAATCTCTTCACTTTTTTTATTTTACAAATGTTTAATTGATTTGAGTTCATGGGCACTTATTGTTCAAATGAACTTCACACTATAAACTCTAATGATTTAGTTGTCAATGAGCTTGAAAGCTTGATTTTGTCAAAGGAGCTATTCTAAGAGGTTTAAATTGTAGTTGTTGAAGAACGTTAAGCTAAAAAAAATAAAATATGGAGGCAACGATTAATTCAAGTCAATAGCAACGCAATTTTCAAGGTTCCCTTTCATTGCATAATAAAGTTTTAGGCCTTCTTCATGTTGAACAATTGCACTACTGAAGTTGATGTGCAAGGGGTGCAATTCATGAAGTGTGTGATTTGTTATTCTTCTGAAAATTCTTCAAGTTTTCAAAGTTCAACCAAGTTTCAAAAAGGATTTGTAACTTACAATCCTAAGCATGGCATTACATCCATGCAGAAACATGTTGCAAATGAGCATATCTTGGAGTATCTCTTACACAAAAACTCTAATGTAAAGGGTAGAAATGGTGGTAAACAAAAAAAAATGCAAGCAAAAGGCATCTACCACACCTACAACCATCATGATTTTTTTGGGAAATGTGAGCCTTATAAAAAATCTAACCCTATTGAACTAGGGTTTATTGAGGATCTTGTTTTGATGATTGCTAAGGGCTATATGCCTTTATCCATTGTGGAGAGCCCTTGGTTGAGGCGAATGGTGTTCACTATTGTGGTCAAGTTCAATTTCCTTTTTGTAAACAATTTGTTCGTGAACACCTTCCTATTCTATTGCAGAAAACCGTGGCAATTTATGTGCTCCCTATAATTACTCAATGTGCAACAATGACAACAACATTTGATCTTTGGATGTCAAGATTAAGCAATGACACTTTGCCTTGGTCATCAATTTCATTAACCTTAGTTGGGTTCCTTATCACATTAATGTTGGATTATTTGAAACACCTGATAGTTTTGGTGTAGCTTTTGTAGAACAAGTGAAAATGTTTTTGGCTAAATTCAACTTGACAAATAAGTCATCACGTATGTCAAGGATGAAGGAGCTAACTTGAATTTTCTCACAACTACCTTCATTTTTGTTGTGTCATGTGAGCCTTTGCAATTACCTTAGCCATTTGCTAGCGTTTGCTTTGGTCATGCTATGTCAAAGGCATGTCAGTATGCCACAAATGAAGCTAAGGTGGGTGTGGGCATGAAGTTAGTTTGAAAAATGCATAATTATCTTTAGAAGATAATTACCTAGACCAAGAAGTCTAGAAAGGGCAAACTTGAGTGGGAGAAGGCTTGCCATAAGGTTGGCATGTAACACAAAAAATCAAAACCTTGTTAAAAACATGTTTTACTTCCAAGTTAATTCTATTCCAAGAAACCTTGGAATATGCGAATGTTATCATCATTTGTTACACCTAATAAAGTTCAACTCTACAAGCTAAGGTTCCCAATGGGCACGCATGGGTTATTGTTTGAGTAATAACTAAAACCCTAAACCTAGTTGTTCATTAGTGTTTATTGAATCAACGTAAAGGGTATTGGTTACTATTTGATGCATTATTTGTTGCTTTGGTGATCATGGGGACAATGAGGAAGGAGTATGTGCATTGGGTTGCTTTTGTTCTTCCACTTTAATGTTGTGAATTTGATCAAAAAATAAAATTCTTATATGGTAGAATGGCTACTAAAATCATTAATGTGTTGTGTCCTTTTTTAGGTTGTGGAAAAACCTTCTCTCGAGACAAAACTCATAATATAGTTGCTTGGATGTTGGATCCATGCTTTAAAGGCATGGATTGCATCATGGATTACATTGGCAAGGATCAAGCTACCACATTAATGCAATAGTATGATGATTTGATTATAATGCCCATATTGGAAGCTGTTATAGGTTTTTTGAATCCATGTCAAACCAAAAGCCTAGATCATCCACAACATAATAACCTTTGATTTCATGTGGACTATTTGGGTTGGTAACTTCAATTCATGAAATTATTAAAAATCTTTTCAAAGTCGAATTGTCTTTGTTTCATAAATTCCATGTGGAAAATGTAAATTCTTTTGATCCATTGATGTGATGGGTTGCCAATGAGTCTAGATTTCCAAATGTGGGTTTTTTGACATGACAAGTTCTAGGCATTTTGGGTTCACAGATTGAGACTAATTGGATATTCTCAATCATAAATGTGTTCACTAGCTGGCAACGATGTCATCTTGGAGTTGAGAATCTTGACAAGCTCATCATCATATACAAGAATTTGCCCTCAGATGAACGGTGTGATTATAAGCTTGTTGATGGAGACAAATTGATTGATTTTTTTGTGGTTGAAGACACATTGCTAGAAGAAAATGAAGAACTATTTGAAAAGGTAGGCTATAATTTGGAAGAGGTAGAATGAAAGGATAAAATCTTAGATGAAGATTCTTGATGTTAGATGGTTTTAAATGGATTGTATATCTACTTAGATTTTGCATTCAGATTTTGTACTTGACATTTCTTTATAAAACCTTTCCTAGATGAAGAATTTTGATGTTAATTGATTTTTAGATTGGTTGCAAATCTATTTAGATTCTACACTCAAATTTTGTACATGACACTCCTTTATAAAACCCTTCCTAGATGAGGATTTTTGATGTTAGATGATCTTTAGATGGGCTACAATTTGGTGGCAAGTTGCTTTTCATTGCTTTCAAGTTTGTTCAAGTTGTTCAATTATTTCACCTCTGAGTTAGTGTGTAGTGAATTCTTACCTTTATGTCACTATGGACTTCAATGTTCAATGTTGAATAACTTCATTATATATAATGAAATATAGGGTGATCTTGTTGTCATTGTGCAACTCAACAAAATCTAGACCTTCAAATTTCTGTTACAAATTACAATGTGTGAGTTACAATTGTCAACATGTTTCAAGGCTTTTGCTTCTATTTCATTACCTTTCAAACTCTAGACTCTCAGAGTATAAAGCTCCAATATCCAAAACTATAAGTTGTAACTTAACCCTAATACCTACATTGTTTATGTTTAAACCATTGCTCAAGGTTTCAAAGTTTAGGGCGAGTTGACTTTGATTTTTGTGGTTTTTAGTTGTGCACATTGGTGAATCAATGACTATAACCATTGTGAGTCCATACTTGATTTTTGAATGAAGTTTTTTTGGTTAATTTTTAAGTCCTTTTAATTAACTTTTGAGTCATGGCCTTAAACCTTTTATGTTGATTGATGTGATTGGGTCATTAATGAGTTTTGTGCATTATGTTCATTCTTGATGAATTCTATGCATTGCGTTGATGAATTATGCACATTAAATTGAAAGTCATTAAGGACTTAGGAAAAAAATTGCAAGTCCATCATCGAATTGTGTGCAGTGCACAATAGTTAGTGAGTTTGGATTATGATTGCATAATGTTGGCATTCATCAATGCTTGGACTCAAAAAATAATGCATAGTTGTTAATGGTGAATTTGGCGACTATGGTTGCCCAATTTTAACATTCATCAAAGGTTGGATCTAAGAGGTAATGCACATTAATTAGTGGTGAGTCATGGTTATGGTTGCTCAGTTCTGGCATTCATCAAAGATTAGATTCAAGACTTGTGAGGTATTGTGCATTGGTCATTGATGAGGCATGATTATGGTTACCCAATTTTGAAATTCATCAAAGCTTGGATTTAGGAGGTGGTGCACATTGGTTAGTAGTGAATTGTGACTATGGTTGACTGGGTTTGACATTCATCAAAGCTTATACTCAATAGGTGGGGGGACCAAAAGGGCACTTGAGTTGGTAACTTGAAGTTGAAATACAATTCTAATAAACATTGGAGTGGCATAGTCGGGTGGGAAATTGTTGACATGTTCATAATTATGTTTTGGTAGCTAGTAATTTTTTTTTCAAGTACCCATGGTTGTGGCATTGACTTGTGATGAGGTGCGTACATTAGTTAATTACTGTTGAATTTCTATCCATGGCTATTCTGTTCAAGGTTATTGTAAAATCCCTATTATGTTTTTTGTTGAACACATTCTTAAAGGTTCCAATGCCCAAAAATTGACAAAGGTGATTATGAACTCTCTATTCAATGTTAGAGGTTTAAGAAAAGTTGAGGTGCTTTTTTGATTGCCATGTGTTGATGCAAATGGTGTGAACACCTTTCAAGGTGTTCAAGGTGGGGTTATAGTTTAAATTTAAGACTTGCATGTTCCTTTCTTGATGGGGATCCATTGTATGGCACACAAGACTAATTTGGTAGTCTAAACTCTTTTTGGTTTGCCTATGGTGGCATGCCTAGAGGACTTGTTGCAATCCATTCACACATCTTTTTGTAAATCTCCAAAGTGCCACCTAGAGTTCATTAAACTGGCCCAAATCATGGAAACAAAAGGCAATAAACTATTTTGGTACATAAACACTTGATAGATTAGTATGTTAAGTCCATTGAAGCATGTGCTTGAAGAATACCGGCCTTTGTTGATGAAAATGGTAGTTGATTCAACAATTGTGACCTTAGTAGCAAATAATGTGGATCAACTTTGTGATGTCCAAGTGATGCTTGACTTCGCTTGACTACTACCTATGTTGACTATTGTGCATTCTTCCATCAAATTTGATGAGCTTTAGGATGTTTTTGTGTGTGATTTCATTGCTACAATTTCCCTTTGTAAGGCAAATTTATTTTAGATGTATTGTGATTAATCATTTGGGTTCCAAGGAGGTGCTTTCAAGCATTTCAATGGGTTAGTGGAATGTGTTGATGATACCATTTCCATGAGGTGGATTATCAATTTGAATATTAAGATTGACAACATGGCTTTTGAATTAGGGGGTCAACACATTTGGGCAATGTACAAAGACCATGTCACTTTTGAAGTTTCTTTTGTTACTTGAATTGTTTATGCCAAGGTGATGGTATAGCTGAAATTGCAATCTGCATCTTGAACTGAAAAGTTGATCTATGAACTTGGCAATCATTTCCCCTCTCATGAATTCATGGGTACATTTGAGGTGGTGTATCCCCAATATTGGTTGGGCCTTGACCTTGAAACTTCCTTACAACTACACTTGAATGTTTTCAAAGATGTTTATTATGTGCCAAAAAATGTAGGTTGTTGTTTGTGTTGTCGACTAATGTTGTTTGTATGTGCAAGACCACCATTTGCTACGATGGGTAGGACTAGATTGTTTAGGATTTGATTCCCTCACATAGTTCTTTAGGATCAAATAGAATCAAGTCATCCACATGTCTAAGAAAAAAAATGCAATCTTGCTAATGAAAGAACTATAAGCTATTCATTTTCACACAGACACCTACTGAAACTAAAGTTACCTCACTAACACAAAGCTAAGAAAAAAAAAAGTGATCACTTAAAACTTTTCTCCTTACTTTGCAAGTAGCCAAACAATTTGACAACTTTTAGCTTCATGTAGCCAAATTGCTGACCAGTGGGTCCCCTAGGTAGCCAACTGGCCAACACTGGGAATATGAAAATAAAACACCGATGGGATGGGCAGGGGAGCAGCCAGGACAGGGCTTCTCACCTGGTGGAAACTAATAATACTAACAGAGACAATAGTGCATTTATGATTGGCATTTTCCATATAATATTCTTATAATAACTCGCCTAGGGTTGATGGTTCTCATCAGACTTACTTGAATCATTGGAAACAAGTTGTGTGCACTCCAGGGGCATTATAAGTATCACCAGGGGAATATGGCCAAGGGTGACAAATTGCACAATAACTCTGTTGGTGGTGAAATGAAAGCACACGCAATCTCTCTCTAACTCTACTAATGTTTGAGTGAGGACTCAGGAGCCTCCCTCCCACAAGGCCCTACACCTGTGTTCGCCACTGCCACCGACATCAGATATTTGTTTTGCAGATTACAGAAAACCAATCATTTGATTGAGGAGCAGAGGGCAACCCAGTTCAGTTTACACACCATTGGATAGAACATAGCTAATGTGTACAAAATGGTCCTAGTGAAAATAAGGTGACTAGGATGCAGCTTTTTTTTTCCAGGGTATTTCTTTTGCCAAAAAGAATAGACTAAAAATTAAAAGTTCAAAAAATAATTTGGTTTTTGAGAGTTTCAGTTGTCAGAAGTGGGAAGAAAGTTAGCAAAAATCGTCATATTTCATATTTGGGTAGTTTGATAAAGTAGCCCAAAACATGGAAGGCTGATTAAAGATTTTGTACTTCATATCCAGTTTATAGTCAAATTTGGCTAAATCTTCCTGGAGATGATGGCCACTTTTGCTACATCTTCCTATGCATGATTACCACTTTGGTTATATCACAAACTTCCGGAAGAAAGCGCACCTCTGAAGTGAAGCATCAACTCACCAATTTAGAGCATATCCAGTGGTGCTTGGTATGTGACTTTGCAAAAATATTTCTCATATTCCAGTTTAGTTATTTACTTTTTCCTAACCCCACCCAGATAACTAAATTGAGACTCCAAATAGGTGTGAGACTATAGCAATTCACTTGGACCAGTCCCACTACCTAGTCAATCAAGAGGAGGTTTTAGGCTTAGTCTCTAGTCAATCAAGGGGAGGTGTTAGGCTTGGCTGTGCGTTTTACCAGCCTCAGCAAACTGTGGAAAAATGCCTGGCCAAAACCATTTTGCTCAGCCAAACCAGCATGTTTTGACTTTTCTTCATCCAATTTTTAAGTTGCAGGGTCACACATATTGACTGTGGAGTTGCTCTCTTGTAACCATTTCCTTACATGTCACAAGGATTCTGGAATCTGAGTCTGCTTCAGACTGGCTTTCCTAAACTTACCCTTTTAACCTCTTCCTCTCTAATTCATCTCTATAACCCAACAACCAATAAATTTTCCAGTCATGATGATCTAGGCCCAGCTGGAGGGTGTTTGCAAAGTTTTCGAAGGATGCTCTGTGATCTGGGTTTTCTTCTGTTGGAGAAGTAAGTAGTACGAATGCACAGAATATCCTAAAAAAAATTATAAAAAATTTATGTCTCCAGGAGAAGGAACTAATTGCTTCCAAAAGAACATGCTGGATCAAGGATGGATTGTTGATCATTTGAACAAACTGTTTGTATGTTCCATTTGTATGTACCTATTATGACTGACTGCCACTATACAACCGAAAAAATTCAAGATGGGATAAAACATAAAACACTCCTGGAATAACATAAATACAGTAGTTGGTGTACAGCCATCAAAGCTTGGGTGACACTGCTTCCATCAAAGAGGGTATTGTGGTGTGCAACACAGAAAGGTCACTTGCTAGCTGCCACTATGATTGGTCCTACATTGAATCATATAGGAAGGAGTTACCAATAAAGGAAAAACCCTCCACACTTCGACAGTGTAAATGGAGGGTGTAGTCAGGTGGGCATTTTACTTTTCGAGATGCCCATGTTAAATTTTTTACCATGATACCCGACAGGTACCTGACTAGTATGTGCTGGGTATGACAATGTGAAAGTGAAAATGAGTGGAGTTTAATGTCGTCAGCTAATGCCCTCAAGCCAAGGCCTTCCTGAAATAACCGATCCCCCAAGGTGAGAGCTGAGGGCCGACTATTCCAGGAACACCCCAGCCCTAGGGCAATACCCTACACTTTCACTCGAGAGACGTCTTGGAAGGTGTAAAAATATACTTTCCCAATTGTCACCTAAGGTAATGACACATCATAAAATGGATGGCCCAGCAGTTCCAGGTTTAGGGAATATTTTCAAAAAACAAAACCCATTCTAGTGAGAAAGGCTTTGCCCTTGTAATTGACGGCCTGCTATTGAAGACTAGAAGGGGTGGTATAGTGTGATTGAACAAGTTTTGTGCTCAGAATTAAATGATTATGGGGAGCCCAAGATTACTTAACTTAGTTAGGGGAAAACCTTGTCAGTTAGACTGGCAACAGCTACAGCTAGGATCATGGGGTGGGGTCGGGAGGACGGGGTGGAGGGGCAAGGACAAGTTCTCTCACTTATTCCAGCAGCCAGACTGCAGCTGGCCACTGTAACTAGGGTTTACAGGAAGGAAAGGCAGGTTCCAATAAGCTCTCTAACTGTATTCACCCAGCTGCTTCATCACTTGACCCATCACACTGTTAATACACAACGGACAAAACCAAGTGTCTCCAGCTACTCCTCAGACGAAGACACGACCCCCACCCCGGCCCAGAGCAGATCACACACTCAGCAGCTGTCTCATCTGCCTGCATGTCAGACTGTTATAAGACTCATCAGGATTCAGCAGTAGTCTCCAGCCGACCCTCTTCCGGACAGAGATGCACTTTCCTAGCTCCTATAGACTCCTAGCAAGGTGCACAAGCAGCTGCTGTAGTATATTATAAGATAGTCGCCCATAAGGTAGCCAAGCATGCGGCCTTCTGAACTTAACAACTTTTGGCTGTAGAGATAGATAGCTATTTGGAGCGTCATCTTAATCTAGAGTGCGCCACTTACCTCCTCCGGGTTGGGTGCAACAGTGTCGATCCACTGTAATGAGCTGAGACCAGCCTCCTGGAGCATTATACGGTAGGGGGAGCTTGCAGTGCAGCTAGGGAGCTGCTGTAGTTGCTAGCTAGATAGAGCTTCAACTCTAGAATTATCTAGTTCATCGGAGTTCTTATCTGAGCAAGAATCGTACTGCAAGAGGCCGTCATTCACAAGTTGCAAGTGGAATCTGATCACATACAGGCCGGAGCTGGTGCAGGAAGATGAATCACTTCATGAGATTGGGTGGCGTTGGATGCGACAGGGGCAGCTTCCTGTAACGACGTCGTACGCATCAAAGCACTTGAGTCCAGAGGTGACGACCCAGTGAAGAATACTTCTGTGCACCTCGGAGGAGAATATATCAGATGATTTCTTTAGCTAGCAGCCGTCAGTCCCGCGGACTAGCTGCTGGTTCCGGATCATAGTCGATTGAGACCTCGCAGGAACTAGAACCAATTGTGAGGAAGGACGTGATCAAAGGCGGAAGATCATATACAGCTAGAGTCTTTGGACAAAGATCATCATGGGTGTAGTTTCAGAGGCGATGGTGCAGGATGCACAAGGGCTATCAGGCGTGCTGGACCAACTGGTGCAGCTTTGGTTGATGGTGCGAGCACCCATAGTAGCGCCTATACTGCAATTTGCAGTAAATTTGTGCTTGGTCATGGTCACCCTGCTTTTCGTGGAGCGCATGTACATGTCCGGGGTGCTGTTCGTCGTCAAGCTCCTAGGGAGAACCCCGAAGACGATGTGGAAGTTTCAGCCCATGAGAGAGGACGTCGAACAAGGGAGCTCTTCTTTTCCCATGGTGCTAGTGCAAATCCCCATGTACAACGAAAAAGAGGTAACTAGAACTTGTTATAATGCAATATTCATCATTCTCCTCCATTGCAGTTAGGGTCTCATTCCATTGGGCTGCTGTGATCACAGTAGGAGCCTAATGGAAAGCCATTGACATAGGACCTTGTTTCTTGCTGCAGAAATCAATAGGTAGCTTTCCATTGAAGAGCTGCAACTGAGGTGAAAATATGAAATTAATCATGTTAGAGAACTCTGCTAACACCTATTCTCACCAAAAAAAAAACCTGATGTCATTGTATGGTGAGTCACAGTTTGACTCACAGCTCTCACAGCCCCAGTTTTTGGACAATGCTTGACGGGTAGAGCTGTGAGATGACTGTGAGCACAGCTAGTTGAAAAAACATAATGGAAAGTTGCTGTGACCACAGCAACCTAATGGAAAGATGTCCTTAGTCACGCAGTTGTCGCAAAGTCAGGTGGTCATAACAGGCCGGCGTCGCTATTGGATCGTGTGTGATGGCTACAGGTGTACCAGTTGTCTATACAAGCGGCTTGTCAGTTGTTATGGCCGGCAGACCGCATCGTGATTCAAGTGCTAGACGACTCAACAGATCCGTTTATCAAGGTACAAGTTCTGAGCTCCTATTCACCTCCCCCTTCCGGCGTTCTCAATAATGACATTTAGCCTTCGTTGTTCGGGAAAGCTCAGGAATGCAGCATTTAGCTGGATCTTAGAGTCTTATAAGCCTTCACCCAAGGTTTTCCAGTATGAAGTGGAGTTTTCAGAGGTTAGTGGGGATGATTCGTGGAACTGTGAAGTTGAGACAAAAGGTCTGAACCAGGTCTGAACTTGTTGTCAACTGATCCTTACCTCGGTAGGAGTAAGGGTCTCTTCCCATTACACTACTGTGATCTACACGAGTACTTCCAGTTACACAGTGTGCTGTGATCAATCTAATGGAAAGCCACTGACATAGGGCCTTGTTTGTTTGCTGCACTGACAGTTGTTTTCCATTGGAGAAGTGCAGCTTAGTGAAAACATGTTCTAGAAACTGAGCTCTCATTTGAACTCAAAACCGGGAATCCAAAAAAAGAAAACGAAATAGAAAACGAGTTGAAGCATGTAGACTAAATTGACATTATGAGGGTCACTCATCATCCTGAAGATGCATGTGAAATGCAGGAATTGGTGCAAGCGGAGGTGAAGCGCTGGGCGAGCAAAGGCATCAACATCAAGTATGAGATCCGCGTGAATCGTACCGGGTACAAGGCGGGCGCATTGAAGCAGGGAATGCGACACTCGTACGTGAACGCGTGTGACTACGTCGCGATATTCGACGCGGACTTCCAACCGGAACCGGATTTCCTCCATCGCAGCATTCCGTTCCTCGTCCACAATCCAGAACTGGCGCTGGTTCAAGCACGCTGGAAATTCGGTAACCAACTGAACTGAACCCGTCCCGTCCAACTAATCCCTTCATCCATAAATGTCCCCAATTGAATTTCTGAAATGCTGACCTAGAAATAATAATAATAAATAATAATAATAAATAAATAAGATCTAAAATGCTCTTGTCGTTACTCATTTAATGCATGGAATGGGTCAGTCATTATTAATGCATGGAAATTAATCATGATTTTTTGAAAAGAAAAAGAGAGATAAATATTATATGGTCAGATCTTCGCCAGGTTGATAAGGCTGATCATGTGGATCAGTCTAGTAAGTACTGCAGACCAGGTTGAGGGCTGCATGCATCATGAAGCCCTGTTCTGTTTGGCCACGTTGCACCACCACCTTCACTGGTGGTGGTGTGCCTTGGGTGAACTGGTATGGCCCTGGTGCCATGGCAGAAAACACCAAATGTTTTGGAGCAGCTTCTTAAACATCACAGATATGCTGTTCTGATACCGGAGAGAAAATCAGGGCGCCCTTGAGTTCAAATTTAACATTTCCCAGGACAAATTAAGCTCTCTAAGAGGACCCACTCAAGAAGATGAAGTTGTCAGTGTTAGGTGCTGGTTCACACTGACCCACTGGTGTTACCTTTGCCAGCTTGAGCAAGGGCCAGTGTGAACAAGCACCTACTGTGGTACTTCACATTTTTGAGTGAGGCCTCCTAGTGGCCATATTAAAAGCCCATAAAATGTTAGATTTGAACTCAGAGACCATGATTTAGTCTAAGCTTGGGATATTTGTAATATTTAGAAATAATCCCCTCCCCTCCCTCCATCCCTCCCTCCTCTAACAATCTCTTTTAAGGGCCTTGGGTGAGCCTGCACATACACAACTTGTACGCCCACATGTACAGCCACAGTGAACCAGCACACACCAGTCCACCATCCCCTGGATGCCCGTTATGACTCACTTGTGGATGATCCTCAACTGAGTTCCTACCGGGTCTCATCTTGGTAACCCATTCAATAAGAAGTAGGTTTAACCTATAGACAGGTAGCTTAAAAAATAGGGGATTACTATGTAAGTAGATAGTTTATACATAGTGGGTAGGGGCTGTTTTTACTACCTACCTAGTTGGGTAGGTAGTAAATAAAGCAACTAAGCTAACCACCATGGTTAGCTAGGGAAGTGGAACTCAACGGAAAACTGTTTCCTGCTCACATATCATCCATCCTTGATGGTGCACTGGTGGGTGCTGCTGGTTCAGGGTGGCCCACACTTGTACCATGGTACCCCCGCCTCCCTTCCCAACCCCCAAAATTTCCAAACATATTGTAGATACCGAGTCCTAAGACGAAATCCGGATCTCTAGGTCTAACAAAAAGGACAAGGTCTATAAGTGTGTTCGTGCTGGTTCATCCTGGCCCTATATAGAGATGCCCTTTTCTTTTGCAGAAATTAACCTTTTTTTTTTCCCCCTCTTAGTTTTTGGGTGTTTGCAGTTTTACACTATTAAGATAAGTCCAGCTACGTCCTCATCATAATTATTCAACACTTAGAGATCATGTCAGTGTCAGACTATGATTTCTTTGCATTATCGTCTGCAATTAAGTCAGGCTTGGCCTGACCTGAAAGACAGCTGCAAAGCTGCTTTCTTCCAAAGCTTTTGCACATATTTCATAGCTCAGCTCATGAATCATCATTATGCATGGTCAATGAAATATTTCTTAACACACTTGGATGTATCTTTTCATCCACACATATATATTTTCATCCATGAAGGCATTTCCTAGTGATCATTATCATACTCCCAAGATTTTTTTGGGTACTAAAAAGTTGGTTATTAATTAGAGAGACTCAATTGACGTGGCCGTTGGGTCATCTCAGTTAGTGGAGCACTTGCTGGAAGTTTCTTATCTTGACAGCATTCAGTAACCTCCGTAAGCAGTGCCTGATTGTAGCTTTAAACACACTAAACAGAAAATTTAAAGGGCACATAATGAGTCCAGTTGGGAAGTGCAAACTTACTTATGTGCGCTTTGTTGGGATTGGGTGAAGTACACTTGCCCCATGCCCAGTACAGGGTCAGGGTGAACCCGCACCTACAAATGGTACCTTCACCTTCTTGAGTGAGGTTGCTTAAAGGCTATAATTTAGGTGGGAAATGTTATTAAACTTGCATTGGATTCCCTTTATTGATCTACGGATCAGATATTAATAATGTTCACCCAAAGCATCCCTCAATTTTTTTGGGATTTTTACCATGGTATTAATGTAGCTGCTGGTTCACCCAAGGCCCCAGTAGTCTAGGGTTGTTGTAGGGGGGGGAGGAGGAATGTGTGGAACTTATACTGGAATCTTAGGGTTAAAATGGTACCTATTCAATAACATTTTTTCACATTTGTTACCTGTGTTGGAACTTGGAGCACAGTGAATGGTGAGGAGAACCTGATGACAAAGATGCAAGAGGTTTCCCTCAATTACCACTTCTCTGTTGAACAACGTGTGGGATCAGCAGCTTATGGCTTCTTTGGCTTCAATGGTAAGCATGAAATTTGCAGTGGGTGGTATGCTTCTTGATGTAGATCAGTCTCTTTGAGAATTTCATTGCTCTAATGGATGATATCCATCAATTGGGGGTCTTTTGTGCAACTGTCTGGGAATAAGGGACTATTTGGTTTGTAAAATATTGTATCCTAGGATCAGCCAGTGTTTTCTTTTCAATTTTGTGATGTTGCTCAAGTGGCAATCATCCGGAAGAATATTTAGCCAAATTTTGTGACATTCAAAAAAGATTAAAGTAGAGAAATCTTAAGCACCCTTTTTAAGTTTTATGCCTTACCCAAGGGCTACTACTATTGCACCTTATGGGCATAAGGTCCCTCTCACTCCTAAATAGTAGATGTAAGAACCCTCCTCTTTTCTAGGGGGGATATTTATGGACACAAGGTGCCCTCCAAAATACACTAGGCAATTTCTCTAAGGGCTTTGCCTTATCTCAAATTGCTGTTTGCTATTTCTATGCAGGGACTGCTGGAGTGTGGCGGATTCAAGCCATGAATGAAGCTGGAGGATGGAATGACCGAACCACTGTGGAAGATATGGACTTGGCTGTGCGTGCAAGTATGCAAGGCTGGAAATTTGTATATCTCCATGACCTTGAGGTAATAAGAGCTTTTACAAAATGCATACTGAGATACTGTGTAGATCATGGAGATGTACATTATGAATGTAATATCTCTTCGACCATTTTGCTCAGATTCCTTTTGTAGGGTGCAAAAACATAAGCTGAATTCTACTAGCAAAGGACATGGCAAAACTCAATATTAAAATTAGACAGCATAGTGACAAGAATTGGATTCCAATTTACTTTCTCCATTTGCATTGTTTCAATTTTTTGGTTTTTGAGATCTCATTTCAACAAGTCAGAATTTTTTTCTTTATTTAAATTTGGATAATTGGTTGAACAGAGGCAGCATAACATTTATGATTTCAACTTACTAAAAAACTCATATGTACAATAGTTATGTAATCCCAATGATGGTTTGAAAGTTTCAGAATCAGAGGAGCAAGAGGGTCAAATTGTTCAAGGAACTTTGAATAAAGTACACTGTTATTAACTAATGCTTTAATGGTCCATCCTCCATGGATCATGTGTTATGTGAAACAGGTAAAGAATGAACTGCCAAGTACTTTCAAAGCCTTTCGGTTTCAACAACATCGCTGGTCATGTGGTCCAGCAAGCCTATTCCGCAAAGTGTTTCCCCAGGTTTTGAAAAATAAGGTAAGTTAACCATCAGATGGTTTCATGTACCAACATTTGGTTTCAATCTATTGAAAGATTATCAGTCCATGCAGAGGCATTGTAGATGTGAAGATGTGAAGATGTGAAGATGTGATCCAGTTCTATGCAATATGGTGAATAAGTGAAAATTGTGGCAGACTTACATCAGTTGGGGGAAGAACAAGCTGAAGCTATAGATTTATCTAGAATTCTGCAAGGTGTTTCAGTTGTTTTTGATGAAGCTTTAAGGTAATATACTATGGAATGGTCAAGCACCTGCCCAAAATGTTGGGTAAGGAGCCAGATGAGCCCAATACGACAAACTATGTGATGATCCTGACATAATGGACAAGGGCAAGGCCACTGCATGACATGAAGGTCTGGGTGACAGAGTCAACATTTATAAAAAAAAAATCATGTTCAACAGACACATTTTGGTCACTATTACGAGTGTATGATTACGACCAAAGATTGGATGTCATACATGATATGGTCAAGAAAATGACATAATCTGCGACCCCAAAAGTTCTAATCCTAATCTAAATGGTGAAGTTTGTGGATCTGGCTGCAGAAAGTGAAACTGTGGAAGAAAATACACATGCTCTATGCATTCTTCTTTGTGCGGAAGATACTGGGGCACATTGTGACGTTTGTTTTCTACTGCGTCATCATCCCACTCACAGTTTTGGTGCCAGAAGTTGAGATGCCTCTATGGGGAGCTATCTACATCCCATCACTCATTACCCTCATGAATGGAGTCGCCACTCCCAAGTATGTGCTGTGAATACATACATATTCCTAAATTCTTCTAGTTCTTGGCTAAATTTGCTCTGACCATAGGGGAAGAGACTATGCATTGGTGTAGGATTTGGGCACCAAATTTTAGCTGGAACTTGACCCAATGTGTAAGTGATATCTGAAGTACTATGTGTGCATATGATGGATGGGCATGTTACATAGAAGTGCATACATCTAGATGAAAAGTTCTAGATCCAGTAAGGGAAGGTTTTAGCTTGAACTTTGAACTTGCCATAAAGGGCAGAGTCATTATGTGATGAGCTGCTTGTTTTGGGTAGTACTATCTTGGCATTCAGTTGGAATTAGGATTCAGTAGCAGCCACCTATATGTTATTTAGCCTCTGGTTGACTTGCAGAGTTGGATGATTGGTGCAGGTCTTTGCACTTGTTGGTGTTCTGGGTAGTCTTTGAGAATGTGATGTCACTGCATCGAACCAGGGCAACTCTCAGTGGCCTATTCGATGTAGGCAGCCGTGTGAATGAATGGGTTGTGACTGAGAAGCTTGGCAACATCTTGAAGTACAAAACGTCCTCCAAACACTCAGGAAAGAGATCATTGCAGCGTTTCATGAGCAACTTGCTCCTCAAGAGTTGGAAAGTGAGTGACAGGTATGTGTTTATTCTTCCCTTCCTGCGGCTGCACACCCATCACAATATAGGCTAGATCTTGGCAATGACTTCAGAGATCAATATCTTGCAAGCACAACATCTTATTCACCCACATTCATGGTACCCATGGATCATGCCTGCCTCTTAGGGCCAGCTTTCCATTGAGTAGCTTCACGGTCAGCTTTGGAAGGTCCAGTTGCTTTCCAATAGCATGAAATTCCCAAGCTGAACAGCTTGAGCTAGAGTTCCTTTGTATTAGCATTATATTCTCATGCTGAAGTTGCAGCTTGGGTTCCATAATACAAGTCTTTTGAGGCTGAATTGGAAATCCTGTGCATTGGAAGTTAAAAGCAGTAAGTCAAACTTCCAAAGTTAAGGGTGCAGCTACTCAATGGAAAGCTGCCCTTACTGCATAAATATGTCCCAAAAGCTCTCAGACAAATACAGTTGTGAATCATGGTAACAACACCCGAATAAGAAAACAGACAAGTCGAGTACAAAGAGTTGTAGAAAGTAGGGTTTAGGATTTAGAGTTTCCTTCCAGCAACAGCAGTAGACTTCGTATTGTAGAATGGTTTAGTGGAATGAAATTGCTGAACAATTGAAGCCCCTGCAGGATTTGGAAGTGTTTGGATGCCAATTGTACATGAGTACAAGCTGGTGGAAGCAAATGGTACTTTGTTTGAAGTCCTATAATAATAATAACTGAAAACTTGTTTTCTGTGTCCAGGTTGAACATATGGGAGCTTTGGACATCCGCATTCTTGCTCTTCTGTTCAATATATGACTTCCACTACAAAGGGAAAAACCGCTTCTACATTTACATGTTTTGCCAATCAGTTGCATTCTTTATCATGGGTCTGGGATATTGTGGCACCTTTGTGCCTTCCTAGATTTTACAATTATTTCAGAGATTCCAATCTGAAATATTATGTCACCACCCCTTCTTGCCCCATCCCCTTGAGAGTATAAGACTTATGATTTGAGGTTTTTGCTCAAAGAAAAGCAGTAGACAAAGCACATTAGCTTTGTAAGAAATTGCAATATATATTTATGACAAAAGTGGTTGAGTTTATTCCAGTTTCTCACTCTACCTCCCACTACCTTGGACCCTTTCATGATCACTTCCCAGTAGACAGATTTTCCCCTCTTGATTTATTCCCCCCTGTTGGACTTTGATCCAACAATTACAGGTGCCAGCTACAATGTTATAGACCTCATTCATTGATTAGTCATGACTCCAGCTGCTGGTCTGAAGTTTGAACATGCTATCACCCAAATGGCAAATGTTGTAGTAGTTCACTCTTCATGAGGCCCGGCTGCAGTGTGGAAGATTTCAGATGTATAAAACCAGCATATTGATGAGAGATCAAGCTCACATCAAGCTCTTCCCAGGTGATCAATTTAATAGACAACTCAAGAAACCAGAGAATGAGAAGTTTTACAGTTTAGGGAACTTTAGAGTTTACCTATAAATCTTTTACACAATTATTTTATATGTTGTCTCTAGTTGAGAACTTCCATTTTATATCAAGTTGGGTGTCAATTTTCTTGTCTTTTAACCAAAGCCTATGCTGATCATTCAACTCTAATAATGTCTTTCAATGCTATTCAACGACATCTGGCTCTGTAGTAACAGATTTCCTTCAATGATCAATTTGTTCAAGGGACAGCAAACTGGTCAGCAAATTTCCTTACCTGCTTGGCATATTGGAGATGGTCAGCAGATATGATCATATAGAACAAGGACATCTTTCCATTAGGCTGCTGTGATTACAGTTACACTGAAAGCCACTGAAAGCTTCATATAAGTGCTGAAGGAGGAACCTGCAACTTCCAGATATGCAGTTGTCATCATTAGAGCTGTGAGATATTGCAGGAAGTGAAGTTAATGAATGGGTTTGCATAGTTATGTCTCCTGAATGCCCTTTTTCAAACCAGACGCACTCAATGGAATGTACATTATCATGTCTTGCAATTCAATCTTGAATGATAAGGTCTTCCTTTGAAGAGCATTATGACCTGGTATTATCCAGCTTGGGCATACAAGCTGTGCACTCATTATGCTCAGGGATACTATAATATTGATGTACTAAAAATGAAAAACACCTAGGCCTCATCCTGCTGGCTTTTCATCATGTGTAAGACAAAGGAAAAAAATCAGTAAAAAAATACTATCATAAATTTAGCATCGAGTACTTGCTTGCAAATGCAGGTTATGATTAAACTGTAAATGTAACTGATGACCAGTTTGCTTTTTGAATGTTCTTCTCATGACGATTAAGAGTTCTGAGCCAACTGATTTTTATCTGTCTGCTTTTACACTATGTCAGCCAAGTCATTTTATCTTGTAGACACGCTATAGTTGCTCATTTGGCTACACAGATCAGACTACATTTAGCCTCGCTGGCTAAATTTTTTGTGTGAGGTGGAGCCTATTGGGCAATTTTTTTTTCACCAGAGCGGTCAAGATGGCAAGTTATCACTTGCAAGTGTCCACAGACTGGCTACAACATATTAGAAGTTGTGATGATCAAACATGTTGGTGACAAGGTGGCTGCCATGGTAGTGTGTATTTAGCCGCAAGTGGTTGGCTTGGTAGTCTATTTGGCTACGGGGTTATAGCAAAGGTAGTAGATTTGGCTACATAGAGGAACCAAAGCAAACAAAAACTCCCACATGCTTGTTGAAGTGGCTTTTACTCTCAAAGCTCCTCTTAATGCTATGTAGAGGAAATAGTCCAAAAAAGCGCAGAATCAGGTGATTAAATTTAAAAAGCTACAATACAATACTGAATTTTGAAAGACTTAAAAGTCACAAGACCTTTGTAAAAACCAATGCCAGTCCCCATTGGTGTGAGGACTTGGAAATATTTGGGGATATCTACTCTTCCCAGATAGGCAGTAGCAGAAACTGGTAAAGGTTTCAGCTCCAATGGAGTGACAGTTTATTTACACCACACAACAAAGTTCCTTTTGTTTCACAGAACAAATTCATTTGCAAAAGTGTAAGATCTCAGAACTAGTTTTCACACACAAATTCATGAAGGATGGGATCAACAATATGATCTTGATTCAATACATTTGGCAAAATGTCTTAGAGGCAGATAACTCAAATGATGGATGGAATATATAGCCACTGAATTATTAGCCAATCACACAGAATTTTAGAAATGACCCGGACTCAAAATGAATCAACATCCATGAGACGATGATATGAATATTAATCAGATGGTAAAATGGCAAAAGGTTTGAATTTACTTCCTAAAAGAACGTCTTGGAATTGGCGGCTTTCACTGTCAACAGTTTGCAATCACATTCTCAAACCTAATTTTTTAAAGCCTAAGAGCCTCAAAGGGATTTGAACCCCAACCCCCCAAAGGATGCTCAAGGCCTACCTGCACCCAAAACTAGTTTCAAAACAAGCCCATACCTTTGAGATTAGAACAAAAGTAAAACCTTCAAAAGAAGGGGTGAAAAAACAACCTCTTTTTGTGTTTTGTTTTGTTGTTGCTTTGGCTTCCTCAATGCTCATATCAACTATTATTCATTGCATCACCTCACATCTGCCTCCTCTGCCTATTATTTTGAAATAGACAAAAAGATTAATTACAATTTACGAATCTCCTTGCAAATCGAACCCTCCTGCATGCATACCAAATCTAAAATCGAAAATAACCAACAAGAAATTAAAGCAATAGAAATTCAAAAACTTGAAGCAAACAAAAACTCAAGCAAAATATCCAGCCTGTGTAGTTTATATATTTACAAAAGCCACATCAAAATTGTGGCACATCCTTATCTATGATTTGCCACCAAGATTTGTAGTCCAAAAACCCTCCAACTTCAATGAGCTTGCTATCAAGACTTAGTTACACATTCACACAATAATGGAGTTTGCCTTGCCATTTGGCAGTGGCTTGCTCATATGAAAAATTTTGCAATGTAAAAAAATGTTAACCATAAAATCTAGTGCATAGATCCAGATGCATGTTCAACCTAGTATCCCGCAACTTTCTATTCATGAAATTGACAAGGTTAATAGTCCACTCATCTTGAATAGATTCAAGCACTTTTACTGGCAATCTTCACTAGTTTAATATTTTCAAAAAGCTTATGGTTGAGGATAACAAATACAAAAACTTTGCACCAAAGTCAAAGGATCAAGTTCAAGTCATTTTCCTTTTACGAAACTAGTTTAGACTCATGAATCATGGTCATCTTGAAAAATATGATGTTTGCAAACCAAGAGTTTGTGCTAACAATAAGGTATTAAACACAAATTTTCCACAACCACTCACCTTACAATGGGCACAAAAAAGTTTGCTTCAATTCATTTAAGTAACTGCAAAAACTACCCTTTGCTTTTATTGGATTCCCAACTTAGAATTGTGAATAAACACTTGGGGCAATTGTAACATGATGCTCTGGAAAACAACATTCAAACTCTAAGACAAGGCTATGAGCTACCCTTTCACATTCCTCTTTCACCTTGCTAATAGTTTGGTTGAAGGCAACTTTGGTGATAGGTTGCAAATCTTCAATTTGCTTGGGTAAAAGCACACTACAATGGACTTTTTTGGACGTCCCAATGCCCATTTTTTTGGGGTTTAACAAATACTATTACATAAGTCCCAAATGAAACATGAAAAAAAAAAAAAGGGACTCAATTTATTGAAACATTATGAATTAATCCTTCAACTTTGAAAAAATTACAACAACATCACAAACTTATAAGGCTTCATAGGTTTGTACAAATTTCCTGCAAATTTTGGTTTTTATAGGTTTGTACAAAAATGACACAAATTTTGTGTTATGGTTAATATGAATGATACTTAAATTGATGAAACATTGTTTTTAAATGACATACATGAATGTGTATGTTTGATACACAAAAATTACATAGTTTTATCCAAAATTACATCATGATAATTGCACAAATTTAGTTAAAATGTAAATTGTATATACTTCACATCAAAACATCACAAAAATAAAATAGACACATCATTTATATAATTTATTTATTTATTTATTTATTTGTGTCATTTTTACACTTTGAAGCCCACATATTTTGCACACAAATATTATTTTATGATTTTCACATGGATTTATTAAAATTTCGTGATATTGTAAGTTTGTCATGAAAGCCACCAATATTCAATCAATGATAGACTTTTCAATTCAAGTATGTCCAGGGTCCCCATGCACTTAGGGATTTATTCTTTGTATCCATTGAATGAGAAGTACTCAAAACTTTGGGACATGTTACTTTAAAGGCCTATGGCACTGAAAGTTAAATATATGGAAAGAAAGTTCTTTTATCTTTTCATAACTCCATTTAATGACCACAAAATATCCATGTTTTGCAAAGTCCATTTACTTACATAAATAATTGTTTTCAAGACTTGAACATGTTTCATAATGCATTTTGACAATAAGGGGTGGAATTCTACATATACCTGTTTCACCAAAAAAAAGACATGAAATCCACCTTGTTTTAACATTTAAAAAAAACTTGTTGGTTTTGGTTTTCAACAAGCTAATAAACTTTTGAAGCTTTATAATTTTTTAAAAGTTATGAGCAAAAATAATACAAAATTTGCAAAATTCTTTTAAATAGTCAACACACTAAATTTAGCTCTAATAAATTGACCACTGTTAAATTGGTCTTATGATTGAAGCAATGAACGCTTTTCAAAAAAGAATCAAACTTTTCTTTGAATTGTAGCATCACATGTTTGATTACTTTGGAAACATTGCTCCTTTCAAACCTCATGCTCGCTAATTTCCCACCTAGTTCATCCAAACTTGTACCACCAAATTCAAGTAAACACTTTAACATCAAAGAAAAAAATGTTATTTGATGTGCTAGAAACACCAATTGTTTTTACATAAAGAAAGATGAAAATCTTCTTATGTGTTTGGATCACACATAAGTGAATGGAGATCCACTAGCTATTAATTGCAACAAAGGCTTTGACATGTTTTTAAAGTTAGTCATTGGACATCCATGAGGAAGAAGGTGGATGAGCACATTGTTTTCTATTCTATGGGCACATAAGCTAAAAGCTTGTTGAAGATAGAAGGCCAATCATGATCAATGTATGTACACTCATTCTTAACACACACCAAATCCTTGTTGTAATAATAAGAATTTGCATCAACTTTGGGCATTATGTTGTGCATTTCTACTAGCCGACATGTTTGAACAAATTGTTCAATTTTAGAGTTTGGAGTTTTTTTTTTTGCTTCCACATAGGTGCAAATCTTATAGTGAATTTGGTGCACTAACCCTTTGTCATCAATGACACTTTGAATGCATGGCAAGTATGTTGTTGAACCATCTTAATTTAAAAAAAAATCTTTTGTACATTTTCCTCTTCTTAGGGTTTTGTTTAGTTGGATCTTCAACAATTGAATCACACATGACAATGAATGGGCTATCGTCAAACAAAACAATAATAAGTGGTGATTTGTGAGGAAGATGGACCAACCTCACCTTTACAAACCAAGAAAAGAAGGAAAAAAAAACATGAATTTGAATTTTTTTGGCATGTGTAAAAAGGCCATGAATGATGGAAATATGTATGACTTGAATGTAGATTCCAAAAAATAAGACAAAAAAATTGCAACATTGCAATAGTAAAAAGACTAGAATCAAAACCTTAAATATATTTAACAAAACTTTCAATAGAACCAAAATGAAATTCAAGGTTTAGGGCATGGAGATTAAAAGCTTTTAGTTGGAGCTTGTTGTGACAACATGATTGACAACTTGAAACAACTTGTAACTTGTGAACCCAAGCTCTAGAAATTAATAGTAGACCCTCAAATCATTCAACTTAAAAAAGATTACCTAGTTCTTGAATGCACATTATGATTGCCCTAAACTTGATGCATACCCAACAATGAACACGCATTGCAAGGCCTTAAACTTGAGTGCATACCCAATGATGGACACAAACTATGATGCCTTAACTAAGTGCACACCAAAATCGAACTTTTGACTAGGAAGAACTTGATGAGTCCTTCTTTAGTGTTCACTCTTGTGACTTTCAAACAACAAGCATTTGCACATTGCAAATTGAAAAGCAAACAAAAAAAGAAATGAGGTTTGAGCTTCAAGCTACAAAGAAAGTTGAAAGGGCCTCTAAAAGAACTCAAAGTGTTTCTAAGTCTAGAGTTGTGAAGTCCTTGTAGGGTTGTGCACAACAAAGAACCCATAAAACAAGTATTTTTTATGAAGTTAAATTGAATAGCCTTTGATTCTATGCATTTCTATAGGTTGACTACAATTTCAAGTCAAATTATCCCCTTCTCATTACTCCAATTTGTCATCTCATACACCATATCTCCCCAAATTTCCAAATAGCCCCCCAAACCTTAAACTATAAACTCTCCAAATTCATTTAACCACCAATTTCCAAAATCAACATTAATATTTGCAAACACAAAAAAAAATCTAATCTTGCAAATATTGGCTCTATCAATTTATAATACCAAGTATTGTCATCTCCATGCAAAACAAGACATTTGAAGTTGTAATATGCATATCCCTATGCACATAAACTTTCTCAAAGTAGGAAGGCGCGATGGTGAGAAGCTCCATGCAATAGCATCTCTCTTCACGAATAGTGGCGACAGGGGGGAGAGAGTCCAGCGATGGTTAGGTGTAGTGTTTCAAGATGTATAGGTGCAGAATCAAGTTTAGGTGATTTGCAACAGATTATGACCGTGCTTTTCCAATAGGGTTGCTGCAGTCTGGTTCAATCCTCAACTTGCCTTCGGGTGATTTTTTGCCAAAAAGATTTGACTAGTATCAGCATCCTGATTACCCTAGTAACTTGGCCAATTCGACAGTAATTATATTATTTTCAAAAATGTTGTAATTTTCAAAACTTATTTCTTCTAAATCAAAAAATATTGTGAGGGATAATAGTCAATATTTAGGAATATTTCATTTGTTGAAATGAAAATTTCAAAATTAGTTAATTATTTGATGGACATGTGTTGAAATGGCCAAGGTACTACGATAAAGTCTTCCTTTTCTCTTGATATCAAACTGTGCCCATGGTTGATAACATCATGTTAACATCCCACCAACTTACTTTTGTGTAATAAAGTTATCCATAAAGTCACCCTCTCTTTCACCCTTATCTCGTCTTTCAGTGGTATCCACAAAGTGAGGAAGTTTTATTAAATCTCAGTATGAAATGCTGAAACTTAGCATTTAATGCACTAGGTTCGAGAGTAGTTATAATAGTTGTACAGGTAGGAGCAATGAAAATATCTATAGCAGCAGTAAAGAGGTGATGAAATTCAGTTTCCCACCGAAATTGGTGCAAAAACTGGTTTGGGTCCCAGTTATTTCGTTTTGTAAAATTTCAATCCCAGTTAAGCATTTGATGGCCTATTATGCCGAAACTGGCTGTTCTCGCCCCCTACTCGCCTGACTTTACGGATAACTTAAATAACCCAAAGTATTTTTTATAATGGAAGATTAAATTGTGCCTCATCATCTCAAGTATCTCCAAAAATTACCATTGGTTCCACCTTGTAATCATAGGTTTTACCATGGTACCTATATAGGTGCTGGGTTCACCCAAAGGCTCAAAACACTTCCAAGTCTCACCTCTGCACAAGAAGCCAAAAGATGCCTACTGAATATGTCAAAAGGTCCAAGAACAGAGGCAATTCATGGGTTTTGATAAGTGTTTCCTCATTCTTGATTTTTGAAGTGAACCCTCGGCTTTCTGTCAAACCCAAAAGAAAACTCTATTTTTTGGGTATAAGAAAACCTTCAGTGCATTTCTGAGAATGGCATGCTCGATTTGTAACACCTATGGTTATCTTCAGAACAAAATTTGAAACCTGGTCCAGTTTAAGACCAGGTTAGGTTCGGTTCCATTTACATTGCACCCAACTAAAATAAAAAGTTACTTATAATAATATCAGTTTTGTGTAACTAATGCATTATGCCAAAGAGAGAAGATCTAATATCAATTGTTATGTCCCTTTTTACACAGGTACAAGTTCTCTAGGTGTATAGATACAAGTTTTTTAAAAGGGCAATAGCCAAGCCCTACTTTTAAGGTGAAACCTAATACCCTAAAGTGAAAGCCTAAACCCTAAACTGACACTGAAACCCTAAACTTAAAAAGTGCAAGCCCTAAACTAAAATTGAAACCCTAAACTCAAACTCTATCAAATGCTGACTACTTCTCTGAAGCTTTTGCTTCCTATTTCACTTTCATTGCAAAGTGTTCAAAAGACCCTCATAGTTCCCTCAGTTTTTTGCATCTTTTCTTCCATTCCACACTGCATCACTGCCTTTCCTTGGTCTTCATCTCTTGATGTACCTGGTGAAATAGATAAAGGTTCTTGCAGTGACAGTTTCAAGCCAAGAACATGCATTGAGTCACAATGGTAGGCATGCACATAGATGCTTGACACCACAAACTTTTACTACCGTTTTCAGGGGGCTACTGACAGAGACGTTGCTGGGCTACTCATGGAGACATTGCTGTAATCTCATGTATAACACTTCTATGAGACCCATGGGCTGTATGAGTGTGTGCCAAAATTGCCATTTCGATATAATATGTGCCACAATAAACATCACCTATTGTACATTTAATGGATGAAACCACAATGGTTATCTCACACTGTCATGAGCCTCGGCTTTTGTGTGAGAAAACCCACAATCTCTTGTAGTGAGGCTTGCAGATAACCAAATAAGACTTCTCCTTCATGTTCACCAACTTGGTGGGTATGGAAACCAACCACATGAAGGATAGGAGTGTAGCATCTGAACACTGTAAGACCATTACTTCACATGATAGTGTGGCACAGAGTACATGATCATGCACAGAGTTGCATAAAAACATGGAACAAAAATCAAACCTTTTAAGTTTTTGCAGGGAACCTCATCCCCAATAAATAAACAAGTCATCAATCACCTTCCCAATGTAATCAGTTTGAAGTCCTTTCGGATCAACCCTAGTACAAGCCGCAACCTGATAAATGTTTTCTAGGGAAACCCATTTGCTGCTTTCCCTGCTAAAATAAAAGAATGGAGCACTGAACACATGTCTCCTAATACCATAAACTCAAATAGATATGAAGACTATCTGGTACACCTCCATGAAATGATTGAGGATGTAAGGTTGCATACAAATGAAAACATACAAGATCAGATATAAGACTAATAATAGAAATGTAGATGTCTTCTAGTTGCCATCACTAGAAGTCTTCACTGCAGCTCTCTTCATTTCCAATGCAGCCCTCACCACATTACCCCTTGTCAGTAACCCAACCTGCAGTGAACAAAAGAGTGCACATAATCATTGCTTCAATCTGCGAAATCGACAGAAAGCAAGACAGTTGCACAAATCCAAGTAAAAATGGCCAAGTATGCCACATGAATTTGGCACACGTAGGTTCAAGATAGTGTGACACTTACCAGTTTGCCTGTATCATCTACCACAGGCAAGCGCCTGAACTTGGTATCTAGAAGCACCCTGAACACCCACATCACCCACACTATTAGATTTCGAACTCCAACCTCTCTTTTCCTCTGGTGTCAAATTAACAATCTTCATATGGTTAAGATTTGTGAGGCTTCCATGCAACCAAACTCTGTCTCTCAACTTCAAAAGCTCACAACCATTCCCTGGGCCCTACAACTCACTACAGCTCAAATTCTCCTATAATCGCAAGAGGTATGTCTATGAAATTGTGGCATACTTGGCAGCATCTTCAAGATTGGTCATCTCTCGGACAACAAGAGGTGATGGAGTCATCACTTCTCCAACAGTCTTTCCATGAGTTTTGTTCAACAGTTTCTGAATCTCCTTAAAAGCCTGCACATGGATGAAACAAGCAGACGTTATAGAAAGAAACCAGATTAAAAAACACAAAAAGCAAAGCCCTATTTGCAAAGAGCAGTGAAACTCTGGCAATAAAGAGAAAATCCAAAAGAGACACCTGCAATTAGAAATACACAACACCCCATACCCAGATTCCTTTGTACTTAAGCCTAAACTTTGGAATTGGGGATTTTGCTTACTTTCCATGTCCTCCCGGGTTCAGGGAAAAGACTACTTTCTGGTGACCTTTTTCCTGCATGAGGATTGCACAGAAGGTCAAAGACTTTACCAATCAAGCTCCTCTTGGACATCAGGGCACAAGCTTACACATTCCAGTGATTTTCTATCCAAAGACCATTCGACAGGTGAGTTTAACCCATGTCAATCAAACCTTCTCATCAGTCACTGAGTCTATACTCTTGATTTTATCATCCTTTGATACTGACCCATCTAGAAGAAGAATGTACTGCTAACATGACTGGATTTTTCTTTAAATCCCACAGAGGCAGACACTTTGTAGGTTTCATAACTGAGACAACATGGTAATTTGACTGTTCACCCAAGGGTATTACAAACTTGACACTAAATCAATCCCCCATTGAGCACCATTACAACTGGGTCAACAATCAAGGGTAATGAATGTCCTAGTGAAAATTGCAACATAGGATAAATTCCATCAGGCTTTGCAAGGTCATACCTGATATAGAATCAAGAGCCAAGAGATCATAGTCAGAAACAACTCCCACCTGCAAATACAAGAGCACATGAATGAAGAGTGTCTTCTGAAGAAAAAATGTCTAAACAACTATCATTGCCTTCCAATGCTCCTGACAACAAAATGTGAAGCATATTGTTCAACCATGTTAACATGTAGTAAAGCCCATATTTGGGCTTTCATGACAGGCTTGTTCTATTATAAAGCTAGCAGATGCAAGTCCTCACACCACTTGAACAACTAAGTGGCCTTTAACCTTCAACCCACGGTGCAAAATATTCATCAGTTTATTACAATAATCAAAAGGTGTAAAACTTGAAGACACAAGAATTGACATACCAAAGTCCTATTTTCATCAACAACAGGCATGCCTGTGATTCGCTTGTCAACCAGAATCTCCAAAGCTGTCAAAGACAATCATTCCAAGAACTCTTAGTCACAATGAGATTCAGTCCTTGCTGCACAATTTGAGCTGAAAAACATGGGAAAAAGGGTGGCATCATCACCACCATCATCATCAAACCAGCAGCTTCCAAATTCTTCACATACATACCTTCATCCACAGTGGTGTCTATATTGGCCACAAACAGGTCACCAGCTCGTGTCATGAAATCACCTACTGTAAAATGCTCGTGCTTCTGCCACACATACAAGCAGTTAACAAAAAGCCTTAAGAACCGACAAAAAATCTTCACAACTGAATTTTTGCTGCTGGAATCAAGAGAACTCTCAACTGTTTCAAGAGAAAGAACATGCAAGAAATCAAAAGAAAAGGGAAGAACTTATGGAGGAAACTGAGGAAAGCTTTACAGGTAGGGAGTTTTCGGCGAGAGTCCCATGAGGTGGTTCAAGTACTCCAGCCCTTGATCTGACACTGACAGCCAAGCTCAACCTGTTGTTGTTGCCACCTCTCCTTAGCACAGTTACTCGGCTGGCCCGGTCCTTCACTTGCCTCATAGCAGCAGCTTTATGAGACAAATTAGAGAGGAGACAGACGGAGTCCATAGAACATGATGCAAATTGGCAGCATGCTCTTCCCGCCTGTTGCCTCTCTACTAGACTTCCACTCATCTGCACGCCCGCTACCCCTAACCCTCCCATCTGTACCTCCATAGCAGCCTGCATGCTGCTTGATCTGTTTCTTACTAACTTTATTCCCTACTTGCTTGCCAATCTCTTCTTCTCAAGGCAAACGATTGGGAGATGACGTAAATGTCCTGTGATCTTCTCTTCCAACTGACTTCTTCACTCTTCGTTCTCAGCTGGACTAAGACCAGGAGGTTTCAGTCTTTCTCTTTGCAGTTGAGTAATCTTCAAGAACAGGAATCTGGAAAGAAAACAACCTAAAATAACAATCAATAACCCTGAAGCTCCAACTTCAAATACTGCTCTACTTACAACAACAAAAAAAGAGACACTTGATGTCAACTTCTCTCTCCGTGTCTCTCTCTTTTCTCTCCGGCTCCAGTACTGATCTTTCCACAAACTTGTGAGAGTTTTAGACAACTCGTTTCCTATTTCCGAGGAAAACCCAATTCTGGGAATCTGCCTATTCAACTACCAGCACCCCCTGAAGATCCCACGCGCGCGTCTTCCTCGCGCGTTCCCGGGAGACGACCTTTCGATTTCTCACTGTACGCGCAAGCGCTTTGCAGCGTAAGCAAATTCCCCCCTGGCACCGGCTTCAGGAGCGCCAAACCCTAATTTCAACTTCACGAGGAAAATATGCACTTTTTGTCAATAAGGGAGGCTTAAAATTAAAAAAATCCAAATTGCACTTTTTCGGAGGCCCTAGGTTTGGAGCTATTGGGGGGGGGGGGGGGGGGACGCAGGGGGTCAAGAGGACAAGATGGGTGCAACCA
>Ga0116231_10002332_pt1 | contig 39642 bp, 36 predicted proteins | sample S1TSphgellanicum_2_FD_89695 | JGI IMG/M metagenome (GOLD analysis project Ga0116231, IMG submission 89695) | Host-associated microbial communities from peat moss isolated from Minnesota, USA - S1T2_Fd - Sphagnum magellanicum MG | ecosystem: Host-associated > Plants > Peat moss > Unclassified...
AATATGGGGGGGGGGGGGGGGGCCTTTAAAATTTTTTTTTTAAATTATTTATTTTTTTATTTGTGAAATTTCTATTTCAAATTTTTAATTTTTTTAAAATTTTTTTCAAAAAATTTTTTTTTTTTTTTTGTTTAATATTTATTTTTATTTTCTGGGTTTCTTTTATTTAATTTTCTGAAAAAAAGAGGCAAATCAAGGGGCCATAGTTGGATGGTAGTAATTGGCAACCTTGACATTTTAAAAAGAAAATACAATAAAGCTAGAAAACAACGTAGGTACTCAAAAATGATTTAAAATAAATTACAAAACACATTCATTTTGCATTTATCAAAATTTAAAAGAAATTTTCAGAAAGGACTTTGCTAGGAATATAATATCTGAAACCTTACCAAAAAAAAAAAATTCACATTTTAAATTGCAATAAAATTTTGTATGTTTTACATTATTATTTTTATTCACTTTCACATATGTGGGACTACCCTAGTAAAGAGTGGCTTACAAAATTAGGGTTTAGGGTTTACTATATTTTACCTTGCCTAATTATGAGTGGCAAAACCTTCCCCACTTCCTTTCTAGAAAGTAATGTGTAGTTTTTTTATGTAGTAGGTAAATCCAAAAGCCACAAGCTTTACCATGCACAAAGAGTGGTTGGATTTATTTATTTATTAATTATTTAATTATTCATTTTTTTGGTGATGGGTATCTTGAGAAGGAAAACATATAAAAAAAAAGTGGGCATTACAATTTTTTTGAAAAGAAGAACAAATTAAAATTTTCAAAACATCTCAACTTTCATAAGCAAAATTAGGTTCTATAATGTGCCTTCTTAGTTAGAGTTTTTCGTAAAATCATACTCAAATCCAACCTTTTTTCTTTGGAACCCTCTTCATTTTGTCATCCTTTCTTTTAATGGTTTATTCATAAAATCCAAAAAAAATTGATCCACCAACAAAAATTTAACATGAAATTATTGAATTGCGCTATGATTTACATTTAATTCAACTATGTTATTTGTCATCCTTTGACAATTTATCTTAAAATTTGTATTGAAATCACATCTAAGTTCAAACTTCTTTTAACACTTGTGAAATGCCAAAAACAAAAAAAAGATTGATTATGACACCCAATGCAAATTAATTAAACAATTTAATATTCATTTAACCATTTCAATATATTTTGAACCCGGAAGAGACATTTCCATCCCCGGTCTCAAATATTTATTTATTTTTAAAATCTATTAGTGTACTAGGAAAATCCCACCAAGTCTTTAAGTTTGACAAAAAATTGCACATGCATTTTCACTTTCTCTCACATGAACCAAAGCTTCCATCATACTTGCAACAACAACTTTTCAATACCCAATTTGTTGCACATGTTTCAGTGGTTCAACATTCAATTGAAGGGGGAGGACTTCGGGCCAAACATATGGGATTGAAGTGAGGTGCTATTGGGAACACCCTTGGGGACACACATTGAGAACCTTGGGAACATATTGGGAATTTGATGGGAACACCTTGGGAACATATTGGGAACACATTGGGAATAAAGGAATTTTTAAAAAAAATCTTAAGAACAACTTGGGAACACATTGGGAACATGATATGAACACATTGAAAACTTGATGGAACTTGGTGGGAACACCTAGGGAACATCAAAATCGAAAAAATGTTGGCAACAATGTGTAAAAGAAAAGACCATATATACTATTAGTTGGAGCCTTTGTGGTTCATTGCATTCCCATTGTTCCCCACCATAGGGAATAGCCATTGTGATTGCAATGAACCAAAAAGGCTCATGGGGGACTAGGCTAGGTAGGTGGGGAAGGTATTCTTACACCTACTTCTTAAGAGAGAGGGATTTTCAAGATGCATTGTAGAATGTCAAGAGCACCACATTTTGCCCTCTACCAAGGTGGATGTTTTCAACTTAACGATGGTTGTTGTAGCCCACACACAAGCCATTTGCGTCCTTTTCACAAAACCAATGGATGAAGGTCCTTGGAATGTTTTCATCACACATAGCGCAAATAACTACTAGCTTTTGATGCAATTGAACTCTCCCACATGTTCACTACTATAGTTTTATGGAAGATGGCCCACAAAAAGCTAGTATTCTTTTTAACTCTATCATTTGATGTTGAAAGAGGGTTGAAGAATTTTGAACCATTTAGTAGGAATGTCTTTTGTCAAGGAGTCATGGTCATTAATGAGAATCCAACCTTTCCTAACCACGTAATTGAAAGAGCTTTCCCCCATCATACACCCAATTGTGAAGGTTGAAAATAGTGTTTTGAGATTTCTAGAATATAGGTGGAACGCATGCTTTTTAGGACCTTTCTTAATAAAGAACACTCAAATTCCAATCTAATTTCCTAACATCAACCTTGAATTTGCATGTGTTGTGGGAGACTATAGTTGAAATGCATGCTAGAACAAGGTCAAAAAGAATACATACGAAAGTTTTTTAAGTATGTGAAATTCTTGGGTTGCATCATTGTAGTAGTCCAAAGTGAAGTTGCTAGTGATGTGCATGATCACAAATGATGAGTCCACAATTTCTAAAGGGACAACTATGATCCACTCATCAAAGCTAGTGTGCATGGTAGGAAATTCCTATGTCTCCTCTATGCACTAAATTGACATCAAATTGATAATTCTTGTCCATGCGCATTTTTCAACTTCCTCAAATAGGTAAAAGTCACTAATCACCTTTTTGCTCTTCCAATGTTTAATCTATATGTTTCATAGATCCCCAATAATGTGAAGCTCCTACCTATGTAACTCTAACCATGAACTTTATTCCTCTAAATTGAATGATACCCACCATAAATTGAAAATTGGCTCCACAAGCATTGGGGAGTCCATTTAGATGGATTTCCTCATTTGCTTCCATGCCTTTACAATCTTTCTCCACACTTTCAAGCCAAGTGCTAGGGTGTGACCTCACACAAACATCCAATGAATGTTAAGGTTCAATTATTTACGTTTAAAAGGTTTGGTTCAACTCATCCTACACCTCGAAAGAGTCTGAATCACCTAATTCAAGTGCAAAAGTAATCCACTTACAAAAGAATGCAATTGAAGTTTCTTTAAGGTCCATGAAGCTTAAACCCCCAACCTTACAATGTGCACAACAATTTGATTAATTAACTCATGTTCATATTAAACAATTCTAGCCACTCCATAAGAAAATTAATGAAATGAATTTACATTTATATATTGCCTTAAAATAGCCAACCCAAAATGCAATAAAAAACCAATATGTTGAAACAAGAACTTAATTGACCATTACACTGATGCCTAGTGCCCCCATACTTTAACTTTCTTTTAAATTCTTCTATGAGGAATGCATTTTGATCCTTAATGTTTGGATTCAAACCAAATGTCTTACCAAAGAATTTTGTCAACTCCCCATCCACCATCCACTTGTGTTTAAATACATTTGAAACTTGCAATTTAATAGATTTTACAATGGTGTTTTGAAGATTTTTTTTTCTTTAATCATTATTATCTTTCTCATACTTTGTCCAAATGAAAAAATTAAATCATTATATATGTATTTTCCAATAATTTCACACATTAAATTTTTTTAAAAATAGAAAAATCTATTAATTTGATTGAAAATGCATTCAAATTTTGTTATATAATACATTTCAACAATATGTTTTTAAGAAATAAAACAATTTTTCAAATCTTTGTGTATAGGCCTCTTTAAAAAAACATTGATTTTTTGCTTCAAAAATATTGGATTGTTGATGATAATATATTATATTATATTATATCTCCCCACATTTTAAACATATATCTAATAATAGAAATTGTATATTTTTAAAATTATATTAATTACATTTATTTAGTAATTGACTTAAATGAAAAACATTTAAGCTACTAAACACATAATATTATATTTATTTTTTCATAATTTATAATCTTATATAAATTATGTAAATTATGTAAATAATTATTAATTTACACACACACACACATATTTCAATATCATAATTTTAATTAAAATTTACTGCAAACCATAAAATTTCATCTTTTAAAGGGTTTTCTAATTTTATAAAGTGGTGTTTAATATAAATTATAACTTTTTTTCAAATTGTATGACCAAAGGTTTTGATAAACATATAAACATAAATGTTTTATATATTCGTAAATTAGAATGTTGATTTTATCTATGTTTACAATAACTTGAATAACACAAAAATAAACCCTATAATGAATTATTTTGATTTAGAGTTAAATGATTTTATCGTTTAAATTTAAAATTATGTAAAGTATTAACATCATATGTAAAAAAATTAATTACTAGTTCATACACATTTAAATATTTTTGGTATTAAAGTTTATTTTGAAATAATTTTTTCATATAATTTTTTGGAAAGATATTTTCATTAACGAAAATCAATTTAATACAAATTATAACATTTTGAAAAAGTTGTATGAATACCAAATCTTTTAATAAATTAATAATTTTATATTCAATATATATAATTTGAATACCAAAAAAAGGAAATTTAATGAATTAAGCATAGATGATTTCACTAATGGTGAAATCACATTAGGTTAAAACACTCGCTACTAAACCCATTCCAATTTTAAAGCTTCATAATGAAATGGGTTAGTGAAATAGGCCCATGTTTCCTAATAGTGAAAATGACAATTATGAATAAAATCCTTTTAGTTGCCTTAGATAAGTCACAAATTACCATTGTCATAAATGATATGATGTCATCAAAATTGATGGAATATAGAAGAATATATTTGGTTGATATAATGACATTTAGCAAAAATCCAATGTGATTTGTAATTTGGTTTCCAAGTAGTTGTAAATCACAATCCATGCTATGTGTTAGTTTACTAGCTTATGCACATCATAGTGAACAAAAACTATGATCATGGTTCACTAGGCTCACTAGGCCAATTGCTCACAATGCAATTTGAGAACATATATGTGGTAATCAATCACATCCCATTAATTGTAGGTCACACTTGTATGAAGGTAGTATGCCAACAAGAGTGAAGAGATGTCTTGTTAAATGAACTAGTGTTATATAAAATTAAATACACTTCCTAGAGTTTGTCTTAAATATGAAATTATATTTTTATTATAATTTTTCCTTCTTAAAAAAATTTATATGTGATAACATTTTAAACAACTTTTCTAAATGTTCAATGCATTTTATTGTGTTTCAAATTTTCATGCACATGTACAACAAAACAAGAAAATCCAAAATTGGAATTTTGTGTTGGTTTAAATATTAAAATGATAGTGCACAAATCAAACCCAAATTAGTAGTTGAAATCACTATGAGAAAAAAATGTTGTTTTAAAACTAGCTTTACAATTCAATTTTTGAGTTGCATTGGACATTTGCAACTCACTATATTTATACATTGTGAGTGTTATGGACAAGTTGCATGAATTACAAAATTGCAACTCACCGTATGTATAATGCAATTCATTACAATTCAATTGCAACTCAATCAAAACAATTCATTTTCAATTCTTATGTAATTCCATTGTAACTACACTCATGATGTCATGCTAATGTCATTAATTGTCATCCATTCATTAAAATTTAACACGTGGGACTATGAATTTTTTTGGACATAAAAATATATTTATTTTTGAAATATTCATTTCCATTGTCCATTATTATTGTTGATGATGATCGAAAATTGTGACACGTGGCACGATAATTTTTTTGCCACATGGGATATTAATTATATTTTGGAAAAGATATAAATAAATAAATATTTATTTTAATAGCTAAGTAGGTTACACGTAACCATAGGTAGGTAGGTTGGTAGTCTTAGGACTTACATACCTACATACTTACTTAAGACCTACTTACCTACCTACCTAGGTAGGTAGAAAAGTAGGACATGTTTATTGACCTAGGTAATAAGTAGGTAGGAAAGCACAAGACTAAGTGAACTAAATAATAGCCATGAAAATAATTTTTAAAAATTTTATGTTTTGCTTTTAAGTTAAACTTTTATGAGCTCATCCCAACATGGCACATGTATTTTAATATGAGAATATAAAAGAAAACACCTCTTTTATATAGTAAGCAAAATGAAATCTTGAAAACAAAACATATGAGTTAAATATTTTAATTGCACCCTAGCTACAATTAAATTGTATCTAAAAACAAATTCCCACATGCTTTGTGTTTAACTTGAATTTTGTAATTAATATGAAATTTATAATTAATAATTTGACATAATAATTTGAAATTTATTTATTTAAATATATTTTTCATAATTAATTATTTTAATTAATTAATTAATTAGTGAATTTAAATAATTAGTTATTAGATAACTAATTATTTAATGTTATCTATTTATATATATATATTTATTATCTGAATTAGCTAACAAAATAAATACATATTTAAATTTGATTAATTAATTCAACATAATTTTGTATTATTTATTTTAATTAATTTTTCATAATAATTAAGTGTATTACATATTAATTAATTTTTAAAAATTAATTATGAAATATCAAATGATAAACATGAATTTGAGTAAAAACATTGAGGTATATAAAAACATATCCATATGTACACCTTTATTGAATGTTTAATAAAATATACACATTGTGTTTAATTTCAATTCAAAAATAGCTTTTCACATTCCATGGAATTCTATGGTTTGATATGTATGTATGCCAACATGATACTGTGAATTGCAATGTAATGGAATATTATTAATACAAGAATTGAACACCAATCACAAAAAATAAAACTACAATATTTACTATAATATTTTAAAATACTTATTTAGGTAATTATGCAAAAAATAATTCTTTTAATTCATTAATTTCACAAATTATTTGAATTAGATTGATTAATTTAGATTAAGGGTTAATTACTTAATCTAGTTTTTATTTCATAATAATTAACTAAAGTAAGCCATAACTTATTATTTATTAAACTACTTTAAAATACTATATACTAAATATGTCACAAGATGTAACCCTTGTGGGTGCTAAGGAGTTATTTGCAAAAGAGTAAACTATTATCAATTCTGTATTTGTTTACGTAACTTAGAAAAAAATTAGGTGTATGTGTTTGAATACTTTGATGTACCTCCAATATATGTATTTTAAATATAATTTATGTAATATTGGGATCCAATTTGAAATCTACAAATTCATATTTTATATGGATAGTGAATCAATAGTATTTTATTCATAGCCAAGTAGTGGCACTATAATGGCCATCTAGTTGTAAAATAGTGCCAATATTGTGGCCCCATAGTGACACATATATATGTAACAATTAATGACATCTAGGTGGCCACGTAATGGCGTAATTATGACACAATAATACAATAGTGCCATTTAGTAACAACATGGTGGCCAACTAGCTACACGAACAAACTTCATAGTTGAAAAACCAGTTACAAAGCTTATACCTCATGGATGGTGGGAATGTGGACACATGGTGTAAATGCATGTATGAAAGTTGTATGCTAGTTATAAAAAAGTTGTTGAATGTGTAGTTCATTTTTAATAATCTTAACTTAGTTGCACATTACAATTACAATGTAACTCTTTAAAAAATCAAACATAGTTAACTACATGTGTATAAATTATTGTATATGAAACACATTTAAAACTATAGTGCAATTATTAAACAACTAGTTTATTTTCTACCATGGAAATTTATTTATTAAATCATCGTATTTATAAGACGTAGTTGCATATATTGGAGTTGCACTTTGGAGGATGTAATCACAACATAATTGTATTTGAGTGGTTTTTGATTTGTAGTTTCAAAGCAGTGTGGTCTTTGTGGCCATGATTTCTCATAATGAATTAATAAAAAAACTTTTGAATGAGCTACCAAATCAAAGTGTTTCCTTGTTTCAACTTAATGATAGTGTAAATGACATGGCAATGAAACTATCATATTTTAATATTTAGTTTCATTGAATTAAAGTTATGGGAAATATTAATGGTTTCCACTATTTAAAAAAAGGCTGATGATTTGTGAACTACATCATCTTTAACAAATTACAATTTTGGTGTCCTTTTCACAAAATTTGAAAAAGAATTTGCGTGTGGCCATCTTTTTGAGACAAAACATAATATGCACTTATATGACATCAAACACATTGTTTTAACCAAATAAGATAAACAATTTATCAAAAAGAAGCATTTGCTAGCATACTAAAATTCTTAAACATCAAGTACATGATGAAACCCTCAAAATGATTTTTCATTGCATAAGAAAATGTAGGTTTACATTTGGTCTTATTCGCTTTCTTATATTTGTTTTGCAATCAGATAATGAAGTTTATATCAAACATCATTTCAATCCTAACATTGGAGTCAAAATGAAATTGTTTACTTTTTCCAATGTTAGACCTAAAGTACTTTGATCTTCATTTTGTTAAGCTACCATTTTAAATTGCAAAATAGGAGAACATTTAACTATTTTAGTGGCTAAGGGTAAGGTTGCATAATTAGCCCATAGCTAGATGGTTGGGTGTTCAAATCCCAAGTGGACCCATTCTCCTCATGCCTTGTGAGGACAATAAATTACCTTGCTGGTTAGGGTCAAAGTTATCAGTTAAAAAAATTGTTTTGGTAATATTTACATGATTACATTATGTATCAGATTCCTCGATATGGTTCCTTATTTTTCCATAAAGAAAGCATTATGATTTTTGTTGAATCATGTCAACAAATTATTTGTACATATTCAATCCCAATCCCCTCAATGTTGATATTGTTTGGCATGATAATAAGTCTTGTGTTACTCATTTAATAGTTTGAACTAGCTTCATTAAAATTGTGCCCCCAATGCCCAATGCTTTGAAAAAATCCACAAACATTGCAAAATTTAGGAGTTAAATTTTTTTTCCCATTGTTATCCATTGTTTGGTAATCAATGTTAATCTTCATCATCTTGGTATTTCCATGTATTCAACCTTGGCATATTCTCATGTATCCTAAACCCAAGTTTTATTAAGGTTAATGCATTGTCTTCAATCAAGTCCAATAGCAAAAATACTAATGCACCATGGCCCTTTAAACCACTTAATTTTGTATTCATCATTTTTAAGCTTATTGAAGTGTTTAGGTTTCATCATTTGGTGTAGAAGTTTTTTTTAACAATGGAAATTGGAACCTCCAAGTTAATTTGCATGCATGCTTTGATGATTTTGTTTGTCATATGACAAATGTTCAATTAATCAAAGGATCAATTACTCCCTCCTATCCTTTTTGTCCTTGGCTTGCATTACAAATATCTGCAAGAAGATTATCACAAGCATTATTTTCTTGGTGGTGAAATTTCGCAACTCGGCGAATTTTTTCTTAGATAATGAATATGAACAAGGATTTTTTGTGATTTTAAGTGATTTTTGGCTAACTGTTTAAATAAGACAATTAAATTAACCTTACTTAGACCTAGGCACTTCCTATGTCACCACTTGTAGCAAAATATTTGTAAAAACGATGTAGCCCACGTAGGGCAATTGCCATTTAATGTCAATTAATGTTGAGGATCTTCATCAATGGACCTATTGGAGGAATTTGAAAAAATAAAACCTAATCATGAACATGGCTATTCATTTTTGTGAAGTTTCATGCAACTCATTATATTTAGTTGTTGAAAAACATAGAAATCAATTGTATAAAATAAGTTTTTAACCACTTACTTTTTGCACCATATTTTAAATAGGTTTACATTTCTGCAATTGAAAAATTATTTGGAAAATACTATTCTTATCTACATTTTATTCCAAATAATCATACTCATTTTGTAAACTTCTTCAAACAACACCTTCCCAAAAAAACTCCATTCCAACAATCTCATGCTTTAAAAAAATTATAGTATCAAAAATTTCATTCCAAACCACTTACAAAAAGTTTAAACTTTAATTTTTACTTTCAAGTTCCAACTCCAATGATTTGAAAGCTAAAAAAAGATGCTTGAAATTACAACAAATAAAAAGTTAAAAATGTGATTATTAATTTTCATTTTGGTTTATAAAATTATGTGAAAAAAATTATCATCAAATTTGTGCATTCAACAATAGGAAAATCATAGCATCCATCCATCCTTACAAAAAAAAAGGTTTACTCATCCAATCCCAAAATTGCATTCTATCATGTTCATGTCAATGAGTACATAAGCCCAAACATATTTAAATTGACATGAAATTTGGGCTATCATTTCAATTCAACCTTTGAAGCCCAAAACAACTCTTAATTTCCACAAATAATTCACATGAAGTTGTTTTAAAATGAATATCAATTAAAGTGCAAAATTGAAATTTCAATAATCAAGAAGAAGCAAATTTGCAAGTAAGGAACCACTTCCAATTAACAATCTTTGTGGTCAATCTAATTATCATTATGTTGTAGGATAGCAAAAAGGAGAACTATAGCGATTGTAATTGGGTGTTTTTGGTGGCCCACTACTTTTTTTTAATATTTGAAACAATGCAATTTTACATTTTTTGCATTGTCATATAAAGGTTGTTTGATATGGAACAATATTTAGAGAGTTAAATTTATAATAATTAAGAAGGAGGGACATGCAAAAGTTGACTTCATGTAATGGAAAGTCAAATTTTACAAAATGCTTGGGCCATTTCAAGTTAATGACTTTTGGCATGAAAAAGCAAATATGCATTGTCTTATAAAACTTAGATATTAAAATTTTTGTTGAAAGGCATGATATGGGGATGAAAATAAACCTCAATTATGGTTACGTATAAAAAACATTTTTATATTTAGTTAGAGATTTTTTTAGTGATAGAACTTTCAAAATTTTATGAATTGATTGGAAAACAAGTTTGAAAATTTTGTGAAAACATCAAAAATCATGTAAGTTATGTGAACATAATGTTTAATGATTATGAGATGTATGTGAAGGCTTTTCTTGTTGTCAAATGGTTTGAGGTAAGAATGAATGTTACACTATCATCCTAATATTTCATTTACCTACCCTCTAAGCTATCATACATTTGAATTGTAGTGTTGATTTAAATTAGAATTATGACTTTGATAACCTTCCAACTTAATCAATATAAGTATGAGATTAAGATGAACCATTTTATTTTTGAATAGGTGTTGGAATTAACACAAGTGTAACTTTGTGTTTAATACCTCAAATGATCTAATTGTGCAAAGGTCTGCATACAAAACAACTTTGATTACATGCGTGATCAATATTGATTATGGCCAAATTTAGTTGTTCATTCCAATGGAGATGGTGCTACATGAACTTTTAAAGAAATAAGATGCATTCATAATCATAAAGCTTTTCAATGGCAATTTAAAATTAACAAATCAATTGTTTTCCTCATCCCATGTAAGTTCAACTTTTTTCTGCACAATTAATATAATTGACATTATTAATACACAAAACATAAACTTCATTTCAACAATGAGATCAATTCTATTTGTGAATTTATAGAAAAAATAAAATTAGGCTTGAGGTTTAATGTTTGAATTTTGGATGTTGAAAAGGAAGTTCAACTTCTCCAAATAGTAATTTCATAGGCTCCCAACCCTAGGGCTAGGATCAATGGACATGTGTGTTAAATTGATTTAAAAAATATATAATGTTAAATTGGCTTTTCAAAATGTTTTCAATGACACTTAATAAATTGATATTAACAAATGATAGTAATTTCATATGAATATAGTTAATCATTTTTCATAAAACAACCACATTTTTGAGATAAAAACATTTAAAAATTGTTGTAATCTTTTACCATCATTTCAAAGAAATTTGACAATAGTTTTAATAAATTTTTGCTAGTTGGATGGAACACATATATTAACCCATTGCATTTGTGATTTCCATTTGGACCTAAGTTAAACCTCAAGGGAATGACTTTAATATATTAATATAGAAGATCTTAAATATTTGAACTTTTAGATGCAAATATTGAATTGCAACGCTTATTTGCGCCTTTATTCTAACTTCCTTAAAACAAATTCACATATTTCCTTATACATAAGGGGATCATATGTCAATTGTAATTATATTTCCTTGTTCAATTGTGAAAATTCCTTTTTATTGATGTTTATGTTGTCATATGAAAGTTTATATATAACACATTCAAATTATATGTTATACGTGGAATTGATATGCAATCATCATCCATGTTCATTCCAAAATATGTGTTAGAACCAATGGGATTAACTAAAATAAAAAATAAGTTGTTTGCCTAGTTAAAACTTTGATCTAATTTAATTATTGATAAAATATTTGCAACAAACAATAAGGTGTGACGGTTTGCTATATTTAAAACATTGTTTGTGAAAAAATATTCACAAGTCAATTAACAATAAGATGAAAGTTATAGGACATGTAACAATTCCTTTGTAATGCATTTTGAACAAATAATTGAACAATTTTAAAAGGTGGTGCTTTAAACTTGGGTGTCAACATGTGTTTTATGCGTCACCTTATTAGAGGTGTTGATTGTAATTTAATACAAGAGGGAAATACAAAATGCCACCTTTTTGAAAAAAAAAGGTTCCATTGACTATATTCAAGGGAAGAAAGGTAGTTTTTTAATGTCCTAGTCCTAAGATTTTCAAGGGTTGGATCAAATATGTAACAGTTATACATACTAGCTACAAGCCCTTTTCCCTTTTCCTTTTGTCATTTGTATTGATCTAAAGCAAATAGCATTTGGGGGATCATGGTTTTTGTGACCTTGTCTCTCTCCCTTTGTCTCCTTTAAGATCATAACCATGCCCCCTCCTCTCCTTGTCTCATTCAAGATATTGTAATTTTTATTATATTAAATTTGAACCCTTTTTCATATAATCCTTTTCTTTTTGAAATCCCTTCTTTTACTTGAAAATATTTATGGGTTTTGAAGCATGATCCATAATACTCTCAATGTGCTTTTCAAAACAATCCTTTGAATCATATGTGAAATTGTTTATTTTTCTTTATTGTTGACCAAAGATCAATTATTTTTGTTGCATGCATATTTGTTGAGCTCATTTGGAAAACATTTTTCAAACATTTATATACTTTAGTTTTTTTTTTTCTTGAAAAGATATTTAGTCAAAATCATTAAATAATATGAAAAGTTTGAAATAAACATGTTACACAACCAAATGGAAAGAATTTGGATGATTAGAATGATAACACTTGTGTTATTTGTCTTTGTAAAACCATCATTTGATGTGGGAGCTACGGAATTTGATTACAAACCATGTCATATTGCTAAGGGTCAAGCCACACTTTATAATTGTGGAAGAAAATTTACCCAAAATGGTGACAATGTTGCTCATCTCAATAACATCTTGACACCAATGCGGTATGGTTAAAATCATGGAATTTTTGTAGGAGTTATTAATTTAATGTTTTAAAATGTTAAATTAAAATTGAGAATGCTTTTGAAACATAAATGCTACAAATTGTTGCAATTTTGTTTTTTGGTGTTCATTCAATTTTTCATATCAAATGAATAATGAAAAATGAAGTGTGTATGTTGGTGCAATCATTGGAAAAAATAATGTTGTTAATTTGGTTGATATTTTCCGAAAACAATACAACATGATGTGGCCACAATAAATTTTTGGTTATCTTTTGTGTAGGTACCTGGTGAAACTAAAAGATGGTAGCAATTCAAGCGAAGTTGATCGAATATGTGAAAATGCATCAATTAATAAAACAACATATTCTGGCTATTGTTTACAAAAGTATGAGTATTTGCAAAATTAAAAGTAAACAAATTCCATGTTACAAACACAACCATCAAAATGTTTGTTAGCTTTGTTGGACAATTTATGAAGTAGATTTTCCATTGAAAAACATTCAAGTACTATAAGACATCCATGTTAATTTGCAACAATCATGAACATCACCCATTCATGCCATAGATACAAACTTTGGATCATGTTTTTTTGTTTGTTGGGGATACCTATAGGTATGAAAATGTGTGGATGGGAATGTTAATGATGATAACCGGACAAGATTTAGCTCGAATGCTTTTAGTGGAAGTAAATTACATTGATCATGTTGAAGTTGAAGGCACATTGAGATTAGCCAACATTCCCAATGTCACCGAATTCAAACCACTTAGTTGGGGGCTCGATAGAATCGATCATCAACCCAACCAAGCTTTGCTTAACCAAATTTACACGGTTATAGGTGGGGGTGATAATGTACATGTCTATGTGGTTGACACGGTATTATTTTTGGTCCTACATTGATTGTTAACATCTTCAATAACAAGTATGCATGTGTATAAGGAACAATTAACAATCACTATATATATAAACTTGCTATTGAAATACTTATTTAAAAATAATATGCTACAACATAGTTATAATTTGAGCTTAATCTCAAAGAATATAAGAAGGAATTCAAAGGTTTATGAAAATTTTGTAATTTGGATTCTTTGATACTTTTCACATGGGTATAACCAACCATCTTGTTGTATTGGTGTGAATGACATTCGGTCCATTGTTCTTTGAAAGAATATGGATGGGATGTATGGTGGGTGTATGGTTGGATTTTGAATTAGGGCATACGATGTACCCATAAGGAGTTTCTATATCAAGATGGACGTGTCAACAACCAATCGGTGCCAATGAGTCGATGCTTAAGTGGTTTCGATGGGGTAGGGGATGGATTAGGGACTAATGACTGCAATGGACATGGCACTTTTTGTGCAGGTACATGATCTATTTTCAAATTGGCCATCATACTCGGTCTTATGATTTGAATGAAATGTTGTATAAAAGAATTACAATACCTTTTTATAGAGAAATATGGGTCTTTTTATCCATTCTAATTTAAATTGATATTGATTGAATATGTGAAGATATATAAGGCATAGAGCCCACCTTCAATAGGTGTTTTACATGGCTTTGGTGAACCTCATATAACAATGTTAGTTACAAGATACTATGTTATGATATGAGATGTGTTAGATCCTTTCTAATTAACCTTAAAGACTACCTTAGCCTACGGTTAGTTTCCACATTGACGAAATGACTAATTTTATTTTTTCAAAAAATGAATTTGCTTTTTTACTTTTGAAATTATATTATTTTCCATCATCTACTATAATATTGTGATATGAGTAGAGAAATTATTCCAAATGTAGCATATGATAATTATGATGATTTTCAACATGCCAACTTCATATTTTCACAAAATCTCATTTCACTATTTTGCGGATTAGTCAATGACAAAACTGACCTTAGGATAAGATGTTGCCTTCTTCTTCAAGCTCCTCATTCCTTACCCAATGGTTTTGAAGACCCTTTATATTTCCACAACATTTGGAGAATTCTTAGCCTAATTATGGAGTTGATTATAGGTATATTGCCTATTAGAAGTAACATTGAAGTAAAACCTAGCATGATCTACAAATGAATTGAACTTGTAACTTGGGGGGAGATGTATAAATGAGTCAATGACACCCATAGACAATTAGCTTTGGTCAATTCAATTGTGTTAGATGTATGTATAGAACGAGTTAGCCACTTTGGATAGCTACCCATTTGCCATATTGAACTTCCATTAGTATTACCTACCTACTTATGATTTATGCTTTTTTTGGTGGAATAAATGGGAGGTTGCCATTGTTACATGATTCGGAGTTCCTCCATATGGTAGGTAAATATCAAGTAGGTCGATGGTTGGTTGGTTAGTTAGTTGGTTAGTTGGTTGGTTGTTGTAGGTGTGGTGGCGGGTTTGGTGAGTGGGGTGGCCAAGAATGCATTTGTGCATCCCGTGCGCACCATGGCATGTGATGGGACGGGTGGTTATGGGACCATAATGGCGGGGATTGAATGGATAAGCCTCAATGCAATAACACCAGCAATTGTGTCCATGTCCATAGCTGCACCAGCTTCCATAAGCATTGATCAAGCTATCACCAACCTTGTCAACACAACAGGCATCACCACTGTAAGAAGGCATCACCATCTCCATTAGTATAATAAATAGCAACATCAAACTCTTTAGGTACCAACCATAGTTAAGAGGATGGTTTCCCATCCTAAATTTTATATCAAACCCTTTTATGTACCAATAGTTAAGAGTATGGCTTGATATCCTAAATTTTCAATTAGGTAATTATTATGGAACAAACTAGACCAATTTTTGAAATTTTTTATTGCTTTGTTTCACAATATAACATGGGCTAGATTGGTATCCAAACCCCATCAATCTACTACCGTGGTGGGCAATGTAAGAGGGGCAATAGAAAGGTAAAATTAACACCTATATGATACTATTCATGTTTATTTATGTTTTTCAATTTATTGGATGGGTTGATGCATGATTTACAATTCTTGCAATGATTTAAAAAAAAAAAAAACTACATCTATTTATTTGGAAGATTGATGAAAATGCCATGACTTGGATAATGGTGTCCAAGTTATGGTGTTTTCATTGATCCTCCAAATAAATAGATCTAGCAAAAAAAAATCATTGCAAGAATTGTTAATCAATATAGCGGAGATAAAAGTATAGAAAATATGCCATTGGAATTTTGGAACAAACCCATTTCAAAATTGATGACATCAATAAAAACAAATTCCCATTTCTTAGGGCGTGTGTTGGGAATTTCATTGGGACTTTCTTGGGCGATGGCCATTGGGAATTTTGACATAACCCCTTTTTCCAAAAAAAAGAGAAAGAGAAAATCAAGTGAAAGTCAAAATATGTTAAAGAAGAATAGTGATGTGATGAAATAAACATTCGAAGAAATAGAGCCAACTCTTAGTTTTGTAGGCAACTTTTTTTGGAATCCCTAGTTAATTGTTGGATGGGAAACATCGAAATGAATCTCAACATCCAAATAGGTCACAGTCTTTTACAATTATATGATCATCAAGTGCGAATTCACCAAACTTTTCATCAAGCATTTGCATTCAAATGTCCTATGAACCCTATTTTGGACCTATCACCAATTTTACAACAATTTCCATACCCATTTTATTCTTGATTTGAAATAAAATTTCCATTAGTTGAAAACCCTCTTCTACATTAGCAACTTAATCACATGCCACCATGCAATTAGCTTGCCATGGTATTTTGGAAAGATCAAAAATCTCAAATTCAACCAAAATTCTTTTGCCTTACCAAAATCATTGTAATTGGGGAATGGGTTCATTACCGGTTCTTCAAAATACATTGACAATCCATGCCATTATCCCGAGGCTGTCACCCATGGCCTATTTCTTGAGCCTCTCTATACCTACCTATTTAATCCCATATAACCATCCATATATCCCATTCCATGTGAAACCATAGGTGTCCCTTCCATGGAATACCATGCATTTGATATCATTTCCATGAATGAGATGGTTTCTGTTTTGCATTTATGGTCATGTTTAATGGGTACCACCCAAATATGGAGAAGCCATGTGAGGGGTTAGGGATGATGACTTTTCTATGGTAATGCATTTTGGAAGATGAGTTTTCAAATAAACCACAACCTAATATATTATGGGTTGAGTTGGGTTGGCATTCATGTTTATTATGTTGAAATATAGTTTAGTTTAAAATTAAACCAAAAAAAAAAAGTCCAATTACCTGACCACATGACCAAACATTGAAAAAGAATGATACAAATTTGCTAACCTAATGATTGAGAGGAATATCTTCTCTTTGAAGTTTAAGCTAAACTAACCCACTATCATACCTCTAGGTTTAAAACACTTTCTAGGTGCTTGGTTTACCCAATGACCCCATTTACATGTAACTGTGGTTGTGCATTGGGGGCAACATTAGGGCATGTCTATTATTGTATTAGTTGGTACCCATAACTTTGGGTGCTTGATTTACCCCCCAATGACCCCATTTGATACATAAGCCAAGGGGTTGAGGATTGTAGGTAACATTTATAAGAGGTCATTCAAAAGAGTCGACTTGTGGCTGACATTTACAAGATGTCATGGATACCAATTGGTCCTTCATGTTGCCCTTCATGTCTACCCCTACACGTACAGAGGCCATATTTTCCCATTCTTCTCTTGAGGAAATATGATGCTTCTAATAATAAGGGCCTCTCTCTATTTAGGTTGTTGTGATCACAAATTCTGCTTCAACAACTTTTCATTACATTTGTTTCATCTAGTTGCGCTGAAGTCAGCTGACACCTTTACAGGTCGAGCATTGATCAAATGTGGAGCTCTGAGTGAACCTGTGAATAGGTAGAAATTGACATCAATGTTGTTTTCAAGTTCTCTAGAAAATACCCTATATATGAATGTTCCTAACATTAGAGTTTTCCGTTAAAAAGTCAGGAAAACACAGCACCAGAACCCTGAGTTTGGTCCAAAATCGGGTGAGATTTTTTAAAAACCTGCAAAAAAAAAGTACATTAGCCTTGTGAAACTCAGAAATGCACCATTTTTTTTGTGCCAGACTAAGTTTCATCCACTGCTGCTATGTACATATATTTTCACTGCTCCTCCTACATGTACAACTACTATAATTACCTCGAACCTTTTGCATGCCCAGTTGCAATTCTCCATGCAAGCAAGAAACAGGGCTATGTCCATTTCAGCGGTTTTCAATTGGGCCCTAAGTTCCCCTAAACCCTAGCTTTGGACTAACCCAATGGGTTTGGTTTTACCCAATGACCCAATTGTGTTTATATTAGGAGCTTGTTGCATTGTGAGAGCGCATGAGAGGCAAAAGGCACAGATCTTGAGGGAAGATTGTCGTCAGAATTCGTTGCAAATTGCGCAAGGCGTTATGAATTTTCACTACAATCTTCCCTCAACATTTTGCTGGCTGGCTGTTCTGAATCGAGTTGTTGATTGAACCTGTGTGGCTGCTGGGTACCAGTGTGAAGGTGGTATTGTTGTTGTTGTTGTTGTTGTTATTGTTGTTGGGTGAACGTGTGTAGCTGGTGGATACCAGAGTGAAAGGGTGGTGTTGTTGTTGTTGTTGTTGTTAAGTTTTAAGAGGCATTGGCGCGGTTCAAAAAATGACAGTTTTTGAGTGCGGCGATGATGGATGGCAGGTGGTGGCAGCAGGTAACTTCTTGGCGTCCGCTTGCAACTATTCGCCTGCTCGATCCCCGTCGGTCATCACCGTCGGTTCCTGCAATAGCCTCAACACAATGAGCTGGTTCTCCAATTTCGGCTCCTGCACCAATATCTTTGCACCTGTACGTACGTCCATCTCTCTCTGTCTCTCTCTGCCTGCCTCTGTCGAGTTTACAAAACCCTAAACCCTAAAAAACCCTTAAACCCCCAAAACCCTATACCACCATACTTTCAGCCTATCATACTTTCTTTCATGGGTTTTTGGGTTTTTGGTTGGTGCAAGAACTCTGTTGTGGTGTTTGAGGCTATTGCCACAATTATTGTTCTTGCCAATGATATGGATTGCACCATGCCATATAGACAGAGACATGTGAATTCTATTTATGTTTCTGTCACATCTGAAAAGCTCTAGCAAGCTTTTGAGATCACTACCAGTTGTCGCAGATTTGGTCTTTCAACTTCTGTTCACTTTCTTCTTTTTCCACTCAAAAGACATTATTTGATACATCATCTTGTGTGCCACCTTATTGATTTGCTTAAATCCAATAAAATTCAAGGCCAACATCAGGTGTCGAAGTTGACACAGTCCCCACTTCTGGAGACTTTTTCTTGACTCATTTCTTCTAATGTGAGGATTGCCAAACAAAAACATGGCTGCTGCTGTGTTGGAAGATCTCCTTGCCAAGAGTCTAAGGCTCTTGTGGCATCAAACAAAACCTGCCAAAAGTGCAGTTGATGTTCAGTAGTTCCCAGACATTGCCAGTCAGTCATATAATCTGATGATTTATGAGAGAGAGAGAGAGAGAGAGAGAGGAAGGGGGGAGAGAAAGTGGGAATGTGAAGATGATGGACCTTTGGTTTTTGTGAAGTAGATCAGATGTCTGGGAGGAACTAAACCGCCATGAATTCAGGTTTGTGTTTCTTATGCTGTTGTGATTTGGGGCATGCGGGGCTGAGGGATTTGATCATCTTAGTAGACATCTCTAAGTTCTGTTGATCTCAATGCAATTCCCTCTTCTTGTATGTAAAACAAGGTGGTAGGATCCATGGTTGGGAAAATTAGCATGAGTGAGGGTTTTGGTACAAGTAAGAAACCTGCAACTGTGGGAGAAAATGGAACAATTATCAATAAGGATAGACACTCAGGTACTTAGACAAATGTATGTTAAGCATTTATGGTTTTAGACTGTGGGGTAGATTATCTTTAGGTCAGTTGCAGTAGCAGATATTTGTCTGTGAAAGAGAATAGATGCCGCTGTTATATGAGTCAGCAATTGCTGCATGACTTACTTTATATTCAAGGGGTTCTGGAATCTAGGTCATGGGTTTTACCTGCTGTGCTCAAATGCAAAGCTGAAGATGTTAATGCTTTGGTTATCGCATTTTTGTGTTCAGTTAAGGAGTGAAAGAGGGCAGGGAATCATGGAGGTGGGAACAGGGGGAGCTGATAGTGAGTACATGGAATACAAGTGACACAGCCATGTCCACTCTCTCAGGCACATCGATGGCTTGTCCACATGTGGTAATATTCCCTGTGCTTTTCAATAGTCTTTGCCAAGCTTATAGACTGTCTTTTGGTTAAACCCATCAGGTGCCATTGATTAGATTGCTTCATATTGGCAAGGATCTTATAGTGGATACACAATTTTCTTGTTCAGTTGATTCAAAGAGAGCATAAGGTGCAAGAAGTATGATGCTGTATAAGGTCAGTGATGCAACAGGCAGGTGTAGCAGCACTGTACTTGCAACAAAATGTGGGTGCCAGGCCTTCAGATGTTAAGCAGAGCCTCCTGGATGCATCAGAGCCAACTGCAGTTCTTGTTCTGCACCCTAATACCACAACCAAGCTTCTGAACACAAATTGGAAGGCGAATGTGTTTAACATCAGCCCTCGCTCATTCTATAATGTGTTTGAGGGCACCACACAAAACAGTTCTGTCACTCTGACCTTGAAGCCCCTCAGCATTGTCCTTCTCACTCCAACAATCGACCCCACCATTGGTGAGCTAAATTCTAAGCCTTAAAGAGACCTGCAGTATGTGAATGTTGGGTGAGCTAGCTCTAGAGCTTCAAGACCTGTAAGACTCACTGTTGTCATTCTCACAAATGTGCTTTTAGACTTCACCCTCATGCTTGAAGCTTGTGACTCCTGGTTTAAACTCTGATTCTTGAGATCCTAAACCTGATCCAGTCATTCATGTCTTCCTAAGGCAGTCTAAGAGGTGCTTGCAGATACAGACATCTTAATCCTCAATGAGGCTCAGTATCATAACTAGATTTTTGGACATGTGGTAATTGTAAAATTGGACCTTCCTGTCAAATGAGATGAAGGTTGTGTTTTATGAACTTAGCATGTGTGGAATGATGCAGGCTTCTTCCAACCTCCCCGGCTTTTCTTTGCGGTAGACTCCAGCTGGTCAATGGCACAACCCATCAACCTTGTATTGTACAAAAATCCTGGTATGTGATTTTCCAACCCAGTAGAGTCCTATAACGATAGTGGAGAGATCAAGACTCTCATGCTGTCAAGTTTCTTGCAGTTTCACTGGGGTTTGATTTAGTTTACATATATGGATGTTGATACCATTGTGAACAACTACATGCCGGAACCTAAACCCTAAACCCTAAACCTTGGTGATCACTGAATGCAGATTATTTGGATCACAGCTCATTGATATTGTGGGTGTTTACAAGTGCTGACCCACGCTATGTTATGTCTCCTGAAGGCTATGTCAGTGTGCTTGACAGTCGTATGTTCCACCAGCGCCCTTATTCAATTACACTTACCTCTCTGCACCACCCCACTTAAAGGCACTACAACAGAGTATGGCCTTTCTGAGGGCACTAGAGGAAAATGCACCTTCAGGTAAATGCTTTGTAGATTTGATGTTGGATGATATCCTGGCAAGTGGATGCAGAAATTTGCCGGTGGACATTATTGAATCCTTGCGGTCAGACGTATGGAAATCCAAAAATCATTCCAAGCATCCCTTTTTACTATATCCAGGACTCAAACATATACCAAAACATATACGATTTGAGCTTTGATTCTTGCCACAGTTCAGGCCCTGATGTTGTGTTCCAATATAGCCCAACTACTGATGTGGTAGGGCTGATATTCTCCAAAGTTGAACATTGTGTGCACAATTTGATGAATATTAGAGTGCTGCTTTTTGCATCCCAATTTCTCATCTGCATGGGAAATGGTCAGGACTAATGAAAAGCCTGGGTTGATGATGGGGTGGAGGGCAGAATATATCAGTCTCACTGCTTGGACCAGACACAAACTTTGATACATTACTTTCAGTGTATGACAAGGTGAGACAGGGCAACACAACAGTTCTCAACCGTGTTGCATGCAATGACAACAGTCAGAGCAGCATCCAATCTGCAATCTTCCTCCTTCCCTTGATAAAGAATCACACATACATGATTGTGAGTTTTCTTGGCCAGGTCAACTTGTCGACTCTTCTGGAATGACTTCATCAGTTCTTGATAGCTGTAGGATATGCTTTGTCTGGCCCTTTGTGAATGACTTTCATAAGGTTATGACTATACTCATTGTCGTTCAAATTGTTGCTGTGGAGATTTTCTCTGCAATTTCATAGATATGTGGTGATGTGAGTGACTATTACTGTAGGCACAGGCTGGTTCAGAGATGGGTGGTTATTAGGTCCTGATTGTTTGTAGTGAATGTTTTGGTCCGCATGAAGATGGTGGACGGGTGGGGAGGAGGAGGTCTTTTTGACTTCAATGTAACAATTTCTAACTGTAAGTGCCATCTCTCTTCTGTAATGGATTTTGATCTTACCTTGAATATTATACCCTGTTTAGAAGCAGAGGCTTCATAATGCCAGAAGCTTTTGGAGGTTTATCATAACCCTAAACCTGGCATAGCCTGAAACCCAAGAGTTCAGTTTCCATCAGATGCCCAAAACAACATCATCACAAAGTCAGAGGTTCATCATGTCCTGGAAGTTGTTGGAGAGGATAATGAATACACATTTTGTGTATTCATGGGTTTAGGGTTTAACCCTAAACCCTAAACCCCAACTTCATGTTATAGCAGCTCCTTGAGTGGTGATTCTGTTACTTATTAACCAGGCAAATAGAGGCTGGAGTTTCTGCTCTCAGTGACAAGATGAGGTTTTTGGATGATGAGAATGGACAGCTACAACTTCAGTGGTGAACACAGATGTTGTGACCACAATGTCTGTACAACCAATTCAGCTAACAGCACTGAGAACTGATGAGTATGCATGCACACAATGGAACAGTAGAACTGGCTGCCCAAGTGTAGCACTTACGATGACACCATCTGGTGCCTACTTTTGGGGCACCTCTTCTTGGAGCCCTTGTGACCAGCCCTGTGGAGGGGGAATCCAGGTTTGTAATCCCACAAATGCTCATTGCTTTTTTCTTTTCTTTTTTTTCCCATGTCAAACTTTTACAGAGATGTTTCTTTGGATTGTCCAATCTAGCCCGTGAACTGCAAATGCTTAGCCCTCAATTTTGGGAGAAGAGAGGAGGTACTCAGCAGGTGTGAAAGGGGAGGGCAGCATGCAGTGATGCAATGCTATGGGAGTAACTACACTCAAGTTGATCAGGCCTACTGCACTGACATTCGACAACCGCAACTCAATCAAGTAGACCATATTTTTCTTCTTTCACAAATTGATCATAATCCTCTCTTTTGCCATCTAGTGTTCAATACCCAGATCCCGGAAACACCATATGCACATGCTGAAGCAGACCCATGTTCCATAGTTGGAGAAAGCAATTCTTGGGTCTTTTCCAAACAGAAGCAAACAATGAAGTTTCAGATGGGTTGATGGATGCAGAGCTGCAACGTGGTTGCGTGCAGGTCATACTCTGTGTTTGAAGGACCTTGGGGTGAGTGCAACCAAATGTGTGGTGGAGGTATTCAATCACGGTGCAAAGCCTTCTCTCTCCACTTTCTTCTCTCCCCATCTTTTTCTTTTTGGGGGGGGGGGTGTTGGATAGGATTGTGTGTTGTACATGAGGAATGTTCCTGTCAGTAGCCCAACCATTAAGGTGTCTGGTCACTGTGTGAGCTGTTGTGGGATCTAGCAGCCACTATATCCTTGTACTGTCTGGGATATGCAATTTAGCTATGATAGGGATGACTGCAAAAAACTCCTTATGGTATTCCTTTTGATGCAAGGATGGTTTTTGATTGTATGAAATGGCAGAGAGGTGGTGTGCATAGATGACCTTGGCAACACTGCCCCTTCTCAGACCTGCAGTAATTTTGCAACTTTTTCAAACCAAAGGGCATGCAACATGCAGGCATGTAGTGGTTATTACTGGGACGTGCCCAGCTGGAACTTCTGTAATGCTCCCTGTTCTGGTGGCAAACGCTTCCGGGATACAATCTGTAAACAAAATGGCTCTATTGTTGATGAAACTTTCTGCTCCAGCAGCCTTGCGCCTGTCAGCGAGAGCATTTGCAATACTCAAGTACTTCTACTAATAGTCTGCTTCCATCTCTTGTCTTTGTATTAAGGCTGCAATCCTGGAGACTTGTGCAGAAATAGACTGCCATGGAATTTTTATTGAGTGTGTTGGGATGATGTTTTCTATTCCAGCCATGTCAGACGTATGCGTGGCTGGTTGGCCCTTGGAGCGACTGCCCTGTTGGGTGTGGATACAACAATACCAGATTTGTTGAGGTTTCTGTTTTGCATTACCTAAACCTGTTTCAGATCTTTGTGTTAAATCCTTCTCATTTCCAAGTCTTCTAAACAAGTCTGATTTTTATTTTCTGGTTGAATGAATTTTGATCCTGAGTCAAGCTTTTTGGTTTGTGAGGATGATGCAGTGTGTTGATGGCTGGGGTGCACGAGCAGATGACTCACAGTGTGATGTCTCTAAAAAGCCAGTTGAGAGTATGGATTGTCAACACCCCAATGTCACTTGTGGTAACTGCATGCAAAACAATTGTTCCGGAAATGGATATTGCTCTGTACGGCTCTTCAACCTTTTGCTTCTTCAATTCTTTCTTTGTTCTTTGCAGATTATACATTATGTTAATTATATTAAACCCTAAACCCTCAACCCTAAGCCCTTAGGCTATATTTCTAAGAGCATCAATTCAAAAGCTTTTGGTTACATGATTATACTAAATATGTTTGAAAGTGGTATTTTGGTGATTTTGGTTAGCAGGCAGGACAGTGTGTTTGTAGTGGGCAATGGACTGGTCTCTACTGCGAAACCTTAAACTCTTGTGCAGGCCTGCCTTCTGGGTACTACAAGAATGGGACTGTTGGTTGCTGTCCTTACCACCTTGTGGACATAGACCAGAATTGTTGTCTCACCAGTACTGCTGCACTCACATCTGTAAGGCTCTCTCTAACTCTGGAACTAGTGGTAGAGTGTACAATGTTGTTGCGGTAAGACTCCATTGTGGCTTCTGGATTTTCATGAAAATGAATTGTTGAGTTATCACAGGATGGGTTATGTTGTGAGGGAGGTCAATTGGACGCATGTGGCAAATGCAATGGAACAGCAATGTCAGCTCTCACAACTCTTCTATGCAGCTTTATACCTTGCATCAGTCTCTCAGAAATTTTTGTGTCTTTGGAAAGTGTATTCATTCAGAGCTGCAAGATTTCAAAGCTCCATACTTTGTGGCAAAAAGCTTGCTGTATCACAATCTTCAAAGTAGGATTGGAAGTAGTGATGCAGCCCTAAATCAGATACGGGACCCCAAACATTAGAATCTTGCCTCTAAGAGCTATCTCATGAAAATCTGTAGCATTGGGTTTAGGATTTGGAAGAGTGGTATTGTTCTGTAGGACTCAAAAAAAGAGTGGAAATTTTTTTGAGGGATGGATGGCAGATTTGTGGATGCACAAAGCATGTGCTGCAACACTGTTCGTGATGAGAAAGGCATATGCTGCAAGAGTGGAATTCTGGATGAGTGCCACATATGTGATGGTGATAGTACGAGCTGTGCCACCAACATCACTGTCACCCTCATCTTCGACTCTGAACTTGCAATCCCGCACAATGATTCCAGTTCTTGGAAACCCTTCATGGTTGCCTTCATTGCAAGTGTTAGTCCCGAAAGGCCTAATCTTCTTGCTCACCAATTTCATACATAGTGCATGTAACACATGCAGTCCTTTCCCAGAGTTGGTGTACATCTACTGTACCAATTGTTCCAGAATTCAGTGTTACTCTTGACCTCACACCTCCTGTCTCTGTTTATTGAATGGGTTGTCAGCATCTGCAAGTCATGATGAAGGAGAAAGGCATGATTCCCTTCAAAGACCACAAGAAACCTAGAGAAACCTCCCAACAAGCCCGTGTCAAAAACTTGATAGTGACCTGATTTTTGGTCCTTTCTTTGGGTTGAGATTGATTGTTCAATGAAGGCTACGGTGAGAAAGAAAATTGTTTGTGGAGAGATTCTTAGATGTAGTGGAAATTGTGGGAAGCAGGTGGGCAGCGTGCTGGGGCTGGGGGATAATGCATTGATTTTGTCAGCAGTGCAGCTGTCGAGCACATATACGAGCAGCTGTGATGATGATGATGCAACTCCAGAGGGTTGCCTTGCCATGGGAACTCCACAAGTCAAGGGCACATTTGACTTCTCTGTATTGCCAATACCAATGGTAGAATGCGTACACCTCCCACCAGATTTCAGAAGTCACTTAGCTCTCACATTACACAAAGTAACATGCAAGTGTGTGAATGCTATTCCTCTTTGTGTTGTTACCATCTCAGAAAGAATCATTGGGATGTTTCTGTGTTGTATGAAATGAGCTTTTGGTGCTTATGACGCTGAGACCCTTGTCCCTGTTTCATAATTCTGTGAACATTTTTCAGGTAGAGCTGGGAAGTATGGTGATCAAAAAGGCGGACATTGCTGATACCCTTTTGTCCCTGACAGGTGTAGAGCAGGTCAGCTTCTTGAATAGCCTTTAAAACTCACAATTGCTCGCATCAAGTAAGGAAACTGACAGTTGAAAATCTTGAGTGTAATGTGTAAGCTCTGTAACTAAACCATTATTGCTTCTATGAACTGATTGGTTCAGACATCATGCAAAAAAGGTACCATGTCTGTTGTAAACCCCAGAGCGTGAATTTATATGGGGTTTACAGTTTAGGGGGTTTAGGGTTTGGGTTTCAAGTTCTGATCATATAATATTATTATTGATGAGCTCAATTAAGATTGGAAGGAAAAAGTTGTATTTTGTATGTTTTTGCAGGCAAACTTTGAAGTTGAGAGTGTGACAAATGCACAAAGGGCAGGGATATGTGGGAATGGAATGTGTGAGAATGGTGAACGCTGTGATTCAAGTAGCAAAAGTGTAACATTACCAGGAAATACAACTTGCTGTTTGATGGACTGCCCTTTTGTATCATCAACCTGCCCTATACCTCTCAGTGGTGCAGGTGCCAACAAATCCTGTGCAGGCAATGGCATCTGCCTAGATGCTAGTGGGCAATGTAGCTGCTTTGTAGGTGCGACCCTCCCTTTTCTTCAAGTTAATGTTTTGCTTGTTAGATTAAACACTATTTCTTGGAGTGCTGTGGTTTCTGTATGTGATCCGTACACTCAACTTGTTTCTCCTCCTCGTACATGGTATAGTTTGCCTATTGGCCAGGAGCATTCAATCACACTTGTTTTTGTGCCAGTTCCCATTTTCCTTTTTAATGTGCATGGATGCAACTGAAGAATTAATCACGAATTTGGAGGGTACAGGGTACAGGGGCGCTGATTGTGGGCAGTGTGCACTGGGTTGGAAGCCCCTGAACAACAACGATGACAGTGGAAGCTGTGTCAAAGTGGCAAGTGCTGAACAGTTTGCATCAATGGGCTTGACAACAACAATGAGAGTTCCACCCTCTCCAAGAAGTGAGTCTGGCAGCAGTTCATTCCAGGCTGGTTTTGCAACTGCTGCTGTGATGGGATCTGCCATCATGACCTGCTTGCTTGCTTGCTACTGTTTCCGCAACCGGTCGAATCATCTGCATCACCACATGCGCCTCAATTCTGATTCACCAAACCCCTGTCAGAATCCTGGAGGTTCATTTCTGATCACTCTTGTAAAAACCCCATCACTCTTGTAAATAAAGATAGAAATATTGGAGTGACATCTATCATGTACAGCATTGAGTTCGTTGAGCCATTTGAGCTTTGCATGTGAGACCTATTTAGGTGGTGGTTTTTTATGCTGGGAATTCAAGACCTTGTTTTTCAGCATGAGGCCAAGGATTATAAGTAATTTTGGGGCCCAAATTGGTAATCTGGCCAGTGCAGAAAGGGACAGAGATGGTATCTCTAATTCTAGGCTTCAGGGATCATACGGCAAACCGCAAGTAGCAAGAGTTGTTGAGCAAGTGGAGATGGCAGCAACAAGATGTGCCCGCACAAATTTAATGGAGGCAGGTCCAAGCAGTACAAGCCAGGAAGACACTATCAACATGGCTACACAACGGGTCATGTCATCACTATCACCAGTAACCAGTTTGCATGACCGTGCTGCTGTGAAAGCAAATACTGCAACTACTGCACCCCAACAAGAAGCTGGGGCCAGTTCGAGTCGATCCAAGTCAGTTGATTTAGGGCAACCCAGTGAAGACAGTAGCATCAAATCTGTCCATGGACAGAGCCAAACTCTCAAGCAAAATCCTACAGCAAGACTTCTGCTGCCACCACCACAAGAAGCTCGATCATTGCCACCGCCTGCAACTCGAGTGCAAGACAATCGGTCAAATCCATCCACAACAAAAGACCAACTAAGCTTGTCTTCATCACGGCCTCTTTCACCCCCCCTTATTCCTGGACCTCCACAAACTAGATCCACTCAGGAGCTACTATCAACCTTCAGTGGATTGCCACCAACATACCAGCAAGCAGTTTCACAAAAAACAAGCATTGAACCAGCAGCTATATCAACATATAACCTGTTGCCACCAACTTACCAGCAGGTAGTTTCACAACAGCCACCAAGATCATCAAATGAAGAGCCTCCTCTGGCAGCCGCTGTTGCCGCCCGACTACCATTGACATATGAGCAAATTATTGCTACTCGGGCCTCACCAACTCTCTCACGAGTGGAGACATTGGATTTCATGTGAGATGTGAGCTGCTGCTTCTGCTTTACAAGCAAAAAGCATTACTACTCAGGCCTCACCCACCCTCTCATAAGTAAGTGGAGACATTGGATTTTCATGTGAGATTCAAGCAAAATGAATATAGATGTTGGGCTTACTTCTTGCCAGCAATAAAAACTGGTGGAATGTGTGTGTCTGCAAAGACATTCAACATTCAAAACTTGTGCAATGGGTGTGTGTCTGCAAAGACATTCAACATTCAAAACTTTGTGCAATGGGTGTGTGTCTGCAAAGGCATTCAACATTCAAAACTCGTGAAATGGGTGAGACCACAAAGACGTTCAGCATTCAAAACTTGTGCAATGGGGTGAGACTGAAAAGACATTCAACATTCAAAACTGTTGGATCAGATGTGTTTGCCAGCACTGATTTCATGTCATTCTGTGTTTATTGGGTCGATTCTCACCTTTAGAGCATTGTTGATGCCAAGCTCTGGACCACTCCAAGAAAGCAAATCCATCTCTTTCATTCTAGCTCAAGAAGGTCAAAAGGCTCTCTCTTTCTCACACACACACAGCGTAATGGGCCACTAATTTCTGTATCCATCTACTTAATTCATTGATCTGTACATGAGTTGCTCCTCGCAAAAGAGTGTGCAGCTTTCCCTGGATTCACTCCAAAGGCAATTAGCTGTTCAAAAGCCTTTGGCAAAAATCCTGTTTGTCAGCTATGAAAAAACAAGGGAAGAAGACTCACGAACAAGAAGGAAGCCACGTTTGGGGAAATTTCGACAAGATTGACAAGAAGGCAGGCACTCGCCAAGCTAATGGTGCTCCGTCTGCTGCTGCTGTTGTTGTGCCTGCTGCTTTTGTTGCTCTTGCTGAAGCCTACGAAGTTCTTGTATGGCGCGAAGGTGGCGGATCTCAATGGACCAGGCCATCGCATAGGATAGCAACCCTATCGTGAGCAACGCGTCATACAAGGGCTGGATGCTGTCGGTGTCGATGTAATCCTCTCTGTACCCGTTCCTCCAAGCCCTCGCCCTGCGCACGACGGCATTCGGGCTGAAATTCTCTCGCATGAAGCCCGACACGTCCTTCGCCCTCACATCCGCCAGTTCCCGCAACCCCGTCGCAATCGGCTCCGCTCGACTCCATCTTTCAAACCTCCACATCGTAAGAATCGCCCTCCAGATCTTCAGATCCTTACTTGCACATACTCGAATGAATAATCCAAGTCGATTCGATCGCCGCTAAAAACTTGAACCCTTCAAACCTTCAAAATAGAAATCCAATCCTATCACAAACCACTCCTACCACAAGACAACCCGCAATTCGACGCAATCCGATTTCAACAATAGAGCATGAAGAAGAAATCCACTTCTTTGTAATTTGACGCAATCCGATTCCAACAACAAACTATGAAAAAGAGGTCCACTCCTTATCACAAAACAACCTGCAATCCGATCCAACAACAAGCTAGGAAGAAGAAATCCACTCCTATCACAAAACAACCTGCAATTTGTTGCAATCCGACTTCAACAAAGAAGAAATCCACTCCTACCACACAAAACAACCTGCAATTTGATGCAATCTGATTCAACAACAAATTGTGAAGAACAAATGAAATCCCGTCACAAAACAACCTTGCAATTCCATGCAGCAGCAAAACACAATGATGAAGAAGAAATCAACTCCTATCGCAAAACAACCTTGCATGCATTGGATGCAGCAGCAAAGCAAAAAAAAAATTGAAGAAGAAAACGACTCGTATAGCAAGTCTACAACCTTGCAATCGGAAGCAGCAGCAACACAAACGATGAAGAAAGCCGATGTAGGAGCAAAACAAACCATGAAGGAGAAATCAACTCCTATGGCAAGACAACCTTGCAATCGGATGCAGCAGCAGCAGCGAAGCAAATGGTGAAGAAGTACTCGACTCCTATCGCAAAACAACCTTGCAAAATTCGATTCTGCAACAGCAAAGCAAATGATGAAGTTGAGAAATGAAATCGTATCACAAAAACATTCTTGCAAATTCGATTCTGCAGCAAAGCAAAGCAAAACAAAACAAAACAAATTCACGATGAAAAAGAAATAAAATCTTGTCACCAAATTAAAAAAAAAAAAAAAAAAAAAAAAAAAAAAAAACTAAAAAATATAAAAAAAAAAAAAAAAAAAAACAACTATAGCAACAGTTAATGTAGATGCACAAGAAAAAAAACTATTGTTGAGGACTAAGAAGAAGAAAGTTGTTGTGGATGAATAAGAAAAATAACTACTATTGAGGATCAAAAAGAAAAGAAATCAATAGTTGCTACAACTATTGGGGATGAAAAAAAAGACGAACGATTGTTGATGGGATTAATAAAAAGAGAGTAGCAGCTACTTAGGATGAACGAAAGGGGGAGGCAACTACTACTAGGGATCAATAAGATTATTAAAACATATTCTTTAAGCAATGCAACTCAAGGGTTGCAACCCATTAGTCACAAGAAATTACAAGACACAAAGACTACCCAACTTCAAGCTCCAAAGTGAATTTTGGATGATGTTGATCCCAATACTAACATGGTGATGATGTTTTCAAGTTCACCTCCAATTCAACCTAGATAACATTTGGGTAATGTTTCTAGTAGATTTGACATCTCAAAAAGGTTTGCAGCCACAAGCTATGTGCAAACTGGTGTGGAAAGAGAGTATCGACATACCAACATGCACATTCTCAAATTGATCACAAACATCGAAACAATTACTAATCTTTTTTAATCAATGGTTCAAATTGAAACCTCAAAAAAGGTTGAGAATGTGCATCCAATTTGAGCACAACCAATCTTTTTATAAATGTTTACAAGTTTCATAAACTAAATCAATGTTGAAAATGTGAGTTGTGTTTACAACACCTTTTATAATATATCAATTTAATATTTGGATAAGTTTGAAAATAATCCAATGGGGGCTAATCCTCCCACCCTGCTAATTTGCTTCTCCCACCTTCCCCCCCCCTTATCTCGTCTCCTCCCTTTAATTCTCACCACCTCCGTCTCCGCCTTTCTGATTCCCCCCCATTCCTTGTACCACCACGCCATGAACCCCCCTCCTGAGGCCACTTACGACGATGTCAATGCCTTGAAGGTTACGTGCAAACAGCATGCCGCCGCTCATCTCTATAGCGTCACCACCAAGCGGTCCAATTACAAGATGGGCGTCCTATTGCTGCATTGCGGCAAGTCTGGTACACGCGATGATCGCCATGGCCTAATAGAGGAAACACGCCAGCGCCTTTCGAGCTTGGTCCTGACCGGCTGCCCTTTTCTTCTACAAGGCCGTCATAATCGAATCGGGAGCTAGACGTTGCGTGTGAAATGCGGAGAGCACAACCACCTGCCGTTGACTCGTGAGGCTACGCATCCGTCTCACCGCAAGATGACCAACGACGTAAAAGAACGCGTTCGCACTTTGTCCGCCGATGGTGTTGCGCCTGCTCAAATCCTGACGTTGATACATTCGGAACCCTCGGGTGGTGAGAATTAAAGGGAGGAGACGAGGTAAGGGGGGGGGGAGGGTGGGAGAAGCAAATTAGCAAGGTGGGAGGATCAACCCCCTAATCCAATGAATATAAAATACCTTTCAACGCATTTGAAAACCCAAGACCAATGTTTTCCAACAAATTGTTATAATGTAAAACATTATTTAAATATTATTGTTCAACATTATTTCAAGGTTTTTTCATTTATCCCATGTTGTCACATTAAAACCAGTTGGGAGTAATCATAATGACTCAAAATTATGCCATGGCACTATGAGAAAAAAAGGTGTTTTGCAACAGGCCTTGTAACTCACTATGTTTATACACCGTGAGTGTTGATGAACAAGTTGCATGAGTTGTAAAGTTGTAATTCACCATATATATGGTGCAATTTATTGCAACTTAGTCAAAACAACTCATTTTCAACTATTATGCAACTCCATAATAATTGCACTCATGATGTCATGCTAACATCATTAATTGTCATCCACCTATTAAAATCTGACATGTGGTATTATGAAGATTTTTGGACATAGTTTTTTTTTTCAAAATAGATTTCCATCATCCATTATGATTGTTTTAATGATGGTTTGAGATTGTGACATGTGGCATAATAAAAAAATTGCCACATGGCATATTAATTATATTTTGAAAATAAATAAATAAATTTTAGTAGTTAGGTAGGTTGTACATAACCATAGGTAAATAGAAAAGTAAAAGTTACTTACTTACCTAGGTAGGTAAGTAGAAAAAGCACAAGACTAAGTGCACTAAAAAATAACTATGAAATTTTATTTTCTATTTTATGTTTTGCCTTTAGGTTAAGCTTTTTTAAACTCATCCCAAAATGGCATGGGTATTTTAATGTGAGAATATAAGAGAATAAGCCTTCTTTATAAAATTTGTAACATGGGATTTAAAGACAAAGCATATGGGTTAAATCTTTTAATTGTTCATTAGTTGCAAATTGAGTTGCATCTATAACACTTAAACATTCAAAGCGAGCTAGATCCAAGGGTAGGGCTCCATTATTTTTGGTAAACAAAACTTGAACCCCTCCTATTGGCACATTTGATGCACTAAAAATCATCAAAAACATAATAGAATTGAGAAAGTTATGGCCCCTCAAAGTAGAGGGGGTCAAGAACTCAAAAAAACAAACCACCAAATGTTATAAAAGGCCGATTCCAAACACCAACAAATTTCCTTGTATGTTGTTCTATTGTTATTATAATTCAAAGATGATTTGTAAAACTTCAAATGGCACTCCTATAACATTTTAATTCGTTTTAAATGAATATGAAATAAGAAAGTTATGAGGTTTGAAAGTGGGAGGGGTCCAAAAAATAATAATAAATGTTTTGTAAGTTGGAAAGTTTAACTCTTATTGTTATTTTTTCATTATTCATTTTCCTTTGCACTTCAAAGATGATTTTTAAAACTTGAAATAACATTCCCATAACATTTTAAATCGTTCAAAATGAAACACATATAATGAAGATGTAAATAATTAATGAATATGTGTCCTTATTAAATTATAAATAGTTGTATTATAGTCATAACATAGTTGAATAGTAATATTTAGTAGTGGCACACTAATGGCCATATTAATTGTATCAATGGGATCCTAATCAAAAATTAGTTGCAAATGTATCCCATAATGGGTGGTGGAAATGTGGAAATGTGGACATGTGGCATGATTGCATGTATATATATTCTACACTAATTGCAACATAGTTATTGCTTTAGTGACACATATATAATAGTTTTAAAGTAGTTGCCACATGCAACTGTAATGTAACTCTTGAAAAAATCAAACATGGTTGACTACATATGTATGTACAATGTGTGTAAATTATCATATAAAAAACCCATTTTCAATTCACTTACAACCATAATATAACTAATTGATTTTCTAATGTGGTAATTTACTTATTAATACATTATATTTCTAAAGGGATAATTACATAGTAATTGTAATACCCAAGGGATAGTTGCATAACAGTTGTATATGAGTTGTTTTTTGAATTTTAGTTGCAAGGTATTGTGTTTCGATGGACATGATTTCTCATAGTGTAGGTTCCTACTATCTTGCCTTCACCCATTGAAAGCATTTCCAACCTCCCTTTGAGCATGCAAAGCTTCATTTTTTTTTCTCCATGTTAGGGCTTCTTTGAACAAGGCCATTGTTGACATGCAACCTTCACAAAATGTGCAGCCCCTTTTTACCTTCTCTTATGCATACCTTGTGGGGATTCAAGATGGCTTGTCTTCTTATTTAATTTAAGCTTCAACCAAGGTCTCTCAACTTTCATCTAGGTTCTTAAAAAGGTGATTGTGCCTACCATCCTTTTGGAGGTGGTTCACAACACCACAAAATGTGTTATTGCATTGCACAATGACCAAAATTAACTTCCATAAAAAAAAAGCTCCACCAATTGGTCTTCTTGTTTCCTAAACTTGGCCTCCTATTATAAGCATAAGCTTGCCTTTGTGACATTCATGTTTTCTACAACTTGGCAATGGTTAATAATTTTGGTTTTTTAGACTTCCTTTTAGGAATCATTTTTACTTTTTTGTTTTTTATTTTTCTTTTGTTACATGTTGCTTATCTTGAAACACATGTGTTAGTCATTATATCTACTACTTTATGTTTTCTTCAATCAAGTTTTTCCTAAATCCAAACTTGAATAACATGTGATGACTTGATTATTTCATGAATAACACACGTTAAACTTAATTTGAACCTTGCAACTATTTTTCCTACAACACCTAACCCCCTATTAATTGTTTCCCTCACAACCAAAAAATAATTATTTAATGCAAGGTTTAACAAAGCCACTATAATATTTGATTTTTAATTCTCCAACTTTAATTATGTTAAATGTGTGATGGGAAATAATATGCGATTATAATTAAAAACTCATGTACATAGTTTAAAAATTTCTTTGAAATATATATATATATATATATATATAACCATAATATCCAATCATTTTTTTGAGTGCAAATTTTCCAAAATATGACATGTGTGGGGGAGTTATGATAGGCATGTTGTAAAACCAACCCTAAAATTTGGCCTAAAGTGCCTAATCCACTTGGTGACAAATGGCAACATCACCACCATTTTGCAAACCTTAACCACCTTTCACCATTGTTTATATCCTTTGTTGCTTATTGTTCACCATCATCATGATCATCAACCAAAAGGTTTTGGCCACCATGCATTACAAATTGAAAGCTCATCATTGCTAGCACTTGTTATAGACACAAACTTAAAATTCACTAACTTCTTGTGACATCAACACAACTAGAATTCACCAACACGTTTGAATGCACTGGGGTTATACAAGATGCATTATACATTGCATTATATTTTAATTTGCACAATGATGATAATTAAGTTGTAACGTTGTTCCATTCATTCATTTATTTTTCTTTGTTTTGGCAATTTTAGGAGGCTTATTAATGGAACTTGGATTGCATTTGGGGTTATTTGAGGTGATTCCATGTACAAGATGTGAGCAATTGGGAGTAATGAAAAGTCCTCAATAGTTGCAATGTGCAACTGTACTCTACAACCCAAAGGAAAACTTCAAGAATGCATGGTTCATGTTTGTTGATGTGCAACTCTAAGTTGTTATTTTAGAGTTGAAGTTTCATCATTCACAAATTTTTTCTAATCATTTTTAGTTTAGGTATGAACCTTCTAATGTGAAATACTTATTATCAAGGTTGTTGCATTGGTCAACCAAGTCTCAAGAGTTAGGAGCTAGGGCTATGGTTCACAAGTCACTAAAAGTCTAAACACACATTATGTGACTCATGTAGCCTCCAAATTCAAACTCCAAACTTAGAATCCACCAAATTCCAAGCCCCACTTGGGTCAATGTTATTCATTTACAAAGGAACCAAGGTCTATGTTGCATTTATTCACATTACATAATGCACATTTTTCCATCTCATTGACCATCTTCTAATTCATGAGTTGTTCAATTCTCAACATTTTATTTGCTTAAGTTTTGTGCATTAGCAAATTTTAGGTTTTTGATCATTTCAAGGGCTTTTTTGAGCTTGATTCCTACATGTTTTCCAAGTTCCTTTTATCCTTCTTGAATCATGACCCCTTTTGTGTGAATGTTGCATATGTCTAGGGTTTTAATTTTGATCTTTAAGTTTTTCTAACCCTATTATAAGGGTTTAAAGTTGCATGCTCAAATCTTTCATAATATGTCATCTCAAGCACTATGGCCCTTCTGTTAGTTCCCAAGAACTTCAAATATAAGCCTCTGTGCCCTCTATCCTTGCCCCATCAAAATGAAGTTGGGCCACCATCTTGGTGATTAGAATCACCACCCCCATCTAATGATAACCTTATTTTCCATACATAAATAGCCTAGGGGTTACATATGTTACTTTAGATTAATGTAACTTACCAGGGAGGCACAATCAACACCATGGATGTCAAGTTTTATTAAGAGAGCTCATCGAGGTTAAAAACAAAAAATGCTCCAATTGATTCCATGATTGCCATTATAAGTAGTCAAAATTTACATTTAATGAATAATCATGACCATATGTTGTGCCAAATGTTAGGAAAATGAATATGGAAAAATCATGTGTTTGAAGGTTGTGTAAGATGGGAGATAGAAATGAATGACCATTGAAACCATCAATTAGGAGGGCTAGAAAAAATGGGCCATTCAAACCTAGAAAGGAGGTGGAAGACCATGAAGCTAACCCCTAAATCCTACAAGAGGATTTCCAATAAGAGAAAAAAAAAACTAAAAGGCCATGTAAGGACTTGACCAAGCTGGTCAAATCTAGGGAAAACAATACTACCCACCGTGATATTATCCCCCATGACCACCAATATTGACATATGGAATAAAAATAACAACTAGAAAGCCATTGCCATATCATATATATGTCATTGATTTAGATCTAAATGTCCACATGCATGAGTTTAAAAGAAGATCCTTAAAGCAAATGGTGGAATGAAAAACAATAGCATTATAAAATTGTTTATGTTTGTTTTAAGGGACTTTGTTTTTGAATCGAAAAAATATTATATGCAAAATCATCCAAGGTTCACTTTTGATAAGTTTAATGCAAAGGCATTATACAAAAAAAACCCCATGGTGCTAAATGACAAATAGGTCTACATGATGCTTAAGGGATTCAAATAAAAACTTATAAAACAAGCGAAGGTCTAATATGAATGAATTTTTAAGTTGGCCAATTGTTCGAAACAAAAGACCAATGATCAACAATTAATCAATCATTTTTTCCAAAACATGTTTACATTCTCATGCTTAAAGGTTGTTATTATAACAATGAAAAAAGGAACTTCAATTAAACATAACAACGTTATTTTGATTTATCAAGAAAACATCATCAACTTTGAAGGTCATGTTTTGTCGAAGTATTAACTCATGTTGGGTGGGTATAAAAAAATGATTAAAATCCGAGCAAGGTTTCAAGTTGACTCTCAAGTTAAATATCTCAAATATTACCCAACTATACCTTATTTGAAACTTGTTCACTAGTTTCATTAGAGCAAGAACTCGTAAGTTGAAACCATGTCCTTATTTCATTCTTTTAAAAATTCATACCCTATTAGGGTATTAAAAAGCACCAAGGTCAAAGTTTCAAATTTTGCCTAATATTTTGTTTTATTACATTTAACTATCACTTTAGGGAAATTTTATTAAATTTGAGTATGACATTTAATGCATAAGATTCGAGAATAATTAATTGTATAAATCAAAATACTAAAAATATATGACATAGAAATAGTGGAGGCATTTATGAAAAAGGAAAAAACAAGTCTCCTTTCACCATTAAACCTGTTTTTCCAAGGTATCTAATGCAAGAAAATTTTATTTGATTTGGGTATGAAATGTTAAAATTCAACATTTGATGCTCAAGGTTCAAAAATAATTATAGTACTTGTACATGTAGGAACAATGAAAACATATGTAGGAATACTATAAATGTTTAAGAAATAAAAACTGGATGAAACTCAATTTACCACAAATTGATGGTTTTATAAGTTTCATTTTGTTGAATGTTCATTTGTGAAAAGCACCTTCGAACACCAATAGGTTTGAAATGTGCAAGACCTTGCACTTTGAAACCCTACCCGAATCTTTTGAAAAATAATTAAAAAAATCAGGGTGGTCTTGTAAAAGTCTCTAAATGCACACTCAACATATCTTTAAAAAATGTGAAAATCACCCAACACTAATATTGTCCAATATTGGGTAGTTTCAACATCTTCAAATAATGAAAACCATTGAACCAATTTTTTACAAAACATTATGACAACTATCCCAATTTTTGAAATAAATAAACAAAAATTAATACCTGCTCAAGGGTTTAGATTAAACCAAAAACAAGAATTGGTCATTTTTAATTATGATGGTTTTCATTAGTGTTGTCGCAACCCTAGCTTTGGCTCGCGACCAAGGCAAGGGGGTTGCAAGGTTGCGGGCCTATAAGTAGACCCGGGAATCATATCACATGCTCCCGGGATTGCAAAGAGTGTGAGGGAGTGAACCCTCACACTCCCAAGTGAACTCCCATGTTGGGAGTTGGTGAGAGTTGGAGTCCCAAAAGGACTCTCGAAACTTCAGAGAGCATTTTGAGGGGTCAAAGCTCCATGGCTGGTTGCGCTCTTTATGTCAATGGAAAGGTCTTGAAGTGTAGATGTCCAAAATGGGCTCGCATTGCTCATTTGGACATCTGAAACACAAGTTATGGCCAAAAGAAGGCCCGGGAGTCGAATTCCCGGGAGTCCGCCAGTTTTGACTCCCGACCATTAAAAGTCGAGAATCGACCCGAAATACTTGGCTGCAGAAAACGTGCAACATACCGTTGGAAAGGTCTCGACGAGACCTACAACTTTGTTTCAGACGGCGAGTCGATCGGAGGTCTACTCCGAAAGTTATGAAGCTTCAAAGTCGCGAGAGTCCCGAAAATGCGCGATTTCGGGACTCCCACG
>Ga0116231_10002333_pt1 | contig 39639 bp, 37 predicted proteins | sample S1TSphgellanicum_2_FD_89695 | JGI IMG/M metagenome (GOLD analysis project Ga0116231, IMG submission 89695) | Host-associated microbial communities from peat moss isolated from Minnesota, USA - S1T2_Fd - Sphagnum magellanicum MG | ecosystem: Host-associated > Plants > Peat moss > Unclassified...
ACGAAATACTGGCTGAGAAGGGGTGTTCTCAATTACATAACCAAGTGTAAGAGAAATGGATTGAGCCTAGGTGATTAATCATACCATGTTCATAGCTCTAATAATGTAATCCCCTCCTTAGGCGGTGTTTAAGTGATTAGCTAACAAAATACTGGCTGGATCGGTTCACCATGGCTCTTACTGTTTTCAAAACATTAGTAGAAAAACCCCATTTTTCGACTTGTCTTAGGTGATTAAAAGTTTCTTTTGTGACTATTTGTGATAAAAAATAGTCGTAAATGACACTTTTAGTCGCCTAAGACAAGTAAAAAAATGGGGTTTTTCTATTAATGAAATTAGACAGAGCTTTGACCAAAGGCTTGTGGGCTGCTTTGAACCTTTGTAAAACCTCTGGTCCGTGTTGAATGTTAGTAGGAACCACCTTCAAGCTTTAAGTAGCTTGGGCGTAAGTTGTCTCCTCTTCATCTCCCTCTATCCACTCGTGGCTAGCTTGTTGGATGTAAGAAATAGTGTGTGCTTCCTTGAGCATACAATGGTGAGCCATAGGACTATGGTTCCCATGTAAATCAAGGGGTATGTATCCCAAGTGGTGGCCATCAATCTCCCAATCCATTTAGTAGTACGCATGCTCGAACTAGTTGTCAATTGTCAAAACCTAGTGGAAACAGGGTCTCTTGCCCAATGAGCACATCGTAACTAATGGCATTGGTGACTAAACATCTGACCTATAAGCAAAGCTCCTAATCTATACATTTATTGAAGTTAAGTGTAATAAAATTCGAGCTCTCCCTAAGTACCTCCTTTATGCTCCCACTAACAATGCGGATTTGCCACATAGATTTTTGTAGTTTAGAGTCAAGCATGCCCATCTTCTTGGTTAATTGAATTCCACAAATCACTGTTTGGGCACCTATATCAAGAAGTACGACTCTAGGTGTATGTCCTCCCACCTGGATTGTTGATCCAATATTGTCGACAATGGTAATGTCGGTGGCGATGGAAGTTCTCTAACTAGACACCACCTTTAGAAATGAATGAAAGGCTTTGTGGAAATAATGGTTATCCACAATGCTTTTGTTGAGTAACAAATCCACAAGTGAGGTGTTCTTAGCTCCCTTCTAATATGTGAATGTATAATCAAAGGTAGGAGACCCCTCTAGTTTAGCCATGTTAAAACTAATGACCAAATTACGAACGCCATCTACAACACGTGAGCCAATTGAATGTCTCTCCAAGGTGTTGGATGGGACCCATGTAGCATGTGGATTAAGGATTGGTAGAGGACTTGATGTAGTGTTCAGGGTATCCTTTAATACTATAATTATGTCCCTGGCGTTTAACTTCAAATCTTGAAAACTAAACAATGGTGTATTCACAAGCTTTTGCGTCACTTCACGCATTTGAAGTTAGCACTCCATAAGCTGATTAGTGGAAAATTGTGTGTTTTCCTGATGTACATGTATTCCTGGGACACGAGACTTTGATGCCCTAACAACTTGTGGTGTAGTAATCTCCTCCCCCCTTGCCAACAAGGTGCGTTCCTTTTCATGTTGAAAGGGCGAAAAGATTGTGGCATAATTGCTCGAGCTCCTCTAGCCCTAGTAATAGGACTTGAACCAAATGCAAATCCATCAGTCTGAATTACTTGCCTAGTGGTAGAAACTCTGGGTGCCACACTAGCCTCTTATGCCGCAAAGTAGGAAGGGTAAGAAGAAGTAGCAAATTTTGGTGTGAGACTAGAATTATGTGCACTGGAAAGAACATATTCCCCAACCATGGCATCATGTGAGAGGCCATAGAACAACCTAGGAGGTCCCTCTCGTGATCCTGAACCCTGTATAGATTGGGCGTGACTAGCTGGTTGGGAAGATTTACCTTTTAGATTAACAAGTTAGGCCGTCAATGATTCGAGTTCATTTTGCAAAGTTTGAATTTGAGCGGCATGGGCTTGAAGCAACTCCCTTTTGTCAACATTGTGTTCCTTCTTCTTAACATTCTTATTGGAATTACCCTTGGTGGGGAAAACTTGGCTTTTGGTTGAGGGCAGTGGAAGATGCTGGCAGATTTTGCTATGGTAATCAAAGTTGCTTCCGTTTCGAAAACTTGGCAAAACAAACAGCTTCCTAATGTCCCTCTTTCTCACAATAATCACAAAAGAGATCCTTGGAAGTAATGTTGCAGTCGTTAGCTTTGTGGGTAGGATTGCCATAGTAGTTGTAAAAAGGTAGGATGGGTGAAGCCGAGTGCACTATTTTATCCCTTGAAGAGGAATGTGATGATCTGGTTGGCGCAGTTAGTAGAGGCTGAGGCTTGAACGTGATGGAGGCCTCATAGTACTAGTCTCATAATGTGCATGAGCTAGTTCTAGCTTTTCAAAAATGTTGTACACATCCAGCAAAAGTACGAGTCTCCAAATTTTACAAAAACCCGTTATAAAACCTGCGCATGGAGTGTCAAAATACCTTCCAACGAACGAGGATATCAATGGGTAGCTTCCAAGTTTGTGATGCTTTAAATATCCTCTTTGAGCTTGAGAAACCTCATGTAGAGCATTTGGAGGGTTTCATCCTTCTGCCGAAAGAAGGTGGCAAGTTACAAAAATTTTCAAAATTCTTAATCGGAAATTCCAACTCAAGAATTCGAAAGAATTCCCCCATTGGGTCAGCAAAAGTTGGTGCATCGATGGTGGGAGGAATGTTTGCAATAATAGCAATGAGTTGTTGAGGAGAAATGTTTACTAAAATAAATACCAGATTTAGATTATTGGGCACAGTCCCATGATGTGCAATGGCAGCTTGTAGTGCAGCTTGTGAGGTGATAGCGATGGCTATGGCAGAAGTTGGATCGGGGACCTGAGTGATGCCCAAATCTTTGGAAAATGTTGCCCATAGACATCCAATGCCTCATATTGCACATAATGGGCCAATTGTTTGAATGCAAACACCTTGGTGTAATTAACACCATACTTGAGCTCTAATTCACAAACCATAGTTGAGTAAGTTGCCTTGAACTCCCTCAAAGAAATGGTACATGGCCTTTAACTGAACTTCTTAATTTTCCCAGAGGAACTACTGACCTCCATGGTGTATATGGGTGTAGAGGTAACAACTTCTAGCGAAATATACATTGATGGTGTGAAAGCAGGTGCAGCAGCAGGCGTACCCCATTTATCAACCCCTCCAAATGGACCTTAATGTACCGTTGATGTAGTGTAATCTAAACTTGAATTCCTGGTAGGAGTTGTATTGGATGATAATGGCGCTATAGACATTTGATGGTACTGTCATGAAGATCGTGAACTCAAAGAAGTTGGCTCAAATGATTGTGTGTTACTTCGTAGCTGATACCTTAGCTCTGGCTGAACGATAGTGCTTTCATCATCCGAGGACATGGTGTTGTCCCATGCCCTAAAATTGTGTAGAAATATAGAACGCTAGATACGATTTGCAACATACGATATCGGATATGTATGTATGCAGTACATATAATTTGAAAAATACGACACATCGATGGGGATGAATGGTGACGGATGGACATTGGTGGACGAACATCTATGGACGAACGTCATTAGGTGGAAGTCGTGGATGGAAGTCTATGGACTGAAGTTGTGGACATAAGTCTATGCATGGAAGTCAAATAGAAGTCATGGATGGAAGTCCGTGGAAAGTCCAATGACGGCGACGCAATGGATGGTGTTACGGACACCACGATGCTGCAAAGCACCCGTGAATTTTGTAGCGATGGCAGAAGCGACATGACAGCCATGGCGCTGTGAGGCATGCATGAGTTCTGCAACGATGGCGGGCGATAACACAACGAATGCCGCGCTACAGCTCACCGTGATTCATAACTTTTTTTTTTCTTTTTATTTGATGCTGCACCCAACTTCAAGAGTTTTCAAAACAAAGGCCTTTGCGTGAAAGAGAAAGTCTTTGCTCAAGAAAGAAAGAGAAGGAGAGAGAGGGAAAAAAAAAACCTCTTTAGGATACATCACTCCCCCATTTGGTCTCGCTTTTCCTAGCTCTTATGATCTCGGCTTTGTTGGTTAGCATAAATGTAACAACACAAGCTCCCTTTGGCAAGAACAACACTAGCAACAACACCTGTAGCAACAACAACACCAGCAACAACACCAATAGAAACAACACCCAAGAACCCAAACCCAAGAAAAATCTATTGCTTTCAACATTAAGTGACAAAGAGGATTTCTTCTAGAATTGGATTGCAAATAAAGAAAGAAAACGTAGTGTATATGAACGGTGGTCGTGTAATAGCCGCCGTGAGCATCTAAAAATACAATCTGACTATGAAGGAAACTCTCTTGACAAAGGAAGTCTACAAAGACTAATAAGAGAAGGCAAGAGCTTGACCTTTTATACAGTCACCACAAGCTGAAACCCTAAAACACCTAATAATGTACAATAACCTAAGAATGTACATTAACCCTAAGAGCATACATTAACCCTAAAAGGCATGATAGGCATGATTAGCATGCTCATAACCAACCATCATGTATGAGGTCATGCATGCAAGCATGACATGACACTTAGTGTAAAGTTTGTACAGGACCATTTTAGCCCAACCCTATCTACGTGCATCAAACAACCATTTTTAGGGGGGGTATTAGATAATTGTCCAACCTTATTTTTTATCACCCTATTATTATTTAATATATACATATTAAAGCCACCCTATATTAATTATAATCCATTATTTCAGATTATACATACTTTATATTATAATTAAATTGTTTATCTGAATAAAATGTACCCTATTTTTTAACTAACTTATTATTTTTACCCAACAACCAATATATTGCATTCTATATTTTTACTCACATATTTTCTATTTTTTTTACTAATGTCCCCCTCTGGTGCAACTCATAAGGGTTCAAGCTAGTTCAAGTATCAAAAAGTTATTGTTGCTTGTAGTTAATATTGATCATCAATTGTGGAGTAAACAAGACCAATTATCTTCAAAGCCCTTAATGCATTTCACATCGTGTGTATGTTTAGTTGACCATGAACCCTAAGTTGTTTTCACATTGTGTATGCTTAAATTTTTTTCACATACACAAACATACGTGTGTTTATGTGACCATTATAGGGTCAATAAGTTTTTTTTGAGATTGTGTTCATTTTTTTTGAGTTTTTGCTACTTGATTACTAATTTTATGTCTATCCATATTTTTATGACTAGAAACCAATGTTAGGTCCTAAACCTTGGACTATTGGGATCATGTTAAAACTTAAACCCTTAAAAAACTTAAATTAAAATTTTTATTTGGGGATAAAATCCCCCAATTTGATGTTGTTTCTTCTAATACAATTGTCCTCGTGGATGTTGCTTTTGATATTGCTTCTTTTAATGCAACTATCTTCATGGATGTTCTTTCTATAATGCAAGTTAATTGCATAATCTTGCACCTTAAGGTGGTAGAAGAAAACATTGAGATACAAAACAATTAAACCTATGAGTTGAATAAGCATTTTTGGGATACATGGGTAGTAAAACTAACTTGGGAAAAATATGTCCTTGGTTTTGATGACAAAGTCATTCAAGTCCAATCCAAGGCATCCATTCAGATTGAAGGAAAAAATAAGTTCCTTGCTCCCAAATTATATTTTTTATGAAAGCATGCATGTTGACACAAGGTTTGGGTAGCCATGATAGGGGTGATTTTATTTTTTTTGGAAAAACAACATTCATGTTACCAATGAGAAGTTGTATTTTGCCAAAGGTCTTGAAACAATGTTGTAACAAATGATTCATGGTGTAATTGAGATTGACAAGAAAGAAAAACTTGTGTAATTTGCTTTGATTTTTCATTTGTTCAATCGTGGTCACCTCATGACAAAATATACAACAATGGAAAAGTTGTTTGTGTAATTAAATGTTCTTAACAATTCCATGAAACATTTATCTAATGGGGCATATGGGAGATTGTATGTGTGAACAAGTTTTGGAAAAAAATTTGAGTTGTGGTTGGAGGTAGGTTTGTTTTTTAAATTATAGATGGAGTGATTACTATTGAAAATTGGTCTTGGATATCAATCCATGTATATGTGATGTAAAACATGGAGAAGAGTGCTTGTCTTCCTCACTTTTCAATGTGTTGTTGAAGGTGATAATGTGAACAATCTAACCCTTATCATTATGCAATTTCTTTTATGTAGCAAGGAAGGCTGATTAGAGAGGAGCTAGGTGAGAGATTCATTTGTTTTTGTGTAGATGGAACCCTTTTTTTTTTTGAGTTGTTATATTGGAGTGACATCATAGTTGAAGGAAAAAATGCTCGATAGATGATGGGGTAGCATTGTATGGCCCATGGCACAAATCTTGTTGTGCAAGATTTTTCTAACTTGCCAATGGTGGCCAAGGTAGAGGATTGTCTCTAATAATTATACTTTTACTTATCAAGCTCCCCTAAACAATATTTGGAATTCTATAAGCTTGTTGAAATTGTGGAAAGAACAAGATTTAAGATCTTGAAAAATGTCAAGACTTGATGGATTTCAATGTTGGAGCTTTTGAAACAAGTTGTGGAATACAAGACTTTGACTATGAAAATGTCTTAGGATAGCTTTCTAATTGCTCAAGCAAGGTTGAATATTATCCATTTTTGTGATATTCTTACATTCTTGGCCTTGTTTTGTTTACTACCATTGTTGGAGACAATCAATACTTTGATCAAATTTGCTTGAAGAAGGGATGTCTTCATTTATGATTTTGTGGCAATTGTAAAACTCTGTCAAGTTGATATTTTCATGATGTATTTTGGTATTATGAAAAGTTACCAATGTGAGCATTTTCAAGTCTTTTGTAATGTGGACAATATTTTTGCCACTATCACCCAAGATTGGGTTATTAATTTCAACATTGGTGCAAAAAAACCTTACATTTCACATGGCTAATCATTCATATTAAGCTCACATTTTCAATGTAACTATTGGGGTAAATAAGCTAGTGTGTAGGGATGTTTTCTTGGCATTCATTGCACAAATGAAAGCCCAATGTTTTGTTGTTGTTAACATGTTTATCACAAAATTGGATAGATGTTTTATGGATTCTGAATTCAAGAATGCCTTCAACATTGTATATTCACAATTTTGGAATCAACTTAATGTTGATTTCTCTTTCTTGTTGCATATTATTCTCATCAAAAGACACTATTATTAATTGAAGAAGGTGAAACCCTCACTAGATTAGGTTATGGAACCTTTGAATGTTGTTTTCTTGGACTCACAAATATGAAGGCAAAAGCACCCAAAGCCATGGTTGAACCTTTCAATACCAATTCAACAACAAAATTGTGAGTGATAATTAACAACAATGGTTTGTTGATTCAATGATTAAGTGAGTTTATGAATTTGGTTGTAATAGTCATTGTTTTACTAGATCTATGAAAAACAAACACATTTTTTCCATTCTTGCATTCATGAAAAAACACAACGAAATTGGTTGGGGTAATGCTTGCAGGTAATTGTTCGCATGTTTGCACATCAGTTCTTTCTTCAAGAGCATTTCCCTTATTACAAGGTCATTACAAATTGAAAAAGATCACAAAGTGCAAATTAATGCTACCACTTAAAAAATGTTCATTGGATTTTTGTGGCTTTGTCTTTTTGTTTCCTTGATCTAAACAAAGCACAATGATCATGTTTACTTCATTTTGTGTTCTATTAAGATTTGGGTGTGGCGGACGGGACTTTGAGTAGCATTGGACAAAGTTTGATATTAGACTCGGGTTCAACTCCCCTCTAAATATTAATGTTCCTTAGCTATGCTATTTTATGTGTTTCACTTTTCCAAATTACCCCTTTATTATGAGCAATGTAACCACATTCACTTCACTGATTTTTTGGTGGTTGCTAGTTGAACTTATTTTTAAAAAAATGAATTACCACTCAAACTTATTTTGAAAAAGTCATGTATGCCAAAAACTAAGTCAAGAAGTGACCTAGAAATTATCTATTCCTATGCCAAAAACACAATAGGGCATGGAGGAAGGCAAAATGGTTGCCAATCACACACACTTAAAAATTTATAAAGAAAACCCGTGTGCAGCATGCCCCATTTGGGCATAAAAATTAACAGCCATGATGACATGAATATCCAACTCTGCCTCACAGATGAGCAATTGGGTGATAGCCCATGCTTGCTTATTACATTCTTATAGTCAAGGTTTTGAGAAAGTTTGTTGACATCGCATGTCATTTTGGTCCTGAAGTGGGGGAAATTAGGTACACATTACCAAATATGATTTAAAATTTTTTCAAGACATACATACATATATATATATATGGGAACCAATAGTAATATAAGACTTCAGTTCCCATGCCTTAGGTTTTATTATTGGGTTCATTTCCTACCTATATTTTAAGAACTTGTGTACACAAGGTCTTAAATGTGCATATCACAATGTGCATTATTATGCATCTAATACATTTTTACACATAGTGTGCATATAGTGTCATTTATGCAATTTTCCCTCACTCAACATACACAACATACTAATAATAATAATATGCACCAATATGTAACATTGCATATTTGGATTTTTGGTCACAACAAGCTGAAGTCGGATACTAGCACTTAAGCTTACCCCCAAGGAGATAGGCAAGGTGATAGAAATATTTCAAATTTCTGTAAAGTTCTCACTCTTGTCAACTACTAGGGTTTAGGGTTTAGGTAGTTGACAAGAGTGATATAGCCTTACTACTATCATTGGAGGTCTTGGAGAGAAGCCTTTAGCTCAACTCCACTATCATCATCCATCCTCTTGAATAAGATTCACTATTACTATTGTGAATAATCTTGAACAATGATGAAACACCATTGTGTGAATAGAGAGGTGAAGTTTAGTTTTGATCATTGGGAGCTACTAGATAAGTGTGAATACCGCGTGTAATAAGTCTGATTATTATGATAGGTTCTTACTCTCAGGTTCACTAACCCTAGGTGTGAACTGACCTTTAAAACTGTTTCTCTTCTTTTCTTATTAAATAGAATAATATCAATCGACCAATCAGTGTGTCTTCCCATAATGTTTTTTCAAAATTTGACCTAAAATTTGGGATTTTTTTTTTTCAGTGTAAATTCTACTAATTTTCCCTCTTTTTTCGAGGGGAAAAATCACAAAATTTTCTTATATCACAAATTTGGAAAAGAAGAAGATGATATTGATATTATGAATACACTTATTATTACAGAAAATATGCACCATAATATTATTTTAGCAAAGATGTGAGTACATAATGCACAAATTATTGTGAGTACACGTATACACACAAATGTTGCCAGCCGACTTGCCGAGGCTATCATGGGATTGAAAATGGCATTCGTAGGAAGAGGAACAATGTCTCACTTTAATGTTATTGTCCCTTGCAGGTGAGATTTTTTCTTCTCCTAGAAGCAACTCAAAAAACCAAAGAGTATTTTTCACACAATTGGAAGCAAATAGTTTATATTGCACAATTGGTAAGTCTATATTGCATTATTGAACATTAGGTTACCTCACCCAACTCATGGGGTGGGTCATGGGGTGGGGGGGGGAGGGGGGGGGGGGGGGGGGGGGGGGGGGGGTGACTCATGACAGCCTTCATGACCATGTCGCAAGTGGTTGTGAGTTGCTAGGTGTTTGTTTCATTCTTGCAATAACGATACTATGTGGGGGGCATTTTGAAAAGCGAAATGCCCACTAGAGCAAGTGAGTTGGTTTTCGAAATGCTCCATCATTTTGTAGAGGATAGATTTTGCTTGAGATATAACATGCCGTTTAGATGTCATGCCTTAAAAGGAAAGAAAAGATATTGCCACTAAAAATTCTTCTTCAAGTGAGCTTTCCGTCACCACAAACCATGTGGGTCGCCCATTATTTGATTGTCAAATATTGGGGAGGGTGGTGGTCACCATGGTTTTCTTAACAATCTTGTGATAAAGCTAAGGTGGCTGTCACGGGTAAAAACAGTTCAACCAAATTGGATACAAATGAATTATTAAAATTTTTAAAGAAAAATCTGAGCATCCTTCTTTATTGTTGGCTACCTACTGCAAAATGATGTAAATCTCAAGCAATTTTTCGGAATTTATTTTCAAAATCTGGCTACAGAAAACCCCTGGAAAAACTCACTTTTCTTTGGAATTAAAAAACTATTTAAAATAAATTAAATATAATATTTAATTTATAATTATTTATATGTTTATAATTTATTAATTATATATATATATATATTTAAAAAATCATGCCATTTTGCTCAAGATTTCGCCCATGGAAAAAATGATCCTTTGAGCAACTAGAAAGTAAGCACATTCAAAATGGAGGCAAATAGTCACTTATGGAGGGGGAAATGTACCCTTAATCACATTTGATTGGTGAATTTACTATATCAATTTCTTTCTCTTATAGAATGCTACCCATTGTATTTTTGAACTTGATCTCATTCTTTAAACCTTTTGTAAATCCACCACCAATATACCCAATTTTTCTCACATGGCATTTTTCACCTCCAATTCAACCCCTTAGTTTCTGAAGTCTAAATGGGTTGTTTGGACTCCTAAAGCCTTTAACCTTAGTGGATGATGGATCCCTAAATATTTTTTGAAAATCTGAAAAAGTCTGATTTTAAAATATTTTTTTGGGAATTATTATTTTTTAATCTTGACATGGAGATGCCAAATATGCCATCTTGAATGTGCACCTTTGCCTCCGCGCTTAACAATGGGTCCCATCAGATACCCATTGGGTATCACAAGCAAAACAATTATTATTATTTTGTTGGTCGGCTAACAGCCTTGATGTGAGGAGTTCCCAAAATAAGTGACCCCTTGGCTCTGCCTCATGTAGGTAGGCCCTTTTTTTTTTCCAGGTTTGTTTTAGGGTTTAGGGTTTATTTCGGGAGCACTGCACTCTTCAGGTGTTACCTTACACATTATTAGCTCATGTTGCACCATCCTTTCTCTTCAGAACTTGGGCCAAGGCTCTTACCATAACTCTAGCTGAAAATGTGAATCATATTATATTATAATGAATAAGGCATATTTTGTTAAGGGCTGAAACACTAGTACAACTGGGCTATTATGTACTAGGGGCACATTCTACCTCCTAGTAGCGAGTTACTAAGGAGAGGCTTGTAAGCCTAGCCCTAGGGATGTACTAGGTAGTAGAATGTATGCTATGGGAATGTTCCATGGTGTGAAGGACTCTTTGTAAGTAGGAACTGAGAGAATGGGACAGTAGTATTGACAATAGGTAGGAAATGATGGAATCAGCCACCACAAAGCCGTTGTTCTTGTGGCTCTTATATAAATAGGTACAAGTTCCAATTGGTAGAAGTTTTATAGTATTTGAATGTTTTGAAGCCAAATAGCCTTTTCCAATCCTTACTAAGTGTTTGGTGCATGATGATAGGTATGAAAGCCAATACACACACAAATGCTTAACTTTACCCAACTAGGGAAAACAAAAAAATTCCAAGTCCATTGACATGGGTGTGCATCATTGCTTGCAATAAGGACAACAGGTAGATGTGCCTACTAAGGTTCTTAATTACTTTGTAGAACTCACCCCCCCCTCTGGAAGTGTGCAATTGAAGCCAAGGGAAGTTCTTTGATTTACCAACTAGGCTAGGTTTGATTATTGAGTGGTGGTGGTCACTTTTTAAGTGTTAGAGTACACGGATTTGACTCCAAGGTTCTCAAATGGTTTGTTGGTGACTAGTAGTTCATTTGGTAGCCACAGATCCTTCATTTTGCTAGGTGAGCTCTTTATTGAAGAATATTGGACACAACGGCCCCTAACTGTCATTTGAATCCATGACAACTTTTCAATCCAACCATATGGCTCATTGCACTTTGGCTAGTTGCTTGATGCTTGTGATCAGCAGGTAGAAAGGGCAAAAGGTGATCTTTAGGGGATTTGTTCTTGGGAGGAGGCATCTGTGCAAGATGCTATGCTTTGCTTTTAGAGATACCTGCTACACTTGGCTTTGATATTAACCTCTCCGAATTGATTCAAAATTTTTGAAAAAATTAGCTCTAGACCTCCTCTTTAGTTCCAGTCTCATATTTTCCTCATTTTTAGTCCATTTTGAGAGATTTAAAACTTGAAAGGTGCACCAACTAGGGCTTTACAAAACTTCTTTGTATTTTAGAGACAAAGATGCAATGACAAAAGATTTTAAGCTCGAAATCATAATCTCATTTAATACACTCATCACACCACATTGAGCCCCCCTTACTCCAAACACCCCCCCCTCCCAATAACCTTAGCATTCTTTTATTGAATTAAACAATTTTCCTAACATTGAAAGCGCTAGGTGGAGTGCTAAAAATGTTCTTTGAGTTTTTTCAAAACAGAGGAAAAATGTGTAATGATTTGACCTTCTTCTTTGAGTTGTTAAGTGTTTGCTCACCAGCCTATCTACCCTAATCATGAACAGTTGTTAGACTATGCAGTTTTAGAAGCATAGCATTAGAGCATCTCCACCAATCCTGAGTATGTGACCTCTACTGGAAAAATTAGATGAGGTTCATGAGTCAAATTCCAGTGAATCCAATTTCAGCTTGATGAGTGGGGTTGGAAAAAAGTTAGTAACTAAGACTTGGATGTGAGAAATATTTTTGCAGAGTTGCATACTGAGCTGAGCTTTGGTGGAGATGCTCTTATTATGTGTATTAATATCGGCCCAAAACCATTTTGCTGTCCCAAATTGGCATAAACTTTATTTTTCTTCATTCAAAATATGGTTGTGTGATGTGTTGGTGAGGATGTTCTAGAGTGTGTAACATGCCCTGTAAAGTCCAGACATGCCCGCCAGGGTAATGCCCAAACCTACCCAGTGCACAGAAAAAAGTTCAAGACATTATTCCATCTCCAAACCTGATGAGAATGATGTTCACCCACCCTACAAGGCAGAGATATGTTTCAGACATCATCCCAGAGTCACAGGAAACAAACAAAGACCAACTCCTTTTTGCCTGTGTGTAACCTTCTTCAGCTCCTAATTTCCCACAATTCTATTCCCACAAGAAGAAGAAGAAGAAAACATCATTGTTCTCATCAAGGTTTTTGTATTTTCAAAAATTAAGAAAAAAATTAGTGGAATTTACACTTGTAAAACCCAAGAAAATTCGATTTCTTCCAATTCTTTTAGTTTTTAATTTTTAATTTTTTGAAAAACAACAAAATTTGTCCCTCAAAAATAAACCACAGCTTCCAATGGTGTAAATTATTACCACATTGATTATATTTCATTTGGAGCAAGCGTCGAGTGCACTAGACTGAAAGTGTACCCCACAGAAACAGAACCAAGATGCATGTCATATTGAACAACAACAACAATACCATAGTGATTCAAAAGCCTCTTGTCCATTATCAATCAAAGCACTACTAGGGGACCTAGAGAAGCGGACAAGTGAGGTGAACAAGCTGAGCAATACCTTCTAAACCCCCCAACTCCCCTCACTTATACTCACCTACCAACCTCCAAATTCTTTTTTGTTTTTGTTTTGGCTTTTGTTACTTACAATTGGGGTTACATAACACTAGTAGGTACCCTAGTGGGGCTCATAGAGGAATCCCTTATGTTGCACCCAAAGGGGGGTGGGGGAAGGGGGAGGGGGGGAGGTTTTGACTTTTGGCTATTTAGTGTTTGTCTGGATGCTATTTCATTTGCCAATAACATCCATCCATTTGACAATTCTGGCTTGGATGTCAAAAGGTTTCATCATCATCATAGTTTGCAAAGCTTTCATGCTAGTTGTTTGTTTAGAGGTTTTTATCAATAATAGTTTTGGAGAGTTTTTCTATCATAGTTTTGTCACTCTATAAATAGTGGGTTGTAGCATTTATCTTTTTATTAGCGAAATTAAAATTTTAGAAATGTTACATTATCATGTGAATTTTGAGGTTTTTCAATCACCAAGATTTGAAAAAAAGAAAAAGAGGAAAACCACCATATTTCTCTCTATACATGAATTGAAAGTAGGTAGTCAAAATATAGAAGGATGTTCTTATATATAAATCACTTATTATAGCCAAATTTGGCTAACATCTTCCTATGGATGATGATTTATTTATCAGCACTTTGGCCCAAACAAAAAACACTACTTGTGTGTTGTTGTTGGAACTTGGTATGAAGTTGGAAAATGGATTAAACTAATTTTGTTGTGTTAATTAATTACAGAGTATGGCACTTGTGTGTGTGTGTGGGGGGGGGGGGGTAGTTTTGAATCCCCAATTTTGTTGCTCAATTTCTTCTCTTCTCTTCTCTTCTCTTGTCTTTTCTTCGTTTCCTTTGTTGCAAGCAAAGTTTCTTCCATTTAGAAAACTCTCCACAACAGCAGCAGCAACTCATGCTTTGTTTGCTTGCTTGCTCGTGTGTTGTTGTTGCTTCTAATTTTCCAGCTTGCTTCAATAGATAGAACTGTTGTAGTACTATGTAGGGGTGAAATCATGTTCTCAGAGCTGCTTTTTCTTCTTCTTCTTCTTTCTTTTGGGTCTTGAGAATCTTGATGATGAGCTTTGAAGCTTGGATTCCATAAATGACAGATTTGTTTTAATGGAAACCTTGAAGGCAAAATGGAAGGAAATTTGAAGGAGTTTTAGCTTTGTTGTTGTTTCGGATCCCAGAAGCAAGCAAGAAAGCTAGCTAGCTTACTGCTTCTTCTTCTAATGGGCAAGAACTAAGTTTAGAATCCCTGAGCCCGGCTGCTGTGATGTCGGTAGTCTTAACTGTTGTGGGTAACTTGCTGTTTTATGATTGCAAAGATTTTGCACTCTCATGACGGACCCCACTCATATTCTTTTTGGTTTTTCTTTTCCTCTCTCTGTGAACCACTCCTGAGCTTCATCATCATCTTCTTATTCTTATTCTTAATAGTACCATGATGCTGGAGCCGGATGTACTTCAAGAGAATTGGTGACAGTAGAAAGACGAATTAGCGATGATTGCCACACAAGTGAAAGGGATTCCAGGAGGAGGTCGAGCTGCGGCAGCTGAGCGCCACAGTAAAAAAAACTGGACCAAATTCGCTCTTCCGCCTCCTCCCATGAAGCAGCTGCCGGCGAAAGAAAGTAATTTGCGGAAGCAGCAGCAGCAAAAAAGCACAGTATTGATTTCTAACTCAATGCAGTCATCGTCGTCGTCGTCGGAGCTCCAAAGTACACCTGGATCCAAATGTTGCCGTTCAGTCGATGTCGTCGACTCGAATTGCTCCTCCTCCTCGTCTTTCAAGGTATGTATGTATGTATGTATGTGTAGGAGATCCTCATGAGTCTTGCTCATCGGCTGCAATAATATTGCATCGATCAGAAGTCTTCTTGTGTACACAAACGGCTCGTGATCACAACACAATGTGGTTGTGTGTGTGTGTGTGTGGGTGTTTTTGGGTGGGTTTTATGTTCAACTACTCATGTGGAGCAATTGTCAGACTGGGAAGGATTATGCAATCGGTGCAAGAGTTTCATCAAGCTATCTAGTGTCCAAAAACAACAAGAAGAAGAAAAGTTTACACTTGAAGCCTGGTGGTGGTGGTCGCGAGTCTTCTTCTTCTACAGTAGCTGTGGCAAAGCTTTATTCCATTGCCAACTCCTTTTCCTTCCAACCTCCATCACCAATCCCAGAGGTACAACAACAAAAACAACAACCCCCTCCCCAAAAAAAACCCACCTGGAAAACCTCCCTGGGAGCTCCAAAACTTAGACTTTTGACACTGGAGTCCAATCAGATCAAAAAGCAGAAGTTAGACTTTCCAGCTTGATTGTGAGCCCAACTTTGATGATTGAAGAAATTCCAAGATGAATTCGATCAATTTGAACTGCAAAACAAAAGCTCCAAAAGCTCCAGGCTACCTGTGGTTTTAGACTCTGCTTGAATCCACTGGTGAATATGTTGTTGTTTCTGAGCTTAATGTTTTTGACAGTGATCTATTGTCTTGTGTTTTTCATGACGAGTTTGTGAACTTTTGGGTGGTGGCAGGAACAAGTTGTTGATTCGGAGGAGGGTTTGGTGATTCATGAAGCCACAAGAAACAGTAGTAACTCCCTTCAGCAATTGTTGGTTTGCACCGAACTGGAAGACGAAGTCAGTCAGTCAGACTTTCTTCCTCTTTCTTCCATTTCACAACTCAGAATGTCACCATGATGTGATTCATTTTTCAAGTGTCTGAAAAAAAGTATGCATTTATAGTTTGCACTTGCCCCTGGTGAGTGAGGTAGTACTATGCTGCTGCTGCCAAGTTTGCTCATTTTTTGCTGGAAATTTTTTCTTGTTTCTGCTTGCTCTCTCCAATGCAGGTCTTGGCGCTGTGTAAACAGTTGGAGCAGGAGCAGGAATTGCATACAGCCATGGAGAAAGTTCTGAAGCTCCATGATGGTCATCCTCCTGGCAGCATGCCGCCATTGAACAATGTTCCATCACATCTTCCTGCAGCTGTATAAGTTCTCATCTTCTTCTTCTCATAAGAACTCATCATAAGTTTTTCTTTACTTTGATCAAATGATGTGTCATTGGAATCAAACAATTTCTAGATTTTCTTTTCGACGCATGCTGCTGTCCAGAAGCCCAAGTCCATGATAACAGAGTAACCCATTCATCTAAGAATTGTGAATTTCTTTTGAACCATCATGATGCAGGAACAGAAGCTTTTGTTGGATATTGCAATATTGGAATTGGAGGTGTTAAAACTTGAGATGCAGATGGGTGAATTGCAGTGGCAACTTGCACATGAGAGATCATCTGAGCATGAATCTGCTGTAGTTGTCAATGAGCTCCACAGTAAAGCTCAAGTACCTTCATTCCAGCTGCCAAGCATTGAACTTCAGCAAGAAAAAGTTCACCTGTGTCCAACAATCAGGCCAGTAGTAGCTCACCCATTGTCTTCTCCAGTGATTCCGAATATTAACCAGTTGCAATCACCTCAGCAATCAGGAGGAGGACAAATGTCACGACATCGTGTTACTTTGAAGGAGCTTCTGCATATTCCATGTGCTGTTGCAGAAGAAGATGATCATCTGGGCCCTCAATTACCACTGAGCTCACCACCTCCTCCTCATGACCCAAGTTTCTCCTCTGCATACAACAACAGGAACTGTTGTAGCCTTGAAGAAACGTTGCTCTGCCACCAGTCCACTGCTATTTCCAGCAATTCTCCAAGACTAGTCCCAGTTCAAGAAAACGAAGCTTTAACACTTTCTCTCAACACCACCCAAGGAACCACCCAATATACTACTACTCCATCACCAGCAACATCAGAGAAGACGAGGCAACTTGGCCTGCAATTATGTGTTGTATCCTCGCAGAATACTCCTGACTATTGGCCAGAACTTTTGCCATCACCAAAGTACCATTCAATTTGGAACATATTGCCACATGATGACTGCAGTTGTTCTTCTTGTTCGTCTTCTTCACAAAGGAGATGTACATCCACCGACATCACAAATGCTGCTGAACAAACCTCTTGTTCAGAGCCAGCTGACTCTCCTTCTGAAGTTGAGGTACAAAGTCTTACTTGCAAACTGCATGAGAATGGGTGTGTGTGGAAATTCCCTCTGATCCTTCCACTGAAGTAAATATGTTAAGGAGACAGAGACATAAATACTAGTAATACTCTTTGCTGATTCACCTGTTGAATGGATTTCAGAAAAGGAGAATGTATCGATCTGGCATTATGAGGATAAGGGAGCTTCGCAGTCAGGGATTAACAGGAGATTCATCTGAAAAATCTAGTGTTACTACTACAACCAGGAGCACAACTGAAAACCTCTCGGTGTGTTGTTGTTTTTTTTTCCCTCTCTCTTTTGGAATCTCCTAAGAACTTCACAGTTAAATTGTGCATAAATTTTACAAAATTTGCAAATTGCTGCACATAATCTGTGAATCTTCTCTTTGAAAAATACAACATGATCACATAGGATTATGTTTGTCTTGCCTCTTAACATCACACGGGATTCTTACAATTTCAGTGATCTAAATGTGAGTACCATGGCACGAATGTCCAGAATAGTAGAATGCTTTTCTAAATTGGAGCCTTTTCTTTCTTTTTGGGTCTTCTGCCTGATTCTCCAGAGAGGCACCAAAGAAGATGCTTCATCAAGATCAGAATCACAAACAACAGCTGATGAAGATTTTGGGTTTAGATGGACATCTGAGCCAATCAATCCTAACAAGCTCTCAGAGGAGATGGTGCGGTGCATGGCAAAGATATTCTGCCACTTGGGTATGCCAAGTAATAATGCAAGAATGTTGCTGCAAAGCAATCAGTCTCCAACTTCACACTTGGGAAACCAAGTCATAGAATCATCATCACTTTCATCAGTGTCAGATTCTTCATCTCTGTCACCACCAGCATTTGCTCACAGCCCAATTCTGGGTCTTCAAAAACAGGAGAATAACATCATGGCAACCGATGCTGCAACAACCACCCCTTCAGACCTGTACAAATCCCGGGGGAAGCTCTCATATGCAGATGTTGGTCCCTATAACCATGTGCTTGAGGTTCGATGGCTTTCTGTAAGCAGGGAGCAGCTTAAGTATGCTGCTCAGGGTCTTGCCAAATATAGGTTAGGTTTTTTTTCCCCTGCTGCTTTGATTTCTCCTGAGAGCTCCTCTGACTTTCACAGCTCACTGGTCTCCATTTCCTTTGTAAACTTCAAATTTTTTTTCTTTGGTGTTTTGGGGTGGCAGATTGTTGGTGGAGAGACTGCAAAATGTGGATCCACCGAAGATGTCTCATAAGCAAAAGTTGGCTTTTTGGATTAATATTTACAATGCTCTTTTGATGCATGTAAGCTGCAGTTCAAGTCCCCCTTGGATTGTGTTGGTCCCTGAGATAAATTTGTTGTGTGAAAAAAGAAAAAAAAATCTATGGGTGGGGATATTGCAACATCATCTGATAATGATTATGGTGTTAATTTTGGACCAAATGATTTTCCAGGCCTTTCTTGCATATGGCATTCCAGGAAGTGAGCTAAAATTCTTCAGTCTAATGCGGAAGGTGCACCCTCTAACCCAATCACAAGTGGATTTCAGTACCTCTCTTGTGACAGTGTGGGGCTATTTTGCCTCCAATCTACTAAGTTTTTCTCACTTCTTATTCGTGACCTGAATGATAGAAAGCTTAAAATTATTTCCGTGTATTTAATATAATGCAGGCTGCATATTGTGTGGGAGGGCATTGGTTTAATGCTTCTGTGATTGAGAGCTGTATACTTAAAGGAAAGGCTATGGCACATCGACCACAATTTGTAAGCCTTACACCAAATTTTGTTTTGGGTCTGAGTGTTTCTGTATGCACCTTCACATACCATGATGCAGGAATCCATTTCCAATCATCGTAATGGATGTTTGTAGGGTTTAGCATTTTTGCAATGGTTGACTATAGGGTTTAGGGTTTAAGGTTTTTGCAATGGTGTCTATAGGGTTTAGGGTTTAGGATTTTTTTTTGTAATAGATGGATTTTGGATCTTAAGTTCGTGGCTAAATCTAGCTTTCAAGCATAGTGATGAGAATACAGGAGCAATGGGGGTTGAAGGACAGGGGTTAATGATGGCACTTCAAAAGAGCAAGTTGAAAGAAGAGCTCATCAAATATGGTATTAACCGTTTGGAGCCGCTAGTCAACTTTGCACTTTGTTGTGGTGCCCAATTCTCACCAATGGTAAAGTACATCTCCTCTTCAGATCATCATGTTGTTAGTGTTTGGTTTCAGATCATTTTTTTTGTTTGTCTATTTTTTTTCAGTTCACTAAAATTTCAGTGGAATGGTTTTTATTTCATTCATAACTGAATTGAGTAGAGTTGTGCTACTGCTACCCCAGGTACGTGTATACAGTGCAGAGCATGTGCATGAGGAGCTCCGATATGCAGTTCATAGTTATGCAAGGGCTGCAGTCGGGATTTCAGAGAAGGGAAAACTTATGGTTCCAAAGCTGCTTTATTGCTATGCCCATGAGATTGTGGAAGATCGTGTGCTGTTGGATTGGGTGTGCAACTTTCTGCCCTCTACCCAAGTTGCATTTATATTCGAATGCATCCAACAGCACTCCCATGGCCATCATGTGCAATCCAACAATTTTGCAGTTGTTCCATTTGACTTCAGTTTCCGGTATCTCTTTCCTTCAGACATTTGCAGAAGTTTAAGGTGAATGAATAAAACCTTTGGGTACAGAAACCAACCAACAAACAAACAAACAAACAAACAAACAAACAAGCAAGCAAACAACAGCACACTATTTTATCACACATAAGATACTCCCCTTCACCCACACTTGTAAATTCACAACCTCTATTTTTACAGAAACAAAAGTGGGCCCATTACTAGTCTCATTGTCATCGCCCTTGTTGTGATCACTATGTTCAATGAAGATCCTTGTTGGAAACATTCCATAGAACCAAATTTTTTAAACTTGATATTTTAGTGTATTGAATCATGGAAATATTGCAAAAAAGCAATTATCTTCCAAATCTAGGAATTTAAACTTGAAACTTGGAGAGTTTCATCATGTCAAATTATCAATGTCTTGTTTATGAAAGGTTGTATACCACAAATGTGAGTTTGATCATTTTTTGTTTAATGGGCTTACCTTTGTATACATAGTTTTCTAGAAGTGTTATCCTTATATGTCACCTTTCTTTTAATCGTATTTAAGTGAGTTGTCACGATATTCCATCATAATATGCATGCCTTACCAATCACTCTTACATCTTCAGCATGCTAAAATCAGTTTCTATTCAGACAAGTGATGCAAAATGCATAATTGAGAATGCAAATTACAATGTGCGTATGGGTGCATATTATTAGTCAATGCCACATTAAAGATGCTATTTTGATGATCATGCATTTGTCTCCTTGAGTGGGATGGTAAATTATTTTCATTAGTGTCAACTAACCTCTTTGAGTGCAAATTGAGATAGACGGATGCAACTTTTGTATGCAAGTGAAGGTAAATCTTAGGCATGAAACTTAAGCTTTGGGCATTAGGACATCTTTCCATTAGGATGTTGCCATCACATCAGTTTTCCATTATGTTTCTCTAGCTAGTTGTGCTCATAATCATCTCACAACTCTACTCGTCAAGCATTGAACAATTGTAGGAGCTATGAGAGTTGTGAATCAAATGGTGACTCACCATGAAATGGCATTTGTCCACTTTTAATGAGAAAATGCGGTTTTCCCAAAGTTCCTAACATGATTATCTACATATTTTAAACACACTTACAGCTCTCCAATGGAAAGCCAACTATCCTTACATCAGGAAACAAGGCCCTATGTTAGGGCCTTTCCATTAGGCTAGTATGAAAACCACATTTAGTAGTTACATACAAGTAGGCTCTCAACTTGTGTGTGGGCCTTTACCCATGTGTACTACATCCAAAATATTGTGCAAATTATTTTCCCCACCAGCACCTAAACATGAAGTTCTGAACTGCATATGGTGAGGATAATTGAATGTGACCACATGCCAATCTCGGTGACTGACCAATCAATGCAAATCGTATTTTTTATTGGCAAATAATTACTTTGGTTCTTTTAATTACCCATCTTATTAGGTGAAACTTTTGTTATCGCCCATAACCAGGTAAACTAATGTGGTCAAGTTAAATCCAATCTATGGTGTGGTTTGTTCTTTTTCGATTTTTTTGAATGTGAACATTCAAATGACATCTATGGGGATGAAAAATATTCAACATACTAGATTGGAAACACATGGCGGTTAGCGTGATGAAGCCCAAGTGTATACTTGGGATCATGCAGGAAATGTTTTATAGTGAACTTCACATGACTCATGACTCTAGAATGTAGGGATACCAAACTTTGGCCCCTTTCTGGGTGCATCCCAATGGTCTCCACCCTCAAGGGCAGAGCCAATAAAGGCAACAAATGGATTTTAGCAAAATACTAGGATGCTTCTATTCTCCAACCATCATCAATGTTTTTTATATTGACAAAATTTCACCAAAAAATGAAATTAAAAAATTAAAAAATTAAAATTTAAGTGTCTTTGCAGGTTTTAAAGGGTTTTGAGGGTTTTGAAATTAATAAAAATTCACTTACACACCAGATATCATGTAACTAAATTTTTAAAGATTTTTGGTACTCACCTGGTATCAATTTTCTGAAATGACCATCAAATAAAATTATCAGTTTTTTTTTTTCTAGGGGGCAAAGAACCGCCTGGTATGCATAAGGGGCGATTTTTGTAACATATTCTTGACAACCAGCCAGTTTAGTATATAGGCCGGTTATCAAGCAGCAAATCATTTTTAAAAAAAAATTAGAGCAACATTTTTTTGACCATTCTTGCTGCATTTGGTCAGACAATAATGTCCAGTGGGAAGAAAATGTTTTTATCTCCTACTAGAGTTGGCTACCATCATCAACCATCCCTGACTATCTCTAAGCCTAATTTCAACTAAGATCATGAATTCATCAATGGGCTGAAATGTAGGCCCCTCAAAAAGCTCCAATGTATAATATGCAAAATTTCTTGTAAAAAATTCCAATCCAAAGCTCGTTAGATGTAGAATACTAGCCACCAAGCTTGGCTTGTCTTGTTACTTTGGTATGCTAATCACAATCCTTGAATCTGGATGCAACATTTGGTTGAGGGGTAGTGGAAGAGCTAGCAAATTTTGCCATGGTAATTGTAGTTGCTTCCGTTTTGGAAACTTGGCAAAACAAACAACTTTCTGACATCCCTCTTTCCCACAATAATCACAAAAGAGATCCTTGGAAGGAATGTTGCACTCATTAACTTTGTGGGTAGGATTGCCATAGTAGTTGCAAGAAGGTAGGATGGGTTGCAGCCAAGTGCACCACTTTAGCCTTTAAAGAAGAATGTGATGATCTAGTTGGCGCAACTAGTGGAGGTTAAGGCTTTGAACATGATGGAGGCCTCATAGTACTGGCCTCAAAATGTGCATGAGCGAATTCCATCTTTTCAAAAATGTTGTACACATCCAGCAAAGTGTACAAGTCTCCAAATTCTGCAAAAACCCATTGCAAAACTTACGCATGGAGTCTTGGAATACCTTCCAATGAACAAAAATATCGATGGGTAATTTCCAGGTTTGTGATGTTATGAGTATCCTCTTTAAGCTTGAAAAGCCTTTGGTAGAGCATCTTGAGGGTTTCATCTTTTTGTCGAAAGAAGGTGACAAGCTGTAGAATTTTTTCAGAACTTTTAACCGAAAATTCCAGCTCAAGAACTCGAAACACTTCCCCCACTGGATCAGCAAAAGCTAGTGCATTAATGGTGGGAGTAATGTTTGTGGTAACAACAATGAGTTCTTGAAGAGAAATGTTTATTGAAGTAAGTACCGGATTTAGATTATTGGGCACAATCCCATGATGTGCAATGGCAGCTTACAGTGCAGCTTGCAAGGCAGTGGCGATGGTTATGGCATAAGCTAGATTGGGGATTTGGGTGACACCCAAAATCCTCAGAGAATGTTGCTTGTAAACATCCAATGCTTCATAGTGTAAACAACAGGCGAGTTGTTTGAATGCGAACGCCTCAATGTAATTAACGCCATACTTGAGCTCCAATTCACAAACCACAGTTGAGAAAATTTTTTTTGAACTCCCTCAAAGAAATGATACCTAACCTTTCGTTGAACTTTTCAATTTTCCCAAAAGAACTGTTGACCTCCATGGTGTATATGGGTGTAGAGGTAACGACTTACAATGGAATATATGGTGATGGTGTGAAAGCTGGTGCAGCAACAAGCATACCCCACTAATTAACCCCTCCAAATGGACTTTGATGTACCGTTGATGTAGTGTAACCTGAACTTGAATTCCCGATAGGTGTTATACTAGATGACGATGGCGTTATAGACACTTGATGGTATTATTGTGAAGATCGTGAGTTGAAAGAATCTAGCTCAAATGATTGTGTGTTACTTTGTAATTGATACCTTGGCTCTGGCTGAGTGGTAGTGTTCTCATCATCCAAAGACATGGTGTTGTCCCATGCCCCAAAATTTGTAGCAATACAAAACATTAGTTACAAAGTTATAACATAACCTATGTAATTAAATGTAACTATAATGGAAAGGTATCGGATACGTATGTATGCAATACATATGATTTGAAAAATATAGCGCGTCGATGGGGATGAACGGTGATGGACGGACGTCGATGGACAGAAGGGGCCGAATGAACGGGATGGACAGAATGGGATGGATGAGATGAACAGAACCAAACAAACGGGATGGATAGAACTGGACGGACAAACAAACGAACGTTGACAGACGGTGATAGACGATAATGGATGATGGACGACAACTGTAATGGACGGCAATGGATGACGAATGGCAATTGCAACGGACAATGATGGTTATGGACGGTGGATGACAACAGACGATGACTACGACGAATGGAAACAATGATGGACAGTGATTACGATAACATTGAATAACGATTGCATCAGCGCTACAAAATGATCCACGTTTGCAAGCTCTACGGCGATGGCGTGCAGAAAAGAAGAATTTATTTATTTTTATTTATTTTCTATTTCATGTTTTTTTTTGCTTTATATTCTTTTTCTTCTTCTTCTAGAATTACTACAAGGGCAACTCACTACATGACTACAAGTTCAAAAACACACAAGAGTGCACAGCCTGGATGCTAACTTCAAAACCCATGTGCAAGGAAAGCAAATGTATGTGGGGTTGCATCACTTGGTGTAGATCTTATACTGTAATCAAACCTTGTGTGTGTGTGTGTGTGTGTGTACGTGTTCCCAAGACCTAAAGTTAGCTGTAAAACAAGTTTTGGAACTGTTTGATCCTTCCTCCCTCCAAAGCTTCGAAATTCAAAACTTCACAACTTGTAGCTTATTTCCGATGTCCCTTCTCCCTCGCTTATGTTGCTGCTAGTTATGGTTGTTGTTCCTGTTGTAGATGTCGTACAAAAGTATAAAAAGAAGAAGTAGCAACTACTCAAGAACACAAGAAACTAACAAGCAAAAAAAAACCCAAAAAACTCAAAGCCAAAAAAAATATGTTGATTTGAACATTAAGCGACAGAGAGGAGTTCTTTCTATAATTAAATTGAAAAGAAGGAAAAAAAACATAGTGTATGTAAATGGTGGCCGTGTAATAGCCGCCGTGAACATTTAGAAATCCAATCCAACTATGGAGGAAACTCTCCTTGACAAAGGAATTTTAGAAAAATTGACAAGAGAAGGGAAGCGCTTAGCCTTTTATACATTCGTCAACAAAGTTGAAACCCTAAACAAGCCATAACCCTAAAACACCTAATAGCGTACAGTAACCTAAAAACGTACATTAACCCTAAAAACGTACATTAACCCTAAAATCGTACATTAACCCTAAAGGCATGATTGGCATGCCCGTAACCAACTGTCATCTATGAGGCCATGCATACATGCATGACATTTCTCCTTCCATGCCCATGTTGTCACTTGGGGTTACAATGCTTTCAAAAGTAGATGGTGTGCTAAAAGTTGAAATAAAACTAATGATTGCCAACACAAACAAAACCCTATAATGGTTTTTTCAAGATCCCAACTTGTGAATAACAAACCCACGTAATTCTTATAATAAAAATGAACCTTGTGCACTTTGAAACATATGTTGCAATTTTTTTGGGCACCTTCTTGATAATTGCAAAAAATGCCACATATAGAGCCTTACACATATAGAACCCTACAAACAAAACCCTACAAATAGGTTCCTATAGATAAAACCACACAAATAGAACCTTGGATTGCAAATTTTAAAAAAAACCTTCAACATTGGTTTTTCTATTGCAAACTTTTACAACATTCTAATTGCAAAAATAATGACCTCAATAACCTTGTAATTTTAAGCAACCTTATGCATATATGAAATATGAAACATGATCTTCCAATGAACTTCAAATTTGTCCTTATGATATTAAAGAAATACTACTAGAAAATTCCAAAGAAAAAATCAAGGGAACTAGGATGCAAATTGGAAAAGGAAATAAAGAATGTGACAATAATTCACATCTTTTTTGTATAATTCAATTTGATTATTGAGAGTAGAAAATAAAAAATAGACAATAAAAATTGATAGTTGAGAACACATTCAAGGCATCCCCACACAATGGGCTCCAATCTCCCATTGCAAATAATTTGTCTTTCCGAGGATTCAACCGACATTCGCATTCAAGGATTGAAGACGATGGCCATTAAAGAGCCAACAAATTCAAGGAGGATCATCTTTTTTCATTCATTAACAAAATGCCATCATTGGAAGTTGAGAAGGAACAAAACAATCTTGCATGCCCCCACCATTTTGTTTTTCAAAATTTCAAGTTCAAGTTCAATTTTCAGTTTTATAGAATTGGTTCCAGTTCCATAACTAGATATGGTTTAATACTTGGTTCTGGTTCCAAAATTAAACCCAATTCCAATTTGGTTTTAGGCAACCAAAATTGGAACCAATGTTGATCAAATATTGAGTTTTGACCCGATTATCAACCCAAATTCGATTCTAGGTCTAAAATAACCTAATACCTAGGGAGTCCAATTATTTTTAATATTTGAAGAACACCCTACTCGACCCATTATTACATACTTTGATACCCAAAAATAACATGTTGGCATGGTATTACCTTTAAAAAAATTAATGCCCTATTTATATGTTTATGGGGACCACTAACAATAACCTAGGTTAGTTATTAATTTACTTAACATCCATTTTCTTCATCTAAACATTCATCCAAAAATTTTCATCAATGAGAATGCCCAAACCCTAAAAACTAAATACCTAAACATCCATTGTGGATGGGCACAAAGTATGAGCCAGTGTTGGGATGTGATACAATATCTTCAATATTCATGAGTTAAAATGAGTTGTTGTCCTTTGTTCTCCCAAAAAAGGTATGGGTTGGATGTGAGAATACAAAGTAAGATTTGGTATAGTGGGTATTATTCAAGTGTTTAAGGATAGAAAATACAAGTTACTTTGATGGATAATGATTTTAGGTTTCATTCAATAATGACTTGTTGGCCCTTGTGTTGTTTGGTCGAAGTAAATTAAACATTCTATATGGTCACCCAACTCAAACTATTTCAATCAAAGTGGGCTTAATTTCAAAGTTCTTATGATTGTTTTATAATTTGAATTAGTTTTCAAAGAGGAAACCACTTTAAATTCAATAACTTTCACTTTGTTGGTCAAAAAATTGTGAAATGGACAATGTGCACATTGTTTCATTGAGAGTTTTCCAATCATGCAAAAAAGTGGAACAAGGAGCTTCATGGTTTGGGGAATTTATAATGTGGTCACAAACCAAACAAAAAAAATACATATTTTAATATATAGATTTTTTAAAAATTAAATTGACATTGAAATTGGAGTACATTTGAAAATATATGTAATATCAATACTCATGTTCATTTATTATTATTATTGGTTCTTCATTCCTTGTGTTCATACCATTTTCTAAATATTATAAAATTGATTATATTAATGCCATAATGATACATATAAAAGTTGTTTAAATTAGAATATGATTCTCTTATCCTTTTTCCCCTTATGTTCCCATATGTTTCTCAAAAGTTCATTATTATTTATGTCAAATTTCAATATCGTGTCTTTTCATGTCCATGTTCATCATTCCCAACTTAAAAGGTGGATGTTATTAAATTATTTCGATATACATAACATGGACATTTGCCTTTCCATGTTAGGTGAAGAGGGGAAGAGGAATGAAACAAGAGGTTTGGATTAAATAGGTTAAAATGGCACAAACAAACATACATCATTTTTTTATTATATAAATTTGTCCAACATTAATAAATACTAATGTTGGGTGGTTACTTGGTTTGGATTGTTAGAATTGTTGGTTCCTGTTTTTATTAATAAAAACCAAATTGGACTAGGTTTGATTTTTGGAACTAACATTGGTATTTATTAATTTTGAACAAACTTAAGACTCTAAAATTAGATTCAATTCTAGAACCAAACCATAGATCCAATTCTAAAAGCAAAATTGAAACAATTTTTTAAAATTTTTTTTTGCAAGGGGTAATGGTCTAGAATTAAGGTCAACAATAGTTAATCATTAGTTTCAAACCAAGTTTTACTTAGAATTGGAATCGAAATCGGATCTAATTTCCATAATCATAACTTAAAATTTTATTTTCAAGAATTGAACCAAAATCATACTTGGGGTTCCACTTTTTTTGGGAACCAACATCAAAACCAAATCCTTTTTTTTTAAAAGAACCAAAATTGGAGGTTCTTCATAAAAAGCAAGAATTGCTTAACAATGGTAAATACCAACAAATGAATGAATGTACCATCAAGATTGCAATTGGTTTGTGGTGGTAGGAATTCGATTGAAAATGTTAATTCTAACTAAAAGTGGACACATTAGTACAACAAATGGATGTCCTAGTATAATGTAATTTTTGGTAAGTATTTGATGTTGCGGATAACTATTAATTGCTTTGTTTTCTTAAAATAAAAAACTTCAAGTTTCAAATTTTTGGAAACAATCAAAAGTAAAAATGTTTGTTTCAAAAACCTCAAAGAACTAATAACTTCCATGAAATAATTAATAATTTTTTTAATTTTTTACAATAAAATTGAAAATCATGTTTATATCATAATCAGGTCTAATACTTTTTGAGGAATCATATTTATGAACCTTAAAAACCACTTTAATTATTGGTGAAAGTTTGGTGCCATGAATTCAAGAACACCAAGAAACTCAATAACACTTGAATTTAAATTTAAGAAATCAAAAACTTGCATATAGGTCCTAAGCACATTGAAATAAATACATACATTTAAATGTACCCCTACATTGGTACCTTAGTGTACATGTGTACACAATCTATCATCATTGCCAAAGTTTTTTGGAAATAATATCAAAAAAAATTTCATGAATTATTTTTTTACTACCAAAGTGGAATTTGAAAAATAAAATATTTATTCAACACCTAAGTGCTAAGCTTGAAAAGGTATTCTATTTATTTTGGGAAAGTAGATTCATGTAAATGTTTAGTACATAAACAAGCTTAGTGGGTTGTTAGAAGGTAGGTAGTATAAAACAAAGTTAAATAGTCACTTTTTAATGAGTGTGTTATTAGCTATTGAAGTGGAAGCATGGAAAATTGTTTCTTGTACATGTCCAACTACCATCCATCTTTCACAAGATGCATTAGATGGTTATTACTAGTGTTGGATGGGTATGTCCATTTCAACATACTAGTTGGGCATGTGTATGCAAATTCATTCAATGTGTACAGTGGGTATGAATATGAATGTCAATTTTTTTTGGAATTTATATATTAGGTAGGTATGAATAATGACTAGCATGTTTTAAGGGGATCTTGGGTACAAGTATGAATGCCCAAGAACATGATACAAGCTAATATCATATATGCACTTGGTATTGAATATTCTTTTAAAAAATGAATCTAAGCCTATTTGAAATAAAAAATTACTTTTCAACCAAGCCATAGGGGTGCATTTTTTAGGTTGCACTTGACCATTCTATTGGAAGAACACGTTTTGAATACAAAAGAAGAAATTAATCCATCCTAATGTGTTTAACAAGGATCCAACCTATGGACATCTTTAGTTTTAAGAAATCTAAGGCCCTTGCGAACAATGTTCACAAGGGCAATAAATGGCAAGGGGCAAGAAATGTTTACTTTGTTCATAAGGGCAAGAATGACTTGCATGCCAAACTACTCAAATTCATTCCAATTTGACAACATTAACCATGATAACAATGTATTTGAATTGAAACTACTAAAAACAAATTCTTGTTCAGACCTCAATGTTGTAGCTCAAAAGAAAGTTCAAAACATTTGAGACAAGACAATACACATGTTAAAAGTTGAGTCCATAAATCCTTCAAACTTGTTCAAATAAATAAAAAAAATTGAAAGACCTATTATGGAAATTCACCATGCATCTCCATAATACCCTACATCAACTAGTAATTATTCATAATTATCCAAGAAAACATCTTCAACTAGAAAAACATTTGAAGCAATCCTTCCATTATTATGTAATCCAATATTGTATCATTGGGCCAATTTTTGTAAATGATCACCAATTTTTCCATATTTTTTACCCTTAATTAACATCTTCTCAAAGTAATAAGAATACCCACCACATTAAATATCCTTTCAATTTTTATTTGAAAGCTTGGAATACCAAGAATTTGTTATGAACTAAATATTCAACATGCGCAAATAGTGGTTCATGAGCTTTCCACCATGAGAGTGGACTTACAATTTCAATATTGTTGAAAGATGTAGTGGGACGAACTTCCAATGGAAAATATAGCTTGTTGTGAAAGGGAGTCACAAGAAATAGCCAACCAAAAATATATACACCAAACCCTTAGCCATAAGACAAGTTACACAAGAAAACATAAAAGAAAAAAACTTTGGCATTGACAAGAAGATGGTGACCTTAAGGCTCGTATTGACGAAATAGAAGAAATGTTAATTAACAATCATATATGGAAACAATGCCCATAGACGAAGTGTTTTGTTTAAGATCAATTCTTTGATGCAATCGTTTTGATCCACCTCCTTAATGAAAAATAGTAATACACCTTGGTGAGTGCTTTTCCCTTCTAGCACTGCAAAATTACAACTAGGTTTTGAAAGGGAATATAACAAAATATTATGACTCAATCAACCACCAAAATTTGATGAATAGAAGAAAAGATTAAAAACAAGGAATATGACTCATTTGGAAGGTGCTAAAAGTGGGATATAGGAAGATTGCAAAAAAAAGTTGGATTGTCAAAATCGTTTGAATGAGGGGGGAGGGCACCTTATAAGAGAGCCACATGTCCTCGTTATTGGCAAACATCTGCTTTCACACATTAAATTATTGGGTCCGAAACAAAAAAATGAAAATTTAGATGCCAACAAATTTTCATTTATTTTTTCAATGGTGGTGGTAGCACCAAAAACAAGTCTTCTTATGAGGTTGCTTGTCATAAAGGGGTCCGAGGCCTCTCAGGATGTAACTATTTGTAGCCTTTAATCAAGAAAGGAAGTAAGACCTTCCAATCATCTTCATTTGCCATCTCTAGAGCCATCTTTAAATTATTGAAGTACTTGGTCACAATTTTCGACCCTTTGAACGTCAGATCAAACATTAGAACAAACATGTTATATGTTTTCTTTCATGAGAAAATGGTCACAATTGAAAGGAAGGGTTGCAATACTTTTAGTACCTTAGTAGCCATGTGACAATACAATATGGTCAATTTTTTTGCTCAAATGTACCACATTGAAATGGATGTGGTTGAAAGGCATTTCTTCTAGCACACTCCTTTTGCATGTGCACAACTATTGTCATTGCAACCTTCAATGCATTTGATAGAAACCAACACCCCCTTGTTTGGTTCATGATGCATTGATGAACAATAGGAATAAAACATTCACAAATAGTCCTTGCCATAACTCAAGTCTACTTGCTTGGAACCCTAGTTTATAAAGCTTGAATTTGATGTGACTGACACATGTTAATGACATTAGCATATGCAAGTGTATTTTAAAACAACACAACCTTGGGTGAAAATCTAGTCTTCATGGGTGTTTTCAATTTCTTTTTTAATAAAAAAACCTTCACACATGCCTTTTCCCCCTTTAGCAACCCCTTCCATGAATTTTTTGTCCATGTTATAATGGAGTAAAAAAAGGATTGCACATCTTTCAAATTATGCTCATGCATCCCATTACAAACCTAGTCATGGTTAATGGCATATTGACATGCCATAACATGTGCAAAACAAGTCCTAGGGTAAGGTGTGTCAAACTAAAATGAATCACAACTCACAATTGAAGTCAAAATTGCAATTAAAATACTCAAGTCCTTTCTTTGATCCTTTACATATGCTATAATCTTGTTTGTGAAATTGAAGTCAAGTAACAATGTTTTCATTTTGATGGCTAAAATAACACTTGATGTATTTTTAGCTTTAAAGAGTGCAATAATAACATGGTAAGGGATCCATTGGTCATCAATGAAGTTTATGATTAATGCAAAAATGTCACATCTAAATTTGGACATTCATAGATCAAGGAGGTTGTGGTCGTGGCACATTTTGCAATAGCTAATAGGACATACCTTTCCATCATCTTTACAAGCATTGCCAACAAATGTTCATTCATTAATTGCTTTCAAGATGGAAAAATACACTTATAATTACAATGCAAAACCAAAAGTCATAGGAAAGGGTTTTCCACAATAGATAAAGGCATGTATCTTCTTGTTATCATCAAAACAAAATCCTCTTAAAATCTTTCTTGGTTTATATTAGTTTTAATTGTGGTAAGCTTATTGAAAACCAAAGAAGGTAGTGATGGCCAATAGGGGAATAATTTTTCAGTTTTTGACCTTCTTACAACCATCCTTAAACCTTTTTATAGTTGCCACTTTTGATTTGTATTGTGTTAAATTAGTTGCACTTTCATTTTCCATGTGCTTCTTCATTTTCTTAATGCCATGCTTTGGGTTGTAGGTAATAATACCTTTTTTGTCCCTTGTGTTGTTAAAGCTCTTAAAATTTGAATCCCTCCACTTCCATGGCACATTACACACCTCATGCCTTGAATTCCATGCACATCAATAATAATTTTAGAATTTTTCAAAACAAAAAAATAGGCATGTAACATATTTGTGATGGTGAGGAAGCCAATTTTTTTGGTTACTATTAAATAACACATGTGTTTGTTTTCAAATTGTTTCTTATTCTACTTGCAAGTCTTCTATTTCGATTTATCTGTAATAACCCGTGCTTTGAACCCTTCATGAAAAACTTGAGAATCAAATGCAATTTTTAACATTGCAATAAAACCTTATCCTATGAAAACACTTAAGTAAAACCTTAAACATTATGCTTTAGCAAATGAAAGCTTGTAAAATATATTTTTACACAAAAAAAAGTTAAATGTGAAGAGAAAAAATAATTTATCAAGTAATTATCAAGCATGATATGAGATTTGAAAAAAAAGGATCACATACACATTAAAAAAATTTTTAACAAAGAATTAATGTATGTTAAAACCTTCACAACCAATGTCAAAAATCAAAACAAAACTCCACAAAAGCATGAGCTATAAAAAAAAACCTTAGTGCAATTTGAAAGCTCAAAGTTTATAACCAAATTGCTAACACATAAAACTAATGAACACAATGAATAACTTCTCCACATTTAACAAGCATGTCATGGGTTATAAAAATAATAACCATGTTATGGGTTTAGAAAACAATTCTATTTTATGCACATACATAATTTGTAAACCAAAATGTGTTTACAATTTGCACAAGTGTGATCGGAGAACCAAAACATCCAAGCCTAAACTTTTGCAAATTTTTGTACAAATGTGATAAAGTCAATAAAACATGTTTGCACAAAAGAAATTGAAAAACTAAAGTGCAAGTTTGAACTTTTGCAAGTTCATGCACAAAAACAATCAAGAAACCCAACTCGAGATATACTATAACAACTTTTGTAACTACAAAAAGAAACCCCAACATTTCCATAATTGATTAACCTTCTACTTGTGCACCCCTACATGAACACAACCATTTCAGAAAAAAAAAGAAATGGTGGAGGTGGAACAATTTCTTCCACATCGCACCTTACAAAAGGTTGTTCTTTTGATGATTCTTTTTTTACAAAAACCAAAGTTGTAAAGAAAACTTGACCTTGGTTAAATTAACTAGTTTAAGTTCTAAATACCAAGGTGCATACCTTGGTTCATATCCACATGAACCTCATATAACATAATAACATCGGTTGTTACTTCTTTTTTGCCCTTTTTCATGTCTCCTTGATTTTTCAACAAAATTTAAGACATTTTCATTTTTAAAAAAATCCTTCAGACAACAAGCAAGTTCACAACACTTTCATTACAAATTTTTTTTCACACAACAAGCAAGTTCACAATACTTTTATTACAAAAAATTCTTTCACAAAACAAGCAAGCTCACATTTGTTACGTAGGAAATCAATCAACAATTGCTTTCTATCCCCCAATTGTTTGAATTGTTTGAAGAAAATAAACAACAATAATATCATCCTTCATTGTTAACAAATCTACTTCATTTTCCCCTTATTTTTTCAAGACGAACATTGTCACCACTAATCCTTTTCATAGTGCAATGTTTTCTTTTTTTTTTTGTGTAAATTTTGAAAGACCCATCCCCACCTTCATAATTCTCTTCATTCGCAAATGGGTAGTTGAAATTATGAATTCCACTACTCCATCAATAATTGCCATGTTTCAATGAAAATTCAAAATATTTGTTAGTGAGAATGAAAGAGAGGGGAAAGAAGGAAAGAAATAACTCTTCTTGACCATGTTGCTTGCTTCTATGTGTTTTTGCTCCATTTTCCTTTGCATTTTGTTTTTTTTTCCAAATTTGTGAAAGTTGTGTTCCAAATGGAGATGTAGCAACCCTAGTAGTTACTACCCATATGCATTTTATTTCTCAACTTTATATTTTCAAGAACGCATTTTTCCTTTTCATCAAACTATAAAACATGTTGTTGCATGTTTAATGCAGGGTACTGCTACACATTGCGCAATGGCAAAGGATTCCAAGCTATTTGCCATAGTAGTGCAACTGATATATTTGCTAGCAATGGTGTTGCAAGGCTTTGAATAGACATATCTAGGACCAAAACAATGGCCTTTTGGTTTTGTGTCAAGAGTTGCATGCCACTATGGATATATAAGGTTACCATGTTTCATGACTGAGATTGGAGGGGTCTAATAATCCTTGTTGACCTTTCATCCTCCAAGTCCTCTTATATGCCTCTAGTTAAAGTGTTTTTCTTGATATCTATTCTCCTCTTTCTTTGGCTTGGAACATTTGAACAATACATGAAATTAACCACAAGACGAGTAGTATTTGATCTCAAAGTTTGAGGGTGAGATTGGAATTAAATAGTCAGGTGAGAACTTTGTCTAGAACTTGTATTGTAAGCCTTTGCTTCTTCTCTATAGTTGAGTTTTTGAAAATTGGAGAGAAGAAATTATGTCTGGTTTTGTGTCATTTACAACTGGGTTCACAACTGAAGAACAAGACAATGATGACCAAGTGGGATGGGATTGCAGAACTAAAGTTCATGCATGGGATCCCAAATGCAAGCTAGCAGGTCCATGCAAAGTAGTATGCTGTGGGGTTCGTCCACTTAGCATACCGCCATCATACGACTTATCTCTCCGATTGCAAACATGGGATACTCATGTCGCAGATCCTTGTCCACAACTAGCAGGAGAATGTGGTGGAACTTGGGTAGCACCAGGCCAACACCCTGGCCCCATGAGCAGACTCCCTGTGTTTGCTTTGGATTTAGCTCCATGTGATGATCCGGGATCACCACCATCGCCCAATTCTCCAAAGGTTCGAGTCATTCCTACTGTGTCCAAGAAATTAGTGTTGGCAAGTCGTGACAAACAATCTCTCTTGGAAGAAATCACTGATTTGAAGCTTGCTGTTGCGGATCAACAAGTGCACATCCGACACCATAAAATCCAAGCTGCCATCATTGAATTGGAAAATAGGTACTTGGGATGATCTTCACAAGGAACTCTTCCTTTATTGCTTCTTATCAAATTTACCCAAACAATAATTTCATTAACTCTTTGAATCAAAAACAATGAATTTATTAATATGTGTGTGAGGGGGAAATGAAGGTCAATGTAATAAGTAGGTTTGATAGGGCACTAGGAAGGTTTGCAATTTGGTATGAACAATTTAGACATATAAAATTATTATTATCATATGAATTTCATACATAAATCATGATATGAAGAACAACAATATGTGCATATGTAACTTATTTTCAAAATCACCCACGAAAACTTGTTCCACCAATTTGAATTGAAGAAAATCTTAATTTCTAGACAATGTGAATGAATTTGAAAGCAAAATTTGTGTGTGCTGGGTGTGCCTTACAAAATCTCTTGTTACCTAGGAAAATGCTAAAAGACATAGAGGATATGGAGAAGCCTAATGCTCAATGTAGATCCACACAACCTCAAGGCACTATACATTTACGGCAACGAATTCATGGTAACAACTATTTCTTCTTGAACTTCTCATTATTTGTTGTTTAATATATATGAGGTGTTTATTATAAAACATTAATTTTGTTAGGTATTGATTTGGAAAATGTTTAGGTTTTTTTGTTGTTGGAGCTTCAACTTTTTCTATTTATGTTCATATTGTTATGTGTGTGTTTTTATTATTTTTGATAATGTTGAGTGTCGATCTAATAATGCATGACATATCCATAAAAAGTTAAAAATTTGACGTAATTCAATATGTTGTTGGGACAAGCTAATTTTTTTTTCAAATCATTTTGTGCTTTCAATTATGTGCTCCCCTCTCTTGGTTTTGTTTTATCTACTCATATAAGTTGTCAATGAAGAAAATAACATTGTTTGTTTGATATAAATGTTTTGAGATTTCTAGTTTATTTATTTAAAATAAAATGGTTGTCCTTTCCGAATTGGAGTCAATTTGCAATCTTGTCAATTCTCCATAATGCTTATATTTCATCCACAAAATTTCCATTTCATTTTAATAATGTTTGTGTACACAATTGATTATCATTCCTTTTCCTATTGTAATTTTGTACTTTATGAAATGTCAGTGCAGAATTGAACTCCAAAATATAGGCTATGGGTTTCAACATTCAAATGACTCTTTAAATTTAGAGTAAAACTTTGTGATGAACTGAACTGGTGGTAATTCAACCAAAAAAAATTTGAAAAAATAATGTTGGTTCATGAATAGGTTTGAAAACCAAGATTGGAGGTTTACAAGCTCGATCAGAAGCCCAAAGTGCAGAGATTCATAGACTTCGCACAGACTCTCGCATCACCCACACAAGAGTAATAATGTGTTTTAACAATCTCATTGCACACAATCCACATACTTGGGACCCATGAAATTGAATCCTTGAAACTTGAATTACAAATTTAAATTGGACCCTTCAAATTGATTACCATTTTTATTTTTATTTTTAGCATACTAGTTCAAATAATGGGGGGTTTTTTTTTTGTTTTTTTTTGGGACCCATTATGACAGGAAATTGAGTTTGAAAGAGATGTATTTCTAGGAGAAATAGGAAGGTTGACACTACTCGTGAAACGGTTGAAGGCCCTTTGTGCCCACACAGCAACCTTGGAGAATCGGGATGACATTGGTCCCATGACAGAGAAAGCAAAACAATTGGAGGAAGAAAACATGAAGCTTGAAATTGAAAAAGAGGTATTTATTTTCCATTTGCATAATTTTCATGCAAATGTAGACAAACATATCATTGCATTTGCCAACAAATTTCACATTTGTAAACTCTAATCAAGTTGTTGTGCAAAGAAAAAGAAAACATAATATCAAAACATAAAAGCAAACAAGCTCAAAAGCTCCTCACAATTTATTGATCAAATTAATTGTCCCCTGAACATAACGTTTTTAAAAATGGTAAGTCGCAATATAAGGAAAATATTTACTCAAATTTATTGTTCATTTTCCTTACATTGTGGTAAGTTGCAATGTAAAGAAAATATTTATTCAAATTTATTGTTCATGTTCCTTAAATTGTTAGGGATTTGTAGATTTCTTATAAACCCTATACATGCATTGGTAATCACTCCATCACAAACATGTTGCATAAGTGCAACCAATGATGATAAATTGTTTGAGAGTAGGAAATGGCCAAATTGAAGGTGATAATACAAAGTCAAATGTTTCTAGACTTTTCAAAGATTAATAGTGATTGATTTTGCACTTAAATTTCATCTTTTATTTTAAACTTATAACACATGTTCCAATGTGAGATTGTTGCATGCAAAAAACTTATTTTTAATATCATCTTAATCTTTACTTATTGAACACATGTTTCAATGTGGGACCTTGATTTGCAAAATTCATTGTTGGTGATTCTTGCAAATTAGCATATGTTCCCAAATGGAAATTGATTCTCAACATAAATTAATTTTTTGATTTTTGATTTTTGATTTTTTTTTTTTTTGGGGTGGCTTCATCAACATGTTTGGAATGATGATGATGTACCTTGAACTATTATTATACAAATAGAGTGTGGAGAAGGAATTGGAGCGAACCGAACATAATCTCAAAGTGAATCGTGCAAGAGCAAATGAACACATTATGGAAGCCAAAAGTTTTGAGAAGAAATGTAAGGACATGGAGACTAAGAATATCCGAATGGCAGCTGCAATCGAACGAACAAAGAAATCGAATAAGGGGCTTGCCATTCGACTCAAAAAGACTGAGAAAGCATTCAAGAAAGCCAAGAGGAAGGGGAGATTTTTTTGATCCTTAGAACCCAAACTTCATTCAAAGCAATAACAAAGAAAGCAATAAAAAGGATGCAATAATATACCTGAGTGTTAGCATTCACCATTCAGTGAAGTAGCAATGGGTAGTGGACTAGGCTAGTTTGGAAAACTCTTTGGAAAACATTATTTTCAAGGATTATTTGTGATACCCATTCTGGTTGATCATAACTTAAGGTAAAAATGCACCCAATAAAAGAAACATGACTAGTAAAATGTATCATGAGAGGAGGTTGCAAGGTTGAAGTTGTATGTAGAAATATTAGGGTTTGGTACATGTGCCAACAATCCTCAGATTAGAAAAATAATATATATTACAAATATAAATGACCGAACAACAAAGTTCCCATTGATCATGATATCTTCAAATTGCAATAGATATTGATATCCATCGACCACCCACCCACCCACCATATATGTGGGATAAAGCCCGTGGCAGTGGGCTTTAACAAAATTAGGGCTAGAGTACGGTAGAGCCGAGTATGGGCTGGGCTTAATTCCATTCTCTGGAGGGTAGAGGTGGCCCCCAAATTTCCCTAATTAAATTGTGAGAACCGTGGGTCGGGTACACAGAGGGATACAGAGGATAAAACCATGAACTTACCCGCCGGTTCCAGTTTCCCAACACGGGTCCAAACTCCAAACCCTAATCTTCAAACCCTAGACCCCTGTTGCTCGCTGCGCACTCTCAAGCGTACCAGGCAAGCCCTGTCTACTGTAAGCTCCTTTGCCTCCCTCCTCCTGTCTTCACCGGCCGGCCCTGCGCTTGCGCTTGCCCTTCTTGGCCTGCGATTTAGTCGCTAATTTCTTCTCGCTTCCATCTTGCTTTCACTGTATAGTTTTTCCCCTGGTTTTTCTGTAATTTTTGGTGGAGGAGCTGGAGGAGGAGGAGGAGGAGGAGGGAGTGGGGTTTTGGACAATTGCAAAGTTCAGAAGTTTGTCGCATACTCTTGTGAACTTTGTGTGTGAGTGTGCTTTCGGGCTGTGAGTTGAATTTACTTTTGGTTTGCATTTGTGCTTTTTGTTGGATTGCTGGTTTTTGTTGGGTTCAACTTTCCGTTCGTAGATCGTTAGTGTGGTTTTTTTTGTTGGATTCGTTTGTGACAAGTCAGCAGTTGCAAGAGAGAAAGTCTCTCTCAAAAAAAAAAAAAAAAAAAAAAAACTAAAACAAAACAAAACAAAAAAAAACCCGGATGCAAAAAAAAACCGACAAACAGAAACAAACACCGAGCGCTCCGCAAGTTTCGGACGGTTCATTTTTTTTTACTTTGCCCTTCT
>Ga0116231_10002334_pt1 | contig 39631 bp, 26 predicted proteins | sample S1TSphgellanicum_2_FD_89695 | JGI IMG/M metagenome (GOLD analysis project Ga0116231, IMG submission 89695) | Host-associated microbial communities from peat moss isolated from Minnesota, USA - S1T2_Fd - Sphagnum magellanicum MG | ecosystem: Host-associated > Plants > Peat moss > Unclassified...
TTATATATTTTTTATATATAATTAAATGTGAGAAATATATCTATATATATATACATATATAAAAATAATATTATTTATATATATATATATATATATATATATATATATATATATATATATATATATATATATATATAAAATTTACAACTGCATTTTGAAATATTAGAGAAAAATGTTTTTTTTTAAATTTTGTGATTAAATTTTTACTATAGTATGTTATTTTTATTTTTTTATTTTTTATTTTTATTTTATTTTTTGGTCCTTTTTTTTTTTGGAAGGCTTCTTCAAGTTTCATCTTTTAGTCATGTGCATATGGGATTATAGCGGCATGTTAAATTTTTGTTTGTTTTTGGGAGTTCTGCACTTTTAGTTGTGTGTATGTGGGTTATGTTCAATGTTATGATTTTTATTTTATTTTTTGGGTTTTTCTCATTCTCAATTTTTAGTTGTGTTTATGTGGGTTATGGTCACATGCAAAACAAATTCAAATTCCTCAAGTAGGTCCATTGGTGAAGATCCCTAACATTAATTAGTATTAAATGACAATTGTCCTAGATGGGTCTAGCAATTTTACAAATGCTATAACTGATGACCTAGGAAATGCCTTGGTTTACATGTGGCCAATTTAATTATTTTTATTTCAAAAATGGAAAAACAAGTCACTAAAATTAATTAAAAAAATCATTTTTCAAGTTTTTCTCACTTTCAATTTTGGTTGTGTGTATGTGGGTTATGGTTGCATGTGAAATGTTTATTTATTTATTTACTCTTTTTTTTGGTTTTTCACCTTTGATCATGCATATGTGGGTTATCATTGTATGTTAAGTTTTTTTTTTTCTTAAAAGCTTTGTAATTCATTTAATTTATGTTCAAATGTTATATTTTATTTTAAATTTATATATTTTTATGGTTGCTTGTTTAAAATGGACTTGTACATTATATTTCATTGTACTTAAAATACTAGCTCATTTTATGGTAACAAAAAAAATTCATATAATTTTATTATTTTTACATATTTTACATATTCTTACAAACTATAATATCAACATGACATGACATGTTTAAATTGGCATGACACATTATGTATAACCTTATCGTTAACCCAATTTAACATCACCAAGACTTGCGATCCACTAAAATATTTTAGGCTTGTTTCAAAGATTGTCAAACTTGTGCACTCCACATTAATCATATGACGAATTACTTTTTAAAATATCCTTCATTGCATCTCACTTATATAGTCATAGTTAATTTTTACATGCTGACAATTGATGTGACAATTTTTTATTTGTCTAAACCAAGGTAATCTAGGTGCAAAAGTTTGCAATCTCATATACATAACTTTTGTTTAGACATTTTCAAACTTTTAATTGGCCCTCCCCTTATTTCTCACATGCAAAACTTCTTCTTGTTTTCTCCATCTACAAGAAGGTTGTGAAACTTTTTGTCCATCTACAAGTTGAAGGTTATGAAATTTTTCATCCATTTATAAAAAGATTATGAAATGCTTCATTTACACGCATGAAGGTTATCGGTTACATTATACAACATTTATGTAAAAGGGAGCTACCAATGGGTAGAATGTCCTTTATGATTCCTTCACCATTATGGTGGCTCAACAATTACCGGGGACAAGCTTCCTGTTGGTAACTGACCTCTCCATAAATGCTATCTAGTCCATAGAATGTGACTACTTTCAAAACTTTCATCAAGTCAATAGAACATAAACTTTTTAACAAAAATTCAAATAGTCAAGTATAAGGAGGTCAATGTTAGGTTGTAGTTCCTCCTTGTTCTTGAGAAAGCTTTTAATGACAAAAAAAAACCTGCTTGAAAAACTTTTCCAATAATAACCATGTTTTTAAAACAATGAAACCAAACAATGGGGCCAATTTTTGTTTTGATTAGAAAAGCCCATGTAAACTCCTCCAACTCAAATCCATGAAATGTCCATTCAATTTCATCATTGACTTGATCATTAATGAATTCATCAACCAATAGTTTGGTTTTAAGGAAAGATTCCATAGTTGTTTTTATTGTGTTTCACTTGGATAAGTAACATGGTCACAAATCTCACTTTAGGTCATAATGTAACTTAGGGTATACGCTTTGAATCAAATCAATTGATTGAGGAATTCAGTCACATGCATCATAAGCAATGCAAAATGTGTGAAACTTATTCACATCTAAATTGTTAAAGGCAATTAACCAAATCAAATGGCCAATAATTTGCACCTAAAGAATATCAAAATAAACAAAATTGTGAATCAAATTAACATCAATTTCAGTTTTTAGTGACAAACTTGAATTTTTATGTGATTTGGGCATCATTGAAAATAATAATTGTTTGATTTTGTCTAATATAATTTAGGTTTGAAAATAAAAAATAACTAAGGTGACTTGAATTTGAAATTTTAATTATAATCTACTTTTACTTTAAACATCACTTTGTATCGAATCCAAATGGAACCCAACAGTTACTATGTTACACAAAGCATAAATCACCAACTAAAATTTTCACCCAACAAAAATGCACATGCACACAAAATTGTATTATTACATTTTTCTTTTGCAAAAAAATTCGACCTAAATTACACATAAAATTATTATGTCATGCACTTCTTTTTCCAAATAATTTTTACTTAAACCACACCAAAAAAAATTTTGAATCCTCTTCATATTGTTAAAGAATTCTTTCCCACCCAAGTATAAAATATTGTAAGAAAATAATGGCATATGGAAATTCAAAAAAATTCAAATTCCCGATTTCACACCAATGTGTTATTTTGGGGTGAATTTTCACATTATGGCTATAAATTATTTTTTAAATTTTTCATATGTTGTGTAAATTTGAAAATAATTGTCAAATTTTTTTATAAACTAGTTAACATATTTGAATTTTTAAAAAAAAATTAAAATCCATACAAAAGAATGAAAAAGAACACGTACACACATTTACATGCAAATCAAAAATTGAATATAGTTTTAAGACCTCAAAATGTTCAATTGTCATGCTCTACCTAAGGAAGGTTGCATATTATAACAAATACATGAGCACCATTTCTTAATAGTGTTGAATTGCATCAGCAAGTCCATTGGTAATTTGAAAATGAACCACCTTTTCATTGTGGTCATCAATGTGGGATTCTACAAATCATGCAAAGTCTAGAGGAGACATTCTCAAATATGCAAATGATAAATGCATCACAAAGGGCTTCCTTTAATTCTTCCAAAAACACTTGTTCAAACTTCGGCCACATTGTTGTTGTTTTTTAAACACCTTTAGAAAATCTCGTTAATCATGCCAAGAAGAATGGATGAACCTTAAATCATGGCATCAACTTATGCACAAGACTCCTAATGAACCCATTGGTCCTCAAAGCTTTTCATTTCACCTTTTTAAAAAATCACACCCTCTTAGTTGTTGTTGTCATCCATTCAATGGTGTTGTAGTTATACAAGTTTGTGAGGTTTAACATCTAGCATCCATCTCATATATTCTAAAAGTGCATGTGTTAAAATGTTGATGTATAGATGCACATGTTCATGGTACTTAAAAATAAATCATAGATTTTTGTTAAGGGTAGAAACCCCTAGACTAGTTACTATCATGAGGCATCCTAGTAACTAATTAGTTACTAGTGGTAGACTTAAGTCCTTACCCAGAGGATGAAATTAATGAGATTAATTAATTTATGTAAATGATTGGTTAGTTGTGTTGCATCCAATCACCTAAGGGATTTCTAGGAAAGATTAGAATGAAAACTTATTTTCATGGGAATAAGATGGACCTTGTGTGGTTTTGAAAAAAAAGGAATTGATGATGGCTTGTGCATGAGCGTAAAACTTGAGCTTCTCGCTTAAAATTTAATGTGATTTTAATCCACCTACATGGATGAATGTGTCCATAGATGAATGATCTCATATGGATGAATTTCATTTATGAGTTGGATATAAATAAATAAATCGTTTGATAAAATTCATTCATGATTGGATAATGTGATTTCCAAAATATCCATCTTCATTTGTTGTCCAAGTATTAATATTTTAAATTTTAATGTCATTTAATAATGATGGATAATATAATTATAGGAAAATACATGATGATGGGACCAAAATATTTTTTAAATATTTTTTAAAAAATCATTTGCATCGACAATGTTAAGCAACTAGAAAAATGTTTTCATGGGATGAATGTTAACTCCCTCCCCATTGTTGTCAACAACATTATATATGTATTTTGTAAAAAATTAGGGCACCTTCAAAAAAAGAATGAAAAAAAATTTGGCCCCCATTATTGTCCATGACGCTTATAAATAGGTTTAAGGGAAGTTGTGGCACATTTGGAAAAAAAAATAAAACTCATTGTCATCAGCGACATTGGGTTAGTTTGCCCGAAATATTATATATATATATATATATATATATATATATATTCAAAATAATGACCATGGGGTGGATGTTAGCATGATAATAATTATAAAATTAACACATATTGAAAATAATGAATTAAAAACCATAGCCATCAAATGGAATTCATAATGGAATTTACATTATATTATTCAACAAATGTTATATCATATAGAACTAAATTGTGTTTCATGAAACTCTAGATAATTAAAATTAATGGAAAAAAAATCTCATTGATAAGAACTTAATGAAAAATAAAACATTCTCCCATAATTTTGATGGAATTTTTATAAAAAATGTAAATTCAATTTTTTTATTCATACATTAAATGAATGAAAATATCATACATCCATATTGAGGATGAATACTTACATTCATCCTTATGTTTTCTTATAGTTTTACCTATATAACATTCATTTTGTGGTTAAATTCTTGGGTTTTGCATGTGTATAGGGGAAAAAACGTTTTATCATCCCAAGTTCCCACTCTAGGCTCTAGGCTTAGGCTTTAGGCTCATGCAATAGTTTGTTTCAAAGGGGATTAGAAGGGGGAAAAGATGAAAACTTGGGAGAAGGATTATTCTATTGTGTTAAGAGATGATTCTTGAGTGGAAAAGATGTGTGTAACCTCAAAGAAAGGAGGAGAATATGGAATCATGTTATACTTGGATTATGGTTGAGGAAGTAATATATTGTTGTGTTGGTGTTCCTTTCTACTTATAATATGTTAGATAAGGAAATAAGGTAGCACATTGGAGGGTTGCATAATGTATTTGGGTTATATTTTATATAGTAGACCTCCATCCCTTTTACAAGAGGAGTATAAGTGTAGTCTATGTTCTTTAAGATGGTAGCTACTAGTAAAGGGCAATAGGAATGTGATATATTTTGAGTTTGAAGATACATGATAAAAGGAAAAGTTGTAAACAGTAGGTAGCAACCACAATAGGTTTGTAAGGGCTACATATAATAGGAAATTTCCACAAAGGATATGTGAGTGGTGCAGACAATAAGAGACTAGTGCAGGAGGTTTGCAAATGTTGTAAATGGGAGATAGTATAGGTGAAAGACCTATGGACCCCCCTAATTTGGATTATAAGTGCTTGAAGGTACTTTGGAAGTTATGGAAAGTAAACACCTTTTAACCTTCCCTTCACATGCACTTGTTCTTATGATGAACTACACTACTAAGTTTCATTAATTGGATTAGTGACAATTGTAAATGGTAGGACTCTCTTTTGAATTTTCTTTTTTTTAAAATTTATTTCATTACCTTTTATATGAACCACTATATATTATTATCTTAGTAGTTGTAATAGAATTATTAAATGATAATAACTTTTTTGGAAGGTATAAATAACTTGCAATCGATTTCCCTGACATTGCTTTCATGAGGATGGTATTGCTAAGGGGCCGCATTTTCACCCTTTTACATTTGGTGACCATGTTGGGATCTAGGTTGCTAGATCTTGTGATTTTACAATTTTATTTTAAAACTATGGAACCAATCAAACTTGTGTGATTGTTCTTTTAGTTGACATTTGTAATCTATAATTTACAACCCAAATGATGATTATATTCATATTGTTTTACAAACAACATCTCCCATATTTGTTTCCAAGAATTGGTTAGCCCAATGTTGTGAAGCCCATCAACATCATACGTATTTGTCTTTGTTATTCCTAATCTATGGATTAACTCCATTTTCACTTTGTATGAAACCTTTAAATTGTTCATAACAACATGCCTCCATTTTTCAAAAAAGGAAAGCACTCCTTGCCCTCATGTACATGTTTCCAACACGATGTACCTTTTCAAAATTTCAAATAGATTTTACACCATGGTTTTATATTTTTAAAATTTTACTCTTAAAATATGTTCATTCTCATTGAATTTGGCTAGGATGAGTTTAAACTTAAAGATAATATGGTGAATAAAATAATGATGTTGTATTTTGAGATTAAGCTTGTGTTTTCCACATGTGTTGAATAAGGGCAAAACACTTTGTGTTGAAGGAAATAAGATTATAATTCAATCAAATGATCCTTAAACTATTGTCTTGCATCGAAGAATTAATCTTTTTTTTGTACACATGTGATTTTCATGCTTGAGGTGCATATATCATTGAACTAGGAAACTTTTTTGTTGGATGTTTAACCAAATGTCTCTTCAACAAAGCTTCCAACTTGTCAATGTTTTCATGTCTTTTAAAGATGTAATATTACATTTTTAAAAATTGTTTCAAAAGGTAAAATCATGGGATGATGTAAATGATTTAAAATTACCTATCCTATCAAAAGTCCTGACAAGTAAAGATTTCACTCACTTCAAATTATTCTAGAAATAACATATAATTAATTTGGGCCTCAAAAATCAAAATAAATTATAAAACCCATGAATATGAGATTAATTCATAAGTGTGCCTTTGTATAAATGTACACCAATAATTATATAAATATTTTAAAGTGACCTTTATTTGAAAACATTTTACCATTTTTCATTCATTTACAAATTCCACTTTCTTTTTGTAAAATGATAAGAATGACACATGACCCAAATACATCTTGAATAGAAGAACACTTTACAACCTAAAACAAATCATAATCATCAACATTCTCGTAACATAATGTACTAATGAATATTTTAATATCATTTAATCTAAATTCCATGATTTTAAAGGTAAAGTGAATAGTCAAATTACTTTGGTTAATAAATGGAAAATAGTCATCAAGTAGGCCTTGATGGTTAGAAAGTAAAAATAATATTTAATTTGATGATTAATATGAACATGTTTTTTGATTTTGTTATAACTATATTTTCAAATCACATGTTTAAAGTAAGTTTAAATAAATTTCAATATTTAAGTTGACATCACAACCTTACAAAATAGATGCAAATAAAGGAATATATATTTTTTTCTATTTTCAAATTAATGATGTATTAACATGTACTTGTGGACTTTCAACTTTTTTATATTATAATCAAAATGTATCCAACCTCCGATGTAAAAATATGAAAGAACACTAAATTATTGATTAGTACAATTTCAAATGTACTTCGTACCTACTTTTCTTGTATTAAAGTTCATTTTAAAATTTCATAATTTGAAATTTAAAAATATTTTGAATCTAATGTCTTGTGTTTATGTTGAAAATTGCCATATGTAGAAATGCAATTTTGAGTGAATCATTTTTTTAAAAAATTACTATCCTTGCAAGACAAATTGAAATATCGATGAAAATGATTATTCCTTATGGTTGTTTTCTTGTATGTGGAAAATTTCATGAAAAAATTATTATTGAAACTAATTTTTTTAGTCCTATTTTATAATTGCAATGTTGTGCCAATAATTGCAAAATTAAAATGTATTCAAATTCATAATTGAATTTCTCATTTGTGCACCAATTTCATACATAATGGTAGATTAGGATGTAAACTACCATTAATTACAAATTTTCATCACATTTTTTTTACCAAATATCCACCATGATGCATCAAATCTAGGTAGGTACTAAAAACTACCACTTTATAATATTTTTTTGCCTACACCATAACATGCATTCACCCCAAGGTGCAAAGTATTTCTAAGGCACTCATCAACAATTTGAGAGTTGACATGTAAGTTCAACAACTACACCACTTCCAATGAGAAAAACATTCTAAACAAAAGACAAAAGTTTGATGATTTAATGGGTTTAAAGATTGAGGTGTGTTATGTAACATTGATTATCTTATTTGTGATATTGTATCAAAATCTCCTTGGGGTTTTGTGTTTGATATGGGCTAAACTTGGTTGGAAATTAATGTGTGCGAAGTTTATGTTCCCTTACAAAATTTGTTTGACTTTGACCATTTATTGAATTATCCAATTAATGATCCAATTGGGTTTTCAAACAACCTCATGTTGATAAGTCTAAACCTTATCTTCAACCCACTAAAGTACAAATGTTTAGATCTTGGAACTAAAGCTTTAGCAAATCATAAATAATTTGCATATGTGTTAAAAGATTTGCTTTTGAAGTTTGATCCAATGCATGGATGGAAGAGGGCATTCCTTGAGAAAAAAAAATGAGTATGTAAAACCTTTGAAGATTGGCAATAACTTTTGGCAACTCTATAATGAGGAAAAAATCATTGTGGCACAATGACTTACCACATATTAATGCCTTCTTCTTCAAGCTTAGGAAGGTTGGGCATTTCAACATCTAGATTTGGTCACTTGCATAAATGCTTTTATGTTAGTTTCATTTGTGAAAGTACATCCAACATACTTAATGCCATACTCAAGGGTGGTCCATCCTATAAATAAGGCATATCTTGTATGGGTAATTTTTTGAAATAATACCTTTATTACCATGTCTCCCAACTACTTTATCACCCACTTGTATTTTTCGTTTCTATAAAATATAAACACATACCTTTTTTTCATGATTAATAGAAATATCTTTATAATAAATCCATTTCACATCAATGACTTGGCCTTTTCCACCTGGAGGTATTTTGAGACTAGTTTATCTTGAAATAACTACTTGAATACCAAATATAGCTTGTAATAATTTACCTTCTAAGGCATGTAAAGATTCTTCTGTTTCTTTAGGTGTCAATTTTCCCACCAAAACATTTCCAATTTCTACCCAAGATCTTGATAATATGAATCCACTCTTATCTAAATGACAAAGTATATTGCTTTCCAAATGAGGTATTTCCCTAATAATTTTTTTGGGACCCCGATTCATTGTGTAAGCTTTAGTTTTATACTTTTCAATATGAATAGATGTGTAAATATCCTCATAGATTAGACATTCACTAATAAGTATTGCATATTCAAAATTATAACCTTCCCATGGCATATATGTTACTAAAACATTTTTTTCCAAAAGCCAATTCCCCTCCTGAGTAGTTGCACTATCTGCTATGAGTTGTCCCTTTTTTAGAAAAGTTTTCTTGTTAACTTAGGATGATTGATGTACACAAATACTATTATTGGAACGTTGATATATAATCCGATTCATATATACTCTCTTATTGTTACTCATTATAAAATGACTTTTCCACTATCGGTATAATGAAATTTTCCGTTTTGTTTTATTATAGCTACAATTCCAAAATCTATAGTTGTTTGATTTCCTAAACCTATTCCTACAATACATTTTTTGGATTCTAAGAGTGGAATTGCTTGATGTTGCATATTAGAACCCATCGAAGCACATTTGCATCATTATGTTCAAGAAAAGGAATAAGGGAAACCCCAATGAAGAAGTATTCTAAAGGATAAATACCTTGAAGATGTATTTGTTCCCAAGTAATAGCTAGAAATTCATGTTGATAACGAGTTGGAGTTACTTATAGTTTCCGAATTCTTTGATCCAAAGCCAAAAAAATTCTTCTAGCTATTCGGTGATATTCATTTTCCCCCATCGATGAATGAATAATTCCTTCTTCTCTAGATATTCAGATATTTTATAGAAAGGAGTTTCTAGAGATCCTCGAGTATTCATTCTTGCGTGAATAGTTAATGATGCAATAAGTCCAACATTCATGTTTTCGAATGTTTCAATGGGACAAATATGACCATAGTTGCTAGGATGAATATCTCGTACTTGAAAACTAGTCATTTGTCGTGTTAATCCTTTGGGACCTAAAGAACTCAATCTTTGTTTATGAACTATTTCCATCAATGGATTAATTTGATCCGACAAGGGATGCGAACCAAAATTTTCTTTAAAAGTAACTATTAATGGGGTTGAAGTTAGTAAATTTTTAGGACTTGGTAATCACTTACATTTTTTTGCTTTGCATATGGTTTGTCGCACCAAATTTTCCAAACGATTTAAAGCCAATTTAAATTAATCTTGCAGTAAATCCATGATAGAACGAATACAATGATTTTTGCAGTGATCTATATCATCAAGCGTTCCCATGCCAAACTTTGATTTTATTAGGTAATCCATAGTAGGTAAAACATCTTGTGGTAATAAAAAATATTCACTTTCAAGTACGTTTAAATTAAGTCTTTTATTTAGATTCAATCGACCAATTCTTCTTAATTCACATCTTTGTTGGAAAAAAACCTATGCAATTCTTTATGTATAGATTTGGAAAATGTGAAATCTCCACCTATGCAATATAATTGTCTATAAAATAATACTACAACATCTTTGGTGGACTGAAGATGTTCCTTTTTTGTTTTCTTCTTCCTCAAGGAATCCAAAAAAAGATTTAGGTAGTAAACACCACCCAAAATCTATTTGGTGGTTAAACCCATTGCTAATAATAAAACTAAAATGGAAACTTTTTGTTTTTTTATTATACTAGCCCATATTTTTGTTCTTTCATCAATTTCTAGTCTCAATATCCCCTTCCCCCCCCCCCTCCCACCCCCAATCTGAAGTAGTAGTATTTGTATATATAGGAATTATGTTGTGACCAGGTTCCGAGTTATAATAAATACTAGGACTTTGTAAATTTTGACTAATTGTGACTCTAACCACTCCATTAACTACAAAAATCCCATGAGAATTCATTACAGGAATACTCCCAACAAATATAATTTGTTTTTGTATCTCCACCCCCATTGTTTTGAATTAATCAAGTCAATACATACAAATTTGACGAATATGTATTAGATTGATATTTATCTTCTCTTTCTTTCATTATGGGTTCTACCAATTGATATTCTTCACCAAAAAATTAAAATTAAAATTCTTGATTTGGATATTCAATTTTTAAAAAATCACTGAATTTTTCAATCAAACCTTTTTGAATAAAGCGATGAAATCTTTTGAATTGTATTTTTCCAAATTCAAGCAGTATATAAATTTTCATAATTTAAAAAAAAAAAATTGGGGTTTATTTATCCTATTACATTAGACACAATTTATTATTTTTCTTTTTCCACTTCATTCAATCATATGAATTAATTGTACGAAAGAAATTATTATTATTAAATAATAATTTTATTTATCAAAAATGATATGTAACCCACCCATTTTTTTCATTGCATCCCCATCCCAATTAAGTAAAGCTTGATTAAGAAATGATAGGCTCTATAATAAATTACTCCATCATTCATTATGATTAAGATGAAACTTTTATTAAATTGATATACGATCGTATAAATAGGAATACAACTTGAGGTTATGGGGGAGGCGACATGGCCAAGCAAATTTAGGTAGAGGACTATAAATCTTCTATCCTCAATTTGAATTTGGGTGTCACCTAAAAAAGGAAGAAAGGTTTGGGCTACCTATTGCGTCATATCCAAATAAAAAAGTGATGTTCTACATTTTGATATAGCCTATCACGTTGTTTATATTGAAATTTATAAATTAATCTTTGGGTAATTATAATTTTTTAATTTAGCAACTATGACATAAATGTCCAATATCCCATTTGCTTGTAGACAAGGAAAGTCCACATGTGTCCTATTACTTGAACTATGGTGGTTCATTACATCATTTGATGGTTTGATATGATGTGCAATCATATTTGGTTGATTGTTTCTTAAAATTTGTGACAACTATATATATATATATATATAAAACTTATAAATTTTATTTTTTCATTTATACATTAAACGAATGAAAAAATCATTCATCCATAATGAAGATGAATGTTGACATTCATCCCCATGTTTGCTTTTAGGTTTACATGTGTAACATTCATTTTATGGTTAAATTCTTGGGTTTATATACATGTGTATAGGGGAAAAGGCATTGGGATGTTTGTTTTTAGGTTTACTTATTTGTGATTAAATTATTGGGTTTACTTACACGGGTATAGGGGAAAAGGCATTTTACCATCCCAAATTCCAACTCAAGGCTCTAAACTCAGGCTTTAAGCTCATGCAATAGCTTGCTTCACACACCCGCATAGCATTTCACACATTTTCCACGTGCATATCCAAAACCACCTCCAACTTAAAACTAGAAAACATGGTTGACAAAAATGGATTCTTGCCACCCATAAGGCCATCATGGGTCTCCTTGTCATGTCCTTGAATTAATTATGATGGCATTCCAAGTCACACCTCTAGTCCCTAAATTAGATTAGTGGCAAGTTAATTTCCTTTTAAACCTAATTATTTTAGTAGCTCCATCCCCATGATGGGTGTTAGCTTTCATTAAAGAATTGTCATACTCATCATCATTTTAAGATTTCGACAAGGTGAGCTAGATGGTAAAAAATGGAATTAGATTGTGAGAATAAACGGTTGATCACCTTTGATCCTTTGATGGAAATAGTTTGGCATGATTGCATGTTTGGAGTTGAAATATGTCACAAAAGTGTGTTGTAAAATAATTAAATTGTTGATTATAGGAAGGAGAAGAAGAAGAGGAAGAAGAAAAGAATGATGAATTTTCATTTCACGATTTTATGAAAAAACTACTTCATGTAATCTTGGGCAATTAGATGTTATATTAATTGCTTCCTATTTATATGGTGATTAACCTTCATATTGTAAGGGTTATTGTGTTGCAACCCCAACATTACGTTCGTGACTAAGTGTGGTAAAGGCCCATGAGGCTAAAAAATGTGTTTAGGTGTGAAACACACTTTCACAAATGGGGGAAAATGTAAGAGCTAAAACCAATGACTCCAAAGTGCATTCTCACTTTGGGAGTTACATTTGTGTGAGAGTCTTAAATGTTTAGAGCTTTCGTTGAAAAAAAAAAACAAGCACCAAATTGGGCCCCCAAGATACCATTGGAAAGGTCTTGAAGTGTAGATATCTAAAATGCTCTTGCATTATTCATTCAAACTCGAAATGCATGAGTTATGATCAAAAGAAGGGTCGGGAGTCAAATTGGGAATTTGATTCTTGACCACAAATCCTTTTAAAGTAGGAGTCAAATGATCTCTAATTAGGGCGTGCAATAAATTGTTGGAAATATTTTTTTGAAGGCTATAAGTTATTGCCATCACATGTTCAAAACAAGTTTGATTTGAGAAAAATATGAACGTCCAAAGTTTCGGGACAATAAGAGTCTCAATTTTAGGACTCCCACTTGGGAAAAAATGCCGTTTGGATGTAGCCCCCATGGAGAATCATTGGGTATACTATAAGGAAAGGAGTGGTGCTTCTTCCCAAAGGTTGCAGGTTATGTAAAACTTGTGCTTGAGGTTGTTTTTATTAAGTTTGTTGCACCATTTGTGTTCAACTTGCATCAACCACTCTTTTTTATTTATTGTAGGTTAATTTCACTTTGAATTTTTGCTTGTGAGTTTGTCCTAGTCCCATCTTGAAACTCCAACACATTCTCTTCCCCCAAAAGTGCTATGAGTTGAGGAATGTGCCCTTATTATCTTATTTTCTTTTATTTCACTTTGTGACGCACATTTGGGTCTCTTAAGGAGTTTGGGGGCACATCATATTGGTTGTCATTATTTGTAATTATCGTGAACTTGGGATTGTTTTGTGAAAAAATTAAGTAAAATTTTAATTTGTCAAGAATAATTGATATCACATTTTTTGTTTTCTTTTTTCCCTTCTATAACGAATCCACGTTGCTTTGCACAATTATTGACAATGATTTTTATTTTTTTGTGGACATAATAATTATGTTGTAATCAAAATAGTCTTTTCAAAATATTAAAATTTATAAATTTCATTATATGTCATTTTGTTCCATTATTATTATTTTTTCATTTTTGACTTAGGAAGAAAAATGTCAATGAAATTTTAATTCATTAAGTAAATTCACAACAAGATACAAATGGATTAAACAAAAAAAACATTGAAAAGGTGTAAGAAAAACAACAAGATATAAACAAACAAAAACATTGAAAGGGTGGCAACACAAATAACATGAAGCAATTCTAAAATAAAATTTGATCTATGACATACTATAATCCAAAATGGTTTTGGAATTGTCACAATGATGATCATCAAAATCCCATTTTACTTAAACCAATTCCAATGAAACATTGTCACTAGAATAACAAATTTGAATCTTTTATTAATCTAAACACATGTAACCGTCAAATATGTTCAAGAAAAATTATTGACACCATACAGTGTGCACCTTCAGCATTCAAACCCATTTGAAACACGTACCTCCAAAATAATTTTTAAATTGTTTGTCTATGTTGAATTTCTTGTAACCACTTTTGGGTGTTGCCATAATTCATGTTCACACGTAGTTGGATTGGAATTACAAATGATTTTTTCCTACACAACATGACTATTCCTATAATCCCACTTTAATTCATGATTTAACTACATGAGGAATCCCATGATCATTTGATTTTGCACCTATTACAAATGATAGATAAGTTAAGAGGGGCAATGAAATGTTTAGTCATATCTATTTTGGAGAAGACAAAAAAGAGAAAAGGAAAACAAAATATGTGATCTATGTAGGGCAAGATGCAAGGATAAAAGTAGCACCTCTAGAAAGTTACTTTGCCAATACTTATTTTGAAGGACCAAAGTAGGCTCTAATTTGGCTCCTCAAATTAGTGTTGAGTTCTCTTGAAAGATGGCTTTCATGGACATGGTTTGCTTTTGCTTATAGAGGCAAAAAAAGGAACTAGCTATAGTCAAAGGTTTCAAACAAGATTACAAATTTTTATGGCATTTGGTAGCACATGTTCATGCTACATGTGGAGCTATTTAATCTTTCATGGTTGAAGAAATGATTACTTTACATGCATTTCTCTTTTGTGTTTGCTCCTATTTATCTTGAAAATGAAGATGATTTTTTAAATTTGGTTTTTGAATGATTATTTTATTTCCACTTGGTGGCATTTTGTTTGTGTACTTTAGATTACTTCTTTATATAATGTGGGTTTTAGAAATGAATTAGAATAAAATCATCAACAATTGGAACTACTTTAAAGATTCATCATAAGAAAACCTTGGAATATTTGAAATACATTTATTTCCTATATCCATTTGAGATTGTCATAAATCATAAAACAAAATTTAATTATAATCAAAACATCAAATAAAAATTGATGATTAGATTATTGTAAGCCAAATTACTATGCAAAACTATTGTAGGCATTATAATTAAAGTCCTTGCAAAATATCTTAAGTCAAATGTCCTAGTCCCTAAGCCAAATGTCCTTTGGCCATTAGTGAAAAATTCACACAAACATCCTCAACCAACTATCTTAGGCCATTGGTGAAAAATCTCCACAAATACCATAAGCCAACTATTTTACGCTATTGTTGAGGTCCCACAAAAACCTTAAGCAAAATTGTCTCACAAACACACTAAACCAAGTGTTTCATGAACACCTTAAACCAAAGGTAAGGTCATCATAAATTTGTAGCTTTCATGTATTTGTGCTTTTACAACATTTTAACAATGTGTTCAAAGTGAAGTGTGAGTGAAATATAAGTTGTATTGGGCCTTTTGAATTTCGAAAGATCCAATAAAACGAAGGTAAATTTTAGATAAATCTGAGATAAAAAAAGAAAAAGAAAAAGAGTCAAACATGACAAATTCAAGTTGGGGAGCGACCTGAAAATACAAAGGAAAAAAAGTGTTGTAAATGCACAAATATATGGAGGAAGCAAGCAAGTTTGTGATACCATGTTGTGAGCACCCTAGATCAAGAGTCCTAGACTCCCACAGAGCTCACATTCCCGGAACGGGATGGGGCTATTGTAGGTCCTTAACCTACAGTTTTCCAATCAATCCTCCCTTCAAGGACTCAGGAAGTTGCATAGGTTTCTATATTCTTACCTCTAGAAGCAACCTACCAGCAACTACTTGCAAGGCGGTGGGCCAGGGAGTCTGAAAGCAAGCCTTGCTTGCTGCTCCCCTGCTGCTGCTGCTGCTATGGACAAAAGAAGTCCAAAACCATGAAAGCCTAGTGCAAGATCGCAAAACAAAAAAACTAAAGAGTAATGGGTGGCAATTGATCAGACAAAAATTCGTGACAATCTTTGACCTTCAGAAACAAAATCTGTTCCAACAACACCCATCCATCCAATTTCCTTTCATTTGCTTCTCTTCCTCTTCGTCTTCTTCTTGTTCCCCACGTCTTGTTGTTGTTGTTGTCGTTGTTGTGCCTGTCTGTCTGTCTGTCGGACCGACTGAAAAAAAGTTGCGCATTTTTGTCAAAAACTACAACAGGGGACACACCACACCCATTACCATTTTGATGGGCTCTTGTTTACACAATGGGCCATGGCAACTTGGAACAGAGAATGGGATGCTTTAGAATGTTGTGAAGGAGAAATGCGCCCATACTTGATGCGTAAGATCTTTGTTTCCCCCCTTCAATCCTCATGTTGTAATGTTCTGCTAAATCATTCTCTTTGTTTGTTTGTTTGTTGTTGTTTCTGAAAGGACGATTATTATTTTTATTTTTTTTATTTTGGGGTTTTTCCCTTTCTTCCAACTTGGGGTTGTTCATTTTTCAGTAGCTGCATGCATGCTCAATGTTATCTATTGTTGTCGTCAAACCCAATTTCAATTGGGAGGTCACAGGATCAATCAATCAGTCATGCAAAGTCCCATCCTAAAGTCCCTTTTTTGAGTCCTTTTGTGAGAGATCTTTGGGGGGGTAATTTGTGCATCCATCTTGCCTGGAAAAGGAAGAAGAAATACCCAACTCTACTTAAAAGAGGGGGATGTCTGTCAGGGCAGAGACATGGATTCTATCTCCATTTTGTTGTTGTTGTTCTTGAGCTGTCTTTGATGATTGGGTTGCATTCATTTCGTGATTGCTTCAAACTACCAACAACAATGATGAAATGGGTCAGGTTATCATGTGTAAGATGTGGATATTCATGTCTCTTGATTGCAAAAGATGTTGTTTAGAGCATAATTTGGACACCAAGAACTTTTGTACGCAGAATTTGAGTGCAAAAGACCTGGGGTAGAGTCTGAATATATTGGCTGTGGCTCCTCTACAGGATTCTTTCAATTTATGTGTGCATGAACAGCATGTACAAAAATTGTATTCGATTATGAGAAGACTGCAAGGAGTTTGTACTTGAAGATTGTATGGGAAATTCTTGAGAAGAAGTTTTAAGAGAAAGCTTGGAGTCTTGAGCACAAGGGTGGGTGGGGGTGGGCAGTTGCAATACTCTTTGGCGATGGATAACTCACTGTGGAGTAAGCTGCCAGAGGGAACTTTGGAGTTGGTGTTTGCTCGACTGCCATTGAAAGACATCATGCGCCTGCGGGTGCTTAACAAGCACTGGAACTCCTTCATTTACTCCCCTGTCTTTCAGCAAGTATTTGAAGAAGTTTCATCAGCAAGATTTGGAATTGTTACCAAGGCATTCTCTGGCACAGAACTACCATCTTATGCAATGTTTCACATTCTTGATACCCTTGCAAATACATGGTTCCAATTCTCCAATTCCTCTTTTCCTCTAAATGTTAACCCTATTGCAACAGCCGGAGGCCTAGTCTGCATGTATGCTGTCCCTGGGTGTCATTCGAAGGCCAGTGGACAAGTTTTTGTTTGTAATCCTATCACCAACTCTTGCAAAGAACTTCCTATCCATCATATGCCTGGTTATCCTGTGTTGGCTAGGATGGAGATTGACAAGCCCACAAGGCGATACAGGATCATACTCATGTGCAAGCTTCAGGATGAGCTGAGTTTTGAGGTCTACGATTCAGCAACCAATTGCTGGAGCATAGTTGATACAACTCCTACTCTGGAAAGCAAAATCTACAAAAGCTTTTCAGTTTCACAGTACAAGGGATTAGCAAAGTCTGACAGTCAGCATCGGGCCCTTTGTGGACTTCCAAGGCCAGACCCCACCTATGGGGAAGCAGGCTTATTTTGGAGAGAAGTCCTGAATGAATCTTCTGACACCCCAGGGCTTGCTTATGCATGGGGTTGGGGTGCTCCAGGATCAAAGGGCAGCATATGGGAGCTTCAAACCTCGGGGTTTCAATGGAAGAAGGTGGCATCGGTCCCGGAATGGCTTGAGGAAGTGGATGTATTTGAGGAGCCAAATCTTTTTGTCTCTAATGGGGTGATTGTCCTCAGTGAAAGGGGTGGTGATTCCTATTCTTATGAGCCATATGGGTATCGGGTGTCACTGTTTGAGATGTCCAAACAGACATGGAAGGAAGCGCCTACATTGTTTCTGCCATTTTGTGGTGTGGAAAAAGAGCTGGCAGAGGAATTTGCTTTTGAGATCAAGTGGGATGCAATCCCGTGATGACTGGAACTGCTACAATTACTTTGCTGCCTGAGCACACTCAGGTATTTCTCTACTTTAGCCCCCCAACTGCTTGTATTTTCAAAATAGAATGTCTCTGCAGAAGGGGTTTCTTTTCTAGGGCTCCACCCCAGACCCTGGCTGTCCATGAAACTCAGAAATGTGCACTGGTGCTTATGCAATGAGACTGTCTAGTTGCTGAGATTCTGATGAGAGGTGTAGCCAGGAGTAGAGTGGAAGAGGAGCACAGTGAAGAAAAACCCGTGACATTATTGTTTTCAAAGAACTCAAATCTCTTCAGTTTTTTTCAGAGGCTAAGTAACAAGGATCACTGGAACTTGCAAGTTTTCTGGGCATTGGTCAAGGAGGCATGCATACCCACGAGGCTAATGATTACCCGTATGTCAGTCTTGTTGTCAACACAGTGGTCCCATTCATATTTTGATCAATCTGGCATTTCTTACTTGTCTGTGCACATGCGGAAGTTGTTAAAGCCCTCTCAGGCATTGTTGTGCATACCCATCTGAAATGAAGACACAAGACACCGCTTTTTATCATCATCCAAACATTTTCCACATAAAACATCATAAGATGGGAAAGAAGAATGAAGGATCGGGTATAATTAAGTATATTAGCTTTTTCAATAAAAGGTTGTTAGTAATGTGCTGAACTTCGGAATCTACTTATCTGTTTGAGCTTCGTGCTGCTGCACACTATCAGTGAGTGATGATCAACTATATTATTTTTTCCTTATGTTTTCATATGGTTTTCAAATAATTCATCATTACTTATGTTAATGCCAAATTATATTTAAATTAATATACATTTCCTGGATATGAAAAGACACATGTTAATTTGTTTTTTCATATCCATGTAGGTGGATAGGGAAAAAGAGTGCTCAAAGTAGTTATAAAATGGAGGTAGTTATTAAGAAAGTTAATAAGAAAAAGAAGTAATTATTAAGAAAAAAATCAAGTAATTAGGGTTTGAAAATGAGATAGTTATTTCTGAAATTGTCTTTGGAATGGTCCATGGACAACCTTATGAGGGATTTTCAAAAAATCTCCCATATACCAGTTCCGATTACTCATCACTGGAATAAGGCTTTTTTTTCAAATGAAATCACTCATCTTATGAATGTGCACAATCAAATTTGTCATTGCTAATGTAATAAACAAGACACTAACCTGCAAAGGACAAGGTTGTGAACCCATGATCAGCTTATATGTACCATACCTATGCATCTTTACCCATCACTTGGTATGTATAAGAACTCCAAATGATGGATGCACATGTAATGCAAAGCACTAAGGAAGGAGCAATGAATTAAATGTAGTATTGGGTTTGGACACTTTTTGCAAGACAAGTGCCCAATCATATATATTAATTCACTACGTCCATTTATCTATCTGTCTGTCTGATGGGGGTTTTTGGGGGTGAGGGAGGGAGAGGTCGGTGTCAGTTTGTGACGGGGGTTGGACCACCATGGTTTCCATGTACAAACTGTCTCCACAAAGCATTGCAGCTGTCCGAAGAGTAGGAATGATGGTCGGATCGCATCTTTCTCCCATCGCACCAGAGGCGGATATAAAAACCTTCCCCTTCTCCCCCCCCTTCAACTACCGAAAGAACTGGCGATTATATAGAGGAGCGTGTTTTCGAAAATTTCCAAAACTTTCGGGAATCAAAGTTTAAAATGTCAGAACCGAGGTTTTGAGTTTTCTCACGTCGAGTAAGGGAGTAAATACTTGGATTGATAACCTGAGGGTACACACGGCTGGTTCTGATACCTACACAATGTTGGTTGGGACCACTGCGCGTTCGGGGTGACTGGAGTGGCGTAGCCACGAATGTCCGAAGGTCATGAGTATCACTAGTTGGAAAGTATTTGGTCAATTTTATTTATTGTACTTGAGTTATGACAAATGCTTTAAGGATTAGTGCTTTGCCATATTATTTGAAGTAGAGATGTATGATGCATTTGGGGTAAGAATCAAGGTTAAGGTCTTGGGTTCAATTAATCTTTTTCTTAACAACCATTTATTTCATTACTTGGATGAAAAGCTCCCAAAAAGAAGCAAATCCAAGAATGAGGAGGTGTTGGGAGGAATTTTTTTTGGCTCAGAGAAGAAAAATAATAATTCCCTAGGGAGAATGATAATTGCACCTATGCTTTTCATAGGGAGTTTGATTGCACTTTCTTTGAGAAAACATCGATCCTTATGCAACTTGGACCCACTTTCTTGACCAAGTTGGCCAAAGAAGAAAAGTAGGTTGAGACAAGTTCTCCAAGGAGAAACAAAAGGGAGTTGGAATATAATGTTATTTTATGAGAAATTGACAATTGTGGCCAAAATTTGATCGGGAAATATGGTTTGCCTCAAGAAGTCAACATGATTTTTTTTAAGGAACCTCGGGAAACCATGTTTGGCCAAGATAACTTGGGCCCATTTGCCCCCCATGGAACCATGTTTCCTCAAGAACTTGAATCACTTTGCCCTCGACAACCATGTTTTCCTAGGGAACTTGGGCCCATTTGTTTAGGGCAATCATGTGTTCCATGGGGGCCATTGCATGGAGAACTTTTTTGCAATGGTCCCAAGTTGAGAATAAATTGTCACCCTGTTTACCTAGGGAACAATGGGAAACCATTATTTTTTTGGAAAAATCTTGGGCCCATTTGCCCTAGACAACCACGTTTTGCCAGGCCCATTACACATTGAACTCAATTGCAATGGGCCCAAGTTGCCTCAAGCAAATGTATTTCTCTAGGGAACTTGGGGCAGCCATTTTTGGTTGATTGGCAACTATTAATTTCATTTTTCTTTTTTGGATGAAAGTCATTTATGGAGAAGCTAGCTGCAAAAAGACTTAAAACCAAAACTTAAAACTTATTTGAGGAAGTTTTCAACCATTGTGTCACAATTTTTTAATTTTAAAAAAATGAGATATCTAAGAATAATTAAAATTCAGGTGCTATTGAGAACGCTTTATGAAACAACTTGGGATTTTGGAGAACCCATGGGAACACAATAAAAACACATTGAGAACAAGAGAAAAAACAAAGAATCTCTCTAAATCTCTAAAGCAAAAATAAACTATAGAGTTTCCCCAAAGTAGAAGGTTCTATTTTGAATTATAGAGTTCCTTCCCTTTGGCCCACCTATATAGTAATTAAATATAGTAATTAAAAATATTTTTGCACCTATATAGGTACATAGTAGGTTTATAATGGCAATGGAAAATGAAAAGAATAAAAATTGCACCAAAGTACATGGCCCCCAAGAAAAAAAAACACAATATTTTTTAAAAATTACTTCAATTCAGGTTTTTTTCCCCCCCCCCCACCAATATTGTGATGTAACCTCATTGGCAATCATCCACAAGAGGCATTAGCCAAATATGGCTACAGGACAGAGAGGACAGTATTTTATTGGCCTTGCCTACCAAGGCAAAGTTATTGTGTTTAGGATTCCTTATAGAGTATATAGTAGCTTTAATGGATTTTGGCCCCCCTAGGTAATAATAGGTCTATTTTTATATGAGGATTTTTTAAAGAAAGATGATATTATGGCTTGTGTTGAAACTTGAAATTAGTTATGGAGTTATGATATATTGAAGGATTTTGGTTTGTTTTAGAGGGTTTTTCTGAAGATTATATTTTTGCATGGTGAAATATTTGAGTTTTCTTCTTTTGCCTTAAGATACTTTGTAATGTAAATGGCAACAAGGCCACCATGTAACACACCCCTTCTTTTTTAAAGAATCCTACTATATTTTGGCAACCAAGTTGGAAATGAAACTACCATCTAAGATAGGGTGATAGATTTTTTTTTTCTCAAAATCTGGTGACTTTGGTGCATTTTTTTCCACAAAACAAAAATCCTTTCTATGAGTCATGTGGGACTCTTTTTGTCACCAAGTGGCAAAATTTCCTCCAAGGAAAAATCTCTTCTTCTCGGTACTAACTTTTGATATCGTAGTACCTTGACAACTTCAAGCATAAATTAAATTAATTTTTTAATCTGCAAAAATATTTATAAATTTATTTTCTAATCTACCGAAAAAGTTGCTTTGATAGGTACTTGACTAGTGAATTGTATGTGAAATAAGGGCTGCCTTAGAATGATTTGGAAATCAATCCGAACAACAACATCTGATTCTTACTTACATCATGTCCCCAGTAGATAAAAGTAAACAATAAGTAGAAGCTATTAAAGTGATGCTACCTGCTTGTTTCATTACTAGGGTTGGTCATTAGGTTTTTTACACAATTACATGCCTTCACTTTCAAGGAAAAGTGCAACTAAACAAATGATCGCACCAACATACAATGTTTTTTTTTTAAATTAAAAATTTTAAAATTAGACTATTTTTTAAAAATTAATTACCAATTTTTGGAATTTTTATGATTTCGAAAAAAATGACAAAGTTTTGTGAAAGAAACACATTTTTCCAAAAACATTTGTCATATGTAGCAAGGACACTTTTTGTATGGACATAAAAGTAACATGGATCTTGGGACTCTACATAATAGGAGCAAATGTAGTACAAACATCCATTCTATGCAAGAGACACAAAAATACCACTAATGTGGGGTCGGAACAATACCTTTGTATGAATACATGAAAATATATGCCATATATATATATAATGCATAATCAAATTAAATATGCTACACTATCTTTGGAGCAAATTTTTTGATTGAAGTTAACAATTAATTGAATATGAGATAAAGTAAATCAACTAGTTAATATATTAAAATTATCTTAAAAGTTTTATATTGATCATTGAAAAAGATTGTGCACATCAATACTTTTCATAAAAGTGAAATGATTTCCAAATCTTTATCACATTAATGTGATTTCTTGGCATTTTCATGTACATTAAATTTTAAATGACACATATTATTAACTTTCGTTGATTCATAGCTACAAATTGAAAATTAAATCTTTCAAAATCCTAGACTTCTCCCAACCCTAAATAGGAATATATTTCTCATTCACTTTTGACATTGTCATCCAACCACCCCTATACACCTTCAAGAAAAAAACATTTATTCCTCCCTTTAAACCCCATCCCACACTTCTCCCAATTTTGTTGTTCACCACCAAAAAAATGTTGGTCTTGAGTCTCAACCAGAGTTGGATTGGTACCATATTTTGCACATTACTAGCATATGGGTTTAGTGAAAATTTTGAAACAAAAGAAACATTGGTATTGGGGAAATTTTGATATATTTGAATACTATGATGGTATTAATTAATTATTATTGGCATGGTGTTATATTAGTATCAATATTTTTTTATAAAAAATATTGATACCAAATTATTATCAATACAATATTTAAATTTTTATTACATATTGATATTATTTGGACAAAATTTGCTTTAAAATCCATTGAATGACCCCCATTGAACTTTTTGTCTACTTCATAACAACCCTATCAAAACTTTGATTTGTCATTGCAAGTGCTACAATGTAATGCAATGTGCAATGTGAATTTCAAGGTTCAATATCTATCTATGAAGCAAGGTTGTTTTGTTTTGTTTTGTCTTGTCACACTGAGATCTCCCAAACCACAACATTTCATGTCATGTTCTTGGTATCTTTGAAATATTTTGATGAATATGTGCACTAACTTGGTTTCAAATGCATTTTGGGTGTGCCAATGGGTTCTCAAACTTTGCCATGCATTTTTTGGATGAGGTTTTATTTTTAAAAGCGGCACATATCGATGATCTTCCTCTATTGGGAGATGCCCAAGTTGCTTTGGGCATTTTGGCATCATGTGTAGCTTGTCTACCTTCATATCTCATTCGGACAGTACCTCCTTTTTTTTTCTTCATGTCTCTTTTGACAGGTTTCGATAGAAGAATTATGTAAGTATGTGGGGACATTATGGGTCTAGGTTCATGGGAGTCCTTTCAAGGCCCTTTAGCAAGGCCTTAGGCTCGATTACCAATATCCTTTGGTGGTATAGGCCTTCTTTCTATGGAGGATTTTGCCTGATCTATTTTTTTAAAAAGTTGGGTTTTGATGGTTCTATATTTGTGCTCTAGGTTTCATATTTTTGACATACCCATTTTGGAGGAGTATTTTTTTCAAGTTGGGGGGGGTGGGTGCCCATACCTGCTTTAATCATGTTTATGTGCAACATGAAATGGCCTTCCTCTTGTAGCTAGGAAGATGCACCCTTCTTTTGAAAGTTTGATAGTTACTTGTGCCCTAGATCTACAAACATCTCTGATGGACATCCACCATGACACATCCCTTAGGTTTATTTTGGAGGATGACTCCATTTCTTCAACATCCAGAGCCCGCATTTATTCTTGTTCAAGCAAGGGGGCAGGGCTATGGTTGGTTGTTAGGCCATCTATTTATTCATTTCGCATCGCACACTTTACTTTCACTTCAACGTTGCGTTTTCGTTTTGGTTTGATTCAACCTTCGACATTTAATCTTTTCACGTGTGAATGTGGACACAGTTTGGACGCATCTAACATGCACTTAGCTTGTTGCCCATTTGGAGGTCAACAAATAACCACACATGACGCCGTCCAAAATGTCATGTATGCCTTCCCTCAAGAGAGTGGGCGCATTGTATGGAAAGAACGGTGGTATGCCCTTACATTAGGAATTTCATTATGAGCCGAAAGGACCAGGTTTTCATTGTTGATGTGGTGATTACATACTCAACATGAAATATGGTGGCTTCGAATGTCATTAGTTAACTAGCAAGTGCAATTGCGAAACTTAATGCCATTGTTAAGATTTACAAGTATAGAGGGTTTCATGAGGGACACCACTTTATTCCAATGGTCATGGAAGCACACGATGCACCCAAATGTGATATGGATTGTTTCATCAGAAAATGTGTTCGTTTTTTCCATGATAAAGATTTATCCTTGTCTTTTTGCATTCAATTTTTTATGCAACATGTTAGTATTGTTATCCAATGTGCTTTAGCCTTTGCTATAAAAAAGAAGATTATGTTGGTGGATGATGTTTGTTCTAGACCTCCCATACTATTAGATCTCACGATTTGCATGTAGGCGACATTAGAGGGGCTGTGGATGAAATAGTTTCTTACCACGAGAAGGGCTAGTTTTCTCCCTCTTTTTTTTTGGTTCCTATGGGCTATGCATTTTTTAGCCTTTCTTTGGCCTTCCCTTTTTGTCTCCTATGTGATGGTTCTAGTTGTTGATTCTTTATTGAATTTTTGTGAAATTTTTAGACTATTTGGAATTATAGTATAGAAATTAATGACTGTTGACCCATTTTCTCAATGAAAATTAAATAAAATCAAAACTGAAAACTTTATTGGAATTTGGTGGCATTCTTCACATTGTTGGAAATGCCCTTGGCGAGTCAAATTTAATAAAATTTATTTCACAATTTTGAAAGCTAAGGTACGAAAGATATTGATTTTGGAATGAATTTTGTTACTGAAAATTCAAACAAATTACAAAATTGGGTTTGAAAGGAAAAATCAGTCAAGCCCTCAATGTGTTCACATTTGGGCTGACAGCACAAGCTACACAAGTAAGAATGAAAGACACTCACACCTAGGTCTTTTTCCCAAAATGGCCATGTTATCTATGTTGAGTAGCAAAATTTCAACTAGTTACCCAGCTAATAGGTATTGTTCAAAATATTTATAAATGCAATACTAGGGAAATACATATATATGTGTGTTATGTAAAAGAAGTGATACCAAACCAATCTACTAAAGTTATCCGTAAAGTGGTACCTTGTTGGTGCCCATTTGCACCCCTCTTTGTTCCCTCATCCCTTGTTTTTGTGTTATTCATCTCAAGATAGGGAACCAAGAAAGGTCCAAATTGGGAAAACCCAAGATGTGATCCCCAAATTCAACACATCAATTCTTTTTTTTTTCATTCATGGGTTGCCCAGCTTTAACCTATATTATGGGGGCTAGGTATATGGGCTAGGGGGCGAAGAGGCTGAGGTGTTGTTGGTTATTGGCTATGGCTATACACTATGTGATTTTGATATTGACTATTGTCATGGCTATTGGTTATTGTCGATGGTTATTGGTTATGGTTATCCACTATTTGATTTTGTTAATGATTATTGTTATGGCTGTTGGTTTTGGCTATCGGCCATTGTTGATGGCTATTGATTATTATGAATGGTTATTGAATTCGTTTTTGCTATTGGTTATTTTGAGGTTCAATTTTTAGAATTAGGGTTTGGGTTTGCAAAGGTTAAATATTAGGGTTTACATTTTGAGGTTCTAAGATTTAATTATAAAAATATAAGTTTGGGTTTTTTAGGGTTCACTTTTAGGATGTAGTTGGACTTTTTTTAAGGTCCAAATTTGAGGGTTTCGTTGTAGGGTTTAAATTTGATCTTGTTAGAGGTTGAATTTTCAAATGGTTTGCAATAATTTAGAGGAAGCCAATTTTGCAAGCTTTGAGACTTGCAAACCCTAATGCGTTATAAGGAGGGAGTTATGAAGAATACCATCTTATTTTAAGCTCTATAGCAACAAGAACTTGCAACATCTTTGAAGGTGAAGCTTAGCCTAGCAAAATGGTTTCGGTAGCGCAAGGTACAAAACCAAATAAATAAATAAATAATTCTTTTGCTCAAAATATTTCTTTTTGGCAAGCATTTTTCCTACTATTGTGGTCATTTTTCACATGTTGCTACAAGGGTTGCAATTTTTTCCAAACTTTAATTGGTGGCTGGCTAAAATGCTCCTTGAAGCAAATCAATTAGAAACTTCCAAAACTAGAAACAAAACATCTTGTCTTCTTTCCAAAAACTAAAGACCCATTTTCACTTCTACAAACTCCAGAAGTTGTCCCTTGTACCCCAAACTCTAAACCCTCAAAATGTCCCCATAGCCATGAAAACCCTAGAGAATACCCAAAACATCTATTACCTCCTTTAATAGATGCATTTGTGATTGAACATATCCTCCCAAAATTGCTTTTGGACCCATTCATGATGTGGCACCTTCATCAAGTAAATTATGTGTGGCATAGAGTTGTGGGTGAATCCCTTGAATGGCATGCCCTAAACATTATGAAGTAGCATAATGTGTTTTACTACCACACTATTGCTACCCAAGGATTAAAGCGTTATTTGAAACAATGTTTACAATTTGAAGTTCATGGTTTGAAGATTTATTTCTTAGATGATGCAAACATTTGAGACTTTATAATGTTTGGTTTGAAACTTCATATGTTTTTTTGGTTTTGCAACTTAATAAACTTTGACAATATGAAAAACTTGTTATGCATTAGTATTTACATATTCTTGAAACCCTAACTTTTGATCTGCAATGATAATGACTTCAAGTTTTTGATGAATTTGATGTGTGTGAATTTTAGTATTGTCTTAAAACCCTACCCTATAATTTGTAGCTACAAAAATCTAGTAATTGAAATTCAATTTGGAAACTAAAGGTTTATACTTGAAGTGACAACTTGTGTTTATGGTCTGTAATTCAAACATAAACCTTAATATATTACCCTTAATGAATATGGTACTCAACCACACTTGAAACTTGTCTTCTTGGATTTGATGGCTTTCAAGTTTATAAAGTTTAAGGAAAGTTTATTGGATTGAATTTGCCCAAGTACTTATGTACCCTTGAAACATGACCTATCCATGTTTAACCATAATGATTTGAAGTTTTTTGATAGATTACATGTGTGTGATTCTGAGTAGGCTTTGAAGCATGGTAATTGAAGCTCAGTTTAGAGGCTAGGGTTTCCATTTGAAGTAGCAACTTGTGTTTATGGTTTACAGCGCAGGCATAGACTTGTATATGTTGCCCTTGATGAATATGGTATTCAAACACACTTGAAATTTGTCTTCTTGGATCTGATTGCTTTCAAGCTTATAAAGTTCATTAGATTACATGTGCCTAGGTATTTATGTACCCTTGAAACCTACACTATTCATGTTTAGCCATAATGACAATTTTTTTTGATAGATTACATGTGTGTGATTTTAAATAAGCCTTGAAGCATGGTAATTGAAACTCAATTTGGAGGATGGGGGTTTTTGCTTGAAATAACATGTGTTTATGGTTTGCACCCCATGCATAGACCATAATAATTTGTTGCCTTTGATGAATATGGTACTCAAACACACCTATAACTTGTCTTCTTGGATTTGAAACTTTCAAGCTTATAATGTCTATTGGATTGCATGTGTATGGGTATTTACATATCCCTAAAACCTTAGTTACCCATTTTTAACCAAAATGATTTCAAATTTTGATTTGAAATCCATTGGTTTGAAATCTAGTCATTGAATTCCAGTGATTATTTTGGTGATAGGGTTTATTAGTTAAAATTATGTCCAATGATTGTTATGTATGTAGATCTGAGTGTGAGTGGTTTAATCTTTGTTTTTACATGTTTCCAAAGATGGCTAATTTTTTGGCAAGTACAACTTCAAAGCCAAATGTACCAAAGACACAAATATCTAACTCTATGGCATTCCATAGACCTAAAGCTCTTCATCTAAAGGAAAAGATACCAAAGTAATTTGTTGATTTTGTCCAATTTAGCACCATGGTAACTTTTACAACTTACACTTTGCAAATTATAGCTTGGGTAAGAAGCATGTTACTCCATTTATTCCTATTATTGTGTGGAAGCAAGTTTACACTGACTATCAAACCATTTATCCTGATTCATCCCTTATGGAAGAAACCTTCAAGGACCGATTGTAGGACACTTTGAAAGAATTAAAAATAGGAACTTCAAATAAAAAAGGTTTGGAGAAAACAACATTGCAATGTGATCAAGTGCTAGAGCGCTTGAAGGCCACAAATGGCCATGCAACAAGGAACATTTTAAAGAAACATCAAAGTTTAATTGTTGGCCCATCTATACTTATACCTATAACCTCTACATCATATACTAGCCCATCTTTGGACTCTACACCATCTGGAAGTGATGGTGAGAAGTCAATGACAAAATCAAAGATGCTATAAAGCTAGTTTAGGAGCATGGCAATGGTGGCGTCCAACTTCTCAACAACTTCTTAGATTTGAAATGCCTTCTTAGTTGGCAAGGGGGAAATTAACAATGAGAAGTTGAATAAAATGAAGATTAGTAATTTGAAGTGGTTAAAGAAGTAAGTGTTATCATGGAAGAAGAATTCAAATTAGGGGTTAGAGCTATTTTGCACCTACAACTAGAAATCCCCACCCAACCATGTGTGGCTAGGTTAATAATTAGATCACCAACACCCTCGTATGTGATGTCCACGTGTCTCATGTGTAGGAAATTAATTAAGAGAGTTGTAGTTCGAAACAAATGTGCATATTTTGGTTTGGTTGAATCAAACCTTTTCATGAGGCACCTCCACTTTCTTTTCAACCCACCTATGCCCCATTCCACTTGCACTTTAAAACTTGCATGTATTTTATTGTAGGTTCACACTTCAACATGGTCATCATCTAGCATTAACTCCCGTTGCCCTATTCTTCGCATAATAAACATCTCCTCACCCACATAACTTAGATTTCCCAATAGGTATTCAAAGTAGTCATCACCATGGGTGAAGTATTGACGCTAATTCTTGTAAACATTAGAGTGTCACAAGATGGTCACATCATGATAAGAGCCAAGATAACCAATGTCTATGTAGATGAACAACCCATGATGGTCCAGAATGACAATGTTGTTCATTGCATATATCTTTTTCCACCCATTAAACCATGTGCCATGTGTTTCATTTTGCCAAAGTTTGCAAATTTCAATTAGAGTGCAATCAATAAACCTAATACAACCTTGATATAATTTCCTATAAATGCACACCCAAATTAAGTTTGTCCTTAGGTGTGGGCCATTGAATCTCATCCTCAAGTGCATGGTTGATGCATGATGCAATGAATATTGCATTATCACACAATGCAAATTTTGACCAATTCCACATAAGCGTGGCATACATAGTGACATTGTCATGTTTCATGTAGAGAATGAAGTTCAAAAGACATTGTTCAAATGTTAACTTTGATGGCATGCTTGATACAACTAAAACTTCATTTATTATGATGCAAAACAAAACATTAGACCCGAAAACCTTAACCTTAACCCCAAAAACCTACACCTTGATCATAATCTACAAAAATCAACCTTGAACCCTAAATTTTAAACTTGAAAATCCTAACATCAACCCCTTAAACCTAAACCCTAAAATTTTAACTTGAAAGTGCTAACCCTAACTCCAAAACCAGACCCCAAACCCTAATATTCAAACATGAAAACCCTAACCTTAACCCCAAAAACCTACACCCTAAATTTCAAACATGAAAACCTTAACATCAACCCCTTAAACCTAAACCCTAAAATTTAGACCTAAAAGTGTTAACCTTGACTCCAAAACCAGACCCAAGACCCTAAAATTGAAACATGAAAACCTTAACCCTAACTTCAAAAATTTACACCTTAATCATAACTCACAAAAATCAACCTTAAACCCTAAATTTCAAACCTAAAAACCCTAACATCAATCCTTTAAACCTAAACCTTAAAATTCATACTTGAAAGTGTTAACTTTAACTCTAAAACCAGACTCAAAACCCTAAAATTCAAACCTGAAAACCCAATGTCTAAACTTAAACCTAAAAATTCAAATCTAAAACCCTAATCCTAAGCCCTGAAAATTAAAATTGAAAACATGAAAAATAAAAGATGAAACTCACATGTGGATCTAACATGGGTTTTAATGGTAGGCACCACTCGAAAAACCAACTTATCAAATTCTTCCAATGTAAAGCTTATCAAAGTCTTGAATAATACCAGTGTGGCTCGCATTGTACCTAAAACATCCCAGACACTAACGGTCGGGTCCAGGTATTGACCCCCTCCCTTCTTCCATCTCATGTGGATTGAACAAATCATCGGTGTTGGAAAGCCATTGTTGCCATGATTTGGAAAAAAAAAAAGTCATCTTGGTCTGTGTTTTCCAAAATATCCTCATCACTTGAAGATGAGGTGGAATCATCACTATTTGAAGTGCTTGAGGAAGACATTTTTCAAGGCTTGAAATGAAAAAAAGAGGGAAAAAAAGAAAGAAGACCTCTTCGTTATATAATCCACATGAAAATCTTAATCTACATTTAAAATACTAACATATTTTAAATCTAAACCATATTCTACAAAAGTACAAACCATCATTTAAACCTTAATGTTTTATTTTCTAATGTTAAAATTTGAAAACCATACTTTAAAAATCCTAACCCTAGGTGTAAACCCTAAACTTGAAACCCTAAAATTTCAATTCCTACACTATAAAACCAAACCCTAAAAACCTCAAACTTAAACCTTTAAAAAGAAACCTTAAAATTCAAACCCTAAAAAGCCCAACCTTAAACTTGAAGACCAAACCTTACCATGTGAACCCACAAAACTTTAAACCCTAAACCAAACCTTATAATTCCTTAAAAAGCCCAACCTTAAACCGTAAAACCAAACCTTAACATGTGTACTAGCAAAAGACCAATTTTAAACCCTAAACTAAACCTTTAAATTCAACCTTAAAAAGCCCAACCTTAAATCAACCCTTACAATTCAACTTTAAAAAAGCCCAACCATGAACCTTAAAACCAAACCTTACCATGTGGACCCACAAATAATTTCATAAGCTTAGGCAATGACGAAGCTCCTACAAGTGTAGACATAGGGCGATGAGACACATGAAGTTACAAGGTGACCCATGACAAGAAATTAATGGAACTTTTGTGGTAGGGACAAAAATAATCCTTTGTTTTTCCTACTTTCATTTACATCAGCCATGTATAATTATCTACCTTTACAAGCACACTCCCTTTTATTGTTCATGATTCCTTCATCCATAACACAAGTATGATGATTATGCTACTTTCATCAGCATGGTTAGAGAATGACCTTAATTTGATTCCTCCACTATGTTTTCTCCCAAGGATCTTCCAAGGTATCTGTGGTACGTGTTGGTCACCTCTTTTTAGTGAGCTTTATCTCCCCCTGGCCTATTGCTTGCCTCAATCAATCAAGCCAATCAATCTCATGTCCAATCTTTCATCTCCCCATTTCAAAAATCTAATTTTTTTTTTATTGCCTTAAATCCTTTCACTAGAAAAATAATCAAAATTGTTCACAAAAGGATGTACTTTTGACAGATAATGATAGTAATGACACACACATTGAAAGATTTTCAACAACAATAATGTTGTGACCATCTTTACCATAACATCCTCATTGATTTTTTCATTAGCTCCCCATAGTGGGTAGCATGACCTTCTTGTCACACCATGAACCAACAAAACATTGAAAATTTTGCCACAATTTTGAAACCCTAAGAAGGCATACCAATTGACCTATATGTTGGCCAAGTTTGATGTAAATCCCACCATTCTTGAAGTAAATATCTTATAATCTGTCAATAGAATGTAGGTTCACATCATGTTTTGCCACATCTTGTTCAACACCTTCTGGTATACCATACAAGGAGTACACATAATTTGCAAGACCTCCCCATAAACAGAACACATGCAACACAAAAGGGGTTTATTGAATTTCAGTGCCATTTTATGGCCTCATGCATTGGCATCGTTAAAATCACACAAAAGAGTGCATGTGGGACTAGAAGCTCAAACCCACAGGGGTAATAAAAACACCAAACCCCAAGAAATTGAAATCCATTCCCAAGGACACAAAACCCTAATGTATCAAACTAAAATGCATGCAAGACCAAAAGTTCAAATCCATAGGGACAAAAAAAACACAAAACCCTGAGAAATTAAAATCCATTTCTAAAGACACAAAACCCTAATGTATGGAACTAGAGTGCATGCAAGACCAAAAGGTTGAAATCCACAAAGACAAAAAATGCACTTCATGCCTTGCCACATCTTGTTCAGCACCTTATGGTATACCATACAAGGAATACACATAATTTGTAAGACCTCCCCACAAACAAAGTGCATGCAACACAAAAGGGGTTTATTGAATTTCTATACATTAGCGTCATGAAAAACACATTAGAAAGTACATGCAAGACTAGAAATTCAAATGCACATGGACAAAAAAAACACCAAACCTCAAGAAGCTAAAATTCATTCCCAAGGACACAAAACCCTCATGTATGGAACTAAAATGCATGTAGGACCATAAGCTCAAATCTATAGGGACAAAAAAAAACACCAAACCATGAAAAGCGGAAATCCAGTCCCAAGGACACAAAACCCTAATGTATGGAACATGAGTGCATGCAGGACTAGAAGCAAAAATCCATAATAAAGACAAAAAAAAAAACCAAACCATGAAAAGTTGAAAATCCATTCACAAGGACATGAAACCCATGTGTGGAAAAAAAATCGACCAAAATACCTAGGACATGGACTATGTTTGCTTGCTTCTCTTCTATAGCAATCGATTTCTTCCTCTGCCAAAGTTCTTTGGTGGATTAAAAATAGTTATGGTTTTACTTCCTTGTCCAAAAGATGGTGATGCCACCTAGGGTACGAAGCTCTTCAACCTATACACCAAAGACAACAATCCTAATAATAAGTGACTGTGAGTTCCAAACCTATGAGTTAATAGTTTGCAAAGCAAAAAGAATAATAGCCACATGTATGAAATAATCAAAGAAGGGAAAAGAGAGAGAGGAAAAGTAAATTACCTTAGGAAACCCCAGAGCTAATGCAAGGCATGATGATCAAGGTGTGAACATTAAAGTAAACATGTGAAGTAAGCAAGTGAAAATGATGAAGGTGCGGACATAGAAGTAAGGGGCCGAAACATAGACTTCTTTGGACAATGCACAGGTAGGAAACTTGGCATGAAACTGAGTTCATGCCAAGTCCTGTTCAAAATTTGAGTTTCATGCCCTATTGGGCCCATGTGTAATTTTTTGGTATTCTATTTGAAGTTACATCCCGTAAATAGGCTGAACACGGGCTTTCAATGCTGTGTTTGCTTGACTTTATGGATAATTTTATTATGTTCATAGCAATATTAAATACTTATTTATACCAAACACCCATCATTATAAGAGTTTTCACTGGTCTCAACATGTGTAGTCATCATAGTTATTTATAAAGTAATGAAAACACAACATCAGAACCTTGAGTTTGGTTGTACACAAGGTGGGATTTAAAACAAACTTGCACAAAAAGTTACATTAGTATTGTGGGGGTGGGAAATTCAAAAAACCATCAATTTTGGTGGTAAATCAAGTTTTTTTTAATCTTGTCTTTCCTTTTTCCTAAGTGCTTCCATTATTGCCACATATATTTTCATTGCTCTTACATGTACAACTACTATAATTACTTTTGAACCTTTGTGCATTACATGTTGAGTTTCAACATTTCATATTTATATTTAATAAAATTTCCTTACTTTGGAGATGCCACTAAAAGAGGGGATAATGGGTGAAAGGAGGCCCAAAGATAAGGTGAAGACAGGGCGACTTTATAGATAACTTTAATAAATCAATTAATAATTATATGAAAAGGAACATTGTAAGCTTCAAGAAAATATGTAATGATGTACAAAAAGACTGATATTTAACACTTTGATAAACATGTTGGTAAATGCTTCAACTCATGACTCCCAATAAATTTGGTTTTTAACATGCTTATCAAATAGGTTGTTGAAAATTTTCAAACTCACCTACAAAATCAATACATGTGATGATGTATGTCAATGGACTTTGTTCAATTCCCATTTTTTGGATATTTGTCAACTAAAAGTGTTGGCATTGGTGTGCTTATGATTATTTTGTGTATTGTAAATAAGAAAATTGGCTTAAATATTTGAAAATGTGTATGCATTTTGCTTGTGAATTATTTGATTCCAACAAGGATGGAACATTACTTCAAAAATCAAGGTTTTAAGGTGATGGTAATTTTAGGCTTTTGAAGCATCCTTGGTGGGGATGGGGATCATTGATTTATGAATGATGAACTAATGACTAAAAACTTATGATTAAAGTTTAAATTATTAATTATGATAATTAATATGCTTGAAATACAATTAGGATGGTTGCAACATCATGGGATTTAATAAATGATGACAATTTCATGGCTTGAATAAGGTTGAAATTGCCATGTGGACAATTGCGGGTAGTTCAAAATAATCAATTATTTCACATTGTAAATCCCATCATGTTCCCAAGATATTCCCGCAATGTTCACATGATGAGGCACCCAAAACATGTAAGCACGATGCCACCCAAAACAATTGTGGTGACTTAACATGGGTAGATACTTTGACAAAATTGTAAAATAGTGTCCAAAAATGTTAAATAAATGATATGTTTCATGCATTATGTACAATGGAATGGCTTGTCCCACCAAGGAAAACATCAAACTTGATAGGTAAAACGACATTTTGTCAAGTGGTAATGGGTTTTACCACAACATGTTGGAGAATGCAACCCATATTTTGTAATTGTTAAATTGAATTATAGTAATGCACATTGAATTTTAAATGGGAGGTTGGATTGTAAGGTCATTCGTTGGTTTTCTAATTTGACCTAAAGGGGTGGACATAATTAGCAAAGGTGATGGAGTATGAAGGTTGGATTAGAGATGGGAATCGTCTAGATTCCAATAATGACCCATTCAAAGTACATGGTGTGAAAAGACGATTGATCTTATACGTTTTGCCCTATTTCAAGGCATATAACGCGTTATTTCAATTTGATAATCAATTTACAATTCAATGGAGGGGTCTTTGTCATGTTAGTTCCAATGTCAACCCAATTGGGCATGTCCTTTGGAAGAAATCATATTTTGAAAGGCAACAAGAAAGCTTTGGCAAGGTTGTTCATTGCCCCCAATGCATAATGTTTTTCCCTTTCATTGCTTCATGCTAGCACTCTTGTTTTCTACAACCATTGTTGTTGCACTCTTGCTTTCAATTGTTAGAACCATCATTGTCATTGATTGTAGTGAAAAAGCTAAAATTTGAAGCTCAAACCTTTGCACATTTTGCAAAGTCTTGAGGTAATTTTGTCAAGATTGGTCACAAGTTAACGTATTGTGGGGGTGTGCTTCACTAATAGAAAAAACCCATTTTGTGACTTGTCCAAAACAACTAAAATACTCACAAATGACACTTTTAATCACCTTGAATGAGTCACAAAATACACTTTTTCTATTAATGCCTTGATTCCACCTATATCATTATTACTAGTACATCTCATTAGCTTCTAGAATTCTAATAAATTAATATTAATAATTTTGATTAAAAAGTACCCCTTTTCACATGTGCTTATTTATCATTGAAAGACACGAGGTTTCAAAACTCAATCCCAGTGGAATCTTATTTTTTGGATATCTTTAAAATTAGTTATGGTTTTTTAAAAATAAATTTGTGATGGGTAATCAAATTCTCTCACTCCATTCATGTATATGACCTTTGTATGAGTCAACAGCCCTAAGTCCTTGTAAGGTTTCCTAATATGGTTAAAAATCTCACTAATATTAAGGCCGCATGTACTAAAGTTATGCAGTGAATTTTTTTTAATACAAGTATAATTTGTGCAGAACTTGAAAAGTAAACAATGAAATTGAGAATATGAATTAAAGTTTTGACAATTTATGGCACATTTTCCTTAACAAAAAATTGGACATAATGTGAAAAATACCAACTAGCTTACTTGGTGGCATTACATATAGTAAAGGACGTCGTGAAACATCATTTCATCCATCTGTCTCGTCATCCATTTGTCCATCCGTCCGGTCATTCATCCGTCCTGTCATGGTCTGTTTACTCCAATGGGGCGGAAAAAGAGTGGAATACATACGCGGCGTGATGGAGAAAACAATAGGAAAAGATGGCACACATGCCAAAGCCCAACAATTATAAACATCCATTAGAAACTGAGCCAACTACAAAAGGAACTCACCCCATTTCTTATGGCCTTCTTGCCCTTTTTGCCTTTCCACTTCTTAGCTTCTACAAGGAGAGCTTTTGTTTCCTCAAGCTCCTTTTCTTTAATCTCCTTTCAAATCCTTGCTTCCTTTCACCTTGTTGACTCATTTGTAAACCTCTTGGCCTTATCCTCTTCTGTTAGATGTTGTTGCTTCAATCTCTTTGACTCCTCTTCTCTTTCCTACATCTACGAAATGCAATCAGCTCACCTGTAAGGCATGTTCAAGGACAGAGATGTGTTGGAAACTTGCATCACTTAAACAAAAAGCACCGGAAGCACATAGGATGACAAGGGAATGACTTTCCACCCATCATTTCGAGCATTTGCCTTTCCTATTCCTCTTTTTTCCTCTCAATCAGGACCTTACGTGCTAATAATTTCTTATGTTTTTTTTCAACAATGATTTCAAGTTCAGAATATGGTTGACTCTGCCTAGAGGACCTATCATGTGTAAGTGGTTGAATTATGCCATTGCAGAAGAAAAAGGTGTCGATCCAAATTGGATCAAGATTCCGTCCCATATGAAGCTGCCAACAAAAGATTGCAACTTAAGAGGATTAATCCAAACCATCTATCCAAATCACCAACGCCACTCTAGAGATGCCATGTATCTTATGCAATGTAACATTCTGGCCCTCAAAAATAATGACCTTGATGAAGTTAACAATGTAATTCTAGAATCACTATATGAAGAATTGCACATGTACATGAATGCAAATTCTTTGACTTCGATAGAAGAAGGTGCAAGTGTTGTTGCAGGAGTTTCAATGGATTCATTGTGTATGGTGGAATTTTTGAACACTTTGTAATTCAGTGGTATTACAAATCATAAGCTGGAACTCAAAGTGGGCATGCCAATCCTTTTGTTGCGTAATCTCAATCAATCAATAGGATTGTGCAATGGTACAAGGTTAATTGTCAAGAGCTTGGGTCAACGTGTCATTGAAACGAAGATCATCACAGGGAACAATGTCGACAAACATGTGTTCATACCCTGCATCATCATGCCCCCTTCCGGGATTGATTGGCCATTTGTTTTGCATCGTCGTCAATTTCCTGTTCCAGTGGCATTTGCAATCATAATCAACAAGAGTCAAGGTCAAACATTAAACAATGTTGGGGTATATTTGCCATCTCCGGTCTATTCCCATGGTCAACTGTATGTTGTTATCTCACTGGTCACAAATAGTGCAAACATCAAGATTTTCAGTAGCCAGGGTCCTAATGGATACGTGCAGAATGTCGTATATAAAAAGGTTTTGGAAATGTAGTTTGTAGTTGTAATTTTGTAATATGTACTGTCAAATACACACACACATGTGCATTAGGCACGAGGTTCAAACTAGTATTTTATTAATGTTAATCATTGATTGAAAAACCATCTTGATGTGCTTAAAACGAAAGTTTGTGAATGTACATTCACATCTTTCATGCCTAATTTTGCTATAACATATTCAAAGTAATGGCACCCAAGCTTTATACAATCAGATGATAATAAATAGTTGTGTTATTATTCATTTGCATTTAATTTTTAATAATTAAAAAATTATTAAGTTTTAAAAAATTAAGTAGGTCAATGGTGACATAAAACAAAATATGGGAACCTTTTCTAGAATCTTTTAGTTTGGAGCATAATGTACTTGGAACATAATCTTATTGTTCGTAAGATTATGAATTGTTATCCAAGTGACATGTGGTAGGTTGAAGAGCACCAACATTGCCAAACCTACTATGGTTTTTAACATGGCAAATAATGTGACATAATAATTTGGCACAAATGTTAACATGTATATGATGCAACCCACATGAAATGTTTAGGTTTAGGTTAGCACTAAATTTTGTTTAAAGGGTGAATTTTTGCAATTTGGTGAATTGTTTTTTGCAAAAAATGAAAAAAATGTCATTTTGGGAATTGCAATGAAATCTTTTAATTTTATGATTTTTTTCACCATATTTCAAAATTATTAAAAAATAAATAAATTTAAATTTAAAAAATTATATTAAAAAAAAAAAAAACCTCGCATCTAGACCTAGGCACTTCCCAGGTTGCAACGTGTAGCAACACTTATGTAAAAATGTTACAACTCATTTAGGATGGTCACCATTTAATGCTAATTAATGTAGGGGATCCTTGCTAATGGACCTACTTGAGGAGTTTGAA
>Ga0116231_10002335_pt1 | contig 39620 bp, 34 predicted proteins | sample S1TSphgellanicum_2_FD_89695 | JGI IMG/M metagenome (GOLD analysis project Ga0116231, IMG submission 89695) | Host-associated microbial communities from peat moss isolated from Minnesota, USA - S1T2_Fd - Sphagnum magellanicum MG | ecosystem: Host-associated > Plants > Peat moss > Unclassified...
AGTCTTGTGTGTCCAAGTGCCCGTGGCAAGTCCCAACACCAAAGGGTGTCCCGAATGCTAAACTAACCCGATTTGGTTGGTTTTTGGATGCAGATTCACACAAGCTAATCTAGTCCCTCTTCCTAGTCTAATCCTGGGGCTCCCAACTTGACCCTCTATCGCTTTTTAGAGTTGGAAGCCGGGAGCGTGCTACCAAGTTCAACCTTCCGTAACTTGACTTTGTGAAACCGTCAAGTGGGTTTCACCCCGTGGCTTGGGAACGCGTCACCTAATGTTAATAGCATTTGCACACCATGCGAAAACCAGAAAAAAATAAAAATAAAATAGTGAAGCACATCCCAAAAGTTTCACACCATTGATGAAAACATGATAAAGTATATACAAAAAGTAGTGTAAGCAACAAAATACAAAGGTCTTTGAATAAAAGGACTTAGAAGTAGATGATTTTATGGGGATAATAATATTATTTTTGGGTACATTATTTTTTAACTCTTGTTTGCATGAATTTCAAAAGATAAATTATTATAATCATGTTTTTTTTAAGTACTTGCAAGTATTTGAATTAGACCTAAAATTTGTGACAATTTGAAAAATAAAGTTCAAATACTTGAAAATAGGACCTAAATGTTATTGCAAATATTTGGTTTTTTTTCCCAAGCACTTTAATATTGATGCCATGAACATTTTAATATAAATTTTTAATTAATGGAGTTTTTTTTCATAATTAAAATCATCTCAACCTTTTGAAAAAGTGACGTTATTGTTGGGGATACTTTTGGGGTATTTTTTGAAATGTAAATGATATGACACAAATTGTTTTGAGAAGTTAAACGGAGGCTAGAAATGCCCATGAAGAAAACTAAAGTTTTCATTTGTTTTGAAATGTTAAAAGAAGGTTAATTTTTATTTATTTTTTAATTCTTGTTTTCAAGTAGAAAACAAGATAACAAGTATGTACAAAATATCTTGTTTACACCCCACCATAAACAAACACAGCTTCATCACTCCTCCATGAGTCAACCACCATTCCACTAAATGATGAAAGACAAAACCAACAATGGTTTTTAATGTTTAGACACATCAGGGGTTTCCCTTTTCACACCTTAAACCCTAACAATGATATAGAGGATACAACTCCAAGTTACACATTCATGGCACATTTCAAATGTTGAGATGCAACATCAATTCAGAAGCAAATGAAGAAAAATGCTTCTACTATCATAATACTTTAACAAATTTTAGCACCATAATGCTAAGCAATATGTTTATTTATTAGAATGCATTTTGGCACGTATGATATATATATATTTTCAAGATTTGTGCCTAGCATTTTAAATATATTTAACATTTTAAACATGAATGAGGATGTCAATCTCTTTTCATTCATTTTGATACATAATATTCATATGTCACATTTCTTGATTCTTGTTTGCATTTGTCATTATGTTTTTACAATTTTTTTTGCCACACTTCAATGCACATCTACAAACTCCAAAATGCATTGGATTGCAATAGGATGTGTGGAGATGGAGACCTGTGTTGTTGACATGGGATGATAGCCTTAAGTAGTGATTTTCAATGGAATGTGCTTTTGAACCAATATTGTGTTGGATGTCGACATTTGCGCTCATAATATCCTATTGTCCACTAAAGCTCAATGCCATTATTAGCCAAGTTATGAAACACATATAATTATAACAACCCAACAAAAAAAAGATGAAAAGTATTTTAATGACCATGGTTTATAACCATTAGGTTTCCAAAATTTTCAACACTATGTAACTTGACATTTCAAATTTTCAACATTTTGCCCAAAAAGTTTCTCAAAAAATTGACAATTTAAAGATTAAATAATTACTACCAAATCCATTAAGATGCTAGGATATCCCAATTTTTGAATTGCCACATTATGTGGTAGTTTGTGTACTTGGTTTTCAAAAGCTTGGGATAGTGTAAAATTGCAAACAAGTGTGATTGTTTAGCGATGAGAAAAAGTGTTGATTGGTAAGGAGAGAATTTGAGAATGACTTTCAAGCAAAGCCAATTGATTCAACGAATCCCAAAATTCAAATGCTCCCTCTTTGTAGTTGTACCAATGGTACTTGTGAAAACATTGAGAAAGAACAAGATTGGGAAGAGACATTTGAAGAAAAAAGGAAAACCTCCTACCTCACAATACCTACTCAACTATCTATAAGTGGGTAGGTATCATACATAAGTAGGTAGGGAGTGTAAATGGGTAGGTATCATACGTAAGTAGGTAGGGTATGTAAGTGGGTAGGTATCATACATAAGTAGGTAGGGAATGTAAATGGGTGGGTATCAAACGTAAGTAGGTATGGTATGTAAGTGGGTAGGTATCGTATGTAAGTAGGTAGGGAATGTAAGTGCTACTATGTAAATTGGTAATAAGTATTATAGGTAGTAGGTAAAGGAATGTAAGTGGTACCTATGGATGGTTAGGTTAGTACATAACTAAGCACCATGGTTAGTGATGAGACACAAATACAATGAGAAAGTGCATTCTGTCCACATATCATCCATCCATCCATCCATCCTGCATGGTGTGCTTCTGGTGGGTACCATGTGGTTGGTAACTCCTGGTGTTGCAGCCTGCCATGTTCCTGGTGCCAAACCTACCAACCATGTTGAGAGCTTCTATGGCTAGTGCTTGTTCCACATAGGTATTATTATCCACAATGACAGAACATGATCTTTAACAACAAGATTTTGTCATTCAACAACTATGTACTAAAAGACCAATTTATTTATTTATTTATTTATTTATTTTCAAATCAAAATTAATTAGAAATTGGATTTGGGTCCAGAGAGACTTTTCTTTCTCTCTCTCTCTCTCTCTCAGAGAAGATGAACCGAAACTCCATTGGACTCTACAACCTACCAGCTACTTCATGTCAGGCTTCACCTACTTGGTAACCTATCCTGTAAAAGATAGGTCCAGTAGGTAGGTAGGTAGTAGGTAAGTAGGTTAATAATAAGTGACCCAACACTGGTTAAGTAGGTAGGTAAGGGCTAGTGGGTTGTTAAGAGGTATAATTTATGGAAGAGCAATTGGGTTAGCAATGGGGCTATGGAACTGGAATGAAAAAGCGCTTCCTATCCATCCATCATCCATCCCTTATGGTGCATTGGTGGCTGTTGGTTCAATCTGGCTGGATGATCAATTGAAGACTTTGGGTGAGAAGTAAGTTATCTCTTGTTCCAATGGAGCCACACACAACACACACACACATATTGTAATAAAATATGTCACAAATTCTTGAAAATTATTGTACCTATCACTTGTGTTTAGCACTTCTAATTAATTCTTAAGAGGGCAAGTCAAGAAAAGAAAAAAAACTAAGGATAGTTTGTCGAAATTATAGAGAATTTAACCCAATTCAAAAAACACAAGATAATTTTGAAACTCGATGCTAGACTTAGAATATACTTAAAAAGACTATTATTGAAATTCTGAAATATTCAGATTGGATTGCTCTAGTTCATTTGGACCTTGGACCCTCATCTAAAGTGGCCCCAAATCATTAAATTGAAATTTAAAATTTTTAAAAAAAAAACCTTGATTTTGATGAGAGAACTTTACTTTAGAGAAAAACAATATTGAAAGTTTTAGCTCTTGTTTTGGAAGTATTAATGTGACCCAGCACCTACTAGTGCATTGCATCATCCTTTGGAAGCCCATTATGACTCAGTAGTGGGTTGAACCACATCAAAGTTACCAAGGTTCCACCTTCAGTAACTTATAAACCTTCCTGCTTTCCCCTCACAGTACTTAGTTAACTACCTCTATAAGTGGGTAATATAAGTGGGTAAGAATCATAGGTAGGTAGGTAGAGAATGTAAGTAAAGCAATTGGTGGCTACTGGGTAGGTAGATGGACATGGATAGTGAATTGACAGGTAAGTATCAAGAAAAGCCAAACCACGTTTGGCTCAGCAAAATGGTTTTTTTGGCCAGGATTTCATTTTTGAGCAGTTTGCTGAGGCACAGCAAAGCTTAACACCTGCTAAAGAAGAGTGTAATAAATATGATATGACTGCTGAGGCACAGCAAAGCTTTAACACCTGCTAGAGAAGAGTGTAATAAATATGATATGACTGCTGCTCTCTCTATCTGATTGACCAATCATAATGAATGGTCCTTGCTGTTGTTGTTGGTACCTAGTCGCCCCACCTATTTTCAGTCTCAGTTTTAGTTTTAATGGGCGGGTGTTGGAAAAGAAAAGTAAATAACTAAACTTGGATGTGAGAAATAGTTTTTCCTGCACTATTTTGCACTGCTCAATAAATTGATTGTGGAGGCAGAAGGCTGTTCTTCCAGTTCAAATAGTTGGGGATAGCACAAACAATAGATAAATGTGTAGAAAATCAATTCAATAGTTCAATTTCAAAAGATTGTAGCTTCAGGTTTAGACTCGCGGTTCAAATTCTGGTTCAAATTCTTTTGACGGGAGGAATTAAAATTGGAACCTTGCCAACAATTTAAAATAATAATAATAATAATAAATAAATCTTGTACGTAGGTTCAACTTTTTTTTAAGTAAACAAGTTGAACTTTTTTTGAATGACAAGTCCGCTGAACTTTATAAGTAATTGATTATTTTTAATTAATCGTAAAACTTCATACTTATACAATATTCCTCACTCCATCATCCATGTATGCAAAATCCTATGCTATAAGCTGAAATTCCTTCATGAATTTGAAGGCAAGATTGTTGCAATTGGTGGGTTGAATCATTTTAATGAGTCATCTTTAGTTGTCAATCATTTTAATGGTCAAATAGGTTTTTTCTTCACATGCACATGCATATTCCAAAACCCTTGAAATACACTTGTGTGTATTATATAACCTTGGCTCCATTAGATAGGGCTCTAAAGATGGTTGGAAAAACACCCTAGTGAGCTTATCCTGCAATAGAAGAAAAGTGGTTAGCTTGTCAATTTTTTGGATGAAGATGGCATCACTTGTGTTGTTAGAAATAGTTTGTTAAGCCATAAATAGTTTGTTTTGCCAAAATATATCATATGATGTGGGTTACAAAAGCCCTTGTTAAAAAAAAATAGTATTGACTCACCAAAATCATTGATCACAACTCGATTGATCGACCACCGTGATTGGTCCACTTGTAACTATTAAATGGTAATTAAGAATTTTTTTTATTCTTATTTATTCTTATGCTAACTAAGGCCCATTTTTATTGTCCATGGGTGGGAGAGGGGTAAACATTTATACTAAACATTGGATATGGAAATTAATGAAAATGGTCCATTTTTTTGGCTATTGGCGCTCAACACATTTCAAGAAAAGAATCCCAAATGTCCAATGAGGTGAACTGGTATGAGTTGAATGGGCCCAATTATTCACTTGAAGAATTGAGGTGAAGGTGTGCCACTGAAGGGGTCTTGTTCTCCCGTTCCCCATAAGGTTCCTCTAAGTTCCCATTCAACTTCATATGTTCCCTATAATGGATGGCAAGGCTACCAATATAATGAATAGTGCACAATTAGTATGTACCTAATGTGTTCCCAATGTTATCCCATATTCTTGTAATATTATAGTCCACAAATGGAAGCTCAAGGGAATGCTCTTTCGTCCTCTACGAGGTCATGGGTTCAAACTTCAAACCTCACTTATGAAACATGTTTTAATAATAGGGCTAGGAGTTTGAGAACCGGACTTAGTCTTTTAACCATTTTTGACTTTGGGTATCAAGGTTAGGATGTAAGATACCCTGGTTAGTTCTAAGGTGTGATCGATGCTCACATCCAAGTGAATTGATGATTCTCAAAAGCTGACCAAGTGATTCCTCGGGCAGTTCTCAAAGAACTAATTCTCACCAAAACTCAAACCAACGGTCTTGATTGAGAGAACCAGCCTGAAAACGAACCCTAACCAATAAACCCTAACCAATAAGTACTTGCATGAAGCATGGATTAGTTAATTAGTTGTATAACAACTTGCAAAATGTGAGGGGATTAAACTTTGAACCTCCAATTTTGATAATTAATTATTGATTAAGGAACTAGTTCTAGTCATGTTTTTGGGTTTTTTTTTTCTCAAAATCAGGACCCAATTTTGATTCCGAATTTTAAAAGAAAATTCAACAGGTGGTTCTGGTTTTGATTCCTTTTTATTTTTTAAAGAACACCAGTTTTCAATTTTAGGGTAGGTTAGGGTTCTGGGTAACCTCTCAGTTAGGTTTCAAAACCCAAAACATCACAAAAGCATTTATAAACAAAGGTATATTTTCATTCCAAAAAACATCCCAATTTTTACAAAGTTTTCACATAATCAATAAGAGCCAAATTAACGTAATTTTGAACTCTAAATTATAGTACTAATTTCTGATGGATCAGTATAATTCATTTATTTATGCCATATGGTTTCATGTTTTCTCATCTCACGCACTTGTATGCTAATTTTGGAATGTGTCATCTTGCCTCCTTGAAATTAGCTCTCAAATGTTTTCAAGTGTGCCATAAAACCCAATCTAAATAGTTCTAAATTTTTCCCCTAAATTACCCCTAAAAATCTCCAATTCACCACCTTTTTGCCCCCAAATCTGCCCAAATTTAGGCCCCCAAAACACCATTTTGCCCAAACTTCACCAAAATCAAGAAATATAATTGTAAAATGGCATAACAAGGAAGAAACAAAAAAAAACATGAAATTGAGCAAATTTTTTTTGTATATCATATCCATTTTTAGGGCATAGGCCCTTCCAAAATTGCTTCAAGACCTATACCAACCAAAAACAACAAATTAAATATATCAACTTCAACAAAAACATGCATCGAACTTGAAGGAAAAAAAAATTTGAAAGATGAAAATTAAAAAATATATAATTTATTCAAAACCTATTGTTGTCATCTTCCAAATCCAAAAGCCCAATTGATGCAATTACATCCTCATTTTCATATATTAAAGTTTCTTCCATCTCCATGAACTTCTCCATGGATAACAAACCACCAACATGCTCATCTCTATCCATGGCTACACAACCTCCAACATTGGCATCAGCCAATTTTCCCCAATACTTATAAGCATCTCAAAATTGTCCATGCTTAACCAAGAGTGTTTTAGGTTCATGCAAATACCCACAATTTGAGAGCCAACAATTCTTAACACTTGTTGGGCTATAATCCAACATAAAAAAATATGTTCATGAGCTTTCCATCATGCTAATGGATTTTTAGCATTCCTTTTTAGTGACTTTCTATATCCTAAAATGGGTCAACTTTCTGTCACAATTAACAAGCCCATGTCCTCATTAGTTTCCATGAAATCATACAAACTTTTGAATTCATTAGTTTGGGATTTAAATCTAGGAGTTCTTTCACTTACTTCTATTGGGTTCAAAAACTTATATGCCATATAAAAAGATTGCGAACATTACCTATATGTCATATTCACCTACAATTCAAAGAGCCCTCTCCTCGCCAACATATTGAATGACAAACCCAAACCCTTGTAATGAAGATTTAACATCATTGCCAACACATTGTGAACTTTGCATGTTTGAAAAGGAATCATAAATGAAATGAAAACATTCAAAACTTGTACCACCTTTTTCACATGCATTATTGTAGGACTTGGAGCTTGTCATCAAAGTCTTGGATCTCACTAATGTCAAGTGTTAAATAATCTACTTGCATTTGACATACAAGTGATATGGTCACAACAAGGCATAAAAATGAAACCAATAACTTCGACTTTGGTTCAACACACATTGTTAAATCACAAGACCCAAAGTATCCACAGCAATTTGGGCTACCAACCCAAACTTGTGGACTATTGACTTCTATAACAGAAGGCAATGTGTGTTTGAATTTCAAAGTTTCTTGGAACAAGATGATTCATGAAACAATCCAAGTTTTGACCAAAGTCTTGAACATATGTGGGGGCACTCAAGAAGCCATAAATGCCTTATGCCACTCTTATTGTCCCTTCCCAAAATTTTGGTCCATACGATAGTTTTTTGCAAATGGATGGAAATAAAAATTAGGCAAATAAAAAATTTACAATCATATGTGGCATGTTGAAAACACATAAATATAACATGCCCTCAACATGTCCTTACAAATGGTATTGCCAACTTTAGCATTTCACATCAAATAACAAAAATCAATGTAATAGTCATGGTTGAGATGTTATTTCCTTCATCTTTGACATAAGCAACAACCTAAGCATTGAACCCATGTTTTGCAGGTAGTTCACTAACTTGCAAACCCATGGCATTCCCAAAGGTCTTTGCTGTTTAAAAAAAACTGACGATTACATGACAAGGCTCCCATTTATCATTCAAAAAATGCACAATGAGAACAAAGTGTCCACTCTTGTTCTAAACATCCATAAATCAAAATTCATAAAAATTACAAGATTCAAAAGTTTTAGCAATGTACATTTTCTTGATTTTCTTTGCCACCCTAGGCAAGATTTCATTGACTAGGTTCACTTCTTAAATAATAAAATAAAATGAGAATTATGTTTCAAAGCTAGCCTCCAAAAAATGGGGCCTCAATAAAAGACAAAGACATTAACTCCTTAGCTATAGACAATGGCAAATCTTTTTAAAATTTTCTTTCATGAAAATTACCTTTAAGGTAAGACACTTCATTTTTAAAATTATTATTAAAAAAATCAGAAATGGTTGAAGGAGTGAGGCGAGACCTCTTGGATCTCAAACCCTATCTTAACCTTGGTTCAAGCTCAAAATCAATTATACAACCTCAAACAAGTTCTGATTAAGATTCAAGTGCTTGGAACAAGAATTACTTCCAAGCAACTAACTAACATGATTACCCACACAACACTGGACAATACCTTTAAAAACTACATCTGATTAGGTTAAGAAACCTCTTCTTTTCTTGTGGACCCCTTGTTCAGTGCAACTTCATATAACTTATCTTACATTATGGGTATTTGAAGAATGACATCTAGTTTGGCTCTAGATCATTGAGATTTTGAAATTAATAATTAAATTCAAGCCATGCTTTTTTTTTCTCCACTTTTTTCTTGTTTGCTTTGTGTCAAAGTTGGGGATAGAGAAAACTCCTTTTGGGGTGGCTAGAGGGTGTGAAGAATAGAGATAGTTTGAATGGATAAGCCATTGAATTGCTTATGTGAACTTCTTCACTTAAGAACCTGGTGGCATGAGTTCAATCTATAGATTTTACTAAAGTATTAGCTCGAGTTAGTTTGAAAACCTTGCTATAAGTGCTAATTTGAACTTTGTTGAAAACCTTATTTTTCTTAAAACTATTGATGCTGCTTGTCTTGTGTCACAAGTAAGACAAAACCTCTAGTGGCCTAGCTGGGCTTGTTTTTGTCACTTGTGCCCCCCTACACCCTTTTTCTTGTAAAGTATTGCTCATGTTTGCATCATCTTTCTTACAATAGAGTGTTAAATGTTTGCATTACTCAAGACATGGAGAGATTTTGACGAGCTAACTTCATGTTTTGTAAATTCTCCCTTTTCCTTTTTCTTATTCCTTTGTACATTTTCCAAATCTATGGTTTGTTTATTAATAAATTTTTGCAGTGTCACATTGAAAACAAAAGCATGAGAAAAAGGGGAAAAAAAAAAAGAAAAGAAGAAAATGCATATTTCACACTTAACATTGAGTTATACCGAAAATGGATTTTGAAGGCCATGTGATTGATGGTGTGTCAGATGGTGTTATTTTTTAAACCCACAAACCACATATTAGCCATCATCATCCAAATCACCAACATCTTCTTCTGAGTTCTAACAACATTCCAACAAAAAACAAAGAAACTTCGTTTGTAATAAGGAGGTGTGTACAACAACATTGCCTCTTCTACTACTACTACTACTACTACAAGTGGGGAGGAGGGAGGGACATCAATTGACTTCATCAAACAACCCATTCCCTAGTACCAACTACAAGGCCTAAATCCAAGTGTGGTATTCATCAAAAGCCCCACTATCAACTACTAGATCTAAGGTGTATCAATGTATAGGTAGGTAGGTGTAGTAGTAGTAGTAGGTACCTACAATTGGGGGTCATCAAATGAATTTTATTAGCAACCCACTAGGCTATATCAATTGCTAAATCTAAGGTGCATAATAATATATTGCCAATTTAATGAATTTATTGAAATTAATTGTAGTATTTCATTAAAATCACCCTGATAAATCTCTCAATGAATTGTCATAGATTTTTTTTGATTTTTTAAAAAGAAAATTATAAGTACAAGAATTTTCATAAATTTATTTTTTGGTGATATGTTGCTTATACAAAAGAGTAGGAAGTTGTCATCATAGGTTTTGGTGATGTTTCTTTTTGCCATGAATATGTTTTTTTTTTTCATTTTTGATGATACCCCCTAGTTACCTTTCCCATTTTGGCAATTATTAAATTATTTTCAGTAAATGTTGATTTTTTTAAAAATTAGTTGTCCATAGTGCCAAAAGTTCTAGAAATTTTATTGTTGTTTATTGTGCATGGTTATTTCATTTATTATATGTGTATATGACCAGGTCTTTGAAAGTGCCCAAATTTTAGGAAAGTGAAAAATAAATAAATAAATAAATATTTGGCAAGAAGAAGTTGAAGGAATAGTAAAATGTAGTATGGTATCTTGTAATTTCAAGTAGTGTTCTTCTTTCAACAAATTTTGCCATTTTTAAACCCAAAATTTTGGGAAATGTTTGTAAATTTGTTTTCCTTGTAAGTGTAGATTTGACTAATTTGCTAATGTTTTGGGAAAATTTGGCCAAATTCTTGATATTATAATATTGAAAAAAAAATAAAAAAAAAAAAAAAAATATATATATATATATATATATATATATATATATTCTACAAGTTACAAGTGCAGAAATGTTTGATAAATTTTGATGATGCTTCTAAAAATAAAATGATCTCAGCCATTTATTGGCGACCAAAAAACGATGTGACAAAAACAAACTTGCTTAGTTAGCCTAAAAAGCACCCCAGTTTCTTAACCCCTAATTTTAGTGGGTGGAAATGATTTTATTTTATTTTTGTGGCGAATTTTCCACCATTTTGCCCCAAAAAAAAAATTGAATGAGAAAAGAATATTCTGTTTCAAATTCCTTATTTTAGAAAAAAACATAAACTGCCAAAAAATTCACCAAAATTCACCGCAAAAAATCGCCACAATTTGCTTACAATAATGAAAAGGTGCTTAAAATGTTTTCCTTTCATACCTTCAATATCGCCAAATTTGGCTAAATATATACACTTATGGAATATGTCCAAATCTGGCTAAATATGAATATGGAAAATCACCAAAACTGGCTAAATACATACACTTATGGAATATCTCCAAATATGGCTAAATACACATATGGAAAATCGCCAAAATTGGCTAAATATACTTATGGACTATAGCCACCTTTGAGCAACATTACAAAATTGAAAATTAAAAATTAAAATAATTTGAAAAATAATAAGAACTTTTAGAATTTTTTTAAAAAAAACATTGGTGGGTGGGTTATTGCACAACTCACAAAAAGTTTGGTGGGAGTACCTATTTGGCTATTGGTGGCCAAATAGCCCCCCTCCAACACATACACACACTCTCTCTCTCTCTCTCTCTCTAAACCCTTTCTCTTTCCCCCTCTCTTTGTGTTCTCTCTCTCTCTCCTCTCTCTGTGTGTTCTCTCCCTCCATCTGTGCTTGTGTTTCTTGTAGAGTCTCGTCGTTTGCTGTTATCTTCTTCTTCTTCTTCTCGATCAAGCGCTTGATCGACGACGTCCTCCCGGAGCTGCATTGTGTTGGCCCTTCTTGTTTCCCCTCCTTCTTCTTCCTGCACCTGAGCTGCTGAAATTCTATCGACGTTTTCTCCAGCTTCCTCTCTACCTTTCCTTTTTCCCTTCTCTAGTGGTGGATCGAGTTTTGTCGTGGCCTTCATCTACTGTGATCTCAATGTGGCAAGCTTCGAGGATCAACTCCAAAACAATTCGTCTAGTTTGCAAATATTACTACTGCAAGCGATGGGCCGTGAGCTCCTCTAGTAGTGCACAAAGAACTCGGAGCAGGACTAAGAACTCTAGCAGCAGCAGCAGCAGCAGTAGTAGGGGCATGGTAATTGGTAGAAAGGTTGCAGATCAGATCCTTGAACCACTTCTTCTTGACATTGAGTATAATCTGGAGAGCAGCATGATCATGGAAGCCTAATTGCAGAATTATCGAAAGAGACTGAAGAAGGTGCAGCAGTGGCAGCAAGAAAAGACGAGCTGCATGTGGGTTGTGGAAGCTGCAAATGGCAGGACGTCGATCATCCATTCTAGCAGCAGGTCTGAGCATTGTTGTAGTTGTGTTCATGCTTGTCCTTCTTGCAGAGCTCTATTACTTGCTTTGTTGGAGAAGAAGGCGATTGCTGCTAGCAAATCCGCGAGTGAGCCAAGGGATGATCACCCCTCTGCCTGCTGATCATGTCGACGAGGATCATCTTCATGTCCATGCAGCAGCAAGAAGCTCACGGTTAGGTCAGACTGCATTCATCCACCCAGCTGCTGCAACAATTTGCTGCAACAACCTCCTGGACAGCAGAGGAGTTGGGTATGAGCAGGCAGAGCTGCAGCAGCTTGTTGCAGAAAAGCTTTTCCCTGCTGCAATAGTGAAGCTCAGCACCGCAACTACTGACGATGATACAACTACCATGAAGGTGTCATCACAACAAGCTATGTCTATGTGCACCACCACCCATAGCAGCAATTTAGGGTTGAGCTTCAACCTGGACATGACCACCAGCAGCATCCAGCAGTTGAACACACAGCTCATGGCTCTACCTCGCATGCTCTTCACCATCAAGGAAGAGGAGGATTTGGAGACTGGAATATTGCAGTCTCATGCGGAGCTGCCAAACAAAGCCAGTGCCACATGTAACTTCAAGCCCCCTGGCATCACCAAGAGCATGCAGGAGAACAGCTTGCAGCTCACTGCCAGCAACACCATCCCCACCATGATGGTTGTTGTGAGTCCTCCAAATACTCCCTTTGTCTCCCCTCCTTCTTCCCCTCTCCACAACAGTCCTGTTGCAGGATCTCCAAGTCAGCAGGCTAATAATTGCCAACACCCTCAACTTCAGGTACCCATTTGCAACTCAGGATTCAGAGAAGGGGGTTCCGCTGAGATCCAGCTGCATCATGGGGATTTTTTGCCAAGTTTTGATCTTGAAGAACAAGTTCCTGATTCCTCATATAATTTTTATCACTCTCTGCCCCCATCAGAAACCTATCACCAGCACCATGAGCAAGAAGACACTTACCATAGCCATCATGATGTCAATAGGAGCTCTGAATCAGCTGAGACTGGCAAGCAGCTCCAGCTCAATTGCTCTCTCACCCAAGCACTGACTGACCAGGAATTCAGGGAGAGATTTACAGTGGTGATGGCTGCTGGGAATATTGCAGACACATTGCATAGCAATGACTGTTTTGAGGAACAGCTCCTAGTCCTGCCAGATGCAGCAGTAGCAGTTTCATCTGCAACGTCTCAGATCAGCAGCCGCCATCTGTTGATGGAATCATTTTCACCTTCTCTCGAGTCTTTCAAAACTCCTCTAGATTCTACACCACCTCTTGGATTTGGTGTGGAGATTTTTTCCCTTGATGGAAACAATGGTGGATGTAGTCCTCCTCCTCCTCTTCCTCCTCCTCCTCCTCCTCTTCTTCTTCCTCCTTCAAAGTCTTTGACATTCTTGTATCCATCATCTCCCTTAGTACCCATTGCACTGTCATCGTCATCTCCCAAAAGTCCATCTAGTAATAGTAGTGTAAGCTATTATTCTTCACCAACAAGAAGTGCAAGCTTAGTCAACAACATGTCATCACCCAGGACTAGTCCTGTCTTTTCTTGCACCAGCTCCATTGAACTTCACAGTCTTTGAGCTTTCCTTCTCCACCAACCCACAAATTACTCCCTGGCTTTCTTGTGCTTGCTTCAAACTCCACATCATACCCCCAGCTTCTCTGGATGTTTGGATTCCTCATCATCATCAAAAGCTCAGACTGGGTGATGTGCACTATGATCTGCTTCTGTGGCTTCCTTACTGGGCCTGCATTGTGTTCAATCCAAAGAGCGGAAATTTCCATTCCATGTGTACTCTGCTCCTGCTGACATGCCATGACCTTATGTGACAGCTTCTGAGTTTTCACTCATTTTCCCACAATTCTAGTAGCGGTGATGAAAGCAGGGAAGGAAGCTGGGGATCTGGCTACACCCGCAATCCAATTTTCTCACAGTATTGGAAATTTTTATGCCTGGTGGATCCCTTGGGAGGAGCTTTTTTTCTTGGGCTGATTGCTTTCAATGAAGCACACTGCTGTGGTACGAACATGTCTTCAAGGTGAGGAGCATTTGAAAGTTTTTGCAGCAAGATCTCCATCATCATCTTGCAGACATTGCAATTAGGGTTGGCAGGAGAAGGTGTGAAACTCTCGAAGATGCAACTCTTTTGCATCTGGTTCAGACAATTTTTGTAGCAGACAAAAATTATGTATGGAGCCCAATACAAGTGACCTAAGTGAATGTGCTGCCAAACTGTATGGAATTTGAAGAGCTGGACAAATTGCTGGCTTGTGGTTTTCTTGTGCAGCAACCTGAGAAAGAAAAACACAACCTTAGCCTTCTTGAGTCTCTTGTACAGTAAAGAGAGGATTCAAGTCCTGTGATTTGTGGGCATTATTAAAATTCGCCATGAATCTAGGCAATAGAGGGAGGAGGAGACCAGGTGAAGATGATGATACATGTGTCTTAAGTATTTACTGAATGATGTTGTAATCAAAGAAAGCTGACATTTGCAACAAAACCCTTTTGCAAAACTCCATTCTAGCAGCTTCCTCAGCTTCAGGTTACCCAAAACTCCACTTTGCAAAACTTCAAAATGAAACTGTGTTTATTGGTGTGATTTGCAAAAGTGGTTTTGGCAATGAGCAGTTTTAAAAGATGGGCATATCACAGCATGTGCACCCATGTGAGTAAACTTTCTCCAATTCTCTACATAGTCTGTAAGATCCCAGTTTTACCAGTTGCGGACAACACCTGGTTCTCAGGATCTTTCTTGTAACTTGATTTCTTACTTTACCCAATTCTCAGAGAAGCTGATGTCTTGTTTTTCCATGAAAGATTCAATTTCTCAGCTGTACACACTCTCACTTCACCAATTCTCCAAGCAATCCACAATGTGATTTTTTCAATTGCCCACGTTTAGTCCCAGTTGCATGCATTATTACACAATTGAATGGTTTTTTTGCAGCCATTTGATGAATAGGTAGCTTACCTATTGATCCAATCAATTTTATACTTCATCATTTGTATTATCAGTTGTTAGAATGAAGATTACTTCAGATCCCCAAAAATAAATTCTTTTGAAATTCTACCAAAAGACTATACCATGATTGTGCTCATGATCTCTTCTTCCTTGTGGCAGACAGACAAGCAGGCAGAACCATTGTGTTTGCAAATTACAAACCAACATTGACCCCAGCACCTATTATTAAACTTATTGTTGGACCTGCAACCAAAAACTGACGTACCAAGATGTGCAACAACAACAAACAAAAAAACCAAGAAAACCCACCTACTGTAAAGAGGCATCAATAAACATGGAGCCACAATCAAAAGAGGAAGTATTAAACACTGAAACTGAAGTCCAAAGATGCGCAAACCAAAAGTAATCATTCCTGGTATCAACAAGCGGTGTGACACACTGTGGCCTTGCCATTTACATTAAAAAGTATCGTAAGGCAAAAGAAGAATTACAGAAACTCAAATATTTCACCATGCAAAAATATAATCTTCTAAAAATCCATTAAAAGAAACCAAAATCCTTCAAGATATTATAACTCTATAATAACTATCCTCAAGTTTCAACACAAGCCAAAATATCATCTTTCAAAAATACGCATATAAAAATAAGACCTATTACCTAAGGGGCCAAAATCCATTAAGCTACTATACTCTATAATGAATCTAAACACAATATCCTTGCCTTGATAGGCAAGGCCAATAAACACAGAACCACAAAAGACTATGCATTCAAGTCATTCAATAGATGGGCTGTTCTTAGGAAGGGCTATTAGTCCAGGTCCTCCCTTGTTTCTTGATACAAACTTGTATCAAATTCACGAGAGGACCAAAACCTTTTTTTTTCCACCTTTTGCCCCCTCTTAATTCCAGCAGAATTGCAACCAGTTACTAGACATGAATACAGTATATAATAAGTTTTAAGTGGCCAAGTGCTAGCTAGCCTAGCATCACCCAACACTCACAATTCTTTGGATTCCAATGTGTGATTCTTCAAACAATTCAAACAAGCCTGGGAGCAAATGACAGTCTCTCTGTATTCTCTCACTGCCTATGAATTAGGTAACAACTAACAAATAAAACAACATTGGATCCTGATCCATGTTGCATGCCCTGATTTCAGCACTCTTTTTGGCTTTTTAGATCAATTGCTAAATCTAAGGTGCATAACAATATATTGCCAAATTAATGAATTTTCATCAAATCAAATCAATTGGGTGCTATCTCAGTGATCTAGTTTACAATTTCCTTTTTTTTTAATTTTTTGGCAATTCTTATGGGCACTATTTTCTCAACTACCACAATCCCAAACAACTCCCAAAAATACCCATTCATGATGGGCCACACAAATTAGGTGCTCTATACCTAACTGATGGTGGGGTCATCATCTTTGTTAACAAGGAATGAGGTTTTTTTTTTTCAGTATTAATGATGCAAAGTTTTGTTTTGCAAAATATGAATTCTTTTTTCCTTGTCAAAGTTTAAAGGTTTTTCAGTACCTATACAAAGGTTGAGCATGGTTGCAGTTAAAAGGGGGTACACTTGGCCTTCTTTAGGGCCTCTTAGTCCAGACCTGAGATGTCTTTTGAGGGCAGGATGGACTCACAAGGGACTATTGGGAACACCTACATTATGTGGCTCTTTCCTTGATCTGACTCTAAGAGACCCTAAATAAGGACACATGTACCCATCTCTAACTGAGGCTGTGTCCAAAGCTTTCTTTGGCCAAATGTTCCTTATAGGTTTGCTTCAGGTTTCGAATTCTTATTTGTTTGCGGGAAAAAGTTCAATTGGCATGCAATTCAATTTTGTGTTTGTTGCTCATGGAGACAAAAACCATGGAAAACCGACCCTAAATCTTCAATCAAGGGAATATCTAGATTTCCTTTTCCAAACTGTAAAGAAAACCCACAGAAATTTATAATTTTTGTATTTATTTTTAACCCTAAAGCAAATGAGCATTATTGCATTGTTGTCAAAATGATACCCATTTATATAAGACCTCCAAAGGCTTTGAACAGTTCAAAAAAGGGGGATCGAATGAGATGATCCTCATTGTAGTCTTCAACAAATCAAGTATAAAAAAATGTTTTGTTTAAGAACAGAAACAGACTCTCCAGACTCCGAGACATTCACCTACCGCAGACATATGAATCAGGTCCTAGGGCATGGTCTACTAGACGTGCACCATGTTGTAGTGCACCACGTTGCTTTGGACAACTAAATAGGACGAACATAGTCAAGGCCTTAAGTGTGGTACACAACCACCATGTACCACCACCACCACGTCCACCATGAAGGATCCATGAGGAAGGATGAGGACAACAATATTTGCACAATGATGTCTCTCCTGCAAGTAGGTAGGGGTTATGTTTGGGGAAAAGGGGGGGGGGCAATGGACAAACAAATTGTGCAATAAAGAACAAAGAACCTCCTATCACCACCACACATTTAGCAAACATTACAAAAGAGCAATAGTGGACCATGGTGGTGGGCAAGGGTGAGACTCTTGAGTGAGGTCTCTTAGATGCCAAAATTAAACCCACAAACTGTTGGATTTGGAATCAGTCTATACTTGATTTGGTCCATGCAAGGAATATTTATAATATTTTGGGGCAATTTGATGAAATTTTGCCTGGAATATTTGTAATATTTTGGGGCAATTTGATGAAATTTTGTCTGGAATATTTGTAATATATTTTGGAGCAATTTGATGAATTTTTTCCTGGAATATTTATAGTATTTTGGAGCAATTTGATAATTTTTGGGTTTTTCCCGTGGTACCAGTGTGTGTCTGGTTCCCACACAGCAATCAATCATGGTGCACAGGTTTTTCCCCCATCTCTCAGGTGTACTGGAATTTTATTGCACATTCCCCAAAAAGCTCAGACCCAAGCTCAGTTCTCACCTTGCATCAGGCCCTCACATTGGAAATTATGCCCCACTCCTAGGTCCTATCTCTACAATAGCCTTACCTGCTGCAGAGCAAAGTAACACACACACACACACTACTCCACAGTTGTTACTGGAAAGATGCACAATGATTTGCACACAAATTGAAGCTAATGCTAAATAATGACAGGAAGACACTCAGTTTGCCAGTACCAACTCAGTGGCTGGCTCTTCACCCCACACAAGTAATCACTTTCTACCCACCGGAACAGGGGCCAAGGGGCAATTCGTTGTCCAACCCTCACCCAAGGTGATCACTCACATGATATTTGATGACACAAAATGACTTACTCCAAAGTGGTTCACTTTCTAACCACCACAAGAACAGGCAAATACAGTTAGTTGTTGGCTCAGCCCTCCCCCCAAGAACTCCAACCACCACTAGAACAGAGGGGCAATGCAGTTCCCCAACCCCATCTTCTAAGGTGGCCAACTACTGAAGAACAGGGGACAATACAGTTGTCCACCCCCTCCTCCACAGTGGCCAACTACTAGAGAACAGGACAATGCAGCTGTCCAACCCTCTTCCAAGGTGGCCAACTACAAGAGAACAGGGGCAATGCAGTTGTCCAACCCTCTTCCAAGGTGACCAACTCAATGTATCCACATGGATTCTGGTGATGAATTGGCTCAGTAACTCACATACCCACATGAGATCTCAAAAAAGAAATCTATATATAGTAGATAGACCTCTAGCATAGCCTACCGATGAGTTGAACATATAACCACATCCAAGGCAGCAATAAGTCCCAAACTAGTTTCACTTATTATTTGGCTTGATACATGAGCAAATATTATACTCAAAGACACCAAAAACTAACAACAGAACTTTGGATTGTTTGCAGGCTATCTTTAAGTATCATATTTGCTCATGTTAGCCATTTAAGCAAGATCAGTAGATATCATCATTACATACCTTGCATTGTCATTGAGCTTTGGATGCCTGATTTGTCAGTAATCAGTGAGCATCTCAAAATCCTACTACCCGAATGCCTGATCGGAGATGAGTTCCTGAGATCATTTATGGCAGGTTGAACACTGATGTTTCAGTATTCACCACAACAGATTGCAAAGTAATGGGTACTCAGAAGATATTGATAGAGAACATTAACATACCCCTGCCCTCCGCCTCTCTCACCTCTCAAACATTACATTTGCAGTTTTAGATTTTGGGATTTCATGTGAGGTTTTTTTGTTCACCTGATTGAATGGCCAACAAAATGGGACTGATTCTATTGATTATATTGCTAAGCTGCCAAATTGGCGATTCCAGTCCTGGTACAGTCCCAGCTCACTCTCAGAGACTGAAGGTCTCACTTGCTGCAATGCATTCATAAAATCCTGCAAAATGAAACAAAGCAAACCTAACCATTGTGAGTTCATCACATATCAAAAGTTTTGTTGCCCATAGTTGGCACTGTAGGAGCTACTAGTATAGATCTGCTTTGTTTAGATCTTCAGCTTGACTTTTGCATGGTGCAGTTGGTGGAGAATTATGCATCTTCAAGTACAAGGGAAAGGAAGACTCTTGTGGGGAGGATGATGGCATCTAAGCTACAACTCAGAAGGGAAATTGTGTTGAGAAGTGCTGAACTGACCTGTACAGAGATGGGTCGCATCTCATCTTTGCTAATATTGCCAATGTCTCTACCTTGCATCAATGCTTCACGAAGTGGTCCCATCGATGCCTCCTTCACTAGATTCTTCATGTCAGAACCAGAATATCCTGTACATCCATCATTCTAAATTAGAACAGTTGTTCTATGAGAAGAGAGATCAAAATCATCTAGAGCTACCCACAACATCCATCTAAAGTCCATTTTCTCCTCTCATGGACCTCCCTCTAGCTCTGTTCAACTAGAGGCATATACTAGAATGCTGTGTCAAACAACTCTATGAGTAGTTTCTGCAATCTCCACACTGCTTCTCAATTTAACAAAAGCAGTTACTGTAGGTGTTAATGTAGAGAAGCAGTGTGCATTGGCTATTTAACATGCTATGTAGTCAATCAGGCCCAAGCACTACTGAATGTCATCTTCAACACATGGAAGCATCAAGACGTTGCTGCTAATCTTGTACATCTCAGACCTGCAAGTACATGAGTTCCTGCATGACTTTTTGTACCTCCTCTCTCATCTGTTTTATCATGTGAACTTTTGCAGAACTCCACCTTTCCAGCAAAAGCCAAGCTGTGCTAGTTGAACATCTAGAAGCATCTCTTCAGAAGAAAGAAAATTCTATGGCATGCTCTAATTTACTCATAGATGAACCAGAGACTAATCTGTATACATACCATCAGTGGTCATACAGATAGATTCAATTTCTGCATCTGTGAGTGATAAGAGTCCATCTTTCCCCAGTAGATTGCGAACAATCCAGGCCCTTGCAGCTGGAGCCATGCACAGGAAGGAAGAAATTTTTTTGATTAGAACATTCAACATGCTGTTGACATAGATTGAAGAACACCATGAGTATTTTGGTCTACAAATGTAAACTCTCCTTGTTTGGCTGTATGCAAGGACACCTCAACTACACTACTACTATGCACCTACATTCAGATACTACCAGAGTTGATCTGAGACTCATACCAGCAGAAGGCAGTGGAATGTAGAGCCTCTTTGAAAGCCGCCTACGGGCTGCCTCATCAAGCTCCTGAGGTCTGTTTGTCGCTCCTGCCAACAAAAACTAAGCATCCAACTTAGTTGTGAGGAGATATATACTGTAGCCTGATCTTGTGAGGCAAATCCTTGGGCCATGAAATACACATAGATAGTTGTCATGCTTTGGCTGAAAAAGATGCCATGGAGGAAGCTGTAAGAGGATAGGAGAGAAGGGAAAGGACATGATGAAAGAACTTGATTGGCCCAAAGGTCTTGCTTAAGGACCTCTTATATTCAGCCAACTGGTTTGCACTTTTAACACAGAAAGGTCTTGTAGAACTGTTGACATGAGCATTGTGCATGGTTACAATCCACACTGTCAAAACAAAGTGAAGTAATGCATAGGAGAATGGGTACACACCAATAAGAAGAATTTGCTCTGATCCACTCCCACAGCCTTCCATTTCAATTAAGAACTGTGTCTTAATCCTTCTACTGGATTCATGCTCTCCCTCAGCCTTTCGCTGCACAAACACACACAAAATTTCCTGTCTTGAGTGCTGAACCAACATTCTAATTGTTCTGACTACACAAAAGGACCTTGTCACTGAAGGACATTTGTCTGAGAGCCATTGCTGAAACTACTGGGAAAATCCCCACAAACATTGACCCAGAAGTTACAGGAGAATTCAAGGACATTGCATCCCCACATTTGGAGAACTCCATGTTCCCATATCATTCCTGGCATATTCACCTACCTGGGACAAAAGAGAGTCGATTTCATCAACGAAAATGACAGCTGGCTGCCGACAACTTGCAACACCAAACAGTGCCCTGACAAGTTTCTCACCTTCACCAATCTGTAGAAGTTCCAAGGAATGCAATTGACATCAGCAATGTGACTTCACATTAATTAGAGCTCTTCCTAATGTAGCTTGCTCAGTCAAACAACACGTTCTATGAAGATGCAGAATGGTTCATTGACACAAAACTAAACACACCACCAAGTGAACCAAGACTTAAATCCACTGAAGGCACTTGCTGTCCTTGTGATAAAGCATCACTACCTAAGAGAAATACACTTGTCAACATAAGATCTATTGTCAACAGAAAACAGTTGAAAGATAATCCATCCATTTAATCACTGACACGATATAACCTTTTAACAGTTTTATATGGTGAAATTGCCTTGAGCCACAAAATTTGAGGTCAAGCAATTCCCCAAACATGTCATTGGCAGATGTTCATTTCTGTTACCACTCAATGCAGCCTGTTACATCAAAGTCTGTTGACAACCTTACCCATTTACTTGTCAAAGAACTTGCAGATATGGAGAAGAAGGTTGCCTTTGCTTCACCAGCAATTGCTTTCCCAATCATAGTCTTGCCTGTACCCTGGTACTCCAAGACAAATATAGCATTCAGCAAAAGTGTTGTCTCCAATTTCCAGCAAGAAAGAGGACCACGTCAATAGGGCTTATAGCTAGCTCATCATCAGGACAGAGAGAGCAGAGAATGGATACTGAACAAGCACAGCTGTATAACATACAGGAAGATTTGCCTAACTCACAGTTCAGTTCAAGACCATTCTTAAGTAACCTATGAACTTCTGTCTACCATCATGCTGCACCCTCAGAAGAAAAAAAGTTTGTGCAATCCTGATCAAGATAAGTATGTGGATTGAATGGTAGACTTACAGGAGGGCCAAAAAGTAGAAGGCCCTTGCCTGGAGCTCGGCAACCTTGGAAGATGTCTGGGCGTAGGAGAGGCCAAATGACCATCTCTGTAACACACTTCTTAGCATGTTCCAATCCAGCTGCAGTTTCCAATAAGTTGAACTCAGTATCAGTTCAATGTTCAAGCAGGCAACTCCAACAGTCTAAGACATCAACATATGAGCTAGGTTCCAATCTCACTGATGAGTACAATTCCTATCAACTTATTGCCTTCTGAAAATAAATGTACCATGTGGTAGTCAAGCAAGAGTTATGCACACTCTCCTGTCTTTCCATCTTGGATTGAAAAAAATTTAACCAATGAAAAATTCATTCATGTGTCTAACTTATTCAAGTTGTAACAAGTATGGTTCTCATGAAGCAAAGGCAACTTACCAATGTCATCCCAGTGAACAGCTGGATCTTGATCCATGATTTCATTGCTCACATGTTCTAGAAGTTTAGGTTCCAAATTCCGTAGTCGATCTGGGAGTTGTCCATCTGGACCTGCCAGCAACTCCATGCTGTACCCCAAGACCTTCAGTAGATGTCTTTCATTCCTGTCCTCTTATTCTTCCCTCTTAAGGAGACACTGCTGACTTCATCTCTGAGTAGATTTACTGTTTGCCTGAAAACATTCCCCATTGCCTTGGCTTCTCATGGACAGGTAAGAAAAGCCTTAACCAACTCCTTCTAGCAATGAATGCCTTAGCAACTTCAGGAAAGCCACAAAGAGCATCTATCTTCACTGGTCATACAGGTGCACAGAAAAGGAAATGAAGCTATGTACACACCATTTTTAGAGGAACAACACACTCATTAATCACATAACCCTAGTTTCAACTGGATGTGATACTGCACCCACAATATAGTGTGCATTTGAAAACTCACCATTTTCGAGTTGAATCTTCCTGGCAATTGTCAGCACCAGCTTGTGTGCGAGGTGTACCAACTGCGCCCACAACAGAACTTCCATTCGCCCCCCGAACTGGAGGCACAAACGACCCCCGTACACCACGACGTGGCATACCTAGACTTTTAACTAAACCAGTTCGTGGGGGTGCTGAGCTGCTGAGATTCCCTTGATATGAACTTGAAGAGACCCCATTCTTTTTCAGTTCATCAATTATCTGTTGTGACCATTCATTGCCAGGTAAATTCCATTAGCTACTTGAGCAGCAGACACCCTCCACAACAGAAAACCAAAATACAAGATCCTAGAATCTGAGATATTGAATAATGAGAAAAAAAACCCCAGAAATCCCACATGCCAGATAGCTCACAACCAGTTCATGCTTCTAAAGGGACCGAGCTGTTGCAGCCGGGCCTCCAAAAGTGTCCTGCAACATAATTTGACAATGATATTCTTGTCAAAATTTTGGTAACAACAACCTGACTACGGTCCAAGAAAATTACCAATTTGTGCCTCGCTGTAACAAAGCTTGTTGGAAGAGCTTCTTGAGCATCATCATCGCTGCTAGTGTCCTCCTTAGGAGCTGGTTTAGGATTTTCAGACCATTTATCTGTTCCATAATAAGGATTTCGGGGTCGTTTTCGATTGTATCCATAGGGATTGTGCTTCTCTCCTGCTTCAGGGGATGACAGAGAAATAGGCTCTTTCTGTTCCATTTGTGGTGGGCGATAAGGACCACTAGCATATCTACTGGGAAGAGAGTTCTTTCCTTTTTGAGCAGGCTCTGGCTGAGTAGAGCCCAATCCAAACTCTGCAGTATCATTCACAGAATAGAAATGTGTCAGTAAAACAAGAGCTCATGGGAAAGAATAGTTCTCACCAGATCCCATTTTCCCTTCCTGATCTTAGAAAGTTGGACCAAAATCCCATTTATGCTCATTCAGATTTGCATGCAGGATCAGCTGATATTTCCATTAGAAATTCAGTTCACTATACATTTTTCAGTCCCAAGGGTCATGATCAGCAATTTCTACCTGCATGGAAGAGTAGTGCTCCAGATACCAGTCACAAACATGAAATCCAGAACAATCACAGCTTGAAGACAGTGCCTAAAACTACCTGTGTGGGTCCGAGCAGGTTCAACCACCTTCTGGTTTCCATTGCCATAAAGAGATGTAATCTTTGATTGCATGAGACTTCGACCAGACTTTACAAGATTTGCTTCCACCTTACTTTCACAGACTCCATGGTGGTTTGCAGCACCTGCTGTGTGAAGGCTTGCAGCTGGCAGTGAAGAGTTTGAAGCTTTTTGTGTGCTTCTCAGGGCCTGCAACAACATTATATGCATCAGAACTAGATTTCCAAAGCTGTTGATTATTGAGTGAATTCATGCAGACATGATAAAAATCCTCATCTTCTTTGCTCATGCTGAGCAAATCGTGCTTCTATTTAGAATATCCAGCATATAAGTTTAGCAGATAGTTGAGAGGAATCAATTCCAATAGTTGCAACTTTCCAAATGATAGTCCCTATGAGAAAGGCAAGAGATAAAACCTGACATTTGCAGGAGACATTCTGTCTTCATAGAGACTCCTAACAAGTCTTTAGAGGGCTCTAGCTACAGGCAGCATGAAGGTGTACTTACTGTAAGATTAGCCAATTGTGCCCTTTGGATAGGACCAGAGTAGTATTTTGAGGTCTTGATCTTCTCAATGTCAACAGGCCTGTGATGCTTAAACTTGAAATCTGCTGGAGCTCCTGCTTGATCCAATGCTTGGCGCCTGTTACATATTGTTACACCTAAGTCACACCAGCTTTGATGATCTCTTGAATACAAAAAAACCCATTGTATGTATGTAGACCAATTTTCACACCTGACATCATTGACCAATTCTTTTGTGCTTCTCAAGCCCTGCAATGACATCATATGTGGATTTCCTCTTTGGATCACTATCATTGTTGCAGATCTCATTTCAGCCCTAACTTGTCACACGACACCTAGCAGTACTGTCAGTCCATGACACCAGTAGATACACTGTCCCCTATGGTTCTTTCCTCATTCCTAGTGCTGGTGACAAATAGGACCCATTCAAAGCTGGTCTCAGGTTTGAATAGACCGCTGACTGTGAAGAAAATTGAAGTTATGCTCTCTCTTTCTGTAACATTATAAACCAGGCCAGAAAAAAAGAAGCTACTTTCAACAGCAATCGGCAGTAGAGCTAACACACCTGTCAATCAGTGTTGCCGCATTAAGCTTCTGCACCACCTGTCTCTTTATTGGCTCCACATAGACCACATCCTCTGCAGTCTGACACTCGCTCTCGAGGAATCCAAGTAGGCGCAGTCCAAGGCCAAGGGCAGTCTGCGTGTCGCCTTTACTAAAAGCAAGATCTACACCAAACAATAAAGAATTCAATCTCTGTACCTTTTTTTGAGTGGCTCCTTGTTTTACATCTTTTGCTAGGTTTGAATCACCCATGACTCATCCCTCAGCTCGATCAACCAGTCCCTGCATTCATTCAATGCAATAATGTGAATAACAACATGATCCTGCAAGTCCAACAATTGTCCAGAATCGTGAGAATTTTTTTTCCAGAAAAGCCTGTGAAGAATGCAGACACTGCAAAGCACCGGGCAAGAGCATCAGCGTGAAAAAAAGGAAATGGGCTCAAACCCTAAGAAACCAAAAAAGGGTACAAGAGCGAAATGTGTCAGCAGCTGGAAACTTGGCTCTTGCTACACCACCGTCTCCGAGTCAAGGCTCCTCACACTAAACACAAAAGAGGACAGAAGAAATCCCGAACGGAAGAGACAGGAAACCAAACCCTAAATCTCCAACAAGCGAGAAAAACAGAAAGCAGAGCACGCAAAACCAGCTGGAAGTTCACAAGCCCAAGAAAATATCACAAGTCTCATGCATTAACATAGTAGGATATAAACGCGATAGAAACACACAATCACACGTACAAACGTACGTGCCGGGAGTGGAATGGTTTTGGGAAATCAAAAGGGATGCTGCAAAACAAAACACACAAACAATCACACAGGACGCAGCAGCAGAACAGATGCCGAAGAAAGACCCAAAACAGAGAGTGGATTTCATTTTGAGCGACGCTACTTACTGACCTCAACAAACAGAAATGGCGACGACGAAGCTCGCAAATCCAGTTCTCGCGAGCGTGCAATGTGAGCAATTGGCACGAATTCTGTTAAAAAGAAGGAAGAAAGCTAGCACTCCAGAGCGCGCGCGCGCAAGAGAGAGGGGAAGGAACAGATTGAAGCAGCAAATTGAATGTGACATCATCTGGATACAACAATGCTCAACAAGAAAAAAAAATTTGAAATTTTTCGCTTGTTTTCCCACAATGATTAATATTTTAATTATTTTTCCTATGCAATATTTTGAAGAGATGCTGAAATTTTTATTTCTGATTTTTTTATTTTTCTTAATTTAACCCCTCCTATTTTCAAATCTCATAACTTTCTTATTTTTTATTCATTTTAAACGATTTAAAGTGCTATAAGAGAGTCACTTGTGGTTTTAGAAATCATCTTTGAACTCTAATAATAATAGAGCAACATACAAGGAACTTTATAAATATTTGAAAATTGACTTTTGAATGTTAACAATAGAGCAACATTTTTAACAACATCGTTAACAACATTCAAATTTGTCCAATCTCCTTTATCTAAGGGTGCGAGGACTAGAGAAACTTATGAACAGTATTATGAAACATGCACAAGGGTGGTGTAAATAAACTGGAAACGAGGTTACAAATATTAAAGTTGTTTCAGGGTGCTGACCTTGTTTTATTAATCGAAACTTGACACTTCCCAAGCCAACATTTGTCACATGTTAAAGGGTTTAACTCACTTGCAATAGCATGCACTATGCAGTTGGGAAATATAAAAGCGATAAAACATAATGGGGGGTTGTTGCTTACTTTCGTAGTCACCTTAAATTAAACCTATCACAGTGTAAAGAGGGAAGCCACAATTTTTATCTATGGCTATGGGTTAACAAGGGTGTTGTCCCTGACTTGTTTGTCTACGTGGTGTACATTGCCCATATTGGCTCCAAACACAAGAGCGAATCCCTATTCCAAAACATGGTAGCAGATATTGTTGAAATTCAAACTCTAGAGGGCATAATACTATTGGGAGGGGATTTTAATGCGCGTACTACAGCACTACCAAATACCATTAACACTAGCGACCTTTGTGAACTGTTACAAGCGCCTAAGCTTGCTGAGACGAAGCAACCAAGCGCTATGGCTACGTGATAAAACCGTGACGCTAGTGTTAGTGGCTAGGGTCGCGAGCTCCTGGACCTATGCTGTGACGTTGGGTTGCTCATCCTCAATGGCCAAACACTTAGCGACAAATCAAGGGAGTTCATTTGTTTGGCAAATGGGGGGCATAGCACTATCAATTATATTGTTGGATCACCTGCAGTTTGGCAAGCTGCTACACACCTCGAAATGATAATAGATGACACCCGCTACCATGCGATGGGAGGAGACTTTAACCATAGGCCATTGCACCTACGGTTGAACATTTATCGCAATTTTGTTGAACCACAACATACGATGGCAACAAAAAAAATTCTTACCGAGGTTTAACTATGATAAATTAAAAGTTGAAGAGTACCAACTTGCCCTAACAACGAGTCTTGGAAACCTATGGGTTGCTGACTTGATTGGGCATCTGGGGGTAGATGAATTAACTGACTTATTGTAGTAATGTGTGGGTGCTACAATAAAGTCCAATTTTGGCAACAAGCCTTCGGGAGGGAGCCGTAGAAAGAAACACTGCCATAAACCTTAGTTTAACATTGACTGCCGTATAGTGAAACATGAACTAAGGCTCTGGCTGAAAGCCAACCCTAACTCACACGCCGCTAAACATTAAGAAAATAAACTCAAAATTTTATTAAAAAGGAAAAGATTTTTTTAGGAAACTACAAGAGCTCAACATATGTGTGCGTTTGCTAAGGTGGATGTGCTTTCATTCTAGAAAAAGTACCGGCCAAAGGCACTCGTTGTGGACAAGATTAGTGCAGTTACGTTTTTGGAAGGCTTCCGCGTGCTAGTTGGCCAATCTCTATCACCCATATAGCTGCGAATTAATCACTCAACAACTCAAGTGACCGAACCTCCACCTAGCCACACCCTAAACACAAGTATCACATTTGCTGAGCTACTTCAGGCACTAAAAAAACTTCAAAGGAACAAGCCTGCTAGTTTAGATGGTATGAAAGCTAAGTTCATTTTGGATGCGGGATAATTAGTACACATGCCACTATTGACAACGTTCAATTGCTTTCTAGTGGAAGGCTTTCCAGAAGCCCTTTCCATTGGGACCACCCACATGATTTTTAAAGGGGGCGATGCCTCCAAATTTGACAACTACAGGGGGATAACGATTAGGCTTATCCTAGCAAAGTTGTTTGTTATGATCCTTGACAAAAGGTTAAACGAGTGGGTTCAACAACATGGGTTGCGTGCCAAAGGTCAAGCTGGGTTTCGAAAAAATTACCACACTACTAACCTCATATTGCGAACTCTGATAGAACAAAGCAAAGCAAAAAAAAAGCCACTCTATTACTACTTTGTGGATTTAAAAAAGGCGTTCGATATTGTGCTACGTGAAATATTGTGGCAGGTGTTGGCTAGCCTTGGGGTGGAGGGACACTTCTTGTAATGCCTATAGGCGATGTATGCCAAGGATACCGTACGCATCAACCACCCAAGTGAAGGTGTCACCTCCAACTTCAGGTGCCAGCAAGGTGTGAAACAAGGTTGTCTTCTCAGCCCTATATTGTTTAGGCTATATTTAGATGCCCTAGAAGGGCGCTTAAACAACAAAGAATGCAATGCACCGGCCCTAGCAAATGTGCATGTATGGTTGTTGTTTTTTACAAATGACCTTGCTCTGACATCAAAGTTAGAGGTGAAACTACAACAACAGTTATACGCACTCTAGCAGTTTTGTGCTGAACGTGGACTTACAGTGAACATGAAAAAAATTAAAGTCATGGTGTTTAATTATGCTGACCCATGCTAAGAGTTTGTGTTTGAAAGTGACATTATTGAGCGTGTGCAAACCTTCAAATACTTCGAGATCTTGCTCAAGACCACCCCGAACATGGATAATGCAATGGAACATCTAGTAGCTGCTAGTAGGCGTTCGTTATTCGCACTAAACCGCCGCTATGCGGAACTGCATATTATGGACGTTAAATTACACTGTGACCTCTTCAACACGTTGGTGCGTTCCATAGCAAGTTACGCCTATGAGGTTTGGATGGACTCCAAAAAAATAAAGGCTATTGAAGTAGTGTACCGAGGGTTCCTCAAATCCCTACTCGGGGTGCGAAAATAACCAGCACGTCCATCATGCTGGCAGAATTCGACAAATTCCCCTTTGAACACTTTGCACGGGGACAAACATTGTTGTACTATAACCGTGTGAACACGGTCACTAAAGATCGCATCTTAGGAAAGGCATGGGAAGCCTAGCTTGCTATGCTTATTGTGGGAAAGAAATGTTGGGTTGGATCTGTGAAAAAATGGCTACTCTAGAATCAGCCCCAAGAAGTGGCAAGTTTTTTGCCTTCGGCTCAATCACCACTGGAAACAGCACTTCAACTTACAACGACCTGTGTGCTCCAGGTGGGAATTGTTCAACTGACCATGGGAACAGTTCCTGGGATAACGCACATACATCCGACTCGTCTAGCAAGGGCAAGAGGTTAGGTAGCGAGCAAAGTACTTTGTTGCAACGCGCACAACGTACGAGTGGGAGCTCAAATGGCTAAGCTGGCCATGCTACAACTAGTGTAGTCGGTTGGTGGTAGATTTACGACGAAAGGCCCAATCAACCAAGAAGTTGGCCCATCCCTTCTAGGTTTTCGTCACACAATGTTGAATGTAAAAAAGGTGAAGGATAATATGCGACTGGCTTTCATTGAAAAGCTTTTTACCAACCACGAGATTAAGACCAACATGCAAACAAGATACTTGTGCTTCAAGGGTATGTTGTATGAGAGCAAAAATTATTTGTGTGACATTAACTATGTTCAACTGCGGAAAGCTTTGGCCCAATTTTGGTGTGGCAACATGCAGCTTGAAGCAGTGTTAAGTGCGTGGAAAGGCGTGCCATACACAAAGAGGCTTTGTCGAGGCTATGACTTGGAGAAGGTAGAGGATGAAGAGCATTTGCTCCTTGTCTGTCCAAATACACAAAAAATTAAGGAATGTTTTTGTTCGACCTTGCCCTTCACCCACACGAACACTCTTGCTAAACTCATGCAGACTACGAACACGGTTGCCCTGGCCAAATTTGTGGCATGCTACCAGTGACACACTCCTAACTCCTTGAAGGACTCAAATGTGAATCCAAATAGAACATAGCGGAAGAGGGAGGAATCAGGGCACGCTCCTTAGCTCACAACATTTTGAGGGGTTGAAAGGCGTGTTAGAGCTCCGAGATCGGACTAGGAAGAGTTAACAAGCTTCACTCATTCACATGGGCCTGCACACAACCCACACAAAATGGTTAGTGCATAGTTGGAGCACCCTTGGTGTTAGGACGAACCACGGGCAACACGGACTCACTAAACTCACCACGGCCCGGACTTGGGGGAAGCCACCACCATCCCCCTTATAGTATACTCTGTGGCTGGCCATGGAGCCTACATCCAAATGGTTTTTCTCTCTTGGGACTCTCAAGTGAGAGTCTCGAAATCGTGCCAAATGGGACTTTCGTGACTTTGGAGCCCCATAACTTTGCGAGCAGACCTCGGATTGCAATGCGGTCTAAAGCAAAGTTGTAGCTCTCATCGAGAGCTTTTCAACAGTATGTCGCATGCTCCCTGCAGCCAAGTAAATCGGGTCGATTCCCGACTTTTTGTGGTCGGGAGTCAAATTGGCAATTTGACTCCCGGCCCTTCTTTTGGCCATAACTTGTGTCTCAAATGTCCAAATGAGCAATGCAGCCCCATTTCAGACATCTAAGTTCCAGGAGCTTTCCAATGATATAAATAACATCACAAGCCATTGAGTTTTGACCCCTGAAATGGTTCTTTGAAGTTTTGGAAGTCCACTGGGACTCCATCTCCCAAAGTGGGAGTTGTCTTAGGAGTGTGAGGGTTCACTCCCTCATACTCCCTCACACTTTCTTACATTCCCGAAAGTGTGTGATGTGACTCCCGGGCTTCGTTTTGCCTTGACTCCCGAGCTTCCTTTTGGCCCGCAACCTTGTAACCCCTTTGCCATGGTCGCGAGCCCAAAGCTAGGGTTCCGACAACCAATTTTAGAGGACAATCTATCCTCCATGATCTACCTTTCGTCTAATGGACTTTATAGTCTCAAATGGACGTAAAATTGTAAATAATAAACATACAAGAAAAAATTTAAGTGTTTAAAAACTGAATTTTGTAACATTCAATGATTTATTTTTGTTAAATTTTTTATCACCTCTATTGAGGGAATCGTAATTTTTTCAATTTTATTTTATTTTTGACAATTTTTAATGAGTTAAATGCATCGGTAAAAAAGGGACAAGTTTTGTTTAAACATAAAAAACAACTAAGCCCTCCCTAAGATCTGGCCAGATTTGAATACTTAAGTGTTCGATTACTGGTCAATTTACCTTACAATGTTTGATTTGAACAATGTGTGTTTCTTGAGAAAAATTCTCAAACGTTTGGGAGCTTGTTTTTTGAAAAAAAATGTTTTTCAAATAACATAATGATAATTAAATTCAATTTTCTCCAAAAAAGAAAACAACTCCCCTTCTCTCTAGGCAACTTAGTTCTTTTTTTTTTACCTTGAAAGAAAGAGGAGACTTGAAAAAATTATGTTTAAAATTTTTTTTCATCATAACTTTTAATTTATAGCCTCAAATCAAGAATATAAAATCATTTTACATATTCAGGTTTTGAAAACTTTCCAATGATATAAAAAAACATTTGATTTGGACCCAAAAAAAAAGTTATTTTTTATTTTATTTTCATTAAACATTCAAGAAGTTGTTTTTTCAAATCAACTTAGTCCCTTTTCTCCCCAAGGAAAGTTGCTTAGCGAAACAACTTCCCATTCTCTTGGGAAGTTGTTCTCCTTCTCCCCCATGGGAACATGTGTTGGGTGTACCATTTTGTCTCCTTCCCTAAGGAAAAGTCCCTATCTCCTTTAAACATCTAATTTAAGAAGTTGCACATAGTTTTTTTTTCTTTTTCATCCATTTTGTTGATGGAAGGGAAAAAAATCAAAACTTGAATCCTTTAATTGAAAGTGGAATATTTAATAATTAAAAATTTTTTTCTTGAAATATTGTGTAAAAAAATATTTAAATGTTATTCATATACCAAATATAATAAAAAATTGAAAAACATTTTTCTTGTTAAACATTGTCCTACAACTAGGTCGAGACCAATGCCACCTTCAATTCGTTGTTCATGCTTAATGTTTGCCTATGGTGGATGGGCATGTGGTCAAGTGCTTATGCATAATGTATTTTATATGTATCATATATGAATATATAATATTTTATTTATAAGTTTTCATAGTCTACTCTTTCTTTAGATTTTTTTTATAAATGATAACACCCCAAGGAATGGAAAAAACTTTGGTTAAAACAAAGTGGCACAACATTGCTCCTTGCATTTTGGTTTTCATCTTCAAAAGTTTTAGAATTTGAAAAGTTGTTTATTGCAATGATACTATAATGGATACTTATTCCATTCATGGAAAATGGAAAAAACTTCATGTCATTAGTAGACCGTAAAGGCATGATAATCAATTTGGTTGTTTGAAATCATAACAAACCAATGAAGGCATGATGACTTTTTCTTTTTACCCATTATATATTTTTGTCACACATACAAAATGAAGATGCATGAAGAAATTTAATTTTGGAATGTTCAATAATTAGGGTTCAAAAATCAATTTGCAAATGTGAAAATTTTGGAAATTCTTCATCACTTTTTGTGAATCACAATATTTTTTTCTCTTCCTTTAGATCTATCAATGGCATTTGGGTTTATTACATTTTGGAACGTTTGTTGACATCATCATGATTAATCACAAATTTCAAGAAAGTTGGCAACTAATTTGTCTATGCCGAATTATAGTTTTCATAAGAGGCCATTTTGGGTACCACCAATGGTTCAAATGCAAGGATTTTACATTTGGGTTATTTTGTGTGTTGGTGGAGCATTTGAAATTTGGTTGATTAGACAAGAACTCTCTAGGCATTAAGATAAAACCACCTTCCTTTCCCCTTGCTCCATGGATGTACCATTATTTTAATAGTTATGCATTCCTTGCAACCAATTTCACCAAAACATTAGCTCCACATTTTTTATGTAAATGATTGGGCATACTTGTATTTGTTTTTCATAAATGTAACAATAAATGCAAAGATACTTATGGTTATTTTTATTGTATAAGTTTTATATCTTGTACATTTTATTGATGTTCAATTTTATTTTTTCTTTTTAAATGTGATAGATTGAGTTGTAACAATGAAGGTATCAAATTATAGCAATGAGTGGACAAAAAAGTTTGATTTCATTGTAAACCCACTTACTATGCACTAAGGATTCATACCTAAGGTGTGTTTTTGGCCTTTCTCTCTCCATGATTAATCTGAAACTACAAAATTGGTTACAAAATTCATCTCTAACCATGTTAATTTAAACATGTTTAACTTTCTTTATGGTTGACCTTTGTTCTTTCATTTTGTTTCACAAGATACATGCATGAAATTGTGATTTTTGGGCCCTACCCCCGCAAGGACATATTGGATTCAACTTTTGGAAGTTCTACCTTATTAAAATTGGTTTCACATTAAGTGAATTAATTTCTTTGGTGAAAGTGAACTTAGACTATTTAGATTGGAACAAATTTTTTTGGTGTTTAGAATGTGGACATAGTAGGAAAATGTGCAAGTGACATCTTATCTATTGGCAAGGCCAACGTGTTTGTGATGCCTTGTTTACATGGAGATCAATGTAGATGATAATCCACAAATGGAATATATTGTGTTTGACACAAACTTGCCTTAATCCAAGCAAAAAACTTATATAAGCATGTTGGTATGTGTTTTGCTTATGATAGACCTTGAAACTCTTTTCATAAATCATGAAGGGACAACATTATACGGTTTTAACTTGGAAAATATGCAATTGATTAAAATTGAATGTTAACTCAAAAATAATTTTTTAAATGAAAATTGAAAAACTTGTGTTTGTTCAACAATAAGGAATTAATTGTTTGAATGTCACAACCCTAGTTTTAGGCTCGCGACCAAGGCGAGGGCTTGTGAAAATGCAAGCCAAAAGTGAGCCCGAGAGTCACATTTCATGTTCCCAGGAGTGCAAGAGAAGGAGGGAATGAACCCCCACACCCCCAAATGAACCCCCATTTTGGGAAATTGAAATCCCAATGGACTCCTAAATTTTCAAAGGGTGATTACAAGGGTCAGAATTCATTGGATTGAGATGTTCCTTATATAATTGGCAAGTTTTTGGAATGTAAATATCTAAAATGGGCTCGCATCACCCATTTGGACATTTAAAACACAAGTTATGGCCAAAAAAAAGGTCAAAAATCGCCTCGATTTTCTTATGTGCAGGTGGTGTGCCACATACTGTTGGAAAGCTCTTGACAAGGGCTATAACTTTGCTTTAGACCTCATCTCAATTAGAGGTCTTCACGTAAAATTATGGGCCTCCAAAGTTGTGAGAATTCCAACTTTGAGAATTTTGGGACTCCCATGTGAGAGTCCTGAAACAAAATGCCATTTAGATGTTGGCCTCATGGCCATGCACAAAGCATACTATAACGGGGAAGGTGGTGGCTTCCCCCAAGTTTGGGCCGTGGTGAGTCTTCTGAGTTCGAATTTGCCCATGGCTCGTCCGTGCACCAAAAATGTTTCAACTATGCATTAACTAACTTGTTATTTGGTTTGTGCAGGTTTGTGTGAATGATTGAAGTCCTTGTTAGTCTTCCTAGTCCCATCTCGGAGCTCCTACATGCCCCTCTACCCCCGAAGTGCTATGAACCAAGGAGCGTGCTCCAACTTCCTACTCTTCCGTTATTTTCATCTTAGACTAACATTTGAGTCTCTTGAGGAGGGTTGAGAGTGCATCATTGAAAGTGCATAACTTACTACTTGAAGGTGTACAACTTTTGAATTGTTTATAAACTAGAGTTTTCAATGTTTGTCAAAAGATCATCACCCAAAGTTGAAAAACAATGTGTATGAAATTTGTTTTTTAGAATTTTTGATCCATAAGTAATTGTTGAAACTTTGGTATGATGAAGATTGTGTTTGTGGTTCCAAATATCCTTCCAATTGTATCATTCAATAAATAACAATGGGTCATTCATTTGTAAGACTAGTACCACATCATAATCAAAATTAACAATTTGGTTCAAAACCTAGAAAATTACACTTGTAATACATCCAAATTATTTGAGTTTAAAGTTATATGGAGTGGAACGTGACTATTTTTCTATGGTAGATGTATCTCTTTAGGTGAAAGAAGTGTTATACATTTTCAAAGAAGTTCATGTGTCCATTCATACTCAGGTATTTTGCCTATTTCATAAAGAAAATTTGTATCAAGTTCTTAACAATGTTAATGTCATTAATAAGCTTAGAACCTTGGTATGCTTGGAGTTGGTTATGCATTCTTACATTATGAAGAATCTTGATCACTATGGAGTGTTGGGCTACTTTTCCCCCATAACAAGTTGATCATGTCATTCATCATGGGCAATATATTGTGGATAATATTGACATATTATTTTCAACCGGAAGGATATTTAAATTGGGAGGGCATGTTATATGAATTTTTCTTCTCTTTTTAATCTAGTTAAGGTTCTTTCCATCATGTGAATAAAGTGAACAAAAAATAGAATTCACTTTCTCCACTAAGTATAAAAGGCTAATTGATTGAATAGATAACTAAGGATATAACTAGAGAAGGTGTTTGCAAAATATGGAATATCTCCCCACCTAAAGAACTACCTTTTGAAGATTTTAATGTGGGTGAGCTTGAAGGCCACATAAGTCTATGTTTTCTTGAATTACCCTTTGATATATCATATTATCACCATAAGTCCCAATTCGATTCAACATAATATAGCTCATAGACCTTTTGATCTACGATGGTTCATAGTAGAGTGGAAATATAAGTTATAGAGTTGATAACATTTTCAATGACCTACTAGCCAATTGATGTCAAATTAGTGGTTCCATTGTTGTGCAAGGTTTTTGTGAGGACATAACTTTGTTTGATGCAAGATTGGAGAGCCCAACAAGCTTGAGTCAAGTGAGTTCAAAAACAAAGCATTGTGATGTCACCATTTTAATCTTTTAAAAAAAATGATGTACCAAAGGGTGTATGGGAATGTGACAAAAATGAAGTAAGGTATCACCTATGTTTCATGTGCCTATATATGCACATGCATCTATTAAGGGATCTTACTAGAACTTGGTAAATTTGAGGCTTTTATATGGAGAATTCTAAATATTGTATCTTTGATTTCCTTGATGTCCATGCCTTGTTGATATTTTCAAGCATTTATGGAATTTAAGCATGTTACAAAAGAAGGGCACCATTAAAAGGTGATAATCAAAAGCAAGGAAGGAGAGATTCAATAAGAATATGTTTAATATATGTTCCACAAAAAACATTTATAATGGATCAACGGTAACTTGTTAGAGTACTATGTACATCCCATATTGTCTAAATACAAACATTTTGTATTGTTGAAGAATTTTATTTTTTCTTGTTCATCAATTTTGAACTACAAATTAAATTGATCATTTTAGATGCAATTTTTGTGACTTGCATGAAACCATATGAAGAACTTAAGAAATTATGTAACATTCTTTATCATGGATAATTTTCAATTCAAATTTGTTTTCCTTAACTATTTTGATAAGAAAAAGGTGATTTGCCTATGACATTTGTGCAACTATAAATGAAGCCAAAAAAAAGATACAAAAAATTAAGGTAAGCCTAATCCCACATAATACTCACTATCTATCCCCTTGCTTGACATTCAACCAATCCATTTTATGGGATGTTCATGTGTTCTACCTATAAATCAACCGCATTACATTTTTTAAAACTCTATTTTAAGGACAAATAACATAAAGATCCCCTTCTAATTTTTCCAAATTTTGCATTTTCATGATATATTGCACTTTAAACATGTCATGACACATATTTAATTAAAATGGTAAACACAACTAGCTATGTAAAATATCGAAAATTTGCACTTACAACATGTTAAGATAAAATTTGCGTGTAAAAGTTAACAAAAGAAGGTGACATTATCAAACTTGATGATCATGCTGAATTGGAAAAGAAGGTTGCCCTCTTGACCAAATTTCTTTCAATTAGGACTCAACACATGAAATTTGCACCAATTGAACATAATTTTCAATGCACATTAGATGAATTTTGCTTGTATGTATTGTTGCCATAAAAAGATGACTTGTGCATGAGTGTAAACCCTAACCTTGGAACTTTGAACTTGTAATTTAAAGCTTAATGTGATTTTAGTCCACATACATGGATGAATGTGTCCATAGATGAATGATTTCATATGGATGAATGTCATTTTTGCATGCATGAATTTCAATTATGAGTTGGATTAAATTAATAAATCATTAGATGAAATTCATTTATATCCATCTTCATTTGTTGTCCAAATAGTATTTCAAACTTGAATGTCATATAATAATGATGAATAATGTGATTATAGAGGAAAATATGATGATGGGACCAAAATAATTCTTAAAATTTTGTTTAGAATATCATTTTCATTAATAATGTTAAGTAATTATAAAAATGTTGTCATGGGATGAGTGTTATCCCCCCCCCCCATTGTTGTCAACAATACTATATATGTATGTTGTGAAAAATTAGCACACCTTGAAAATAAATAATTATGAAAAAAAACCCCGTTATCATTTATGATAATAATTTGTTTTAAGGAAGCTAATTAAAGTGCTTGAAATTGAGTTTTAGTTTATTTCAAAAACCCATTCTCATCAATGACAATAAATAGTTTAAAAATATCTAAAGCATTCAAAACCCATTGTTGTTAACAACACTTGGTCAATTTGCTCCAAAAAAATAAAATAAAATTATATATATAAAACAATGACCATGGGGTGGATGTTAACATGATAATAGTAACATAGTTAAAACATATTGAAAATAATGGCATTTTAAACCATAGTCTTCAAATACATTTATATAAGACAAAAACGAACTAGGTTTTTTTTGTCCTTAGTGGTACACCTTAAAGAATTTGGACCCGACATCATTCAACCATTCTAGTCCTATGAAAAATAAACTAACATCTATGGTTTATTCTAAAATTCCTGAGGGTTTTGTGACCTTTGACAATCTAGATAAAACATTTGCAACTACATGATTCAATTGTTTGGCTTGTATTGTGTAATCATAGGTTAAAACAACAATAACCACCTAGTTGTTTTCCTTGAAACTTATGGTTTGTTTACCGAGTAAACTAAAGCCTCATCTATAAATGGTAATGGGAAAGGGTCCTTCTTGGTTGCTACATACAAATTTTAAGCTTCCCATTTTTCTTTGGTACTACAATAATCAGTGACAACTAAGTAGCCTCTTCCATAGGTTGTATGAAACCTATTACCAACAATTTGTCATAATCCTACTTGACTATTGTTGCATGTAATTTGGATTCAATTTAACTTAGCTTGATGTGCTAATAGTATGGTTGTATCCAATTCAATTTCGTGTTGAACCAACTTTAATGGAATGCCCTTCAGATCTTTGTATGTTCAAGCAAATACATCCTTGTATTCTTTTAGCCATTCCTCCAGCTCCCCCCCCCCCTTTTTTTTTAAAATTTTAATTTTTTTTTTTTTTTTTTGGTTTTATTTTAATTCCCTGATTTTTTTTTTATATTTTTTTTATTAAAAAAAATTATAAATATTTTTTTAAAAGAGTAAAAAAAAAAAAAAAATTAAAATTTTAAAAAAAAAAAATTTTTTTTTTTTTTTTTTTTTTTTTTTTTTTTTTTTAATGAGTAAATAAATACACA
>Ga0116231_10002336_pt1 | contig 39616 bp, 19 predicted proteins | sample S1TSphgellanicum_2_FD_89695 | JGI IMG/M metagenome (GOLD analysis project Ga0116231, IMG submission 89695) | Host-associated microbial communities from peat moss isolated from Minnesota, USA - S1T2_Fd - Sphagnum magellanicum MG | ecosystem: Host-associated > Plants > Peat moss > Unclassified...
AGCGGGCCAGTTTTTAATCAAGACTCCACAACCATTCCCACATCAACACCGCGGGCCTCCCATTAAAAACAGTGACCCCACGCCCGCACAACACCCCCTTGCGGGGCCCCCCCCCCCCGCCGCCCCCACCCCCAATCATCGCTCTTCCTGCCTCCTGTTCATGCAGGTCTCTCTCTTCACTAGTTACTAACGACTGACTAACCATCACTGCTAGCCAGGCCCTAATCACATGGGGCTCACTCTTCAATTAACGTCTGGGGTGGCGGATTATGTCATTTTCTTGACCACATTAAAGAGCAGAATCTTCCTGTGGTGATTATTCACACTCATATAATAGTGACCAAAATCTGTTTGTTGAACATGATTTTATTTTCTCCATTGTTGAATCAGCCCACCCAGGACCATAATGTCATGGAATGACCTTGCCCATTATGTTGGGTGGGTCACCTATCTCGCCCAATTGGGGAAACAATCTCGGAAATCACCATATTGATTTTGCATTATTCTTTATATGGTCCATCAATCGACAATTCCAAAAAACAATTCATACCCAGCTCAGTTCCAAGCCTAATTGTCTCACTTCTTTCCTATTATTAACTATCTCATTTTTAATTTTCTCCTCACCAAAACGGATATGAAAAAAACAAATTAAAATTGTGTCGTGTCATGTCCATGACATTTATATTAATTTAAACTAAATTTAACACCAACATAAAAAAATAAAAATGATGAACTATTAAACGATATGGGAACATAAGGATAAATAAATAAAAATTGATCATCATTACTACTATTTCACAAAAGCAAGAGGCCCCCGGTGTGCTTGTTTTTTTTTTTCTAGGTGCTAAATCTCAAACCTCCCCCTCGGCCTTTTCCGCAAGGGAGCTTTAATCACACATCGCACCTCCAATATCTATCAAATAATTGCATTAAGGTAAACATTGACCAATTTAAAGAAGGCTCACAAAATTAGGGCCCAAAATGAGGCTTGAACCAATGTTGGTTGATTATTAAGCTTTTACCCAGTTATAAGTCAATAACCTACCAATCAGGTCTTGATTTTTTTAATCAATTAAATTGTTATTAAAAATTTCAAAAAATTCAATAACTTACTTGAATGACCCAATTATCATCATTCCAACGGGTTATCAATCTTTAAACACTAATACCATTTTTAAAATTGTAATAATTTTAATTTTAATCTTTCAAAAGCCCTGTATTCGACTAATAACCAACAAGATAACAAGTGATTATCAATTGATTGTTTGATAACCTACCCTTATATGTAACCAATGATTATTACTCAAAATTCTTGATAACTAAACTGGAAATCGATTTTTAATATTGATATTAATAACATTTGCGGTTGGAATTAAAAAATTTCAAAAAATTAACCTGCCCAAAAATTATTGAAAAAAAAAAACAATAATTGACAAACACTAGTTTGAATACAATGATGCTTGAGGTGAACAAGAAGTAATTGCAAGGGCTCAATGAATGGAGGGAGAGAAACAATGTGTGCTCTCTTCAATAGTTTCAATGGCCGACTCATTTGTTTTAGTGAGTGCAACAAACGGACCTCCAATCTGAATGGGTTAGACCTACAACTTACAATAAAAAAAAAATTGTTTGTTGTTGTTTCCTTACTTAGTTGAGATTCCTTGATCTATTGTGACATGGATTTACAGTTGATGAAACCCCAAGTTAATGGAGGCACATGTGTAGAGTTTGGGTGCACCCATCCAATTGATGGGTTTTTTTGAAATCTACCCATCTACTTGTTGGGTTTCTTCTCAAAATATGAATGTTGGTTAACTGATTTAATCATGCTTCTATATCATTTTCTTTTTTGGGTTGTCACTTGCCTTTTTTTGTCATGAGGTTACATATCAATATTAAACGTAAAAAATAAATTCAGATTACTAATTTTAAACTGAAATTTGTTTGATCAACATACAAATAATTAGCTTCAATTTCTTTAAATCTTATTAAAATAGAATTCTTAAGAAATAGATTTGAAAAATATGCAAGAATTGATAAAATAAAACATGTCAATTTCAAAATATATTAAAATTTTAATAAAAATTATTTTTTGAGATATAAATGTTTTAAATTAATTTGATGTTATTTTAAAAACTTCAATAAGGCTTTGATAAAGATTTAATAACAAAAAGAAAAATGAATTAATTTTTAATTGATTAATTTGTTTGTATTGTTGTTGCTTTTTATGTTATAAAAATTTATTATTGCCCTAAGATAATAGACATGCATGTATGTTTCTAACTTTTACCAAGCATGCATGGGGTAAACACAACTAGTTTTTTGCAAGTTATAAAGGGTGACATTATTATTATGATTTTTTGTTTCAAAAGTGCTCAACATTGATTTATGTCTAGTAGTTTTTGGTGTTGAAAGATTTGTGTGGTGTGAGTTGTTGTTGTGCTGTTTGTTTAGAGGATGTGAGTTATGGAGGAAGGAACTTCACAACATATGTATGGCATTGCAGATATGGATTAGGAGATTAAAATTAAGTTTTTCTTTTCCTTGGTTGATTGTGTGGATTGTCTTGTTCATTGGGATACAAATGAAGTTTATGACTATTGGAATAACAATGTGGGAAGAATGCCTTGTTGTTGTTGATTATTTTGATTCTTGAGTTATGTTTTTTCACTACACCATAAGCTTTATATGAAAGGAAACAAATGCAACAATAGTGTTTAGGGGTCACATTAAAGGAAATGATGAAGCACCCTAAAGGTTTCAAGAGTAGTCGAAGTGGTAATTTGAATTGTGATATGTATGGGTGACTTTGGAATCCTATGGGAGAAGGATCGGTTTTGTTGTTATGGGAAAGAATACCCATTGCAATGGGAACTCCAAAGGGAAATTTGTTTATGGAAAAGGATTTGGTTTGTTATGGGAAACTATGTTGACATTCTATCCAAATCTTTGTTTCAATGATCTTCTTTATCCAACTTTCTGAGCTTCATTGTGTATGGGGATATGTTTTATCTTACCTTTGTGAGAAACAAATGTCATGAAAATTGGGAGTTTGGGAGAATGTGTTGAGTTATTTGTTTTGTTCAAATTCTTGAGCTGTTATTTATATGGGGATATATTTCATCTTACCTTTATGGGAAACAATTTCATGAAAATTGAGGGCATATTTTGTAACTATTGGAATTGCCACAAAGATGACTAGTGGGTTCTTCAAGAAGGAAATCAAAGCATGCTAATCCTTTAAGACTCATAACATAGATTTGATTGGATAAACATCAAGTATCTAGTCACTACATTATTGACACTTTCATTATATTAATGTGCTTTTTATTTCTCTCATTCTAAATGACTCGATTATAGCAATAAGTTTTTGCATTTGGAGACAATTGTTTCACATTCTTTTTACTTTACACTATTAAATTAAAATTAAGTCTAATTGAAATGGGTTGGATTCCTACTACACAGTTTTCCTTTTTCCATGCTATAAACATCCAAATGATGAATTTTTTCCCCTAGCAATAAACATTTTCAATTATTTACATAAACAAGTTGATGATTTTTTAGAGGTTTGTGCCAACAATGTGTGGGGAATAAAAGACCCCAATGGTGCCCCACTCTCAATCCTCATCACCTACTTAAATGAAGGCTTTCAATTGTGCTCCAAAAGTTAGAAGTTTCCATGATCTTAAATTGAATAGTAACAATGGGGTTGGTTATTTTTTGATTTCAACCATTTGTCAACCTTTCACCTATTACGACCTTAGATATTTTATTTGTTGTAGGTAGTTAAAAGATGTCTATTAGTTTTGATCTTCAACATGGAAAATATCCCTTTACTTGTGTTAGACAATGAACCATGTCCTCTTTTAATTACCTTCATTTTTTCTTTTTCTTTTTTTAATTTTCCTTCTTTCCCCTTTTTTCCTTGGAATAAAGTCTAACACGTTCCCCCCATTTGAAATCCTATCAAATAACTATTCCCAAGGATATTTCAATAGTGGGTGTTATCAAATGGGAATTGACAACAAAACTTATTTTGATTCTTTACAAATCATCACATGTGTGCAAATCACACATCTTTGATGGCAAGTGAAGAGAGTTATGATCCAACTAAAGGATCTACCTTTTATATAAAAGTGCATTTTCACTATTAGGAGCCAATTTTTTAACCATAGGTCTATCTGTTTTATGGTTTCAAAATTGATGCACATCAATAAAATCTTGTAATTTTTTTGTATGTAATGCCATTCACTATGTTTTAATATGATATTAGAATTCCAAATAAAAGATGATCAAAATAAAAATATGGGATGCAAAAGCACGATCATGTTTGTAACCAATGTTTTTGTTACTTAAAAGACTTGTAAAAGGTCTTTTGAATCATAAATACTATAACATTTTTTTTCATAATTTTGATTTTGCAAGTTTTTTTTTTCCTAAATAGGTTTTTTCTAAAACTTGAAGAAACATTTTTTTCCAAAAAATCATTTCAAAGAATGTTTTGCAAAAATGTAAAAATTCAGCCTAAAGATCCATTGTTCCTAGCTCTTCATTGTGGTGCCTTTTCACCTTTTCTTTCTATTGGGTCATAATACTCATGCATGTTTGCGTTTATTTCAATTTTCAAACATTTCATTGCTAAAAATGTCTGTGGTTTTGAATCTAAAATTCATATTTTAGGTTATTATTTTATGATTATGCATATTCATATGCCCAAATAATTTGGCACATATCAATCAATGTTTATTATTTCCATGTTTCCAAAAATCCTTATCTAAAAACACCAATTTACTTTGTAACCTCAAATTGGTAAAAACAACAAATAACTTGACATGTCAACATGTAATAGTTATGCCTTTTATGACAAGCTTGTAAAACACTTGGAAAATTTTCCTAGTGTATTCAAAGGGCACCTTACTTTTATGAATATCCTTATAGACAAAGGAGGGCCATTATACCTATTATGGATTTTTAAATGTAAAGAAAACTTTGTAACTTTCTTCCCATCCTAAATAGTAGGCATAACATCCTTCCTATTCCCACCTCCTCATGATTAACATACATTTAGATTATTATTCTAAGACCACATTGAATTCAATGATATTAAATTATTTTTTAAATTGCCAATTTTTTGAAAACTTAATTGCCAAAATTGCTAAGAATTTGAAATTACACAATGTTGAAAGTTTTGGAAACTTGGGTTCTAAAGGTTTAAATGTCATTGGTATGTTCTTCACGATAACAATTGTATGTACTTCACTTGGCTAATAATATGGCCTCAAACTTTGATGGATATTAGAATGTTATGATTTTGACATCTACATGTCCATCATTATGTAGATGTCAAAATCTAATTGAAACCACATTTCATTAACAACTTCTTACAATTTTCACCCACTGCTAACAACACAAACCTTCCATGCATCTTATAACAATCCGTTACCTTTTGAAATATTGAAGGTGAATTGAAAAGCATACGTTAGAATGTATTTTAATAAATAAATGAATCAATTGTCATCTCTTTGTTGAATATAATCAAGTTGATGCATCACTAAGTTTATCAAGTGGTATTGCAATAAAAAAGCAATTAATTCTTTACAATGAACTATAAACCTAGTGTGTGTTCACTAACTCGCAAGAAAAAAAGGAATGATAGCTTTGAAATGAAATTGAAAACAAATTCTTGTAAACATTCAAAATGAAATCAACATGTACAAACCAAGAAAAAGAGCAATTGAAATCAAAATGATATAAATACACACCATGGGCAAGCCTATTCACAAGGCATGCCACAACCCACACTTGAGAAGAATTCAGTACTCTCTTTTGTATAATATATTTTGTCATTGGTGATAAGGATTGCATCAAAATGACAAAAAATTCCATCAATGATTCCCAAGAAAGCATTTCATTCAATTTTATCAAATTGTGAATCCCAAAACTTTGCAAGTTCATAACTTTTGCATGTGAACTATGATTAAGGAACTTTCAATTGAAAAGTTGTATCCTTTAGAAAGATCTTAGACCAATGTCATATCGCATGTTCCAATTGAAGTTGTTTTGACTCATTGTGTTTAGGTATTGATGATCAAAAGTCAAACTGCAAATTTGATTATCATCTTCTCTTTTGATCAAAATTTAAGGTTCATATCTCCAAATGAAAAATGCAAACCCATTTTCAATATATGCACTTCATAACCTTTCAAACAACCTAAAGAAGGTCCAATTTGAACTAGATTTTCTATTTGCACTTTTGTCCCAAAATTTCAAGATATCACAAAACTCCAACTCTAGTAATGTAAAAAACCACTTGAAAATATTAAGACTCATTTTCACACTTGTGAAAATGTGTTTCAGTTTGAAAACACTCTTTTTAAACAACCAAGGTTAGGGTCACAACACAAATATTATGAAAACATTTTGCATGTATATGGTTGAAGATATACATGTAATGTAAATAATAAAATTTAATAAGAAAACTTATTTGCATTCCATGTAAGTGCATAATTGTGTAAGTCCATTTGATGCAATATAAAACCATTCATTTGATTTCTTATAACAATCAAGATTTCCAAAGAATGCAAATTTTGAACCCAATCTCATTTTTAAATATTTTTTAATTAGTAAATACCATCACCTTGCCCCCATAAATTTTGTTTTTATGGAGAATCAACATTTTAACTCTTGACAAATTCCAATGATGAGTAATTAGAGTTAGTATATGGGAGATTTTTCAAAATCTTTTTTCATATGGTTGCCCATGGACCATTTCAAAGACAATTTCAAAATAACTACCTCATTTTCAAGCCTAACTATTTTATTTTATTTTTAATAATTGCTTCATTTTCCTATGAACTTTCTTAATAACTATTTTTCACCTTTTCTAATAAATACCTCTATTTTATAATTTCCTCACTCTTTTCCCCTATCCAACAACATGGATACGAACAAACAAATTAACATGTGTCTTTTCATGTCCATGAAATGTATGTTAATTTAAATTAAATTAAACATTGACATAAATAATGATGAATTATTTTAAAAGGGATTGCATCTTGGAATGGCATTAAAAATTATCATTTTTAAATTATAAAAAAATAGGCAAAAATTTACACTTGCACAGCCTTAAATCAAAAGAAATAAAATTTAGCGTAATTTCAGAACTCCCAAAGAACCGCCCAAAACTGCCCCTAACCGGTCTCGGTCCGCGTCCACCGGTAGCTTGCAATGAACATTCATCCTCATGTCCGTTCGTTAGACCGTACTACTGTTCTTCGGTCTGCAGCTCCGTCCGGCATATTTTCCCCCACAGTCCACTGCGCCGTCCGTCGGTTCATCTGTCATTGGTCCGTGACCGCCCGATCGTGGCACACGTTTGGTGGAGGAGCAAATCCAACGGCCTCTGTGCTTCGAGAGCTTCCTATCTAGCGGCATCGTATTTTCCTTTGCGCGCTTCCTTCCTTTTGCTTCCTTGTCGTGTGCTTTTCACAAGGCGCTCCATTGCGCGGCTTGCTCGGCGCTTATTTCTCTCTCATCTCTCTTCTTCCTCCGCCGTGCCTTTTTCTTCTTTCCTTTACCTCTTATCCTCCCACTGTTTCTGTTGTATTTCAAGCGCATTTTACGACGTGGATTCCGGATTGCGGAAGAGTCTTTGGAGTCTGGTGTCTCCAAAGAGCCCGCCCAAGCATCTCTTTGTTCTTTCCCAGATTGCATTGCTTCAGTCAGTATCTCTACTGCTGAATATCTCTCTTACGGTATCTTCTCTAATCTCTTCCCCCTCACTCTCGACCCCCTCCCCCGTCCCTTTCAACTTTCCGATTTGCCGCAATCTTGCATTACCTTACTTTTCCCTTTAGCTATATTCCGTATTTCTCTCTTACCTGCATCCACCGTTGCATGAGCAGGCTGCCACCAATCCTCCTATTGTCCCCACCTCGGGCAAGGTAAGACCTAGTTTGGATTTTAGGGTTTACCTGGTGGGAGGTCCTTGCAAAGTTGCCAAATTCAGGAGAGCGCTTTCTCTCTTTTGGAGTCTTAGTTTTCTACAAGTCTCAGCACAATGTTGTGCACATTCTAGCCATTTTGCTGAATTTTTTTTTCCTTTCTTGCATCTGTTTCCTGGGAGCATACTCATTTTCATGTTGCCTTCAAAGCGTCGTTGTGGAGATTTCTCTGTAATCTCATAGAATATGTAAAGAGATGGTTGTTGAGAGCATTATGTTGAGGCTTGGCTACAATTTTGGAATAATTATAATGGTAGCAGTTAGGTTTGTGCTTTTGGCGACCTGGAAAAGACTTTACTAGTGAATTGTCAACTACTCAGGATGCTCTAATCTGATAGCAGCTGGGTGTGTTCTGTAGGCTCTTTTACAGATGCAAGACACAGCATCTGCCATCAGCATGATGCAATACTACTCCATAGTACAGCCTAGTGTACAGTAAGTTGGAAAATACCAGACTGGAACCCACTCGGTGCAATTCTCTCTATCTCTAATTTTGTAGAAGTTTTTCCTGTTTTGAGCTCACTGAATGCCTGTGGTGACAACAATGTTGCAGTGGGAGGAACATCTATATGCAATTCTCCTCTCACCAAGAACTTACAACCATGGATCAGCCTGGTCAGACTAGGCGATTGGCCTCAGAGCAGGTCAGAGTCCTGCACTTTTGGTCTGTGATCCTGACTTTCAGGTCATCAAAGTACTTTATTTCCTCTTTGTCCTGTGTCTTCTGATCTTTGGGAGGGTCACCTTGGTTCACATTTTGTTCAACTACTTCCTGCTTTCTTACGCTTTCTCTTTCCTTTCTCTTCCATCGTGGGGGGCCTTGTCTATGCTTTGGCCTTCAGGAATTGCAGCCAAACCGAATTCTCTTAATTACTATTCACAATCCACTTTATCCTATCACTGTGGATCTGCTGCACCAAGTGTTTTCCCCTCATGGCTTTGTCCAGAAGATCATCACCTTCCAGAAGTCAGCTGGACAGCTTTCCTTTCGTTTCTGTGCTGCTCTGTGTCTCTCTTTCTCTTTGTTGTCTCTTGGACCTTTTTGGGATATCATGGACTGTTTTGATTAGCTATGTCTTGTGAATTTAACCACCATGATAATTGAATCTTCCCTGCTGTTTCTGAAAATTTGAGAGAAAATCAGGATGAGAATTTTGTGTAAGGGTTTGTCTGGAGTTTGGGTGGATTATTATGTACTTATCTACACCCACCATGGAAAGCTAATGAAGTCAGTTGTGAGTCATGGCAGTTTGTCACTGCTATTCATTATGAAGGTGACAGTCTGACACTTTGTGAGTGACACTCATAAGGTTGTGACTGCACTCATTCTTGTCATGTGAGTTTTGGTTTTGCTGGACGTAACAGAACAGTTGCCTTGGGAGTGCTATTGTGGAGTTTTCTTTGGATCTCACAGACATATTCTTCCCCTCTAGACAATGTTGTGAGAAACGGGACATTTTTGTAGTAGAAATTAGCATCAGGGTTTGACTGGGGTACCTATCACCTGCAATTCTGAGCAGTTTGAAGGAAGGCTATCACCTTATGCTTTTAATTGGACAAGCTCCTGTTCACTGTTCTGAATCTGCAATTTTGTGTTTATCAGGACTCCAAGTATTGTTGCAGTTCCAATCCCAGCAGAGTGCAATGCATGCAAGGAGTACACTGCAGGTGGGTTCTGGCAATGTGTGAGGGTGAACAGACATAAATTGTGCACAGTTTTCCAGATGTCATTCAATCAGAATCAGTTTTCCATTGTTATCAATTTAATTTCTAATTGGGGTTGTCACTCAGGGCCGTAACATTTATGATGGCTGTTGCACCTTAGACATCCAATTCTCCAAGTAAGCTTTCTTTCTTGGAGATCAGATAGTTTGCTCATGCAGATCTACATGTGAAGTTTTCAATTGTTTTGACCTTCTGTTGCTTGGTTTGCTGTGAACTTCCAATTCTGAAAAATGCTCATTACTGAAATTGCCAGCCTTCAAGAGCTGCAAGTCAACTTCAACAATGAGCGGACCAGGTATTTGTAAATGTGAATCGATGTTTAATTTTTTCAAATGTTTATCTGTTTATTTGGCTTATTGCTTGGCATACTAGCTGTACTGAAGGTAGCTGTTTACTCTTAGTGCCATAGAAAGACTGCAATTGAAAGCATACTCATAACTGGAATACACCCAGAGTCTGCAAAAAGATGTGCACTCCATCTTTGTTGTTGCTGCTGGCAAATGTAATGCAAAAAGCCTTGCATCTAATGTTAGTGCTTTGGTCCAGAGATTACACAAATGTGACCTTGCCTTCTGAGCCAACACAACAAGGAAATCCTGCCAACACCAACATAATGGTGAGCATACTGTATCAGATTGCTGGGGTATGCTGTTGTGGGAGGATGGAGAAGTGTTGCTCTGTAATTTAAGCTGGACAGTCTGTGAATCAGTCTCTATTGGTCCCAATCACAGCTGTGTTTGAATACTGGTGGATACGTTTTGTATACTCTGTTGTTGTGGGAGGATGGAAATTTTTACTCTAAGATTTGAGCTAGACTGTCTGTTAGTCAGGCTCTATGTGTCCCAAGCACAGATGTATTTAGAAACTGGTGAGTACCTTTTGTGTCAGATGTGACCCCATCCATGGACATCTAATATGGGGGTTCCCTGCTACAGTTGTCACTCTTTGGGGAGGGTGGCAACCATTACAACATGCTGCAGGCAGCTGGACTTAGACCTGGTATGTTCAGTAGCTTATCAAACCCCACACTGGAACCAATTGCATTTGCCGGAAGTGTAAAAGTATCCAAGTGGGACTGCAATCCAAATTGTTTTAACAAGGTCAACTGATTTGTTGACTTGATTTTTTTCTCAGGCTTTCACCAGCAGGCTGGAGGTTCACCACAACTTGGCGTGAATTCATATCAGGTGCAGATGTATTTCTAAACTCTTTGTTTCTGTACCATGAAGATAGAATTTTCTGGACTCTACATGCTCTTTTTTATCTGGTTACCGGGGTAAATTGTTGCAGGGAAACAATAATCTGAAGGCTAAGCTGATGGGTTGTTTGACTTGTTTTATTGGCAGGCACAACTGGGTGGGGCCTCTGCTGCAGCATCAGTCTTTGGGGGTGTCCTCCCTCCTGGTATAACTGGCACAAATGATAGAAGCACTCTTCTTGCCTCCAATCTTCTTCCTGAGGTGAATAACTAGTTGGCATTATGCATGTAACTGCTGACTACTGCACCTTAACAAGAAGAAAGAAGCCAGGAATGTTTGCTGATGCCAAAAATGCTTAATGAAAGCAAGTATTTTTTTAGGGTGATTGTAATAGAGCTGATTGGAAGTGAACCTGCAAATAACACACCTGGTAGCCAGGTCTTGGGCAAGCTAGCTTTTAGTGCTGGATATAATGTCACACTTATGCCTGTTTCTGTTGCCTCCTGTTGCAGAAAATAGATGCACAGAAACTTTTCAATCTGTTTTCCAACTATGGCAACATAGTCCATGTCAAAATTTTACACAATAAGCTGGATCATGCTCTTATCCAGATGGGAGATGGTTTTCAGGCAGAGCTAGCTTTCAATTACCTCAAGGTATGTACCAATATGAATTATTTCCAACTGCCTGTGAAATCTATAGTGGCAGGGTTGGGTATGCTCCACATGTTTAGTTTAGTCTCTTGGTGCATTCAAAACTGAATAATTGTGTTTATGGTGAGGATGTTTTGGCAAATGGTGGCTGCTGAAGTGAAACCTCTCTGCACTAAAGTTTTTGGGGGTTTTTGAAAAGTTTTCATTGCTGCTCATTGAATGCCAGGGTGTAACCTTGTCTGGGAAACGGATGGACGTTAACTTCTCCAAGCATGCACAAATCAACCCATCTCCAGACACAACAGATTTTTCCTCCTCACCTCTGAACCGTTTCAACCGCAATGCTGCCAAGAACTATCGCTATTGCTGTGCACCAACCAAAATGATCCATGTCTCTAGCCTGCCAGCAAATATCACAAAGGATGATATCACTGCACATTTGTCACCACATGGTAACATTATTAATTCCAAGATCTTTGAATCTAATGGCAAAAAGCAGGCCCTTTTACTCTTTGAAAATGAGGATGAAGCCACAGAAGCTCTTGTCTGCAAGCATGCCAGTGAACTGCAGAATTGCAATGTTCGACTTGCCTTTTCAAAGCTGGCTTCAGTGTAGTGACTTTGGTATAGCTCTTTCTCTTCTGTGAGAGTATGAGCCACACAATTGATAGTTTGTTGGATTGTGTTCCAATTTGTAATTCCATGCTTCTTTCTTTCTTATGCCATTCTTTTGCATCTGGGAATTAGGGTAATCAAAGTTTTTCCTTCTTCTGTGGGGTTCTAAGTGATGATATTTGGCTCAAATTGCCAGGCTCTGTCACCTGCAAAAGCTGTCTCTTCTGGTCATACCAGGTACATGTGTCAGTCCTCACTGTTGTTTGCACAGAGACTGTAGGTGTGGTTTTTGGAGATTCTGCCTTTTATTGCCAGTTATTGCTGTGTAGCTCAGGTAAGTCATGCTCAGCTCTAACATCATCAGACATGCACAAGTCAGAAGCAACTGTGATCACTGTTGTTTTGCAGGCACCTCCTTATCCCTAATCTCTTCACCTGCATTTGTTTCATTCTTCTCTGCACTGCTGCTTGCATCTGACACCATGAGACCATTCCATGATCCATGCATAAGTCAAATTAAAGCATGTGAAACTGGAATGTATGGGCATTGGGTACTATTGGAATTCTGTGCAGTGAGATGAAAAATCCCCAGTTTGTATGCCAAAGGCCAAGGATAGAATAAGTCACTTAGCAAGATCTAAGGTGAGTGGGAGGTGGGTTTGCAAGGGGGTCAATTTAAGAGCCAGACAACCCAATTGTGCCTGTGACAGGAAGAACAACACCTTCATCTTTTGAAGGGATACATAGATTTATTGTTTGCTAAAGGTGATATCTTTTGAAAGTGCCATTGAGATTCAATTGAATTCTACCAATTTGTATTCAATTGAATTTGATTCAATCAAACCAAATTCAATTCAAATCTCAATGAGAACACCCAGGTTGAATCCAAAGGAGCAGGATATTGTGTTCAATTCACTTCGATTTAGGAATTTGAATTCATTTCAAATTCAATCAAGCTACATTCAATTCAAGTTGTATTATGTAAATTCATTAAATATTAAATCACTCAAATGAAACTTATTTTTTACAAAACAATCATCTTTTTTCATCAATTCATCATCACTGGTAGTTTGTAGCAGCATGGAGCCCAAGTTGTGATAATGCAACTGTACAATGGACCCACAAACATGTCTTCTCGTCTATACAAAGAGGACCTTGCATTCCCATGCATAGTGGTGGAGCATGCTTGAGGAGCAATTGTGATTTGGGTTTTTTGGGGCATTTGTCCATCCATGCAGACTTCAGGTTAGAGCATCTCCAGTGGTGCTCAGTGTGTGACCCTGCAAAAATATTTGCCACATCCAAGTTCTAGTTATGTACTGCTTTCCAACTGCGTCCATAAAATTGGACTGCAAATAGGTGGGAGACTACTAATAGCAACCCACCTGGGTCAATCAAACTATCTAGCCAATCATCAAAGGAGCAGTAAACTAATACGACTTGACATAATTTATTAGACGCTTTCAGGTCTCTTTCAAAGCCTCCGGAAGAGCCTGGAACAGTCTAATAAACACAATCAAATTGTATTTATTGATTCAACCCTATCTCTATTTCTGATTGGCTAGATAGTTTGATTGTGTTTTATGAGTGGTGTTGGAGAAAAGTTAGTGACTAAAACTTGGATGCCAGAAATATTTCGAAAGAGTCACATACTGAGCGTTGGTGGAGATGCTCTAATCAAACGGAAATGCAGTGTTGGTCCATAAAAGCGACTTTAAAACACTTGCCATGGTACTACCACTATTGTAAACACAGCTTTGCTGCCACTTGGTAAAGACCATTTTGGAGATTGGCCAACATTGGATAATAGGCCAATTTGCCCTAGGGTACAGGCTGCATGTTCAAAGACAGGGACATGAACTGAGCATGCATCAAAGAGCATAACAACTATCAACATTTGGCTACATTGTATTGGGTAATGGCATCAAATATCAGTAGACTCTGAGAGCTTGGGAGTGGTGGACTCATGGCTGCCTTACAAATGGCTGTGGATTCAATCACCCAACTAATTTGGACGTCATAAATCACTTGGAGAAAATACAATTTGTGAATATCCCTCCTAGAAAAACAGGAGAAATATTTTGCCTACTTGTAGGTGTAAGGTCCCTAGTGGTCCCAAATAATAGTAGGCATAAAATCCCTCCCACTAGGCTTACTATCTACTGATCTACATATGTTTAGGCTTATCATGAGGTTCACCTCATGCTTTATGGTAGATGAGGACCATAGGTGGGGTACATTCCCACAATAAGGGGCCTATAGCCTCATTCTAGGCCCTTATTTTGGGAACGGCCCATTCCCTAGTCCTTCAATACTATATACCATGGTAAATCTTACTTCATATCTTCAACCTTCCTATCATTAGGGTCACTGAAATTAATAGATATTGAAGACCAAGTAGGTAGCAAGATATTGCACTTGGGTGTAGGTTTTCAATTACCTATGTGATCAAAGACATATGTCTTGTTCCAACCATGTGTACTAGAACCTCATGGTCAGAGAAAAAAAGCTTTGAATTAATCAAAGATTATATGGTGTCAATTTGAAAATCTTATAATTAAATAGTAGTGTCCCTAAAGTGTTTAAGGAGGAATAGTTGTATAAAGGTGAAGACATTATCATTTTTAATGTACAAATAAATGAGAATTATGAATTAATCTCTCTTTTTTTCAAAAAAATCTTAAATCATTTAAATGTAAAGGTAAAGTTAAATTAATTTTTAAATTTAAATTTTGTGGCTATTCTTTTTTTTTAATCTGAATTTCAGATCATTTTAATTTTGATTTATAATTTTCTTTTGTGTGATAGTTTATATTTAGTTTCATTTTGAGGGAAGTTTTCTAAAAATATGTGAGAAAGAGGTAAGAATTGGTAAAGAAGATGAAGGTTTATCAATTTAATAATCATTTTTATAAATATAAATTTTATATTCATTTTTTTAAATTCATGGAATGTATTCTAGTACTTAAGTTAATCTTCAAATTTTAATTTCGATCGTAATGGTAACATTGGCACTCATATAGGATAGATGAGTTTAGGATCCACTAGTTGTTTTGTCCTACCAAAACAGATTTTGGTTTGAAATCTTCTCTGAACAGAATGGAAAGGTGTTTTATTGGATTTGTATTTTTGGAGCTCCTTTTCTTTCAATATCAAAATGATGATAGAATATGGAAGTGACTTGAGCATATTTTCAATACCTTGTGCACCAAATTAGGTGGTTTTCACAAAACCCCCCCCCCCCATTGTAGGAGACTAAAAATTGATAATAAAAATCAACTTACATGAAAACCATCAAAACCATAAATTCTTTTATTTTAGGCAATATGAGAACTAGTGTGAGTAACACAACATTAAAATTTATTTATTTTTTCAAAAATCAAGTCAGTTCTTAAGTTTTGAAAAGTTATGTGAGAAAGAAATAAAAATAATTGTGAAGGAGGTGGAGATTTTGAGAATGCAATTGAAAAATAGTTATAAAAAGAAAAGATAATGATGAATATAAACTTAAGATTAACATGTTTTGTCATATATCCATGAAGGTTGGTACGAGAAGGGAATGAAGTAATTAGGCTTGTTTGCTATGACACACAAGATTACATTATGATAATCATGAAAGGCTTGAAGCCATAGTAGACTCTAGATAAATTCAGAATATAATCAAAACCACCTCTTTCTATTTGCAAGACTAGGCTCTTTTTAATCTCCTCAAGCTATAATGTTAAGTGTATTATTAACCTACCATGAATCATGAGTAAAGAGAAAAAACTTAGGTCACAAAGTGTCCTCTAGATTTAGCAACCAATAGGTGTTTTGTGCAACAAATGGTGAACCGTTTTGTGGCAATAGAGGATAAAACCATTTTGGGAGTCAGCAAACACAAAATGCAACATGTGTGCAAACATGTCGTCATATATATATATATATATAAATTTAGAAAAATCAAAACATTAATGGTCTCTTGTTAAAGATTAAAAGTGTGTTTGGTAGTTTAAATGCAATATAAAAATTTAACCAATATGCTTTTATTACATTAGATTTGGTATTCGTTTTCACCAACATATGCCCATAATATGAGCTTGTTAAAATTCGGCTTTTGAGATGTGTTGACAAAATTGTGATTTTTATTTTAATTAGTGTGAACTCTGTGCATAATGCACAGGTGTGTTATTTCAACAATGTTTGGTTGATGTTTTTGATTTTTTAAAAAAACTTTTCTTTTCAAACAACTGTCCGTGGCCACTGTCCGTTCGGAGTCACTGTCACAGATAGACCAAGTGAATTAATATATATGATTTGTCTGTGAAACGAAGCTGATGCACCCCTCCTTCTCCTCAAGAGCCTTCCAAAGAGACCAAGAACATGATCTGAAGCATCCCAGTCTGGTGGATCTCATGGGTACAAAACAAACTACCTTTGGCTTCATGGATAAGTGTTTTAATTTTTTTGGGTATTATTCTGATCCACAGCAGATGGATGGACGATAAGAGGCTGAGAACTGCGCTTCAGGAGCAACATGGTGGCACTCCACTGTGATCGACACTTGCCGCTATTTCCACGTGTCATCCTTCCACGAAGCACCACCTGTGCATGGCACCGCCACGCGTCGACACGTCGGAATTGCCAAGCAGGCTTTATACAGCGACATTATGCTGTTCATTTTGCATCGATTGCCCGCTCGAATCCCATTACCAACAAACTCTTCTTCTTGTTCTTCTTCTAACTTCTTCTTCACAATCTATCACCGTTTTGTACTTCACTTCGTTGGCGGAATTTCTTTGTTTCGTGCTTCGTTAAAGGAATCCTTCGTTCTTCGTTCTCTTGTTGTTGTTGTTGCTAAAAGGTTGTGAACGAGATTCTTCGTTTGAGGAATTTTATTTAGCTTCGCTATCATCGTCATCATGGCAAGGTCGGACGCGCAGCAGAAGGTGAAGGATGGCGCAACCCAGGCCGCGAGTGGAGTAAAGGATTCGGTAGGAGAGGTGGCAGACAATACGCGGAAGGATGTGCAGCAAACTGCGGAGCAAGCCGATGAGAGGTTCCTACTTGCTGTCACTTCTTTCTTTGGTGCAGGAAAAACTTCTCAAAATTGAGCTCACTCACTTGCAGTCCAATCGTCTGTGTCTCCAATTGTTATAAGTAATTTTTGGTAGTCTTGAGGCCTCCGCCTCCTGCCTTCAATGTCGTCGGATTTGACAAATCTTTCTTTTGTCGAAGTAACAAGGAGATTTTTGGAGTTTCTCCTTTGTATGGATCGTGGAGACATTACTTCCAAACAAGGAGAAGTTTGCAATCACAATCTTGTTTTCACTACTTGAGAATGTGGTTTTTCTCACACTAAAGGCCACAGCTCATGATAGATGTGTGAGATAAATTTTGCGGTTTCATCCATTACAATGTACAATATGTGGTGTTTATTGTGGGATATATTACACTAAAATTACAACTTGACATTAAGTTATGGCACATATCACGCAAAATGTTACATGCAGATCTTCTAAGGAATTGTTTGTGTATGCTGCAATATGTGTAACAGCTTTGAGTCATCGAAGGAAAAAGCTGAAGATGTTGCAGACTCTGCCTCCAAGCAAGCACAAAATTCATTGGAGAATACAAAAGATGCAGCTGGAAATGCATGGAATTCTACTACGGATAAGGCTCAAGATTTGAAGGAAGGTGCTCAAGAGAAAGCTGGGCAAGCTAAAGAGGAAGGAAGTAACTTTGCAGATGCCGCAAAGGACAAGGCCTCAAACGCTGCAGATGCTGCTCAAGACAAGGCTGGGGATGCCAAGGATAGTGCTAAATCAGGCTGGGATCAAACAAAGAAGACGGCTTCTGGAGCAGCAGATGATGCCAACAAGAAATTTGATGATTCTAAGGAGTCTACACAAGAGGCTGCTAAGAATGCTAAGCAAAGTGCAAAATCCACTTGGAATGATGCAAAGGACAAAGCTAATGAGGGTAAGGCGTCCGCCGAGGGTAAGGTAGATGTGGCAAAGGATCATGCAAGCTCAGGTTGGGATTCAACCCAGAAGAATGTGTCTAATGCAGCTGGGGAAGCAAAAGAGGGTATTGATGAGGGTTTAGACAACACCAGTGGAGAGGTGAAGGATAAAGCTACATCTACTTATGGAGTTGCAAAAGCTGAAGATGGAGAGCTGCCACGGAGAGATGGAGATGAAGCTGTGGAGTCAGCAAAGAAGAAAGGTAGGGAGGCTGTGGATACCATTGGGAGTAAAGCAGATGAGGCAACTAATGTCACCAAAGAGAAAGGGCAAGAGGTGAAAGATAATAATCTAGGACCAGCATGGGATGCTGTGAAGGGAAAAGCAAGTGAAGCATTTGGAACTGCTCAGGAGAAAGCTGGTGAGTTGAAAGATAAGAGCGAAGATGCGATAAACGCAGCCAAGCACAAGGTGGGTGAGACTGGTGAAGCGCTGCAGGACAAAACCAAGGATGCAGCTGACACTGCCTCGGCCAAAGCAGATGAAGCTAAAAGAAGAGGGCAGGATACATCAGATGGGGATATTGTCAAGGGAGAAGATGAGGTCAGGGACACTGCAGAAGCTGCTGCACAGAAGACCTCTCTTGCAGGAACAGGGTTATTAGCCTTTGTGGGTGAAAGACTGGCAGAGGCATCCAAGTCTATTCAAGACACTGTTAATGCTCCAGGGGAGAATTTGTGAAGGTAATCATAATTGCTCTACAACTATGATCATAGTTTTTAATGTGTCCAGAATCCAAACTTTAAAAGAAGTGTGAGTGTGAATCACTTCGATAAGCAAGTGGCATTGCCAAGTTTTTTCTTTAGTTTTTTCTATGGCTGAAAATAGTGGGCCTTGTACGCTGTTGTACATTGTATTGTGAGCAATTCACAGTTGGAATAAATTGGGGCTGTGTTAAGCATCAATAAGGCTTATTTATAAAAAAATTCATGACCTGTTTTTTCCATTCCATAGTAAGAAAATTCATGGTAGGTGTGTGTTTACGGGCATAGGAGCTTTATTCAAATCTGTAACAATCCTGCAGACACATAACATGCAAATCATGAATAATTTCTGTTGTTTTGTGTGAATATACACCCAACTATGACAAGAAAAGCTGAAATCTTCTTCATCAACCATCTTTATCACAACATGGACTCACTTTCAGCCATGCAATCATACACCATTGATGTATGTATACAAATCAATATTTTAACTCCAAATTCTTGAAATATGGAATGTGTGAACATTGAGCAAATTTCAATTTCTATGTTGACAAATGTATACTTATACTTGTTTGTCATCATGTACATCATCACCCACCTCTGTGTTTTAACACCAAACATCTAAGTACATTGGATACTCAACCCCAAATCTAATTACACCTAAGACCAGCAACCCAGTATGAAAATGAAACAACTTAAAAATGACATTACATTTCAACAAGGCACTTTCCATACCAAGCATGCAGAGAGCAAAAACACTACACAAAACTGGAATTCCCACAACTGATTTAGCATATATTTCACAACTTAAGATAGCCCAATCACCACTCATAAAATTGGTATTACCATCTCATGTAACTGATCATCAAGCACCCTTAATGATGATGAAGCAACCACTCCTGATGTTTTACATTACAGACTGAAATTCATTATCCCGTCCATGATGTTTTACATTAAGGCATGCAATTCATGATTTGCTAGATTGTTAAACCATTGATTTAATGTCACATAGAATTGATTGTCACCCACCAAAATGTTCCATGTCTCATCATCACATTGGCTAGTACCCATGAATGTCTACATTTCCTCCAGCACACACTGTGAATTTGGCTTCTGAATAATTGGTCATAATTTTTGAGGAGCTATGCAAATTGTGGTCAATCCTTTTATGCCTGACCTCATTTGCTTTGAAGGAATTTATTCAGAGTTTTCAATTCTTGATTGAAAAAATGGCCCCTGTATAAGGAATGTACATAGCAAATCTAACAAGATGTTTCATAAACTCCTCTATTATATCCAACCTAGGTAAAACCCACCAATCTGTCCAGCTGAAAATGAGTTCTGCCACAAACTGCCAAGAGAGTATAGTATTTTTTTTCAATTGTTTGATGTATCCACACTGGCAGTCATCCATGAGGAATTAGCGAAATTTGGATTAAAAGGTCAGAGATGAAAGTTAAAAAATTTACAAATCCCGCTAAACATGGCAAAAAGGGCAAGACTTTTTGCAGCCTTCAATAGTTGGTCTCCATTTTGGCTTATCCATCCTATCCACTGACCATGTTTTTTTCTTTACAATTTCTAACTGTTGGTGACTTTTAAAAACTAAATCTCTTCTTGTGTCCATTAGCTACTTTTCCATCTATCACAAATTGTTTTAAAGCAGGATCCAGATGCTTTTTTAATGCCAAAAAATTGCATGCTTGATCAAACTTCTTGAACATTCAACTCAAGCACCCACATGGAAAGCTGAAGTGGTAATTCATATGCATGTGGGCTTCAAAAGGAGTTCAAAGGTATCTTGGAGGACGTTTCATATGTCCCTAGATCAGTGGTTTTTTAAACAATTTTGTGATGGAGCTAAGGTTTAGCCAAAGATGGCTATGAATGAATTATTAAAGTAATAAAAATCTGAAGATCCTTCTATATTGTCGGCTACCTCCTGTAAAGTGATTAAAAAATCTGGTAATATTTTTTTAAACAATTTCGAAATCTGGCTACAGAAAATCCCCAAAATAGCCTTTTTAAAAATAAATTTTCTGCCAATTCGCAAAATTTCAACCATCAAAAAACAGACTGCACTTGACTTGCTAAGCACTTGTTCCCTATCACTAAAGCAGCTTCTCAATGATTATGAATTGAATTCCATTGCAAGGTGTGCAAGATCCAAAACAATTTGGAAAAAGTGGTGGCTGAAGAAACTAAGGGATGGCAAGCTTTTCAAACTACATTGTTTGAAATGGACTGACCCAAGATTCAATGTCAACTATAATAAGAATAACGCTTCTCTCATTTGTGGTATGGAAGAATCGGACACTTGGGAGAACAAAACTTTAAGATACTATGTATAGCATATGGAGGATTGACAAAGGCATGAACTTAATCACGGACGAAAATTTGGCATTTTGTGAAAGTTGTGTAAAAGGTATGCAACATAAAGCAACTTAATGAGTCATGCAGAGAAGTTGAGGTGTTGGGTCTTGTGCATGCTGCTGACCAAGTTGTGGCCCGATGCAAATTGTTTCTTTTATTAGGATCTCAATATTTTTCTAGTTTCATGTATGACAAAACTATAATCTAGTGTGCACATATTTCCTGAAACTGAAGTCAAAAGTTTTAAAGAAGTTGAAGAGAGGAGGAAAATCTTAGTTGAAATTTTCATAAGAAAAAAAATTAAAAGTATTCAGTATAAATATGGTGGAGTATTTTGCTCTGGAAAGTTCCAAATTTTTTTTGCAGAGACAGTAGAAGTGAACATCAATGAACTGCACATTCACACACCCCAACAGAATGGACATCCTAATACAACTTTGGTAGAAATCACATGCTGTATGATTCACCAAAAGAGGCTTTACATTAACATTTTGAGCAAAGCAATAGCAGTTGCAACATATTTAAATGCTAGGGAGAGCTGACCCTTGTAGAGGATCCTTGTAGAGCATTGAGAGAGCTGACCCCACAAAAAGCATGGACTACTTTAATAGGTTGTGGGACCTTGAAAGAAATATTCTAATTAGCAAAGGCATTGTGTTCATTCCACAACAGGCCACAGACAACTGACATGTTCATTCCATAGCAAGCCACAAACAGAGATGTGATCACTTTGGAAATAATTGCTAGCAAGGAGGTTGTGAGTTGTGACAATTGTTCCAGAAGAACGAGTTCTTGTGACTGAAGACACATAATACAACAACAACAAATTCTGAAGCTAGAAATTCAAGCAACCTGAACATGTGACAAATGAGAGCACCTGACCACATGACGAAAGTGACCAAAGTGAAAATGATGATGAATTTGAAGGAAGGAAGCATGCAAAATTCATATCACTTGTAGATATTTTGAGATGTGACAGTTTTTTTGAAAAAACAATGAAAAGAACTTTCAAGAGTTGTAGATTTCAAGTGTGCAAGCATGGGATTGGTTGAAAAGATGGAACCAACAACTTACAACTGTTGCAAGCAAGCAATGAATGGAACCAATGCGAAACTGTAGCAGAGTGGAGTTGATCAAAGATAAACAAATTTCAAAAGAAACAAATTTTGGCTATTTTGTGAAAAAAAATCACAAAAACTTGGAAAATTGTGGTTTTTTTCTCTCACATATATGGAAAAAAATTATAAATTATTAAACCATTGTTTGAGACCAATATAAGACAATACTATTTGTGAAATGGTATTCAGAAAATGGAGTATATATACAAGGTACACATGGAATACCGGACTTTATCTAGTTAGTAAAGTTCAAGTCAATTTGAACTTTGATTGCTTTGGGGACTAATAAGGACTTCAAAATGCATCAAATGAACATAGTCATTACATTTTGAAATGTGGAATTGAATGAAATGCATAACAAGAAATGAAGGACAACATGTTCTTGGTAAGGAACACATGGTGTAGAAGTTGCACAAGGCACTATACACATCTAAGGCTTGGTATGAGGAGCTAGACTCATACGTTCAAAATGAGAACTTTAGTTGATTACAATTAGATAATAGTGTTTCCTAGTGTAGCTTGTGCCATTGGCTCCCAAGTGCAAACTAGTTACCCAAAAAAATAATTCCTTTCAAAACCATTTTTTGTAATTTAATTAAATGTCTGATGACAAAAACTACATAAAATTCAATATTTCCTGCACCTTAGGTCTAAAACTTAAAAATTGAAACTCATTGCTGCTATTTATGAAGATGATATTTTGAACTTTGCATCAGATTCACAAGATTTAATGAAGGTAATGAAATATATTTTAGTGATGTTTTTACATGGTTCCTATAAGTTACCTTTTTGGGCTTATAAATAATTTCTGGAAAAAAGTTCCAAAATTGTCAGGATACAAGAGTCCCAATACATTGAGAAAATTGTTTCAAAGTAAATAGCATGAATGATTATAAAGATGTTTCACCATGCATGAATGTAGGGATGTCCTTTTTAAGGACACTAGAACAAGTGTGTGAGAAGGGAGCAGCAAAATTTCCTTATCAATAAGGGGTGGGAAGTAGATCATATACCCTAGTACCTAGGCCAATTCGACAACAATCCACTATTAAATATTTAATTAATTTTTAAGAATTCAATTCAACGCCTTTTTTAATCATTTTCATTTCAACCTTTTATTTAGTTATTTTTTAAGAATTCAATTCAACACCCTTTTTAATCATTTTTATTTCAACAAAGGCTGAGATATTAATTAGCAAACCTACTTAAGTTAAAGGTTAAGTATTAATTAGTTAAATACTAGCACACACTACATTTTCATGATATTAAACCAAGTTGAAAAAGTAGCAACAAAAGTTGGCATAAAATTATCATACACTCAAGTTTTTTATATGAACATGATGAAAAATAAGATTATTTTTCACTATTCATTAATTTTCAAATTTTGCGTTATAGAAATAAGTGGAACATAAGTTTTTCAAAATACAAGCAACTTTTGTAATTTATTTTTCACAATGTAAACTTATGTAAAGTATGAGTGAAATAAGTTTTAGCAAATAAAACTTGCACTTCAAGAATATAATAATCTTTATATCCTAACTAAATATATACATATTCAATTGAGTATTTAGTGTTAAAATATCAATAAACTTATTTTTTAATCTTTGAAATTTAATTATTTATTAATCTCTTTCTTTATAAAAAATTTGCAAATCAATTCTCATTAACTTAATACAAGTTCATTTTTTTCTATCATACTTCTACCCATTTTGATGTTATTCTTGTGTTCCTATTGCTTACTCTAAGGTCAATTTGATCATTAAATACACCCTCAAAATAGTGAAATGATTTTTTGTGAAAATATGAAGTTGACATGTTGAAAATCATCACAATTATGATCAAATACATTTTGAATAATTTCACTACTCATGTGACTATCATAATAGGTCATGGAAATTTTAATGTTTTCAATTTTTTAAAACGAATTAACTTTTTTTTAATAATTATTCATTTTTTCAATGTGGAAACTAGTCCTCAACTACAATATGCATGATATGTGATAAAATTGTAAACATTCACTTTTTGTGTATACTTTCCATGTTTCCACCTCTTTTTCATTGGTTGAATATAAATTAACTAGAAATTTGCCCCATTACATTTTCATGAAGTTAAATCAATTGAATATTCTACTTTTAAAGTAATGAAAAAGTCAATATTACTCACTCTCATGTCTAGTTACCAACTTTGTCATGCGCACATAGTAAACAATCATTTCTTTTCTTTGTGAAAGAAATAAAATAAGACCCATTGAATAGGGAATAAAAAACATAAGGAAAGAACAAAATATTTATATTTTTTAAGTCTTTTGAATGCAATTACTACATATTTATGATTTTTTAATTCAAAAATAATTTACTAAATGTCAAAATGGCCCAAGTAGTATGGTATGTTATGATCATAACTAGTGTTGGCAAGTGATTGGACTTTAACAAGAGGTAGATACATGAATGAGTGGCTCACTTTTCTGATTTTTTTTGGTCCTTTGTAATACCCATTTTGTTTCCATGTTAATTCTTAGCAAAAGACATCATCTTCATTTTGCCAATGGGGACTTCATTTTAAATTAATGACTTGATTACAAAAACATGCATAATTGCCTTTTGACAAGAATACACCCACTTTTAATAATAAACTTTTGAAACTTTTATGTGAAATAATTCCTTCCAAAAGCTAATCAAATCCTAACTAGGAGCTTTTGGACATCCAAAATTAAGCCATATTTTCGTAAGTCCTTAAAGTTGTTTTTTTTTTAATTTTCAAAACAAAAATTCACAATTAATGCATATTTTTGGAATCTTTATTTGGACTCCTATTGATGTGGCCTTTATTATTTTTTATACATGGAATTTTTTGCCATTCAACAAATGATATTAGAATATGTTACTAATTTAAAACTACATAATGGACTTTTTGTAGACTATGTTTTTTCAAAAAAATGAGCCATTCATTAATGCATACACCTCAGGTTAAGGTCCAAGTTATAGGTTAAGTTCTAGGGTCTCTAAACCAAATGTTCCAATTTTTTTTAGAACTATCATTCAAATCTAACAAGAGAATTGACCTATTTTCAAAATTAAATGAAAACCTAAATTAAGAATCTTACCCAATTTTTCAAATGTTCAAATTTTCTAAGTACATAAATACAATTTTTAAAAAAAATACAAGTTTGGCCTTACATTTTAAGTGAGTTATTTTGCATTTGATTAGTTTAAAAATTAATTTAAAAATATTTTATTTTGTGTGTAATAGATATGGAATCAAACCAACTGTAAATTCTTTCTAAAGATAACCAAAACCAAAGGTTTTAGAAATCCAAAAAACTAGGCTTAAGATTATATCAAAGGTTCTTTCAAAAACAAAAAACAAAAGTAGACCTAGAACCAAAGGTTCTTTTTTAAATCAAGAGTTCAACAACACTAGTCATAATTAGATTGAATCTTTCATAATAATGTGAATTTTATTATAATTCATTGAAGATTCAAACTCGACACATTGTTGTGAGGTGACAAGAATGTTGCAAGATTTGAAAGTCACAAAAGAGTTCTAGTGAGGATACAAAGGAAAATATGATCTACTAATAATGAATTTTTTGAATACTAGGATGTTGATTGAAGAAATAACTAAAACTTTGAATTCTCCAATTGGCGAGGTGTTTTTGCTTGGTGGAGATGTTTTGTTATGTAACAAATGGCAAACAATAGTTGCACTCTCAACAACATAATTACAATACATGGTTGTCATCCATGCAACCAAAAGTCTAAAACTTAGTTTATTGAATGGGAATGTTGACATAGGTCCTCTTTAGTAACAAGATACATACATGTGCCCACTTAGGTACTAAGTCATTAAATGAGTCCTTAAGGTTGATGTGGGAAATTGGGGTTCGCAAATTTAGATTGCTTGCACCACTTAAACAATGTTTCAAACATTAATTACACTATTTCTTAAACTTTTTAGGGTATTTTGTACATGTTAAATTTTTTTCAAAATTTTCCAAATATTAGAATGGTATATATTTTAAAGCATTATGTAACCATATCACACATTCATTACATTATCATAGTTTATCATTCAAAAACATGTAAATGTAAGTAGTGGTTACACTTGTAATGGTTGATATTATTATGTTCACACCTAGGTGCAATTATTGTTCAACTCTTAAATTTTTAAAGAAAATTTTAATTACAAATGTGCATTGGTATACAATAAAAGCCCCTAATATAGGATCAAAACATTAAATTAGAATCTATTTTTATGCAAACTAACAAGGATAGTAGAATCTTCTAAAAGCATTTAAATTAATATATTTTCCTTTCAATTCTTGTGATTTATAAATAGGTGCATGTGTTTATAATTGTTTTCTTCTCTTAATTATATTTTTTTTACACAATGTGTGCATGAAACTCATGTGTAAATGTTGTAATCTTTTTTAATATCATGTTGTCTTCTAGATATGCACAATGTTTTCAAAAACTTCATTGAGGTGCAAATTGGATAAAAGGGGGTCACTTAGGATTTTGGTTAATAAGCAATGGGTTTGTTTGCCAACATGATGTAATGGATTGAAATTATTTACAAAAGGGGATGGATTAAAAATCCATGATATAGTGACCAAAAATATAACTCATATCAAATTCAACTATCACATTCTATTATTGACATAACCCTAGGTTTATCAAATGTTATTGGGGTAAAAAACTTTGTTGATTCTCAACTTTTGCAACAAAACCTAGGGTATGTTCCTTACCTCCCACAAAAAAAACAAAGGTGAGAACATTAGGATGGGATTAAAATGATTTCATAAGCAAGGGTTTGTGGTGAGATCAAGTTGCACAAACATGTAAAAAAGTGGGTGATTAGTGCAAGTAGGAGTCAAAGTGTTTTTAGGCAAAAAAATCACCAATAGGCAACAATGAATAAAAAAAATTGGCCAAATTTTTGTTTTCTAAAAACAAGTCATCAAATTTCACCCAATTTTAATTTTGGGGGAGGGGGCGTGTCACCACACATTATTCTATTAGCTACACATTTAATGTTCTTGTACAAAACTATTACCAATTAAATTGAAATATGCTTAGGGAGGCTTGCCACTATAATTGTTACATTAGATAATAATAAAAAACACATTGGTCTTGGGTGAACCGAATACAGTACATGACACATCACAGCATGGACTTGGAGATAAGCCACCACCTCATTTCCTATAATATATTCTATACATGACGTGAAGGCTACATCAAAGTGAAAAAAAATCTCAAGACTCCCTCCCAAAAATCTAGAAAATTTTGGCCAATTTTGTTGGTTATGAATCCTAGATGGTCATAATTTCTCATACTTTTGATTGAAAATTTTTCCCAAGAAACATTGTAGGACCTTTAAATAGACCTTTCAAATGGCACATCACATGTTCAATTTGGAGGTCATTTAATCCTTGTTTGTAAATTGGATATTTCAAGGTGTTTAGGTTATAGAACTACCTTAAGCAAAAAGTGTCTTGAGTGATGAGTTTGTCACACATGTTTGGTGCAAGATTTGCACAAAGGTTATCAATAAAGAAAAATTCCTTGATCCCAAATTTGATTCTTTTTGTAAACATGCTAGTAGGAAGAAAGTTGATTCCCCCACCTCTAGTGTTCTTAAAGGTACATTAGATTATGGTAAGGATTGTCAACATGCTAAGAATGAAATGCCTTACATTTCCAAAAATGGGGAAAGTGTATTGGACAAGGTTATGCAAGGTGTGGCACATGAAGGCTTGAAGAAAGTGATTCAAGTTGTCACAATTTTTTAGTGACTTCAAGAGAGAAAACCCATGTTCAAGAATATGAAAGCACAAAGGGTTTGTTGTAGTTCCTTGAAGTGAAGAACTATCCACCAAAACATCAGTGAGACAAAACTGATTAATTCATGGCTGAAATATTGCATGACATTGTTAAGGTAGTGACTATAGAAACCTTGAATGTAACAAATTACATGGGTATTTCCATGGTATGGTGTACACATTTTGTGTTGAAACTAAAAGTACATATAATATCAAAAGTATTCACAAATATAATTTCACTCATTTTGGATTATTTTTAAAATCACATATAATTGATTTGGCCCTCAACAATAAAACAAAACCATGAATATGCAATTCATTCATATGTTTGTCTTTATGTAATTGTACATGGGTGAAATCTTTTTGAAGTGTACCAAAATCTTGTCATAGCATCACCCTTTTTTGTCTTTTTTACTTAGTCCTTTTTTACCATGTAAAGACACATTTATGGATGATTAACATGGAATCTAAAATTATAATAGTTTAAAATATAATCCTTCTGAAAATTCTTGACAATTTTTTATTCATTATTTTTTATGGGGATCGAAATATAAGGTAAAAAGGGATTGAAGTAAGGATTATGCCCTTTTCATCCTATGTGGTACACCTTAAAAGACTTTCACCCACACCAAGAATTTTTTTTTTTTTTTTAAACACCTTGTTCAACAACAATTTACCATTTTTCATTAATTTTAATTTTTCACTTTACCTTCGTACAATGATAAAATAACATTTAACCCAACTACATTTTTAATGGGAAAATATTTTACAACTTAAAAAAATCATAATCATCAACATTATTAGAACATCAATGTTGGTACTAGAGGTCCTTTCTTCTATGTTTTTGGATTTGCATATGTCATGCTTCAAGTTAATAATGAAAAACAATGTTGCATCAACCATGGGTCTTCTTAACATTATGAATCCTATGACTTGGCTTTGGAGATTTTTAGCCTTTTTGTAAACAATTGCACAAGAGGTGCCAAAATATTTGAAGTTGGTAAAAATTGCCATGGTCCAAGTTATTGGTTTTCTTGAGGATGAAAAGTGCTTCAACAATTTGAATTTTATCAATTTCCAAACTCCACAACCGATTAACAACATATCTAGACCTTGTGTTCTGAATGTTTATTTAACAATTTTACATGTTGGAGAATTTTCCATATCCATAGGCAATTGCAGGTTGGAAGGATATGCAAACCCAATATGGTTTTGACACATAATTTTTGTTTGGGTAAGATGAGGTTTCATTTTTTGTCTTTGGTTTTCAATTTCCTTAAAATTTTGTGTTTTTGATGGTAGTAATGAGTAAGTAATTATTAAGTCCTAACCAAAAAAAAATTGTTGTGTATAGTACGTGTGTTTGTTATGTGTTATTTTGGAAATGACTCATCTTGTAGTAGGCAATTTAGGGGTTCAATTCACCCTTAAGTCAATTTTCACCAAATAGGTATAGTTTGTGTGTTTTGTTCCTTGTTTTGTACATTGTGTGATATGTAGGTAATTACATTACACAAGAGAAGGCTTGTGATGTAGTGTAGTTCAAGGTTCAGTTCCCTCACAAATCATATCGCCAAAATATCTTTTTAAAAGGATTTTATTCATTGCCAATAGGATCTTTAAAACATTTGTAAATCACCTAATTTTTTAAGTGGGTCAAATGGACATAGCCAAATTAAACTCCATTGCACATTCTAAAATAGGAAAATAATTCATATTACATATATGTACGTACATATATAATCAGGTGTCCTGAAAGTAAAAAAGCAAGTCACTTACCCCTCATACAAACATTTCATCAAACCAGCCATTCAAGCCATGGTGAAAATTGCACTAACCAGGGATAGCTATTTCTAAAAGTTGATTAAAAAACCATGGTGAGGATAGGAGGCATTTGCCATTGATGGGAGAAAATGCAAGAGTAAATTTGTAAAACAATTCCTTTCATCATTTGTAATGCCCAAAAAAGGAGTTAGCTAGGTGGTGACTATTATTTTTTTGTGATAGGTAAAGGACAATAGCAAGGGAATTACAAAATAAGGGCCTGCATGAGGCAACAGTTGAACATTGCTCGATTTCAGTAATTCCATGTCCCATGGGCTTTACTAAGTGTAAATAACAACATTTATTACATTTTAATTTTTAATTTTTTTCTCAGTGGGTATCACCAAGAAAAAAAAACAATGCCAAGCTTTACGAAAACAAAATGCTTACACGAGTGAAACTTTTCATTTTCAAAAATCTTGGTGAGATTTTACACTTTACAAGGCACTCTCTAGGTACACTAGAGAAATCAAAGGATGTCTTTAGGTCTCCTTAATTAAGTTCCAAGCAATTGTAAACAATAGAGTTATCCATAAAGTCACCCTGTCTTTGGGCCCTAGTTTGACCTCCATTCCCTGTTTCATCCCCCATTTTAGTGTATCCCTAAAGTGAGTGAAATTGGATACCATTCCATGAAGAATGTGAGCAGCAGTCAAGGCATAGATAAGGCAAATCCAGTGGCGGGGATGAAACTCCCCTCCGGATCAATTTAGGTCAGAAAATTAGTTTTGGTCCTCTGTTTGCATCCTGCATACTGTTTTCATCCTGACTTCTCATTGTGTCCCCAGTTTTGGTGAAACTGGGGACCAAAGACCCAGTTTGGGGCAATTTGGGCATAACTTTAAGTTATGAATTTTCTGTCTGATATGCATGTTAGCCTTCAAAGCTGAGAGCTTCTGGATTAAATTTGCAATTGTAGAAACACTGCAGTCATGAAACCAGGTTTGATTAAATAACTAAAGATGCTAGCTAAGCTTTGCATGAAGCTCCAACACAAAACAAACCCAGAACAAGGGGTATTTCACACTGTGGCCTTGCCATTTACATGAAAAAGTATCTTAATGTGAAAGAAGAAGATATATGGAAACTCAAATATTTCACCATGCAAAAATATAATCTTCAATAAATCCTCAAAAAGAAACCAAAAATCCTTCAAGATATTTATAACTCTATAACTAATCTCAAGTTTCAACACAAGCCAAAATACCATCTTTCAAAAATCCTCACATAAAAACAGACGGTCAATCCATTAAGCTACTATACTCTATAATGAATCTAAACACAATATCCTTTGCCTTGGTAGGCAAGCCCAACAAAACAACAAAAGAACCCCCAAGGTGATTGAACTTTTGTGTGTGTGTGTGCAAAGTTGGAAGACTTGTGTCACTCAGGACTAATGCAATTACCAGTTTAGATGAACCCTGTGTATTATGGATATGTTTAGGAAGCTGGAACTGGAACTGGAACAAAATTAGACTATTTTACTGGGCTCATGGGTTAACCAAATTTCACATCATAATTAATTAAATCTCTGGGAATTTATTTTGGCACTTATGTTCAGTTTTTCTTAAATAAAAATAGAACATGTATTGATGATTTTTTTTGCTCTTGACATTACACAACTTTGAGCAATTGCAAATTATATTAGATCCCTGTGGGTGTGTGGATTGTTCTTAAATAGATTTAGTGTTAAGCTGATGAGAGCCAGTCTCCCTGCCAAGCCGTTCAACCAGTGATTCTCTTAGGATCAATTTCCACAGATTGAAAAATCTGACTTTGACCTGTACAAAAGATTTTAAATGAAGAAATGACCCAAGTTCGCAAGATTTTGAAAATGATTGAATACAAATTGCCAGATTTCCTCAATAGATTCCAGTCGGTTGCCAACAATTTAGAAAGATGCTTAACTTTTGTGCTTTCATATCTCGTTTATAGCCAGATCTTCTTATGGATGATCGCTGCTTCAGCTACAACACAGAAGTGCAGAATTACACATTGCAAAAAAACACTGCAAGGTTTCCTCATGGACAAAACTTTCCAAACTTTGATAGAGCAAGTTTTCATATCAATCAATCAGAAGACTGTAATTTGTAATGAGCCCAAAGTTTTAGTCCAATGGTTGTGGATAAGAAGTTGAAGCCACACATATATGTTTATGATGTTGGAGGTCATAAAACCTTCTCATTCATGAATAATCAAGTGGTTGCAATGGTGCAATTGCTATTACTTCTATCAATGTTTGTTCAGGTCAGCAAGGAGGAACACTTTAAAGATGCTTTGGAAGACATTGTGATTCAACCCATATGCTTGGTGAGGAGCAACCTGTATGCTCGGTGAAGACAATTGAACATCCAAAAACACAAAAGGCTGATCAGTCTCAAAGTGTAGAACTCAGTTCTACCCCTTTATTGCCCTCCATAGCTTCTTCACTTGAACAAGATGTTGGTGCCTCTATTGAATAGGGTCTTCACAAGAGCATGATCTTGATACAAGATTGCATACCTCATGAAGGTTCACACCATTCATAGGTCAAGGCATAGCTTTAAAAAAGCCACCTCAACATTTCCAAACTTCAATCAATCAATGTAAGTTTACAAGAGCTTCTGAAGTGTGCTTTTGCGAATTTATTTAAGCAATGTTTTACATGAGAAATTTAAAAGCAATTGGAAGAAAGTGCACCTCCAACATAAGAATTTAAGGTTAGATTGATGCACTTGCCCACCTTGTGCGAGTATGTAATCATTTAGTTGTGGAAGGTGCGGTGTGATGTGTGAGCCAATATAGAGTTGATTGTCTCCACGTGGGGTAAATGTGTAATTTTGTGGACATTCAAAAACTAGACTTTTTGTCTTTTTTTCAAGGGAAGACTACTTAAAAGATATATTTCAATGAACATACTTGGAACCAGATTCTTTTGGAAGAATTATCCTTTAGCACATTAGCATGCACTTGTTGTCTACTTGGACATTAACGTAGTTGTGAAATTTTGCCAATAAAACTCTTCAATGTCCTTATCTCAATGATGGTTTTGAGTTTGGTGAAAACCTTATACAGATTGTGAACATTTTCACAATGTTATTACTAAGTTTATCAATAGACCTCTAGAGGTCATTGGCACTTTATTGTATAGTAGGTACTAGATCTTTAATTCCATGGATGTGATGAAAAATTCACCAAAATTTGAAGATAATTTATTAATATTATCATTATGAGAAAATTATGTCTATTACAATTAAAAAATGTTCAATATAACTAGATTACAACTAAAAAATGTTCAATAGAACTAAATTATAACTAAATAGCCTAGTTGCAACGGATATGATTTTCTCATAGTGTGTATTAACAATATATGTGTATGTCTTTATTGTGTTATATTTTTTGACACCAATCATGTTTTTTCATTGATACTCACGTGGCATGTGCCGCCCATGCATGAAAAGGATCTTGAGGAAAAATCTCAATTGCGAATTTTATTTTAAATTATTTTTTAATGACCAAAATAACTCAAAATTCAATATTTCCCATAACTTAAGTCTAAAATGTGTAAAAGCGTCTTCATTAAATTCTACTCATTTAAGGTTTCCAATAGTATCAAAAGCATGCCCCAATTTCCAAAAAAAAAAAAAGTTTTGATTTCATTAAATTTTCTTTTAAAAAGTTGTTCAATATTCATTAACTTTTGCACTCTAGCCCTAGACACTACCAAACCACCTTGGTGCACGCCTACTCATCGAGAGCTTTCCAACACCATCAAGAACATGACAACATGACAAGAGGCACTATGATTTGGGAGATCTCAATGTGACAAACAAACAAACAAACAAACAAACAACCTTCCTTCATGGATAGATGAGTCTTCCTTCATAGACAAATTCTCAATTCAAACAAAGCCTCTCCCCAAACAATCAAGTATTTAGAAGTTAGTACATCACATGTATCAGTCCTGAAAAGTAATGCTATTGAAGCAATCAGGCCCTAGCCCCTGACCCCCTAGACCAGCCTTTTGTGCACACCACCATCATATATGATTTTCAGATTGCTCCAGGGAGGAATTTCCAAATGATTTAGCCTTGGGTTCAATTGATCTTTCTATAAGACAATCTTTAGAGTTTCCACAACCAAAACTACTAGCCTAATTCCTTTCTCATCCCAGAAGCCCGGAAAACATATACCTTTTCAAGAGTCTGTTGGTGCCTTGAATCATGTACATTGTGGATGCTATATAAATCCTGATCATCAAGATCTTTCCAATAACACCAAAGGCACATTCCAATCCTCCAAAAACTTCAGCAACAATTTAATTTAATTTAATTTTTAGTGAAGAAATCATTCAATATTCAAGAACTTTTGCACCGCAAGTCCAAACATCATGGAACCAAGCCCATGCATTCGTCCAGAGCTTTCCAAAGACACCAAGAACACGACCTGAAGCATCCTGGTTCTTGGATCTCATAACTACAAAACAAAGCAAACTACCTTGCTTCATAGATAGATTGAATGCCATTTGCGGATTCCAAGAAGAAAGTGCCATGATATACTGTACTTTCTTCATGTACCATGGCACTTTCTTCCACCTGCAACCAGGTGGAAGGAACAGAGTTTGCTCTGGGGATTACATTGTCAACTGTTAAATACTTGTCTCTAACAAATGCATATGTATTGGAATTTGGACCTAATTTGCAGATGAATCAGTCAGTATTCAGGATTCGTAATAGAAGTGAATTCAAGCTGTAGTTAGGCCCACTTCACCTAAAGGAGTCAAGGCCAGTGTTCAACTCAAATCAAGCATTACTATCAGTGTATTTTTTTTCTAGCAACGGACCACCATCAACATTTGCCAAAACACCCTAAGTAAAACCCTAAGTCACCAACTTTGTGATGAGAAGTGTTGGAAAGTCACCACCTTTTAACTAGCAAATGTAGACCACTCACTAAACCCTTCCCTTCCCACTTGAAACATTTCACCATCCCTCCTCTTCTTTCTTGAAGTCCATCACCGTTTTATCGCCAAAACTATGAACAGATAAAGCTTACCAAAACGGTTTAGGGCTTAAGCATTCAAGAACTTTCAACTATAATTTGTCAAGCTCTTACAGCCAACTTAGTCACAGGTGTTACAAGTTTTCCATTTTAATTTTTTAAGGTTTAAAAGATTTGTAAAGCGTGCTTCACAATGCTAAAACTTGAAATTTTCAATGCTCGTAGCTCAATGGCTCATTGATTTGTTTTGCTTGTTGAAGAAACTTCGTTATTGAACAACGAACTACAATTGTCAACATACACAATGCACATGGATGATGAGATTCTAGGAATGAAATTTGACATTTGTTAACTGCTTCAATCACTATTAGTTGAATACAAGGTGCACCAAGATTTTGGGTTTATGAGGCTACTTTAAGACTTGCTTAAATTACAAGTATTGTGAATAACCTTTTTAAGTTTTATATGGTTCAATTACGTGGGTTTGAGCATTTTCTGGAATCCAAATTGTTTGGGATCATTGATTTATGGCTTCGTGTTGTTTGGTTTAATGGGTTCACACATTCTATAGATTGGTTGGGTTTGTCAATTTTTGGATTCACATTGTTCAATTCATGGGTTCACGCATTCCAAATTGTTTACATTTGTTGGCCTTTGGATTCATATTTTGTTGAAGTTTTTTAATTTTATGGGTTCTTAAGGTTTTTTTCACTTTGCTAGTGGTGGTGGGTGTCAATAGTAATTATAAGGTGCATTTGGATCTTCTTCCATTGGTTTTGTGCGTTCAAATTGGTAGTGGGTGTTGGTGGGTCATGACAAGTTGTGATTTTGTGTAATTAGGTTCAATTTTGTGCAGTTCAAATATTTTTACAACTTACAAAATCCTAACGCTAACACTTCTGTTGTGACCCTAACCTTGGGCTCATGACCAAGCCAAGGGCTTACAAAGGTGTAAACGAAAAGGAAAGTCCATGAAACACATTTCATGCTCCCAAGAATGTAGGAGAGTGAAGGAATGAACCTGCACACTCCCAAGTGAACTTCCACTTTGGAAATAGGAGTCCTAATGAACTCCTAAATTTTAAAAGAGGTAATTCAAGGGTCAAAATTCATTAGATTGAAGAGTTCTTTATACCATTGGAAAACTCTTGAAACATAGCTATCTAAAATGAGCTCGAATGACCCATTTGAATACTTAAAACACAAATTATGGTCAAAAAAAAAATTAAAAGATTTTATTACAAAAATGAAACAAGAACATAACAAGGTTATGACAAGGAAACATACTTAAAACTAATGTTGAATAGATTAAAAATAATGGGGAATTCTACTTTTTTTTACACCCATTGGGCACTTAACTCAAAAACATTTTTCAAAAAACTTCCAACCTACATGTGGCCCATATTCACCCATGTGTGAATTAAGATTCAACTAAGAGTTAACTAGAAGTGAACTAAAATTTAATTATAAATTAATTAAATCTAATTAGAAGTGAATTAAAAGTTAATGAAGAATGAACAAAAAATTAACTAATAATGAACTAAAATTAATTGGAGGTGAACTGAAAATAACTAAAAAATAACTAAAAATGAATTGAAACTAACCTAAAAGTTAGGTACAAGTTCATTATAAATTATAAATGAACATTCAAATGAATGAACTCTATAACATTGGCATCCATGACACGAATGGTGCTTAAATTCTTTGGCATTTTGCAAATGCAAATTATGTAACAAACTCACTACCAATTTGGGTTTAGTGGTCAAAGTGTTTTCATACAAGTTTTATATTTTTCATAATTTTTCATATGCTTCTACATATGAGGAATGGTGTGCAAAACGTCCTCAATATGGTGTGAGAGCTTAGATTTAAAGCTCTTGATTTTGGAGTTTTGAACAATCTTAATCCACCAAATTTTTGATTGGTTGCTTTTCGAGTTTTTTGGGTTAGTGAAATTCGTGATCTCAAATGGATACCACTTCTTATTCATCCTTCTTTGTTGCTCTTCTATTGTAATTTGTGACTTTAGGGTGATTTTGTATTGAACTAATTTATTAGTTTTTGTAGGCAAGACTCTTGTGTTGCAGTGGGCACTTTAAAAGGTTCAATCCCCTTACAAGTGATTTGAGTCTCCATGGTTTAATGAGAAGGTAGCCTAGATTTCCCTTGTGAAAATTTTCAGTAGCCAAAACTCTTACAACCATCTGACACTTGTAGCCAGAATTAACCACCTTTAAAAAAATTAAATCGCCTAATGAAACTCCATTCCCATTCCCCTTTAATCCCTAGCCAAAAAATCTTTTCAATTATTTTTATTTTTAGCCAGTTGGACTCCAATTCATTCCAACCAGTGGCCAGCCTAGCAACAGAAGGCTTGAAACAATAGCCAAATGCCATATTTTTTCAAAAAAAAAAACACTAATTCCTATTGCTACAAAAGTTGAAATCAGCCCCACGGGGTGTTACACTAGGAATCAAGGCTGAAATAGAAAACATATTTTCAATCAGCCCCAAGCTACTAATAAATGCTGAATTTTATTGGCCCCAAAGCTGAAGAAAAGCATACCATCAAATTTGGAAAGCCAATTTGCAACCCTTGGGGCCAATGTTCCAGCATTTATTGGCCTTGCCAACCAACATTGTGTTTAGATTCATTCTAGAGTATAGTAGCTTAAGGGAATTTGGCCCCTAGGTAATAAATAATAGGTCTATTTTTATATGAGGATTTTTGAAAGATGATATTTTGGCTTGTGTTGAAACTTGAGATTAGTTATAGAGTTATGATATCTTGAAGGATTTTGGTTTCTTTAAGAGGATTTTTTTGAGATTATATTTTTGCATGGTGAAATATTTGAATTTCCATAATTCTTCTTTTACCTTAAGATACTTTTCAATGCATGGGCAAAGCCACACAGTGTGACACACCCCTTGTTAATATCCTGACATCAATGTTCTAGCATTTATTAGTAACTTGGGGCCAAACAACAAGTAGAAAATGCTCAAAGTTGGCCCAAGTTTTTTCAGCCCTTACTCCCAGTGTGAAGCAAGCCTTATTATATGGGTCGCTCACCAGCAGTGTCTCTTTTGTAAGAATTTTTTTAAATGTAATTTTAGAGGTGATCATCCATAGGAAGATGTAGAAAAAATGGTGACCATCCTTAGGAAGATTTAGCCAAATCTGGCTAAAAAGCAGATATGAAGAAAAGAATTATAATCAAGCTTTTATATTTCTGGCTACTACACCTAAAATAAAATATAGAATTTTTTTTCTCACTTATGTTGATTGAAACCCTCCAGAATCACTTCACTTTTGTTTTTTTTTTTCCTTAATTAAACTTTTTTGACAAATTTTCACCACCAGAATACAAAAGAGATGTAATGGGATCCATTCTTGGTGGATGAATGTTCTCATCCAATGCAATTTCCCAAGAGCCATTGGGCCATTGCCAATCCGGACCCCTAACAGCCATTTTGATTCACTATGTTCCCAATGACCATTCCCCTCAGCAGAGAATGGTCATTGGGAACAAAGTGAACCAAAGTGGCTCCAATTAATGGTACATATGTTTTTCCTTACACATTGTTAACATGGGCAGGGGTGTGAGGCTAGGGGGGTAGTAAGTCAAGATAGGAAACTTATCAATAATCGAGAAGACTTGTGATCAAACTCAAAGCTTGGCCATGGTGTTGTGCAACCCTAGGAATGGGGTATGGCAACCTTGGTGCAGCAACACCAACATATAGGTATTGCAAAATTCTAAGGCATGGGAACAAAGTAATCAATCTCATCCACCATCTTCTGTCCAAGTAACTTGCTGTTTGGGTTGTGAATGCCTCTAATAGCAGGCTAGAGCCTGGCCCCATGTTGAACTTGTTGCACCTATTTAGTTCTGAATCCCTAAACCCTAAACCCTAAGTACCCCAATTCAGGGACTGCAGCATTTGTGAAATGCTTCAGGGATTGCTGTAAGTGAGTTAGTACACCAAAATCTTCCATGAAATATGGTCAATTTACAGACAGTTCTGAACTAGTGTAGAACGGCCGGTGAGCAAACACTTAAGCACTCTGGGCAGGCCGGATCCAAGGGGACGGCTCTGTTGTTTCTGATGTCCAAACAAAACTTGAACGCCTCCTCTTGCGCATCTGACGCACTAATTTCTTTCTAAACAGATTAAAAACCAGAAAGTTACGGCCCCCCTAGTAGAGGCCGTCAAGCACTGAAAAAAAACAAACCACAGAACACTACAAAGCCAGTTCCCAAACACCCCAAAAATTGTTTTTATGTTGCTCTGTTGTTATTACAGTTGAAAGATGATTTATAAAACTGAGGATGGCGCTCCTATAGCACTTTAAAATTGTTTAAAATAACAAGAAATGGGAAAGTTAGAAGCTTTGAAAGTAGAAGGGGTCCAAAGAGAAGAAATAAGAAAAAAAAATGTTTTGTAACTTGAAAAGCTTATTTTTCTTCTTGTTATTTTTTCATTATTCCCTTTCCTTTGCACTTCAAAGATGATTTCGAGAGCTTGAGGTAACGCTCTCATAACATTTTTAAATCACTCAAAATGAAGGACAGATGACAAAGATCTAGAGAAGTG
>Ga0116231_10002337_pt1 | contig 39603 bp, 30 predicted proteins | sample S1TSphgellanicum_2_FD_89695 | JGI IMG/M metagenome (GOLD analysis project Ga0116231, IMG submission 89695) | Host-associated microbial communities from peat moss isolated from Minnesota, USA - S1T2_Fd - Sphagnum magellanicum MG | ecosystem: Host-associated > Plants > Peat moss > Unclassified...
AGGGAAATTGGTGGGGTTACATAGGGACTTTCAAGCTTATGACTATGTTGTATCCAATGATGGGGAAATTGACTAGGTTATATAGGGACTTGTGGGCCCATGGGTGTGTTGTAACTAATGGCAGGGAAATTGGTAAAGTTACATAGGGACTTGCAGGCCTGCGGGTGCATTGTGGCCAATGGTAGGGAAATTCGTGAGGTTATATAAAGACCTGTAGGCCCGCAAATGCATCATGTCATGGGCACAAAAACAACCAAGATTTCCCAAGGACATGAACAAGGGTAAGCCTAATTTCAAATTCCAAATCATGAAACAAGAACATAACATGTGTAAAATAAGATTTCAACAGAATTTTATTATAATAACAAAAAAAAGAACAAAATAAGGTTGTGATAAAAGAATGTACCCAAAACTAGTGTTTAACAAACTGAAAGTAATGGGGAATTCTACTTCTATTTATACCCATTGGGCACCTAATTCAAGGAAATTTCCTAAGAAATTTTCAACCTACATGTAGCCCATGTTCACCCATGTGCGTCCACGTGTAACCATGTGTGGGACATGTCCACCCATATGTGAATTGTGAATGAATTAAAGCTCAACTAAAAATGAAGTAAAAGTTAATTAAGAATTAACTAAAAGTGAACTAAGAATTAATTGGAAATAAATTGAAAATGAATTAAAAGTGAACTAAAAATGAACTAGAAGTGAACTAAGATTTAACTAATAATTAATTGGAAGTGAACTAAGACTTAACTAAAAATTAACTGGAAGTGAACTGGAAATGAATTGAGATTTAATTAAAAGTTAACTAGAAGTGAACTAAGATTTAATTAAAAGTTAACTAGAAGTCAATTAAAATTTAACTAAAAGTTAATTGAATGTGAATTTAAACTTTAGGTACAAGTCCATTACAAATTATGGGTGAACATTCATATGAATGAACTCCATGGCATTGGGATTTTGTGACACATTGTATCCATTGGTAGGAAAATTGGTAGGGTGATGTGGGGACTTATGGGATTACAAGTGTGTTGTATGTAATAGCAGGGAAATCAATGAGGTTTTAGAGAGATTGTGGGTTGATGAGTCCCTATATCTAATGGCACAAAAATCCACAAGGTTCCATAGAGACTTATGAATGTTTCTTTCATCTATTTCTTCTAGGTGTATGTGATTTTTAAAAATTTGTCTCTTCAATTTTTTCAATCTTGGATTTATTGGTTAATGTTTGTTATATATGTTTTCATGGGTCTATTTCTTTTGTTTCATCAATTTGTTGTAAGGATATCATATTTTGTGGGTCTTATGTGTGTGGGTGTTAGATGTATGTATGTGGTTTCTATGTCTCTAACAAGTTTGCTATTTGATTTGTGTTTAAAAATTAGAATGTTTTATGTGTCTCAAGTCTTAAATGTCAAAATATTTCAAGTTTCAATTAAGTGTTTAGTTTAGTTTTTATGTCTTTTGGAATTTTATTATATTTGGTCTTGGAAGTCTTGGAAGTTTGTTGTACTATTTGATATTGGAAATTTGTTGTTTCTAGTTTTGGATGTCTAGTGTGTGGCTTTGTGTCTTTTAAAAGTCAAATTATATGTTGCTTGCCACAATGTGGGTTGTTTGATAACTATTTGTCAATTTGTGTTTTAATTTCCACTTTGTTAGTAGTTCGAGGAATATGATTTGAGAACCAAACAAAAGATGGAATGAACAAAAAGTTTCTTAAAACCTAAAACCATGTGTAATAGAACAGAAAAATTTCAGTTTGGTTCATTACTCATTAATGATCTTTAGAAGAGTTTAGTTGTTTAATTACAAGTAGTAAGTTTGTTTAGTTCAAAAACTTCAAAAAAATCAATGACCCTCCTTCAATTGATGTTGTTTATTTTATTCATGTAATTGTGTTTTCAACTACTTGAAAATGCAAAAACTTGGGTTAGACCCATGTTTTGTATTTGTCAAAGACTTAGGCTGAATGGGTGTTCTACATATTCTCTTTTTAAGAAATGCAAAGACCTAGGCATTGTATTTGTCAAAGACTTAGACTTGGTTTTGAAAAAAAGATTTGTCAAATAACATGGTCAACTAAACTACATATACTTGTTTGTGTATTTTTCAAAGAATTAGGATATATACCTAGTTAAATCATGTAACTAAACCCCCACCCTTGGCTCATACCCATTCATCATTAGTTTTAAAAACTTGGACCCTAATGATTATTTAAAATTCAAAAATGCAAAAGCCCAAACCTGGGCAATTCCTTTAAAACATCCTTAATGCACTTGAATTCGGTTAATATTCTAAAGTCAAATACTTGCCCAACAATAGTTTTTTCCTTTGATGTTTGTCACCCATTGTTAAACAAAATATATTATATAAAATCTTTTGTCATGGAAGCCGAATGCCATTAAAGATGGCATCCCCTTTTCAATTGGAAATGGTAAAAAAAAAGAAAAAAAGAAAAGAAAATGTTGAACGAAACAAAATAAAATCCTTGATTTTTCTTTGCAAGAGAAGGGCTAGTGTTTTGGTTATTCCATGTTTTAGGGTGCCTAGGAACCAACGAGTTTTTTATAAGGAAATTGAAGAAATAAAAAATGAGGTTATTTTTCGAGTTTTTAATGGCCAAAAATTAGAAAAAAAAGGAAAACTCACCATAGTGTTATATCTTGTTCTAGTAAAAAACCATAAATATAACAAGATGATTTAAAAATTGTGCTTCATATATGGTTTCTAGCTAGATTCAACTAAATCTTCTTAAGGACGATCTTCACTTTTTCTACATCTTCCCTATGGAATATTGATATTTAGGCAACATAAAAAAATCCCAAAAAATAAACATTGGTGGGCACTAAGGCTTGCATAATAGTTCTTGTAAATGCAATTGGTGAAGAAGAAACTTGCAAGAATAGACTTGGACAAGGGGCTATTCTTGTCATTGCCAGCGGTTTGGTTCTTGGTCATTTGTCGGGATGGGAAGAAGTTGAGGAACAATACCCAATGATTATAGGGGCTTCAAACAACTCGAGTTTAGAGAATTTTGGATTTCAAAGAAGTGTAGGTTTCAATGACAAACCTTGTGCGGCTAGGCTTTGGGCTGATAAACAAAAAAACAAGTGTAAACCTTAATTAAGGTTTTTAACAAATAACATTACACCAAAATGTGTCTTAGTTCATTCTGGGTTTCACTAGATTTTAAGTGAATTTGGACATTTTTACTTGGTGAAATTGGTTAACCCCCTAGTGAACAAGGACCAATTGTTACAAATAATGAATTGTTTCACTAATACCTAATGAAACAAGGTTATTATCAAGTGAAATACAAATTTACCAAACCATTCACTTGTTAGTTAATTAACTAGCCAGCATGGAAATCAATTAAAATTAAATTATTTAATATATAATATTATTGATAATTTCATGATTTTTAGCTTATGATTTATTGACACATGTCACTACCTAGGCTAGATTAAAAACTTAACGTATGTAGGTAGGCCATGTAATCAACCTATGCATCTATTTTAAATAGGAGAATATTTGGTCAACTTACCATTGTTGACCACACCACACATAACATCATTCATGAGGTTTGATCCCTTGACTTTTATAATGAATGCAAACACCCTCATTATCAAGCCACTGCACTTGTTGTGATACTATGTTACATTACATTCTATTTATCAAATATTTCATTTTAAACATTATAAAAACATAAACTTTGAAAATTCATATTTTGTTGAGATTTTGTTCAAATGAAATGATTCGAGTTTACTTTTTTAAAAATTTCAATAATGTACATAATTACATTTATTTCTTTTTGAAAGTGTAAAATCATTTGAACAAAAAAAAAGTTGAATATCATATTTCAATAACATTTCAATGACCATTCTTTTGAAAAAAAATAAAAATTAATAAAGGGATTATTTTTTTGCTAATATAATAATACTACCTATGCTAAACTACTTTCAATTATTATATGGTTATTTTTCATTTATTTAAATTATTTCACCTTTCGTTATTTACGGCTATTTATGGCAAGAATGATTTATGACTATTTTTGGTTATTTCACCTTATGCTATTTTTGGTTATTTTAAGTTACTTTGGTCTATTTTAGCTTATTTCACCTTAAAATATTTGTGGTTATTATAAATTTTTTGGGCTATTTTCTGTTATTTTTGGTTATTGTAAATTATTTCATTTAAGGCTATTTTTAATTATGTGGAGTTATTATTGGTTATTATTGGCTATTGAAAGCTATTTCACCTTATGTTATTATTAGCAATTCTAGGTTATAATAGGTTATTTCATTTTAAATTATTTTTGTTTATTATAGTTTATTTCACCCTAAATTATTTTTGGCAAATTTAAACAATTATAATATATGACTATTAATTATTTTTTTATTGGGGCTATTAGTGGTTATTAATGGTTATTTTATTGGTGGCTATTAGTGGGTATATTCTATTAATGGTTATTGGTGGTTATTTTATTGGTGGCTATTAGTGGGTATATTCTATTAATGGTTATTGGTGGTTATTTTATTAATGGTTATTATTAACTATTATATCGGTGGCTATTGGTTGTTATTTTATTAATGGCTATTGGTTGTTATTCTATTAATGATTATTGGTGGCTATTCTATTAATGACTATTTGTCGTAACCCTAACTTTAGGTTCGTGACTAGGACAAGGGCTTGCAAGGTTACGGGCTAAGAGGGAAGCCCGGGGGTCACATCTCATGCTTTCGGGAGTGCAAAATAATGTGAGGGAATGAACTTTCACACTCCCAAGTGAACTCCCATTTTGGGAGTTGGAGTCCCAATGGACTCCTGAATTTTTAGGGGGCAATTTCAAGGGTCAAAACCTGTTGGATTGAGACGTTATTTATATCATTGGAAATATATTGAAAGGTAGATGTCTAAAATGGGCTCACATGACCCATTCGAACATTTGAAACACAAGTGATGGCCAAAAGAAATGTCGGGAATCAAATTGGTAGTTTAACTCTCGGCCATTAAAAGTTGGGAATCGATTTGATTTCCTTGCGTGCAGGTGGCGTGCGACATATTATTGAAAATCTTTCAATGAGGGCTACAACTTTGCTTCAGACCTCATCTCAATTAAAGGTCTTCACACAAAGTTATGGGGCCCCAAAATCATGGGAGCCCCAACTTTGGGAATTTTGGGACTCCCATTTGGGAGTTTAAAGACAAAATGCCATTTGGATGTGGGCCTTGTGGAGAGGCACATAGTATAATATAAGGGGGAAAGTGATGGCTTCCCCCAAGTCCGGGCCGTGGTGAGTTTTGTGAGTTTGAATTTGCCCGTGGCTCATCCTAACACCAAAAGTGCTTTAACTATGCATTAACCAATTTGTTGTTTGGTTTGTGTAGGTTCGTGTAAGTGATTGAAGTGCTTGTCAATCTTCCTAATCCCATCCTAGAGCTCTGGCACGCTCGTCTACCCTCGAAGTGCTATGAGCCAGGGAACGTGCCCCAACTTCCTACTCTTTCGTTGTTTTCATCTTACACTCACATTTGAGACTCTTGAGGAGGTTGGGAGTGCGTCACCTACAAGTTGACATTCCAATCCATGTCACATTATTGGCAAGTGGTCATTATAGGATGGTTTTTGAACATTTTCAAGATTATTTTCATTTAAAAGATTTAGCGAGGGGACTCTTTAAGTGTTTCAACTTTGTTGTCATATCATTTAATGTCACATTCCACATCAAATTGCACGTGTCATTGAAGCGGCTCACCTTTTAGCCATGACCAAGCCTTCAGGTGGAATTTGTCCCATTACAGTGGGGGAAACATTCTATCGGCTCACAAGATGCACTTAATGCCTTTAATTTCGTGATACCTTTGTAACATATTTCTCCCCACACTAATTCAGAATTGCAACTAAGGACAATTGTGAAACAATAATCCATGGCATTCGGTGCACCCTGGACCTTCACCCCAACTGGGTTGTTTCTTAATTAGACATGGTAAACATTTTCAATTTGGTGTCAAAAGGGGTCATATTTCAAGATTTTCATGTAAGAGGTGGAGACATCATACAATTCATCACTTTTGTATGTGCATTCTATGCATTTGAATCTCCCTTGTTTTATAATCACCGTAATCATGAAAGTGATATCATAGTCATCCCATTTGCCATGGGAATTTGTTAAGGTGATCATGTGGGAAGGGCACTATTTACTTTAGCCCACTTTAAGGTGTTACGTTTTACAATTAATCATTTCATTTTTTTAATCTATTTCCATTTATGTGAATGACTTTCATATCATAGGTCCCTTTTCAATTGTATCATTTGTGTATGAAAATTTTTAGACTGAACTTTGTGTGATAGGTCTTTTTATCCAACCATAAAAATTTGTAACATGGTCACCCTTTGGCTTGTTGCTTGATTTCAACACCCTATCCCAATTTACTACCCCATCAAAAGGAATTAAAGTTTTGGGGGTTCCATTGGGCACCTTATCATTCACATTATTTTTCATCAAAGATGCCATGCTAAAGGATGTTTGACATGTGCACTTTTTCCATAAAATGGATGATGTTCAAGTAGCCTTTGGAATTCTAACTCATTGCTTCATGCAATGGCCATCATATTTCTTACGATGCACACCTCCCTCCTCCACCTTCTTAAAATCATTCATCCTTCAAATGTTTGGGCGTCTTTTGAGTCCATGATCCTTTGATAGCCCATAAAGACTTTTAGTTTGTAAACAAGTTTTTTTCCCAAGAACTTTTGGTGGCATTGGGTTCATACCAATAACCAGTCCTCTCATTAATGAGTTGACATTGTGTTCACCAAAGATGACATTTGCACTCTAGTGGATGTTGTCATTGCCAACCTAATGTGAATAGATTTTCTTCCCCAATCTTGTGTAGTTCAAGGATTTATTACCTCTAATGCGGTTCAAACTAAAAAAACAGAGGTATCACAACCAACACCCCATTAATCAATTCTTCTTTTTAATAATTGAAATATTTGGTTGTTTACACAAATAGGTTGAAGTCTTTTTACATGATTATGCCAATGCCATTTGGAGTTTTAAAAGGCTGAAGGACCCTTTCGATTTTGATTATTTTTCTTCACTAAAAAATTTCAATCACATTACAAAAAATGCAAGCATTTTCCATTTTAAGTCAAGAAATAACTCTAAGCCTAGTTACTTTTCAACTTCCACCCCTTCAAGACCAACCTCCCATTGCCACAATCGATTTACTGGAAGTAGTTGATTTTTGACATGGAGAAATATGATCGACCTAACACAGGTGGTCAATTTTTGACATGGAGAGATTTTGACATCGAGTTTGAGCTAACTTCACATCCTGTAAATTTTTCATTTTCCTTTTTCTTATTCCTTTTTACATTTTCCAAACTACAGGGTGTTTATAAATGAAGTTTTGTACGGTTGCATCATTCTTTGCTGTTTTTAAAGTGACGTCTCCTAAGTAGGTAGGTAATAGTAACGTGCTAATTTGGTACCGCTGCAAGTGGGCTGCTACCAATTTTGGAGTTTTGCGTCAACTTGCAACTACAATCAAAGAAAGGTTCCCAAATTAATCCCGATACATCATCTCCCCTGTACGCACAACGCAGTCGCCGTAGAAAACTGGAACTACAGAGGGAGTTTGGGGGGGGGGTGGGGGGGGGGCGTATAAGTACTAAGAACAAACGAAAAGCCCAAGTTCCAACGCAATGCCTGCCTGCCTTCCTGAAAGATTGATTGATGTAAGGTACCTTAGATACCGTCTTCTGTCAGCAAGCAATTCTTAAGTAGCTTAGAGAAGTGGGTGTGTGTTCTGTACCCCAAGTATCTTGCCTTTGTTTCTCGAGCCACTCGCATTGGTAATGAGCTCTCGTGTGGTGTTGTGAAGTGCAAAGAGTGTGTGTGTGTGTTTTTGTTTTTATAAATTTTCTAGGTAGGAAGTGTTTTTCGACAAATAACAAATCTGTCGAAGGAGCTTTGCATTTTTTTGTTTGGTTGCTTTTTTGCTGGGAACGAGTGGGAGTGAGGGTTTGTGTTTTTTCTTTGCTTGCAAAGGTTTGTTGGTGGACATAATTGTGAGATAAGAATGTGTTTTCCGCCGGAAATCTCAGTGCCGGCTTTGCCGACGGCCTTTGTCCGTGTGAGGGATTGGCGTGCGGACGAGCGAGGATCAAAGAGGAAGCAATGGAGACCGTCGTATGTTCTTCCGGAAGAAGGTGTGGAGATTGTGAGTCCGTCTGATGCAGCACCACCGGCGGCTCCGGCTCATGATGTGAGGAGCTGTGGTGGCCGGGGGGCGCAAACTGGCGGCAATCACGTGGACGCAGCGGAGCTTTGTGCCGCAGGCATCAAGCTGCCGCTGCAGCAAGGATCTGTTGCTGCCACGAACGAGGAGCAGCACGGGCTTGCAACATGGCAGGGGCAGCAGACGTTTCTGGATGCTGCAGGTGCCGCCAACATGAAGAAGGAAGGTGCAGTTGTTTCTGGAGTGGAAGAAAGCGCTGGCTCTCCTACTCGTCAACATACACAGCTTGAGATTCCGCTTCCTAACTTGGACTCCAAACCTGTTGTTCCAGAGTATGCAGACTTGGAGAAGCTGCAGGACCCAGCAGAGCTATTTCTAGAAGAAGGGCAGCAGCAGGGGCTGAGCGGGCCTCTGCAGCAACAGCAGCAGCCCCTTCTTGTCAGCGGGACTCCTGAGCTTGAAAGTACAGGCTCTTTCTCAGCATGGTTTGATTGCATCGCCAAGAATAATGATGGAGAAATGGAAGAAGCAACTTCTTTGATCAAAGAAAGGTCCGTCACCAATGCAAGTTTCGAAACGGATACCAAACCTTTGAAGAGGAAGGCTCCTAAGCTGACCAAAGCTGAAAAGAATCGCAAGTCAGCAGCCGCTGCTGCAGCAGTACACAGCCATGAAGGCACTGAAGTTGACATGTGTACTGAAGATGATGATGCAGAGCCTCTTCTCATCGATGAAAAGAGGAAGAGAAGGTACCGATTTTCTGATTTCTCTCACCTTTGACACTTTTTGAATCAAGCATGGTATGTGAAGGTATCATCTTTTGACATACCCATGTGAATGGAAACCCTACAATTTCTTACCCACAAGTTCATCTGCTAGTTTGTTGGTAGTTGAATCCTTTGTGGATAATGGGTAAGTTCAGCTGCATCAGTATCTGTCAAATGGGTGGTTTGATGTTATGTGTCTTGATGATGCACATACCTGTCTGAAATCTCAGCAGGAAGAAGGAATAACACTGACTGTGTCTGCTGTTAGTTTCTTTCATGCCATAGACCATGATAAACATCAGTATATATGTCAACTAAGAGTCCTAGATCTTGGTCTTCCTAATGCTGTAGAATCTAGCAAACATCATGGCTGAATACCTATTATTGTTGTTGCTTCTGAAATTGTGTTAGAAACTGAGGACAAAAGACTTTGCAGTTTATTGTGTACAACCACTGTTCAAAGTTAGGAGTAACGTTGGCATCTAGTCACTGCCATCATTTGTGATGAAAATGATGACCTGATACTTTGCAAGTGACACCCACAAAGGTTATATGACTGCACTCTTTCATATTTGTTTTGGTTTGGTCAGAACTGACATTAGAGTTAGCTTGGAAGTGTAAGTTTCTTGTGAAGTTTTCTCTGCAATCTCATAGATATGCTGTAAAATCTGGGCATGAACATGCCTTTCATGATTGGAAGGTAAGGAATGGTAACTGAAGTCCTCAGCATGTGACATATTTTGACATCTCAAGTAGCTTATTTCTTTGTAGCCTCATCAAAAATTGCCAGAGCACTTTTGCTCATGGACTGGAATATTCCTTTCTGAGTTCTATCACCTCATTGCTCAGCCAGCAAGTTGATCTTGGTCTGACCTGAATGGTGTGAAGAATGCTCTCCAATCGTGCATCAGCACAGCGGTCAAGACAGAGGAGACAGGATCGTCTTGACCAGCTTGAGGTCTTGGTATGACCTCTTTCCTTTTTTGAGGAGGTCCGTGTCCATTTGAAAGCTGCACAAGAATTTCTGTATGCCAATTGGTTGGTAAAGTTTCATAGTTCCATGATTTTGGGGTGCAATTGATCTGATATTGTTTGAAACAATTTGCACTCATATGGGCACTGAGCTCAATTACATGGAATGTGATTGTTTGTAGACTGCTCAGTTAAGAGTGGAGAATGCATCACTGCTGCGCAAGTCCAATCTTGCTTTACAGTTGGCCAGGAAGTTTGAGCATGAGAACAAAAGTCTACTGGAGAAGACACAGAATTTGACCATGGAACTACTTGGCACCAGGAAAGGGTTGCCTGCCACAACAAAACTTCATGAAGAATGTCAGAGCAGCCCCCACATGTGTGCTGACATCAGTGAGATTGTAAGCCACTATTTTGATCCTTAATGTTGATTGCTATATAATTTGGTTATCACTTCTATCTCTCCAGCTAGGCTTCAGTGTTGCACTGTATATGGATCTAGAATGTTTTTTTGACTTCTTACAGATCGTTCTCAATATTCAACATAGGTTGGAGAGGCAGATCCTTCACCAGAGGTTAAATCGAACCTTGAGAAAGTGCCAGAGGATCAGAAGAAGCTACTTAAATCAACAGTGAGTGAAAGCTTTACAACTGTCAATGATCAGATATATATGGAGAATACAAGCGAAGGAACACATACAGCAGTTCACTGCAACAATAAGAAAGCAGAATCCTGTGAAACTGTACAAGTCTCTGAAGTTGGAAGTGCAGCAAGGAAGGTTAAGATGACTAGTGTCAGCTCGCCTGTGAGTTGCGAGACCGATTGCAAAAATGCTCAGGTCTTCCTGGTGCCCACCAGCCTCCCTCAAGCAAACATGCTCAACCCAGTGAAGGAGTCCCCATTGATGATACCAGTGATGGATTCTCAATATCTTTTGGAGGAATTTTTGGAGATGTTTGAGTCTGACACTGCAAATGATCCTTCTGACAACAATGACATTGTGATGGACCAGAATTGGTTGGAGAGTTTTGCAGAGTGTTTGAATGCTTGATATGTCACAGTATCCTTATCCTCAACTTCCAAGATTTGATCACATGACACCATTTGAAATTTTGATGGACAGATTGCAACCTAAACATGCAATTGGTGATATTTTGTTGGACACACATCTTTTTAATTGCAGTGCAAGGACTAGTAGACTGGACCTGGCTTTCTTGTGTTAGAATACTGTCAAGGATTGTGTCTTGAGAGTTAGGTTATGTGTTGCTCTATTTGCTAGTGCAATAACTGGGAAAGGGTGCCAGATGATAAATAGAAGGTTAGAGCTTGTTATATGATCTTATACTATTGGGTAGTATATTACTAATTGGTAGGTTTATACCTAGTTATGGCCACTATTATTCCAGTAATAAGAGTGGTTATTAATGAGTAGATGAATAGTTATGACCACTACCACCTCTATTCTGAGAGGTTGACTGCAGCTGCAAGGCCGGGGATGTTGCATCAAGAAATCCATCCAAATTCCTGATGGAGCAGGCCAGCAGGTATTTGCAATAATGCTGTTGTATCTTATGAACTGGGTAATATGCTAAGTATCTGGGTTCACAGGGAGAGTTTGCTGGTGATGTGGTCTGGGTTTTTTTTTTTCCATTATCTGGTTGTTGCATGTAGAAAGGTTCTGGCCAATGCTTTTTGGGAATATGAATTCTATACACCTCCATTATGGCTTAGAACCATATTGGAAACGGTTTGTATGTCATGTGTTTGCTATATAAGATATTGGTAATAGTTATGGACTAGGTAACTTGCAACAGGATGTGGGTTACTGCATATGGGAGCAGTGAAATTATGTGCGGTAACCCACATTCTGGAGTCCGTTACCAGACATAACCAGTTATCTGTAGTGAGGAGTTATGGTATGTCAGGCCACTCCACACATAATTTGAGTTATAAGTCATGCGCAGCTGTCCACAGGTTCCACAGGTGTGCTGCCATGCCTCCTGACAACCAGTTATGTTTTGTATATATATCAAGGGGATCAAAATCAAGGGGATCATTTACCTGCAGAGAGACCCTATTGTATGGTTACAAGATTTAAACCTGTTTGATAAATGACTTCTTTTCATTTCAACTCTGTTGTGACATCTGTGTGTGAATTTGTTACTACCTTTGTTTTAACATGTGTATTTTTCCTAAGTTGATGGTGACTACATAGGTATGTGAAAAAGGAAGAGGAAGAAGGATCCAATGAGGAGATGATCAGAAGAAAAAAAACACATAAAGAAGCAGAAGGGATGAGGATTGTTGTGGCCCTCTTGTTTGACTGGTCAAAAAGTTTTTACACTTTATGAACAATGCCTGCCAATCTCAAATGAAGAAACAAAAGCTCTGTAGCTTGGAAATCAGGCCCCTCCCATGTTCTATGATTTTGGAGGATCAAATTTTTGGAGGAAAACAGACAAAAGAAAAGCAATCATCAAAACGTCACAACAGACAAAAGAAAAGAACAGTGATGATCAAGAACAGTGGTAGGTAATCAAACAGGTTCCAGTCTTTTGATGTTTGTTGCAAATGATGGTGCTAAGTAATAGGTTTTTCTAAAGCTACCTTTTGTTTACCTACTCACAAAAGAATCTTTTGGAGCTCTCCAAAAAGACTTCTACCCTTGGAGCCTGCATAGTGTGTATGTTTGAAATATCTCCTGACAATACTCCCAGACTTTTGCTTGCAGTGGTCTTTTTAATGAATTTTGTGATGTAGCCAAAGTGGTGATCCTCCAAGGGGGGAAGGTTTAGCCAAATTTGGCTATAAATCAGATGTGAAATTACAAAAATTTAATCATGCTTTTATATTTTTGACTACTTACTGGAACCAATTACTGAAATCTGGTGATTATTAATATTTGTTTCCCAAATTTTGGTGATTGGAACATAAAAAAATAAAATCACTTCATTTTGAATTTTTGATTTTGAATTTCACTTTTTGGTGAAATTTTGACAGTAAAAAAAAAAAAAGGCTGCTTGGTTGCAAAACCATGACTCATTCACTTATTTTGTGGTAAATTTTTACATTTTGTCATGGGTCACTGTTCATTTGAACACCATTAGTGTTCACAGTTCATGTGTGAAAGAAGTGTTCATGTGTGAAAGAAGACTACAGACTAGGTAACTAGTAACTGGCGAGAGCTGCCTGGTTACTAGGACATGAACGGCAGTTGTGAGGATTGAGATGGCCCTTTTCATCCATTGCAGCAAAGGGTTATCATGGGACCAATGAGAGGCCAGGGTTGTACCTAGTCCTAACTGGTAGGTCTTGCTAATGAAATGAAGGTCACAAGGTTATGGCTTAAAACTGGGGACCTGAGAACCAATCAGGTTGTCCAGATCCTCACAAACAGCCGGCTGTGACTTTTACAAGTTGTTTGATTTTCACTGTCGAATATTTATTTTATTTTAAAGTTCCCATGTCCAAAATAAGGATCCTTTTATTTTACTTCACCCAAAAAAAAATTGCTTTGAAGAAAATATTAAAAAAAAAATTCAACATTTCTGAAAATAATATTATTAGTGCAGAAGAAGCTGCCAAGCTAGTACCCATTCTGTACGCAGCACTAACATTCAGCAGTTTTTGTCAAAATAGTTTAAAATTTTCATAATAGGATCTGGCAACTTTATTTTGAATATTAAATTTTTTTTGGCAGTCAAGAATAAATAATATATGAAGTGTGGGCCAAGGTGAATTGACCCCAAAACCCATTTAAATTGCTTATAATTTTTATAAATATTTATAAATATAATCTTCATAGATAAAATCAGGGTCCCTGAGTTCAAATCTATAATTTCTGGGGGCGTAATATGGCCATTTAAGTGGGTTTTGAGGTTTTTACCATGATCCCAATGTGGGGTCAATTCGCCCTGGCCGAAAGTGTGCACCTTACTTTTAGCATCTACAGTGGTAGTCTAATGGTAGGGAGTCTGTAAGTGGAGTACCAACCCCCCTCTTCATTGGTTCTTTCTGCCGTGTCGCCCACCTTTTTCTTTGCCGGTTCTCCCTACTTCCACGCTCAATATGTGACCCTGCACTGGACATTTTCGATGAGGTTCATCAGTCAGTGATCCACCGGAAGACTACTGGGACCCTGAAAAATAGCTTTCAGCGCCCTAGAGGAGGTCCTGGAACACAGTTAAAATGGTATTATTCACTGCTCCCTGTTTCTGATTGACTAGATAGTTAAATCGGACCAAGTGAGTTTCTATTAGTAGTCTCCCACCCACTCGCAGGTCCAGTTTCTCTTTTATGGGTGGGATTGGAAAAGAGTTAGGAACTAAAAACTTGGACGTGAGAAATATTTTTGCAGGGTGACATACTGAGCGTTGGTGGAGATGCTCTTGACGGCGGTAGCCATTTTGTGGTCTAATAATGGTAGGGTCAATTATTAGAGTTTAGTGCATTGCGAGTTCGATTCTTTAGAATCTCAACAATAGTAATTAAAATTTTTTTTTCTTTGGCCTTTTCGATTTCAGAATGAATTAATAATTTCAAATAAAAATAAAAATTCATTTCTTCAGCCTTTTTTTCAGAATTAATTAAAAATAATTAGTAATTAAAAATTTTCATTTCTTCAGCCTTTCGTTTTCAGAATTAATTAACAATAATAGTAGTTGTGTGTGGGGGCCTCCACATGGGCCGGTAAAAAGTGCTACGCACGTGATTGGGGGAAAGGGCACTCAGAGCGAGAGAAAGGCCAGAATCTCGTAAAAGCGGGCCAGAGTGAATAGTGAAGCAGCCCCCACCAGAACACCGTTCATTGGTTGCCTGTGACGACTCAGCCATGACTCAGCGGTGGAAGATCCGCAACTGAGCTGGTTTCAGCTTGACTCAGCTGTGGAAGATCCTCAACTGAGCTGGTTTCGCCTTGACTCAGCTGTAAAAGATCTCAACTGAGTTAATGCCGGGTTTCATCGTCTCAACTTTGGATGAACTTCAACCTGAGTTAATATCTGGTTTCATGTTGGTAACTCATTCTGTGCAAAGAAGGTCCTTATATCTAGGTACTTAAGTAGGAAAATAGATAACTACTAGTGTGGGGCTGTTCTTTACTTTTGTGAAGAACCCCTGGTTGCAATTTACCTTTGGTTACGATTTAAAAAAATAAATTTTTCAATAAATGGAACCCGGAATCCAGTTCAGGGTCTGGGTCTTCAAAAAGAAAATTTCAACTTATGGTGCATTCACACTTGATGTTAAGTCAGTGTTAAATGAAAATCTAGGTGGCATCCTAGGTGGCACTCAATGTTAAATGGACCATAGCTCAATGTTAAGTGAATGCAGGTTTAACATACAAAAAACTTTCATGGCAACCTGGTGTAAGGCCTAAATGGCTAGCTAGCATGGTGTTACCGGACTCAACCCTAGAGTCCCTAACACCAAGTGTGAATGCACCTTTAGGTTCTGAAAATCAAACCAGGTTCTGGTTCAGTTTTGGGTAACCCATACTGGAACCAGTGATTGGTTACAAGTTAACCCATCCAGTTCTAGTCTTTTTTCCCAATTTATTTTTTCGAAAATTTGTTTCTGGTTCTAACCAGTGTTGGGCGGTTCTCATCTTTTTTTGGTGGTGAGAACCGGTCAATTCTGGTTCACGATGTTATGAGAACCTGATTGATTCTCTAATATATTATTATTTTTGGGCTGGTGATGGCCAGTCAGGTTATCAAATTTTTATTTTTTCAAACTCACCCGGTTCTCAAATAAGGAGGTTCTCATATAGGTATACAACAACAACCAGTTTTCAAATCTGGTTTTCACAACCTGATTATTAAAATTTTCATAAATTAAAATCAGTTTTTAATAATTAAATAATAAATAATTAAACTACTTCGTCAAAGGAAAAGAGCAACACCATGTGACAAGAGTAACAGCAACATGAAAAGAATAAGGGCGCTGGGAAAAGCGTAATAATAATAAAGAGAAAAGTAATAGCAATAAAGAGAAAAAAGAAATGATGGGAGAAGAATAATAGCAGTTAAAAAAAAGGTAATAGCAATAAAGAGAGAAAATTATAAAGAAAGAAGAGTAATAGAAGTACTAGGAAAAAAAAGTAATAGCAAGAGGAGAAGAGTGACAGCCCCAAGTGAGAAGAACAAGAGGAGCCAATACCAGCAGGCCTATGTGAGAAGAAAAACAAGAGGAATCAATGAACCAAATTTGTTTAAGACCCTGAGAATTGGATTTGGATTTTCATGTGAAAACCCATCCAGTTTCTTTTATAAAAAAAAATAAAATTTTGATTTTGGTTCTCCTAGTCGGTTCTCATGTGGGTGAGAACTTTAAGACCGATTTTCAACCCAGTTTTCACCCAAAATGAGAACAGTCGGTTCTTAATGTGAAAACCGAATCACCCAATGAGAACCGCCCAACTCTGGTTCGAACCCTCCAAACAGCATAACTGCCCAACAAGTAGATGGTCTTTACATTGGGTAAGGGCTGCTTTTTCCTGTCTACTTATTAGCAAGTAGCAGCCTGATTGCAGGTTGCTAGTAAGTAGGCAGTAAAAAAAAGAAAAAGAAAAAGCAACTGAGCTAACTACCATGGTTAGCCAAGGGAACTGAAACGCAACAGAAAAAACTATTTACAGACCACTTTCCATCCATCTTTCATCATGTACTGGTGGGTGCTGGTTTACTGTGGCCGTGAGACTCGTTATCAGCAGCCAAGTCTCAGTATTGTGTCGCTGGACGAGGAGTCTTCTTTCTTCTTTTTCTGCATCTCCTTCTTAGATCAGCAGCCAACTCTCCTCAGGGTGTGTCTCTGGACGAGCTCGCTCAACTGTCGGTGATATTGCTCATCTCATCATCAAGCTACATGTGATCTGCTCCTCCTCCCCTAACTCTCCTTGTGTTCTCTTCGAATTTCGCCACTGGAAAAATATTTACAAGAACTTGGCTGATCAAAATATTTACAAGAAAGATCAGTAGAAGGTGGTGGCTGTGGCGGTTGTTGTTGTTGTTGTTGAGGATATCGGTCTCTTGCATTGCGTATGCTTCTTGGGAATATGTTTTTTTAAAGGAAATTTATCTCTTTCATTTCGCATGTTGAAAGAAAGATCAGTAGAAGGTGGTGGTGGAGGGGATGATGATGATGGTTGTTGTTGTTGTTTGTTGAGGATCATAGGTCTCTTGCACTTCGCATTCTCCTTGGGATTTTTTTCTATTATGGGGAGTGAAGGTCTCTCGCATTTCGCATTCTTCTTGGAAGTGTTTGTTCTCAAGTGAAGTGGTCTTTTGCTTTTCGCATTCTTCTTGGGAATGTTTTGTTTTCGAGGAATAAGTGGTCTCTTGCATTTCGCGTTCTTCTTGGAAGTGTTTGTTCTCAAGGGAAGTGGTCTTTAGCATTTCGCATTCTTCTCGTGAGTGTTTGTTTTCCGAGGAAAGTGGTCTCTTGCACTTGGTATTCTTCTTGTGAGTGTTTGTTCTCGAGGGAAGTGGTCTCTTGCATGTGTCACGGTTTGGGAGCCGGGTTGGGGTTGTAATGCAAAGTTCGCTGTCGAAGTGGCGTGGTATGGGATCAATGACGATGGTTTGCTTGTTGGTTTTGCAGCTTGCATAAGACATTCCTCCTTCCTTTTCTGCTATGATATGAGTTGGTACCTGAAGAAAAAAACAGTCGAAAACAATCGAAGGGAGCCTGCTCCCCGATTTGAGAACTAAGTAGACGTGAGACCTAAGTCATATGTTATCGGGTTTCGAACTAGGGAGAAGATTTTTCATGTAGACTTCTGCAGTTACAAGCTTGGGGAGATCATGCAGAGTGCACACACTTGCGACTAAACATGGTGAGGGCATGGGTCTCACAGTCTCACCCTACATAAATTTTGTGTTGAGCTAAGGTTTCTTTGAATATGTGGGGGCTCCAAACATGTCAATAGGATCAGGGTCATCATGAATGCTTTTGAATGATTTACAACATTAGTACAATTTTTGAGACAAAAACATGAAAAATTCAGCGTTACGTTTGCTTTGGCTCCTATTGCTATGACTGCACCCGCGGGTATTTTGTAACTTCTAGCTGTTGACGTTTCGCTCACAGTCAGGCCGCTTATAGTCTGATGATGATGACCTTGCAAGAGTTGGGCCTGATGATCGTTAGCAGGTTCAAAAGACAGAAAGACCCAGGGTGCTGCTGAGCCAAGTGGAATCGCCAAGAGGAGTATTGGCAGGGCCAGGGTGGGCAGATCTAGCATCGGCACTCGAAGATTTGAAGGAAAGAAACTCCAACGCAGCAGCGGGAGCTGGTCGAAGAGGAAAAGAAGAAGCTCGGTTGACATCATGCCCGGCTCCGGACACCACATCCAGCTTGTTGTCTCCAGATTTCCACCAAATGTCGCATCCAGCAGCAGGAGGTCCACGGACTGAGCTGGGAAGTGGCAACTTCAGTATGGAACTGGGATCTGTATCCTACTCCAGAACTCCATCTCCTAGCAACAACTCAAGAGCCTCTGCAGATCACTACTATGTTCATGACCCTAATCACCTCTCTCCTGATGATATTTCCTTCCTTCATGATGGCACGGTGCGCGCCATGTTCAAGAAGATCCTAGTGAATGAAGCTTTGATGAATCAGGCTATTGAAAGACTTGGGGGTGGAGGAAAAGGTATGAAGGGTTTGATTGGCTACATCAAGTTGTGGGTTAGGCAGACCAGGAGCGTAGAATCTTCAGTTTCTCTTCAGTGTAGGGAGAATCTTGAAACCCTACAACAACAACATGAAGTACCAGAATCATCCCAAGGTCCTTCAACTGTTTCGGATCACAGTAATGCCAGCAGCCCACATGGGCATCATGCACAAACCACTATGTGGTTGGAACATGGAACTGATAGATCCGAAGCTAAGAACAGCAGCAGCAGCAGTTTGAAGAGGCCATTTCCTTTTGAGCCTCTTTGTCAATCTGCAGATGGCGCCTATTTTCCTCATGAGTCAAAGGTTCACAGGCTTTATGGAGGTGCATTTTCCAATATGGAAATCAATTCTGGATTCAGTACAAGGGAGCAGCTGGTCAGTTCCATAACAGGGGAAGAACTGACAACAACGCCCCCCCCCACTGTGAGTACTTCTGGTATGAATCCAATGAATTCACCACAAGGCACATTTGCCTACAACAACAACATGGTGAATCGACCAATGGCTTCTTCTCTGCTGCTGACGGGCTCAAGATTTGGACTTGATGCTGACAATAATTCCAATTTGTCTCCAGCAGCCAACAATCGTGCAGCACGCAAGAATCGATTGGTTCAGCAGCGCCAGGCCTTAGTTTCTTCCAATGTGAGTCAGGTTGCTTCACCCCTCTTTAGGTTGTGGATTTTTTATGGATGGGCTTACCAGATGGTGCTGGAGGAATTAGGGCATGTCAGGGCAACTCTGAAATTCTCCCAAGGCCAGACTCTGCTATTCTGGATTAAATAACCCACACCTTTCACCCTTGCAATTCATGACAAAGATATGGTGTGAATTGCATGCGGGCAGGGTTCACTCACACACCAAGGACTGCAATTCACTGAATTGCATCATCCTACACATGTAGGATAACATCTTCCAGTTCCATGCCCAGTTTTACTGGAAAAGGTAACAGCCTGAGAGACAATCCAAATTTATTTGGGCCTTATTAGAGCATCAGAGTTTACTCACTGTTTGTAAGAGGATCCAGTGATGAAGCCCTAGATGCTCTAGTGGTGGACAGATTCGTAGATTTTGGTAGCAAACTGGGCTTGTAAAGGCTTATATGGGTCAAGGATACTGTATCAGACTGTAGATGTATCTTACAGCCTGTACTGACGTGTGTCCTTGTTGTTTTTGTGTGCAGGTGTGGAAGACAGATTCTCTGTTTCTTTTGTTTCAGAAAGACTTACGGCCCAGTGATGTTGGAAGTCTAGGTCGAATTGTTTTACCCAAGGTCAGAGATTCTTCTTTGCTGAAGTTTGTTGCTCTCTCATGGATTGATATATTTTCGTGGGGAAGATTTCTCATTTGGCAGCTTGGTTTTGTGGTATAGAAGGAGTCTGAAACTCATTTACCGTATCTCACATCCAAAGATGGGATTCTCGTTTCCATGGACGACTTTGACACTGGCATGGCTTGGAGTTTCCGATACAGGTGAGCACCTGCCATCAAATAGTGCACTGACCTATGGTTCTTGTTTGTGTTTTCAAACTGTTAATAGTGTTAGCTATGGCTGGGTGGATGCTGTTGCAAGCATCTGTGAAGAAGAGGATCTTGAAACATGTTTGTTTGGGTATCTGAAGAGCATCTTGATAGCAAACTTTTGAATATGTTGATATCAGATGATATGTGGTCAATTTATTGATTTTGGTGGGTTTGCAGATACTGGCCAAATAATAGAAGCCGCATGTACTTATTAGAGAATACTGGTGAGTTTTTAATTTTCTATGGAGTGCTGTCCAATCTGGCAGAGTTGTTGATTATTTTTCATGGATAGGCTTGAATCAGCTCTCTTCTTAGCCTAAACCCTAAACCCTAAATGACATAATTATGTGCTTACAGGAGAGTTTGTGAAAATGCATGATCTGGAACGGGGAGACCTTCTAACCATTTACAGAAATCCACTAGGCAACTTTGTAAGTTGTCCCTCACTTCCGTTGTTGTGAAATGCATTTTGAGGCTCTTATTTGTGTCAGATCAGAAAGATGATTTGTGGGCTCACTCTCTGATTTGAGGATGAGTCTGGAACGTTGTGTCAGTCTGTTGGTTTTGATGCATGTTGACACTCAAAGCAACAAATCCTGTAACTTCCTTACCTGTTATTGTTGTCAGTTGATGGCTACTTTGAGGATCTTTCACTGGTTGGCTAGACAGACCCCTTGTGAGTAAACATAAGGTATGCAACAACATTGTTCTGTATCAACTGCAAACCATGAAGATCCTTAATTTGCTGGTATGCAGGTGATCAGAGGCAAAAAGAATGGTTGTTCAGAGACCTTTGTGCCTACTGGAGTTCATCTGCCATATGACTTGCCTACCATGGTTTTCTCTGAGGGAAAGTCTGTGAAGGTGGAGGAGATATGTGATGGGAGACTCCATTCGAATGTCCCAATTGAGGGGTTTGGTATGGTGGAGCCATTTGATACTTTTTTACAGGATATGATGCAGGGGATTCAAAATGAATGTGAACAACATGGTGAACGAGGGCTGCAGCGGTTGGAGCGATTTGCTACCTTGGATTCTGATGTTTATGTCAATGACAGTTTTGGGTTGATGGCTGCAGAGGATGCTGTTTCACAACTGGCTGCCAAGGGAGCTGGCAAGTTGAAATACAGTTCTTAGAACTGCACATTCTGTACTGTGCATCCCTGGAGGATTCCTGCATGACCTTCTTCCTGGGTACAACTGCAACATTGACTGCCTAGGCTGCTGGCAGCACATCCAGAACTGAATGCAACCTGATGACTCCTATAATTCTGGAAAACAGCAGAGGGTTCAGAGGAGACAACAGAGGAAATATGGGGATGTCTCTGATGGGAGTTATGGCTGCTTCCTGTGCTGTTGCAAAGGCTGACTGTTGACAAGCACCAAGTGTCAAAATCTCAAGAAAATTCAGGCCAATTATCTCTCTCTCATGGCCTTGGCTTTATGATCCTTGGTTGTGCAGAAGAAAAACTTTGTAACTATACAGACATTGTCCTGCCACTTGGGAGTCGTTTCACAAAAGACTAATAAGTTTATGAGAAATTAGCATGGTAGTTTTCCTTGGATTGCCAAACATCTTTAAATAGCTGATTTGTTTCCAATTCTACCTCTCCTGGTACAAAACAGTGGACATCATACTGGAGGTACATGTAGTGATCTAATACAGGAATATAGATATGTATAGTCTGGAAGCATTGCCAGATCGACAATCTTGTCCCTGGGAATTGTGTTGACACCATGTTCTCTGGATGACAATCCAGAACTCTAAATGTCCTTTTGATTTGTCTTACTCACCTATTGCCCACAGGCATTATATTAGTTTCAAAAGTTTGCAGATCAAGCCATTCACTATCTCTATTGGACACACCAGACAGCACATACAAAAGATCTGGCCCTATTGTGCGGTAGCCACTATATTTATTTCAAAAGTTTGCAGCACATACAAAAGATCTGGCCCTATCGTGCCATAGCCACTATATTTATTTCAAAAGTTTGCAGATCAATCCATCCATTATCTTCCATTGGACACATCAGACAGCACATACTGAAGAGCTGGCAATCATGGTTTCCAATAATGCTGACAGCTACTAGGATCACCCAGGTGGCTCAACATCTCTTGAGATTAGATAGAAGGTAATTTTCAGCTGTTCAGAAGAACATTCATGGAACCCGAATTGACAACATTTAGGGAGAATGGTTTCCAAGAAGTATTCATAGACATGGTAATGATAAAAGGAGGGAGAAAATCTGGTTCAGCTGAGAATATTCTCTAGAGATCTCCTGGATTTTTTGATGGTTATATTTTGATCATCAGAGAAAGGGAAAGAAATCAAGAATCTTGGGGGTCCCTTTGAGCTTCAAATTTGTTGTGATTTTACAAGACAATCTGTGGGCCAAAGGACTCTGAAACCTTTGCATTGGTCTTTGTTGAATTTCCAATCCAAAGAAGAGCACGCCTTGAGGCCAGCCACATGACCACAATTTATGTCTAGAGACATTTACTGAAATGGATGTCAGTTTCAGAAAGAGCAAAAGATATGCGATGTCCAATGGCTGAAAGTGGCTACTCAGGGGTGTGCAGGACTTTCAGAGGTAGAAATTGACACCCACCAAAAACACAGAGAGAAGTCACAACTCAATTCCACAAAATTGAAAACAACAGGCCCCACATTCTGATAGAAGACAAAGCTGATCAGAATGACTTGTATGAGAGAAAACCAAGAGTAAGAATAAGACTGGTAGAAGAAAGATGGCACTCAATTTCCTTAACACAACAATCTTAAGGTCACAAAGCTATCTATCCCCAGCGACTTGTCGGATTTGAATAAACATTCAGACACCTGGAGGGTTCCATACCCATCACAAATCAGTAACCAAGAGTCAAAACACTATAAGGAACAGTATACAATAAAAGTGTTCAATATAACCATGATACAAACTTGTTGATAAGTATGGAATATCTCTCTTCAAGTGTTGCTCTGAATAGGTTCCTCAGTACAAATCCTCCTTAACTTATCAGCCACAGCTTCATCCATTCCATACTGCATGCAAGAAGATACTATCAACCACTTGATAAACAGCTTGATTGTTAGTCACGCAAAAATGTGCATACTTTGAAAGCACATCCTTGGGACTAACACATCCTGAAAAATGCAACTCACCACCACATCTGCCAAGCATCATGCTTATGCAGTTCACCTTTCAACACTATGCTACTAATGCTGCGCACTGTTGAAAAGTTAAGCTAGTAAATTGAATAAGTAAAGCACCTGATAGATCTACCCTGAAATCACAAGCAGGCAAAATGATATTCCGAAACTTTGATGCCAAAAATGACCTGATTCTCATCATATGGGACTGAATGGATGACCACAAACAGCTTCCCTTGCTAGGGGAAAATTGACAAGAAGATGTCTGGAAAGTCTACCACACATGGCAAGAAATATACAGTGTAAAAGGCGAATCTACGGAGTCTACTTACCGAGGAATGGTATAGTGCCAGAAACCTCAAACCCTAACCCTGATTGTCATAACTGCGCACAGGTCGATCATTTCACGGATCTAATTTCGCTACAGAGCTTTTCTAGAGGCCAGAAATCTGTCAACTAATCGGGTAGCACAAACAAAGCAGTACTGGAATCAATTCCCTCGCATTCAACCTACAGATATAGAGTGGCACCGACTGAAGACGGAAAGAGAAAGGCGGAAACGAAAAAAATCAATGACAAACAGGAAGCAGAAAAAGCGAGAAAAAGCGAGAAAAAGCGAGAGGGAGTCAAGTTCGTATGTTTTATGGGTCCTAACCTTATTACCTTACGGAGCACCCAGCAGGAGTGATGATGAGCACGGAGCAGCAACGAACGAATGACGGACGGGTCTTTCTCTTGGCTATAGGTGACGAAATTCTCCCGTGCGAATTGAGAGTAGTAGGAGCGCGTACGAGGAGGCAAGTGCCTGATAAGCTTCATCACCTCCGCATACGCATGCACCACTGCCTTCATCTCTCCCTCGTATCTCCCTCGCCCCTCCTGCTTGCGCAGAGGTCCAGAATCAGGGTTTAGTGTTTTAGGATTCAGGACGTTATAGGGTTGCAGAGCGTCCGAATTCAGGGTTTAGGATTTCAGGGTTGCAAGCTTCAGAATCGAGGCTTTTAGGGTCACAGTGCTTCAGAATCCAGGGTCTAGGGTTTTACGGTTCAGGATCTTAGGGTTGCAGAGCTTCAGAATCCAGGGTTTAGGGTTTGAGGGTCCAGGGTCTTAGGGTTGCAGAGCTTCAGAACTCAGGGCTTGGGAATTTAGGGTTCCGGGTTTTAAGGTTGGAGAGCGCCAGAATTCGTGGTTCAGGGTTTGACAGTTTGAAGCTTTTTTCTTAGTTAATTTTATTTTTGAAGCACAAAACCATACCCGGACTTGATAAGCCGTTGATACTTGATACCCCCCAGTCAAGCTCAGTGGCAGAGACCCAGTAGGACTTTCACATCTGCACACGAGTGGGTTTTGAACCCACAACCTTTTTGAGGTCCCAGGGTCCCAGACAAGGGCTGTGACCACTGAGCCATCACCCCTGGGGTTGATTGAATGTTTGAACTTGGGAGCTGGAGGCTGAACTCTGAAACCTATAATGATTTCTTTTACTTTGTTTTGTGTTATGTTGAGTTGCTATGTGGACATTTTCCCCCCAAGGGTTTTGAAATAAAATGTTGGAGGAAACTGCCGGCCACTCACAGACCTTAGGCGTTTTTTTGACTCTTCACTGTCTCCTTGTCAACAACTTTTTAAGTTTCACGAAAGTTTGGAGGAGGAAGTGACTCATGTACATGAATCCACAAATTGTGCCATGTAGTAAGTTTAAAAGCCCATCAAATGTTGGCTTTTCAAGCTCCTTGTCTCCTTGTGAACGACTTTTAAATGAAATCTCAATATATGTGGGGCCATTTGTTAAATTTTTAGAGCTCCTCATCACTCCTCCTGTCAAAAAGTCTTTCCATCACCGACCCCCTGCCACTGAGCTTGACTTGGGGGTGCCAATGGCTTGTCTTGTCTGCTGGGTCTGCTGTTGTGCTTCCCAAAATAAAACGGCTTTCAATTTTATGGAAAAAGTTGGGAGAAAATGGCTAAGAGCATGACCAACAGCACCTCATTAAACTTACACTCTATCACTAAAATAGTTGGCCAATTATAGAGGCCCTTAAACTAGCTTGTGATTTAGGTGAAATCTGCCCCCAGCAGCATAGAACCTTGCAAAAAATGCATATCTTATCTTGTGGGCCCTTTCTTTGACGCTCTAAAATTTCAGACTATTAATAGGCTGTAAAAGAAGAATTTTGGGACATGGAGACCATTGGGGAAGAAAAAGGAGGGCAGAGTGTGAGAAACGCCACTCAACAAGTTCGGGTCACTCAACAAGTGCACTCTAAATAGTGAGGCAATGGGGGAAGCTTTTGAACAGGCTCAAGAATTTAAAGTGCGAGGAATTCTTAATGTTCATCTTATTATTTCTCAGCCCAACATGAAGAAAACCCACACCTGGCAGTTACATGTATAGAGAGTTAACTGAATTGGAATGAGAGTCAGGATAATTTTGAACTTGTACAACGAGATTTGGAGGTAAGGTGACTGACAATTGCAGGTATGGTGGGAATCTCCAGATCTAGAGGGCATGCGCAGGCACCCACCAGAACAGTGCAAAATCTGCGAGAAAAAGTGGGCCAGTGTCTCTACTCTCAATCTCTGAACTCTCAATGAGTTTTTAGACCTTTGCCGCTCCTCGGGATTGCTCATTCTCAATGGTAGGATCACAGGCGATGAATCAGGGGAGTGCACTTGCTTTGCCAATGGCGGCTCCAGCCTTGTGGATTATATGGTCGCATCACCTGCTCTATTTGATGGTGCCACATCACTTGTTGTACATAAATGCCCTCTATTTTGTGGAAAAGGGTGTGATTCCAACCACAGGCCACTTTCACTCAACTTGCAGTTACCTTGGCAACATGTGGCATCAGCAACTTCAAAATCACGTGTAGACATCCATCGTTTCAAACATGATGCTAACAAGTGCACACAGTATTGTCAGCACCTACAGCAATAGGTTGCCCAATGCACAGCACAAATGAATGACATAGATAATGCTGACATGGCCGTGCAGTTGTTGCATGACTGCATTTGTAATGCCGTTGTGGTTGTGCATGGCTGCCCTGTGGCATGCACCAATACAACACAACATCGTCATCAACCATGGTTTGATACTGAATGTCGTAACAAGCACAAGGAAGTATCTACATGTGCAAAGTTTCATCCTGACAGCCATCTAGCACGCGAACGGAAGAAGCAACTTAAACAGCTACTGCGTTGTAAAAAACGCACGTACAAGAAGCTGCAAGGTCGACAGTTGTGTGCACTAGCAAAGACAGATCCAACCAGCTTTTGGAGGCAGCACTCCAAGAGCAAGGAGCAATCTGTGGCTATCAGCAAAGCAGATTTGGTTGTTGGCTTCCAGAAGCTGCTAGAAGGATAATGCCCCAGTAATACAGCTGGGGGATAGGGCAGCTCTACAGATCATGTGGTCTCGAGCCTGTCACACCCTTTTGCAAGTGATGATTACAGCACACTAAATTGTGACATAACCTTAGATGAGATTGCGTAAGTGATGAGGAGACTCAAACGTAACAAGTTTGCTGGCTTAGATGGCATCAAAGCAGAATTTCTGCTAGATGCTAGCGATATGTTGCATGTAACACTGCAGATTGTGTTCAACAAGTTGTTGCACCAAGGTTATTCAGCAAGCTTGTCTACTGGAGTCATTCATGCATTACACAAAGGTGGTGATGCCTTGCAATTTGAGAATTACAGGGGAATCACAGTGGGTCCTGTACTAGCTAAGGTGTTTGCCATGATTCTAAAGGCACGGTTGAGCAGCTGGGCAGAAGAAAGGGGCCTATGTGCTAGGGGACAGGCTGGGTTTAGGAAAGACTTTTGCACCATGGATAACCTGTACATTTTGCGAACGCTCATTGAACAGAGCATTCACAAACGCAAAAAGGTGTATTGTTGTTTTGTGGATTTTCGCAAAGCTTTTGATATAGTGCCTCGTGATCTACTATGGCAGGTGCTGGTTGAGATGGGAATTGTGGGTCGCTTCATGTAGTGTCTACAGAGCATGTACAGCCAGGAGAGCGTCAGAGTTATGCATCCAACTGAAGGGCTATAAGCCCGGTTCTCATGTGGCATTGGGGTCAAACAAGGCTGTCCAATGATAACCAATAGTGTTGGCTCCGGAACGTGCAGTTGTGGCTTGATGACCAAGGGGTTGGGGTTCTCTATACTAATGTCAAGTGTGCTGTAGTAGGTGCACAGGCTTCTTATCTAGAATCCACTTATGGTGAACATGCTAGAGCCAGAAGTAGCAGATTATGTACATACCAGCTGATGAACACAAGCTGTACAACAGAATCTGGGTACTCATATGCACATCAGAGTTATTTGCAAGCAATCACAAATGTTCAGCTCAGGCAATCTTTGTCAAGGTTCAGATGTTCAAACCATTATTTGGAGGTAAAGTGTGGCAGGCATGCAAAGCCTGAGAGTGTACCAAGGAGAGATAGGGTTTGTCGCCTATGTCCCTTAGGAGTTGTTGAAAATGAAGACCACCTGTTGTTAGTGTCCTCAGCTCACCATGACATTCGGTGCAAGTTTGGTCAACAGCTAGGGAAACAATTGAAACCGTGCAGCTTACTACCTGAATTGATGCATTCGGCTAATCAGAAAACGGTAGCTTTGTACTTAGTTTCTTGCTTAGACAATAGGAGTGTTTTGCTCAAACCAACTAGGTAATTGTCGTCAAATGGATCTCTCTGGTCTGGGTATTGACATTAAATTAAAAGAAAGAAAGAAAGAACTCCCCCCAGATATATTTCAGTGAGGATAATATCAATCATGGGCAAGTGGGAGATGATGGAAACGCACCCTTTATGCATATGGAATTACAAAGTGAGTCATTTATTAGTTTAATCATAATATTGCTTGTTTGGGGTTTTCTATCAATTTGTGTTTCACACTAATGCGCACTACCAATGACGATCAACTTTTTTATATAAAATGTTTTCATATGATTTCGAATAATTCATCAATATTTATGTCAATTTCAAATTTAGTTTGAAATGATATAAATATCATGGACATGAAAAGATACATGTTAATTTATTTTTTCAGATCCATGTTGGCGAGAAATAATGAGATGGTTATACGGATGGAGGTAATTATTAAGTAAAAAGTGAGATAGTGATTAAGAAAAAAAAGGTAATTAGACTTGGAAATGACATAGTTGTCTTTGGAATCCACCATGCGTGGATTTTTAATTGAAATGACATGTCACAAAAATGCAAGTGATGAAAACTAAGTACTGCAAGTGGTATGGATAACTTGAATGAAATATTTCTTGTCATTCTGATCTTCAATGCATCAAAGCTTTTTAGTTCAAAGTATGTTATAAAAATGAAAGGTTAAAAGTTGATGCAAGTAAAAATTTGATTGCTTAATATTCGGAAACTTTGGCGCCCAATTCTTGTTTGAGGTGTGGTGATTTTGTGGAACCATTAACAAGTGGCCTGTTAATTGCATCTTTGGAAAAAAGTAATGGTGATCCTTATAAGTGTTGCACTTTGTGAAAGGGGATTTTCCAAAAGATAGTGCTATTAAGAGCAATATCTAATCCTGCTTGAAATCAGAAACTTTCATATGCTTGAATGCTTTTCTTCAACGGTAAAATTTGGCCAAAAAGTGAATCTAAAAATTAAAAGTGCAAAACTGAAAAAATCTTTGGGTATTCGATTGCCAAAATTTGAAAAAAATTGCTAGCCTTCTATATTTGGCTCTAGTAGGTAGCAAAATATTCAAAGGGACGTTTTATTTTTTGTGCTTTGATATCTAGTTTCTAGTCAAATTGGTTAAACCTTGCTAAAGATGATGATGATCACTTCAGCTACATCATAAAGTTGACAAAAGAAATAGCAATGTCATCCTCACGTGGGATATAGTTGAAGAACACAATTGGAAGTCAGTGATTAGAAATCTATGTTTCGAGTTCAAACCATTGTTGGTTGGGTTTTGGTTTATTGGAATTGTTGAGTAAAAGAAGACTTTTTGATTTCAGGTCTACTTAATATATTTAGAAATGAAATTTGTTAATTTCAGGTCAAATATTTTTCACCAAAGGTTCCAGATTTGATAGGTTTAATCTTTATTATTGTAGTACTTTTTCAGGTTCAGCATCTCACTGTTGAATAATTATTTTATTTTGAAAAAATAATTTTGGCACAAATTTTTTTATTTTTTTAGAATTTGGACAAAACTTGAATATAATTGAAAAATATTCACATGTTTCCAATCATCAATGTTCTCCACATACACTTTACGTCACAGCACATGTTTTGATCCCAAAACTTCCCCTGCATAAAATATTGCACTAAATACTGGCATACCATCAAGCACTGAAGAGTAATGTTTATTTTTTAGATTTATTGCATACATAACATTGAAGGAAAAACAATTAAAAAACCCTACGATAGAACAGTGCAGTTCTCTGCAGGGTTGCACTGTCAGACCCATACAAGGTGCTGGTATACAAATTTCGGCTTCAGTAAACAATAGTTTTAAAAAAATTCAGCAGGAAGGGACCTTAATTTTTTAAAATTTTGGCATTTAAAATAAATATAATTTTTGTCGAACCTGAAAAGGTACTACAATAGACTGTTTGGCTTCAATTTTAAAGTTCCCCCCTCCCTACGCCCCAACCCCCAACAATGAAGTTTAAACCCCTTTGATTGGCCCATCACAATTTTTAAAAAAAACTAGACACCCTCCAAGTAGAAATTTTTAATTTCGAAATAAAATTAATCTTTTCCCTACGTGCAAAATAAAAGAGTTGAAAATGTAAATTGTAGTGAGATGAGGTAGCATGCATTCAAGAGGCCCAAATTCTTTTGCCTTTGGAAGGGATGGGGGAGAAGGAAACAACACCATAGTTGATCTCAGACAGCCACAGATCTTTATAATCATATCCTTAACCTCTGGACTTCACCAAAAAAAAACCCTTATGATCCACTGACCGGGTTGATCTTGAGACCTGGGGCCTGACCCAGGGTGTGCTTTGCGACAAGGATGTAGGCCTGATGGGTCCAAACCTGGATCCGGACCTGATTGGAAACTGACCAACACTGGTTCAAACCAAAGCACTTCTTTGTTTGATTTAATGCTAAGAAGTTCAAGAAGTTCAAACTTCTCTCTCAATGTTGAGTGTGACACCAGTCACAAGAAAATTACATACATATGTTAGAAACTTTGTTAGTCATACATGCAAAGTATGAATAATACTCAGTCTCAAGCTCACGTTTTTGGGTTGGCTTGCTTTTGTCCCCTTGAGGCTTGAAGCTTGCTTTCTTTGTTGGCTACTTCTTTTTATACCCTATTGTTTCAAAACAGCAGTAGGAACAGTACTGACAATTTAAGATATGCTATTAACTTAGTCAACCCTCTTAACTCCATGGAAGTATGGGGTAGTGATTGAAGATTATTCAGCTCTGTTTACTTTGCAGATTAAGGGATAAAGATCTCAACAAAATGTCCACTTTTGTAGCACCTTGTAATGTCAATTGAAAGAACTACAATATAGCATCATTGACAATGATGCAATATGATTTTTTGCCCATGAGTCCAGATTTGAATATGCACTGGTACTGAAACATTTTGATACATTTCATAGAAAAAGAGAATTCCACAAGAATTATTGAAACTAAATATTTTTCAGTGTTTTGGTATTCGGTTTGCAAATTTTTTAAATTAAAAATTACACCCAACATAAGCCAAATATATAGATGTCAGTTAGGTTTCCCAAGAAAATCACTGCTTAATAAAAAAAAAGTTCATGGTTTTTGAACTTCAATGGTGGATCTTGCTGAGGATCAATGCAAAGCTTGCAGCCTTGCAATGACTTTCATGTAGTGAAACTTTTTTCTAGGCCAAATTTTTTGTACTATGGAACATGCGTTGTCCATTCCACCCAGGAACTATTGGGATCACTATTGTTTCATTAGGTAGTAATGGGTTCATCTAGGGCCGTTCCAAACTGTGATCCATCTTCTCATCATTGCCTCACATTTCAATCATATTCTCAGTCGACAATTCACATTAAAATGGACATTGACAACACACAGAGGAACATGCAGATGGTTGCCTATCCCACTTAGGAAAAGGCCTCAAAAAGTGCTGAAATAGGATCCCAAATCTGGTACTCTTACAGAAGAAAAGGGTGTAAAACACCAATTCTTTGCTTATGGATCAAAAGGCCTGAGCTTCATATTTAAGGTTGAGGTGCTCATTGTAGGACACATAATAGGTTGAAGTTTCTACAAGAGTGGGAAAGAAGGTCAATATGCACTTTAATATAAATCCATGGGATGAAAGCTTGGGGGACAAGTATGGGAATTTGCTAAGGGTGAAGAGTGGAAGATTGTGGCTTAAACTTCGAATACTTGAATAACACGGATGTTCAAGGATCAAACAAAAAGCCTGCAAATTTTTTAATTATTGGTAGTCTTTAATAGGTTTTGACAATTTCACCAGTGTTTCTCTTGTGGACAATTTCCCATATGAAATTATATTTTTTGATTAAGGTAAATAGAGATACATGAAAATTTCAAGTTTTTGACGTGACAAAACTCACTCATCCAAAAGATCTCAGGCAGCCAACCATGTGGAAATATTAGGAGCACATTAAGAACCACCTTCTTCTCAAGGTGCAATCTAGCTATGAGAAGAACGTGCAATCGAGCTATGGCATAAGGATTTGAAGCTCTTATTTCTCTAACATCAAATAAATTTTTGTTCTCCATTTTGGGAAAAAATTCTAGACAGTTTCACTATTTGAAGTTTAAAATAACATCAGAGAGCGAATTAATAACTAAACAAGCTAATCTGAATAGAAATACTGAAACCAGCCACCAGTTGATTATAAACATAATGTGCATACTCTTGTTCACCACCACTTTCTAAAAAGATACAGATAGTTATGAAGAAAGAAGCTCTCGGAGTTCAAATTGTTTAAGGTGTATAATTTTTTTGTTATAGCGTTATTTGTTTCTGCCTTTTTTTTAAAGTTTTTTTTAATCACGTAAATATACATTTAAGTATGATTATGATGAAATTTAAAATTGTAATGATTCTAGAATATGGTCCTTCTAAAATATTTGATAATTTTTGACTCATTATTTTTTATGGAATCAAAATATAGGATTAAAAAAACTTCCAGTAAAAACGATTTAACTAAATCGTTTTCATCATGTGAGATACACCTTACAAAATATTTCACCCCTGACTTATATCTCTAATTCAAAGTAGCATCAATTAACTTTTTGTGTTCAAAAAACAATTATGAAAAAAAAGATTAGAGTACCCACTGGCACAATTTGGACCAGCAGTAGATAGCTAAATAATTAACCAGTTCAATAGCTACCTAGTTAATTGGCAAGTGACAAATAGGTTATAAAATTAACCACACAAATGTTGATTTAGCCAGTTAATAATTCAGCCCGCAGAGGCTCATAGAAACTACTTGAGCTCCACAGCCATCAGTTAACTAATGATCAAATTAACTTGTAGTTAACTAACAGGTAATAAGATTAAGTAGCTAATAATTGATTAGCCAGTTAATAATTAAACCAGAGAGGTTCATAAAAACTAATTCAACTAATTCAACTAATTCGAACTAACAATTGAATAACTGGTAAATGATTAATATGTGATAAGATTAACTAGCTAAATGCTGATTTAGTTAGTTAATAATAAAGCCAGAGAGGGTTCATAAAAATCACTTGACTCGACAGGCAACAAATGTTTTTTGCCCACTGATACAATTTTTTTTTTTTTTTTTTGGGGATAAATGTGACAAAGCAAATTTATGTCAGGTTTCTGATCATCAAATTTAGACATATTTGGATCTGAATTGCCGAGATTCTACCTTAGGTTGCAACATGTAGCCCAAAGCATAGAGAGATCCTTAAATCCATGTACTTTCCTATTTTCTTTGTAACCAAATCTGGCTAGATCATCTTATCAATGATTGCAACTTATGCTACATCAAAAATTTGAAAAAAAAGAAAAAAAGAAACACTGCACTGTTACCCACTATCTAACTAATGATACATTAACTGGTAAGTAATTATTGAGAAAATAAATTCAACTAGTTAAACGTTGACAATTAGCTAGTTAATCATTCAACCAGAGAGGTTGATAAAAAGCTACTTGGTGGTAGCAGGAAACACCTACTAGTTTAACTAAATTCAATTAAGTGGTATTTAATAAATATGCAAATAAAATTTAACAAGCTAGAAGTTGGTTTAGCCAGTTAATAATGAAGGCAAAAAATTTCATTAAAAAAACTGCTTATTAGAGCTGCCACCAATTGACCAGTTAACGAACAGCTCATCAGTTACCTATCAGTCTAGCATCTAATAATTCAGCTGGCAGAGAGGTTCATAAAAAGCTACTTGGTAGTGGGGAGCATCCACTAGCTTAACTAAAATCAATTAACTGGTAATTAATAAATAGGTAAATAAAATTCAACTAGCAAGAAGTTGATTTAGCCAGTTGATAATTAAGGCAAAAAAAATCATTAAAAAAACTGCTTATTAGATCTGCCAGCAATTGATCAGTTAACTAACAATCCAACAGTTAACTAATAACAATCTAGCAGCAAATAACTCAGCCAGAGAACTTAATAAAAAGCTACTTGGTAGTGGGGGAGCACCCACTAGTTTAACTAAAATCAATTAACTGGTAATTAATAAATAGGTAAATAAAATTTAACTAGCTAGAAGTTGATTTAGCCAGTTAGTAATCAAGGCAAAAAGTTTCAAGTAAAAAAACTGTTCATTAGAGCTGCCACCCATTGACCAGTTAACTAAGAGCTCTTAGAGTCATCAGTTAACTTACAAACCAACAGTTAACTAATGACAAATCCAGCAGCTAATAATTCAGCCAGAGAGGTTAATAAAAAGCTACTTAGTAGTGGAGAGCATCCATAGTTTAACTCAGATCAACTAACTGGTAATAAATAGGTAAAGAAAATTGAACTAGCTAGAAGTTGATTTAGCCAGGCTTAATGCAAAAGGTTTCATAAAAAAAACCTGTTTATTAGAACTGCCACCAATTGATCAATTAACTAAGAGCTCATCTGTTAACTGCCAACAATCCAGCAGCTAATTAACTGGCAGTTCGCAATTAACTAACTGTGACAAGTTTATACAGCCATGAGTTTTTGGGCGGGCCGGCAGGAAGGCAGGCAGGCAGGCTTAATTAATAGAGGTAGTTAGGCAAACGGGGTTTGCAAACAACTTTGAGGGAGATTGTGCGTGGCATGGTTAGGCCAAAAGTCTCGCTCATCTCAAGGGTAGTGGGGTCTTGGCCGTCGGGGAGAGAGAATTCGAAGCTGTGCATGAGACGAGCCAATCCGATCTGCACAAACAAAAGACCTAGCGGCATTCCTGCGCATTGACGACGGCCAGTGCCAAACGGAATGAGCTGAAAATGGTTACCAGTCACATTAATCTCTGGGTTTTTGATGAACCTTTCGGGGTCGAATTCCTCTGGTCTTTCCCACCATTTCGGGTCCCTCTGGATGGCGTAGATGTTGATGAATAGTTGAGTCTTGGCTGGGAATTCGAAGCCTCCTAGTGTTGTGTCTTGCATGGATTTGTGCGGGATGTTGAGAGGAGCTGGTGGGTGTAATCGGAAAGTCTCTTTCACTACTGCATTTAGATAGGGAAGATTGGGGATGTCCATCTCCGTTACTGTTCTCTCCTTCCCTACTACTCTGTCTAGCTCCTCTTGTAGCTTCTTTGCTACCTCTGGGTTTCGGACCAACTCTGAGATCCCCCATTCCACTGTGTTGGATGATGTGTCTGTTCCTGCAACAAGCATGTCCTAGAAAAATTCCCACAACAACAACACCACAAACGCCCATTTTAAAGAACAATCATCATAAAGCTTCACTAATTCAGTTTATGCGTGCTTTTGCATACTGACACGGACATGTTTTTTGTTTTGTTATATACCTGGATCAGGGCTTTGATAGCACTTTCACCAAGATGACCGGTTCCATCTTCTGCAGGTTGGCGTAGTAGAATATCTACAAAGTCATCAGGATTCTTAGCTGCCCCGTCTTTTTTCTCATCCATGCTCTTTCCATTCTGCTTCAGCTTCAGAAACTCCTGAAGCATGGCGTCCACTTCTGCTTTCACCTTCTTCATGTACTTGCTGGAACCTGTGACCACCGTGACCCACTTCAACCATGGGATGTAATCACCGATCATGACCGCTCCTGCTAATGACATGAATCTTGTATTCAATTCCTTGAATCTGAAAGCCTCCTTTTGCGCCGCCGCGTCCGCTCCGAAGAATCTGCACAAAAATTCGCACACATGGGTGGTGGATCGATCATGCCCGGATCACAAGCTAGTTCAACAAATTTACTGATTTTCAAATGATCGCTTGCAGGAACCGCAATGTCCTTGAACAACAACTTCGTCGTACAAACAAACAACGACTCCTAGAATACGTAGGTTTTGTTCCCAGATGCTATAGCGCCACTTTGTATTTGTACCTTTTGTTCAACAACATGCGAGTGATGTTGTTGAATGCGAGATGGTTAAGCTTGACTGCAATATCCACGACTTTCCCTTCTTGGCTGTCATCCCAGATGGCTCGCACCAATTGGCTGAACTCCTGAGCTCGGAGAGGACGGAAAGTCTCCAAGCGCTTGTTGGTGAAAAGCTCAATGGTGCAGATCTTGCGCAAATGGCGCCAATAATCGCCGTAGGGCGACCACACAATGTTCTTGATATTCTCACGGAAGATGTCAGCACCTGGTGGCGCCGGTCGATCAGCCCACACTTTGTCTTGCACCTTCACGAACTCTTGTGCAGCGTCGGCAGAGGACACAACCACGAGTCCTTGACTACCCAATTTGAGATACATGATGGGACCATACTTCTTGGCCAAGTTCCAGAGACTGATATGCGGCTTATCAGTGAACTGATGCATGTTGCCAATAATGGGCAATTGTCTGGGACCAGGAGGTAGCTTCAGCTGCTTCCGTCCTTGCAATCCTCCTCCAAACAACATCTTCACAAATAACAACACAGTCACAATGCTCACAAGTCCCAATACAAGCGAAGATCCCCAAGAACCAAATTGCAGTCTACTTAGATCTGCCACCCTAAACACCCCCTGAGCTACGTCCATGTTTTCTGCTGTGAAGCTCATGATCTCCAGCAGGAACAACTCCCCCCTAAACCCCGCCCCAAAAAACAAAATTCCCACTCGTTCACAAAAATTCAGTCTCCAGCTAACTAGCTACAGGTGAGTGAATGATCTGAATTATGGCAGATCTGAAGAATTGCAGACCAGCTTGAATGACGCTCAAGTGCAGCTCAAGACTCCAGCTAATGATCAACTGGGGACAAAATCTATTCGCTCTGCAGCAGAAACTCAGTTCAGCATTTGTAACTAGTCTTGATTCTCGACTGTCGCTGCTGGTTTGGATATCTGCAGATGAGCTTGCAGTTCGCAATTTATACAGAAGCAGCAGCTGCGGCGTGCAGGAGCTTCTGCTCTGGAGCTCTGGTGCGAACCTCGCGCGGTCGTGGAGGGCTGAGGGCGGTCAGACTGACGAGCAAAGGTGTGAACGGACGTAATACCGTACATAGTAAACACTCGTTACCACTCACGAGTAACGACTTTCATGAGTTAATCTCTACAGTAGCAAAGTAAGGAAAACGCAGCACGAGTATCCTCTGTTTGGTCATAAAGGGGGTGATATTTCTAAAAAATAGCTAAAATAATACATTGGCCTTAAATGGGGACTGAAAATCAGATTAGCACCAAATTTGGTCAAATTTGAGTTTTTTTTCCCTGATTGCCTTGACTTAATCGTTGCTGGTGCTCTGAGTATTGTAACTATAAATATTCATGAACCTCCTGCATTTAATCCTGAGTTCCAGTATATTATATTCATATTTGATGGAATTTCATATTTTGAGGCAAAGTGTAGGGAGAAATTTTCTGTCAACTGGTTATGAGCTGCCCAACTTGAAAAATCATTCACTCAAAGTGGTAAACTTCTGGGTTGTCACCTGTTGGAGGTAACTTTAAGTTATAAGTTTTTGAACAATTAAACGACTTGATTAGCATGTAACTAATTGTCAATTCTCCTCATACATTGTTTTGTGAATAATAATGTTTAGATTAGTGTTGGGTGGTTCCCATTGGGACCTTCTGCTCTCAAACTGATTCTCACAAGGAAAATTCATTGCTCTGATCAACTATGATAATCAGTTTAAGAATTGGACTGATGATTTTCAATTGGGTGAAATTCACACCTAGTGAGAACTCGATATCATTAAATTTTATTTTTTGTATTTTTTGAAGAATTGAATCAATTTTATGAGAGAACCAGAACCCAGTTCTCTGGTTAGATTAGTGTTAGTAGTTAGTAGGTATATTATGTTAATTTAGGGTCTAGGTTAATAGTTAGATTACATTAGTTTGTTAGCAAGGGTGCCCATTATATAAAAACCCTTTTGGGGTTTATTAATCAAGTTTTTGCTCTTTGCTTAATTAGTAAAGAGTGAAGACAAGGTAGCTTCTTTATCCAATTTATTATTGTCACAAAAATATATATGTTGCAGTTTTTATAATTAATTTCAATTAGTGGGAAGCTTATATATATATATATGTATATATATTTCCTTAGATTTGCAAGAAATTTTTTTTAAAAAAATGAAGTATTACAATTTCAAAAAGTAATTTTTTTTGTTATAGCAAGCAAATTGCTATTAAGATGATTGCACAAGTGTTTCTTTCATTGACATGGCATGTTTCTCAAATCATTGTTAACGTCGTTTTTCTTATTGTGTTTGTTTGTGTTCTTAATCAATTTAATGATAATTATTTATTAAGTGATATTTAAAATTATGTCATCTTCATTTGTTTGAAATTGAGAAAAAGGGGTTTGTTACTGTTTTTGAGTTTGATTTTTTGATTTTTAACATCAAAAAAGAGGTTTGTACTTTTTATTTTTAGTTTTTGAGAAATATGAAAAAAAGAAGACTCATAACATGTTTTTTTATGTTGAATCCTAAGTTCAAAAACTTATATTTAATGTTTTTATTTATTGGTCTTGAACAAGGCAAGGCCATTGTTGAAGAATGTGATTAAAAGTCCTTGTATTTCATGTTAAAATGTCATTATTGACCAAGGTGTTGATGAAGATTATAGTTTGAACATTTTTGAAATGACAACAAGCACAAATGAACCAGCAAAAGAGTGTATTAACAAGGAACTTGTTATTGTGAGGAGGTTTCAAGTGGACCAAAATATATCAAATGTGTTGTTCAATATTGAGAAAAACATGAATCTATGTTTCCTACAATTGGATTATTTGTTTATAAGATTTTAAGCATTATTGGTTCACAAATTGAAACTCAATTTTTTTTCTCTTGACAAGAATATAAACTAATTTTAGGAGATTGCAAACCACATCTCTTAAAATTTTAATTAATTAATTTTTGTGAACAAAAATTGACCTAATGACCTTATGATTGGTTATAAACCTTTTTTCCAATTTAATCGAACTAATTGAAGTTGATGCAAAATTAAAAGAGGAGTTAGAGAAATTTGAATTTTTTTTGAAAGGGATGAGATTTTGGAAATATAGTTCATTATTAAAAAAAATTGTATCATTTTAATCATTCTTTAGACAAGTTTGTTTGTGTTTCCAATTCTTTTTTAACTTTATAAAAATGAATTTAAATTTGAGATCCAGATTGTGGAAAACCGGCTATGAAAACTGATTATTATCACATTTTTGAGAATTTTCTTATTTGAGAACTGGCTTGATTAATTTTTAAAAAAAAATTGATACCCTTGTTAGTTATCATAAATCTAAAATAATCTTTTTTAAAGAATCAAGTTGGTTTTCTCAAACATTGGGAAAAACCAAAACCAACGATTCTCATAAAATGAAAAAAAATTGCCCAACACTGGTTTAGACAATGAAAGAGGGGTTGGGGAATGAAAGAAAAGGCCAGAAGGAAGTCATTTTATGGATATCTCTAATGGATGAAGTGAAACCCAGTTAAGCTCAGGTTTTTAAAAAAATAAATTACCCTTGCATAATAATAAATCAATCCTGTTAAATAAAATTCTCTACATCTGGAAAAATAAAATGATCTAAAATCCAGGAGCAGATAGGGGGGGGGGGGGGGGTTTTTTTCTTTTAAAAATTTTTGTTTGGTTAAAAAGGGGAGTACACTTAAGATGATTTAGCCAAATTTGGGTAAAAAAAAAAAAAAAAAAAAAA
>Ga0116231_10002338_pt1 | contig 39601 bp, 43 predicted proteins | sample S1TSphgellanicum_2_FD_89695 | JGI IMG/M metagenome (GOLD analysis project Ga0116231, IMG submission 89695) | Host-associated microbial communities from peat moss isolated from Minnesota, USA - S1T2_Fd - Sphagnum magellanicum MG | ecosystem: Host-associated > Plants > Peat moss > Unclassified...
GTGGCGCTGGTGGCGCTGGTGGCGCTGGCTGCGCTGGCGGCACCGGCAGTGTCGATGACGCCCATCAGATCACCTTGACGGTGCCGTTGATCGCCCCCGCCTGCTTGAGCGCCTCGATGATCGCGATCAGGTCCGAGGGTGTCGCGCCCACCGCGTTCAGCGCGGCCGCGACATCCTGCAGTGTGGCCGCGCGCGGCAGGTGGATGACATTCGCCTTGGGTTGCTTGGCGTTCACCACCGTGTTCTGCACGCCGACGGTCGTGCCGCCGCTCAGCGCGCCCGGCTGGCTGACGCTGTTGGTCGTCTGGATGTTCACGGTGAGGTCGCCGTGGCTCACCACGGCGGGCCCCAGCGTGACGCCCGCGTTCATCACGATGGTGCCGCTCTGCGCATCGACGATGATGGTCGGCGCTTGCGCGACCGGGGTGATGGGCAATGACAGTATCCCGGCCATGAAGCGCACCGGCGCGGCGCCCCCGCTCGCCAGATCGACCTCGCCGGGCGATATGGCGGATGCAGTGCCGCTGCCGAAATGCGCGTTGATGACGTCCGCGATCTGCTGCGACGCCTGAAAGCTCGGCGCATCCAGCAGGAGTTCGGTCACGCCGTTCGGCGCATAGTCGGCCGGGATCGTGTTGGCGAGGATGGCGCCGCCGGGCAGCGAGCCGACGGTCGGCACGTTCACGCTGGTCGAGGCGCCGCCGGCGCTGCTCGCAAAGCCGCTGACCAGCAGCGGCCCCTGCGCCTGCGCGTAGACCACGCCATTGCCGCCCCGCAGCGGTGTTGGCAGCAGCACGCCGCCCGCGAGCGAGCTCGCATTGCCGACCGCGGACACGATGACGTCGATCCGCTGCCCGGCATGCGCGAAGGCCGGCACCTCGGCAGTGACCATGACCGAGGCGACATCGTTGGGCTGCATCGTCGTCACGTTGGGCAGAGCGATGCCCATGTTGCGCAGCATGTTGAGGATGGATTGCTGGGTGTAGGGCACCTCCGTCGTCTGGTCGCCCGAGCCGGGCAGGCCGACGATCAGGCCATAGCCGTAGAGCTGGTTGATCGGCGCGCCGGCGACGGTGACCAGCTGGTCGATCGTCGTCGTATCCGCGGTCGCGGCGGGCGCGACCAAGAACGCCAGTGAGAGCGCCAGCGCGACCCGCAGAGGCGGCCGCACCGGCGCAAAACTTTCACCGCTCGGGCTGCGCGCGGCCATCAGAAGGGCGAGGCCTTGTTCAGGATCTGTTGCAGCCACGGCAGCTGGTGCGCGCCGTTGATCGGACCGTCGCCGACATACTGCACGTTCATGTCGGCGACGTTATTCGAGCTGATCGTGGTGTTGGCCGCGATGTCGTCGGGGCTCGCATAGCCCGTCACCACAATGCTGGTGACGTTGCCGTTGATGTTGACATTGGTGCGGCCGGCCAAGGCGAGCGTGCCGTTCGGGTCGACATGGGTGATCACCGCCTCGACCTGCCCGGTCACGTCGTTCGAGGCCGTGGCACTGCCCGTGCCGGTATATTCCTGGTCCGAGGTGGCGGCGACGCTGGGCGACAGGCTGGCGCCCTCGACATGCCCGAAATTCAGCGGCACGCCCATGAAGCTGGTCAGCTGGTCGTTCAGCGTGCCGGTGCGTTTGAGGGCCGCGTTATCCTCGTTATTGGCGGTGGAGCTCGTGACGATGTCGATGGTCACGAGGTCGCCCGGCCGCCAGTCGCGCCGCGGCTCGTACAGCGAGCCCGAGGTCGAGGCCGGGAAGATCGACCCGTCGGTCGCGGCGATTTCCGGCTGCACGTCGATCGGGAAGGCCGCCGGCTGCACGAGCGTCGCGGGGGCCGGCGCCGTCGTCGCACAGCCGCAGAGCAGGCCGAGCGCCAGCAAACCGCCCATTCCCACGGCGCGCGCGGCAAGGATGCGGCTGAGTGTCATGCGCCGGCGGCGGCCTGCGCCAGATAGTTCAGCTGGTTGTCCACGGCCGAGGCGGCCTGCGTGCTCAGCTGGTAGGCGCGCTCGGCCGAGATCATGTTCACCATCGCCTGCACGACGTCGACATTCGAGGATTCGAGGTAGTTCTGGTTGACCGAGCCGAGCCCGTTGCTCTGCGGCGCCCCGGCGATGGCGCTGCCGCTCGCCGTCGTGCTCGCAAACAGATTGCCGCCGAGCGGCTGCAGGCCCTGCGGGTTGATGAAATTGGCAAGCTGGATCTGCCCCACCTGGGTCGCCGACGAGGACCCGGGCACGGTGACCGACACCGTGCCGTCCGTGCCGATCGTGACACTCGTCGCGTTGGACGGGATCGTGACGTTGGGCAGCACCTGGTAGCCGCTCGAGTTCACCAGCTGGCCGTTCTGGTTCAGCTGGAACGCACCGTCGCGCGTGTACGCGGTCTGGCCGTTCGGCTGCAGGATCTGGAAATAGCCGCTGCCGTTGATCGCAAGGTCGAGCGGGTTGCCCGTGGTCGCGAGCGTGCCCTGCGTCAGCGTGTCCTTGATCGAGGCGACCTTGACCCCGGTGCCGAGCTCAAGACCTGACGGGTAGATCGTCTGGCCGCTCGAATTGGCGCCGGGCTGGATGCTGTCCTGGTAGACCAGCGATTGGAATTCCGGCGTTTCGGATTTAAAGCCGGTGGTGTTCACGTTCGAGAGGTTGTCCGCGATCGTGTCCATCATCGTCTGGCTGGCCTCGAGGCCGGTCGCGATCGTGTCGAGCGCATGGTTCATGGCGTGGCTCCTGCCCGGGTTGGTAACGGTTGCGGCCGGCGGCGCGGTGGCGGGCGGCATCCTGGCGGGCGGCGTCCTGGCGAGCTGTATCGAGGCCTTTCCGGAACGGCGCCCCGGCGATCCGCGCGCCGAGAGCCGGCCGGCGAACGCGCCCCTGAACGCGACCCATCCGAACGTTGACGCTTTGCCGGGCGCATCGCCTCAGCCCTGCGCCAGAATGGCGTTGAGGCCGGCATCCGCGCCCGACTGGGTTTTCATCATGTCGGTTTGCAGCTGGTAGGACCGGCTGTCGGCGATCATCTCCACCATCGCCTGGGTCGGATCGACATTGCTGTCGTTGAGATAGCCTTGATGCAGCGCGCCGTTGGTCGCGGCGGCAAGTGCCGCACCAGCCGGCGGGCTGTACAGCGTGCCGCTGAGTGGGGTGAGCGTGCCCGCGGGTGTCGCCACCAGGTTGATCTGCGCATAGGTCTGCGCGGCGCCGCCCGGCGTGCTCGCCGGCACGCCCGAGATCGTGCCGTCGCTGCCGATGGTGAGCGAGGCGAGGGCGGGCAGGCTGATCGGCGTGCCGCCGGTGCTCAGCACCGGGTTGCCGGCGCTGTCGCTCAATATGCCGTCGCTGCCGAGCGAGAGACTGCCATCGCGCGTCAGCGCATTGCCCGACGGGCTCTGCACCTCGAGCCAGGCATCGCCGCTCAGCGCCACGTTCAGGGGGGCGCCGGTATGGTTGAGCGCGCCCTGGTCGAGCTTCGGGCCCGGAGCGAGGACCACCGTATCGGCGCCCACCGGCGCGTTGCCGCCCGCATAGCCGGCCGCCTCGCTCATCGCCTGCACGGCGGCAAAGCCCGGCGTCTGCTGGTTCGCGAGGTTGGCGGCGACCGCATCCATCCGGGCGCTGATCGCCTGCAGCCCCGCCATGCCGGTGAAGAGCGAGTCGGCGTCCATGGTTAGATCTGCACCAGCCGCTGGCTGTCCTGCTGCTCGGTCTGGATCACCGAGGTGTTCGCCTGATAGGCCTGCTGGTACTGGATCAGCGACACCAGCAGGGCCGAGGTCGAGGCGTTCGACTGCTCCAGGTTGCCGCCGCTCAGCGTGCCGGCAAGCCCGGTGCCGGGCGTGTTCAGCACCGGCTGACCGGAGCTCTGCGAGGCCGCGAAAATATTCCCCGAGACCGGCGTCAAGCCTTCCTGGTTGATGAAGTTCGCGAGCCCGAGCACGCCGGCATTGACGATCTGGCCGTTGGTGTAGGTGGACTGCACCGCGCCGTCGGTCGCGATCGTCGTCCCGCTATAGGCGCCGGGCGCGTAGCCGTCATTGGTGATGCCCGCGACCGCGAAGGTTTGCGCGCCCAGCGTCGTGCCGGTGAAATTGAACGAGATCGCGGAGTTTGCAGCGCCGTTGTTCCAGTCCACGTTGAGGGTGGCCGGGCTGCCCGATGTCAGCACGCCCGAGCTTGAGAATTGTAGCGTGGTCAACGGCTGCGGCGTGCCGATCGCGGTCCCGCCGGTATCCTGCGGCTGCGCATAGACCGTCCAGGTCGGCAGCGCGCCCGCGGTCGCGGATGGGTTCTGCACGAAATACACACCGACGCGGTTGGCGTTTCCAAGCGAATCATAGGCGACCACGGAGGTGGATTCGTCGTAGGAGGCGCTGTTGGCGGCGCTGAACGCCGTCGTCGTGGGAATGACCGCGTCGCCGGAGTTAAGGTCGATCGTGAGGCCGAGGGTCGATGTGGCGTTGGCCGAGACCGAGCCCGTGTTGATCGTGATCGGCGCCAGCGTGCTGCCGAGCGAACCCGATGTCGTTTCCGGATAGCCGAGCAGCTTGGTGCCGGTCGACGTCGTCATCGTGCCGCTGGCGTTCAGCTGGAAGGCACCGTCGCGCGTGTATTGCTGCGTGCCGGCATTGTCGATGACGAAATACCCGTTGCCCTGGATCGCCGCGTCAAGCGGATTGCCGGTCGCCAGCAGGTCGCCTTGCGTGAAATCGGAGGAAATCGCCTCGGTCGCGGTGCCGATGCCGGGCACGTTGCTGGCATCCGCGGGATACACGTCCTTGAACAGCGCCGTCTGCGTCTTGAAGGCGGTGGTGCTGGCGTTGGCGAGATCGTTGGAGACCGTATTCAGGCCGGTTTGCGCGCCGAGCAGGCCGGATAGGGCGGTTTGCAGGGTCATTGTGAGGCTCCGAGAATGGTTTGCACGGCGGATACGGCGAGCGGGGCGGCGGTGCCCTGCACGTTGAGCGTCGGCGTCGCGCCGGAGACGTTGACGCCCTGTACGGTGTAGACGCTGTAGGGTGTGGCGCTGACGCCGGCACCCGCGGCATCGGTCGCGTTCACACCGTAGGTGTAGGCGGTGTTCGCCGCCCCGCCGCCCCAGGAAAAACTCTGCTGGCCGGCCGGCATGGCGCCGAGATCGAGTGTCGCCGCGATCGCGCCGCCCGGGTTCATGATACTGACCTGTACATCCTGGGCGGCGGCGGCCAGAGTGAACGCCCCCGTGCCCGTGCCGGTGGTATTGGTCGTCAGCGTATCGCCCGTCACCGCGACCTGCTTGCCGACCAGGGCGGCGGCCTGCGCGATCTGCGCCGCCGCGCCACCGCTGCGGATGCTGCTGAGCGAGCTGTTCAGCTGGCTGATGCCATCCACCGTCGAGATCGCGGCGAATTCCGAAGCGAGCTGCGTCGGGTCGGCCGGCGAATTCGGCGTCTGGTATTTGAGCTGCGCTGTCAGCAGCTGCAGAAAATCCGATTGCGTCAACGTGCTCGCACTGCTCGTCGAACTCGTCGGGCTGGTCGTCGAAGCGCTGCCCGAACCGCTGGTCGCGGTGGTGGCGGCGAAGGTCGAGGTGGCGGCCGCGGGACTGGTCATCATGACACCTGAAAGCTGGCGAGCATCTGCTGGTCGATCCGGCTCGCTTGTTGCAGCACCGCAACCGAGGCGGCGTAGCTGTTGGAGCTGTCGATCAGATCGACCATCTGATCGACCTGCGACACGTTCGAGCCCGTGACATTGCCTTGCGCGTCCGCGTACGGGCTGCCGGGATCATATTTCGTCACCGGCGGCGCATTGGTCTCGACCGACCCCGCCACCTGCACGCCGAGATCAGCGTTGACGGCGGCTGTGACGTCGACGCCGTCCGTGGCGTCGCCATCATTGTTATCGCCGCCATCATCGGCGCCGTCCCCGACGGGGCTAGCGGCAAAGATGACTTCCTGCGCCCGGTAAGGCTGTTGGCCGGGCGGCGTCACTGAATCCACGTTCGCGAGGTTGGACGCGATCGCGCCGAGGCGCGCATCCTGCGCGGTGAGCGCGCTGCCGACGATGTCGAACAGATCCGTCCCGCCCATGCTAGATGCCGCCCGGGTTCGGACGCAGCGCGGTCACGAGATCGCCGGTCGACTGGCGTAGGAAACTTGTCGCACCCAGCATCGCCTCGCCATTGGCGGCACTCTCGACACGCTCGGCATCGAGCGACACGTCATTGCCGTTGAGGCCGACGACGCCGGTGGCGCGATAGGCGGCGCTGCTCGCGGCATTTGGTGCATTTCCGGTCTGGTTCGCATCGAGCTGTGCCGCCAGCGCATCGTTGAACGATACGTCGACCGCCTTGTAGTTCGGCGTGTCGGCATTGGCGATGTTGTTCGCCAGCAATGCGGCGCGCGCTTCGCGTACGTTCAGAACCCCGCTGTAATAATCGAGAAACCCGACCTGCATGCTGCTCGTCTCCCGCTGAAATCGTTGGGTACCCGATGGTGTGGGGGACGCCCCATCATGTGGCGGACCGTGAACCGTGAAGGCTTGATACCGCGCCGCGATTAATGGCTCGTAAATTCAACGGCGAAGAGGGACTTTTCGGATGTGAAAATTAAGTCCGTCGCTCGTCACGACAAACAAAGTTCAGAACCCTTATTTCATAACCTGAGCGCCGGCATTGCCGTTCAGCCGGCTTACGACCGCCGCATGCAGATCGCGCTGCTGCTCGCTGACATACAGATCGGCCAGATCGAGCGACGAGAAATGCGTGCCGGGCGGCATTTCAGCGACCGCCATACGCTCGAGCGCGATGACCACGCAATCGGCGATCTGGCGGGCGAAATCCTGTTTCTGCGCCTGCGAGAATGCGAGCTCGTCGAGGCCGCGGCGGATCTCCGCGATCTCGTCGATCGCCTCGGCGCGCTCGCGCTCCAGCACCGGGTTCGTGTGCGCGCTGTGGCGCGAGAGATCGTTCAGCAGGCCGGACAGCCAGGAGAGCAGAGCGGTCGTTCGCCACAACAGGTCGAACGTCGCGGTCGCGTCCATGCGGTCGCGCAAGGCGGCGACCTGCTCGGCGAGGATGGCGCAGACCAGGCGCTCATTGGCTTCGGGCGCTGGGTTGCGCGCACCCGGATCTATTTCGAGGGGCATAGCTGCTTGACGACGGCGAGGAGCTGGCTCGGCTCGGCCGGTTTCGTCAGCCAGCCAGAGGCGCCGGCGGCGCGCGCCTCATCGCGCTTGCGCCCGCCCGATTCAGTGGTGAGCACGATGATCGGCGTGAACCGCGTGGACGCGATCTTGCGCGCCTCCTTGATGAAACCGATACCGTCGAGCTCAGGCATGTTGAGGTCGGTCAGGATCACCGAAGGCTTCACGCCGTCCGTCAGTTTGGTGATCCCCTCGCGGCCGTTCATACCCGTTTCGACCTCGTAGCCAGCCCCTTTCAGAATGTGCGACAGGCTCATGACCATCGTGGCCGAGTCGTCGAGAACAAGAATTATTGGCATTCACAGGGCTCCATCCGGCTGATTTTCGGTCCGCAGTTTTGCAATGTGCCGGGCAAGTGTTGAAACACCGTTAAGAAGCGGCGACGGCGCTGCAGACCCCGCAACAGGCCGCATCATTCACGGCGAGATTTTTAGCCCCGCCCCGCTTGCGGCTGAGGCGCGCACCCCCGTGGCGTTGCGCCGTCCGTCGCCGCAGGCACTTAATTTCACCCGATATCGCATCGCTTTTTAAGCATCCCTTAGCCTCGGACGATTATCCAACGCCGGTGTCACCGAAGTCCGCCAGCGCCCACCGCGCGCCCGAGGCGCCAGACCGTCGCTGATTAGATGTTCGTTAAGGAGTGAATGATACGTGAATAGAGTTCGGCAAATCTCTTCCTGGTCTCCCGCCGTATGGCGAGCGCGCGTGAAAGTTGTTCCATGTTGACACCTGTATTGCCGGCCGCCCTGACTGCCCTCGGCCCCGCCAGCCCGGCTGCGCCCTCGGATGGCACGACGGCGCCGAATTTTCTCGACCTTGTTAATGGCGCGCTTGGCAGTGTCAGCAATACGCAGGCCGCCGCCGCGACCGCCGAAGCCGGCTACGCCGCCGCGGCGCCGGGTGCGACGCTCAGCCAGGCTTTGGTTGCAAGCGACCGCGCGACGGTTGCCTGGAACGCCACCGTCGCGGTGCGCAACGAGATGGTCGCGGCGTATCAATCCATCATGAACATGCAGTTCTGATGCCGGACTGGCGCGAGATCATCGCGCGGCTGCAGGCGCAGGCGGGGCAGCTGCCGCGCCTCACCTGGGTCGTGGGCGGCGTCATCCTGGTCTCGCTCGGGGTCGTCGTCTGGCTCGAGATGGCAGGCCCCGCCTATGTCGTTCTCGATGACGGGCTGGCGCCGGCGGATGGCGGCAAGGTGATCGCGCAGCTGCAGAAACTCGGCATTCCCTATGAGCTGCAGGCGGCCGGCAACCTGATCCTGGTGCCGGCCCCGGACCTTGCGCAGGCGCGGCTCGAACTCGGCCAGGCGCAGGTGCCAGGCTCGGACGTCGCGACCGCATGGGACCGTCTGGAGGATGCGCCGATGACCGCCTCCGACCTCGCGCAATCGACGATGGCGGTGCAGGCGCTCGAGATCTCGCTGCAGCAATCGATCGAGAGCATGAACGGCATTCGCAACGCGCAGGTGTTTCTGGCGATCCCTGCAAGCACGCCGTTTCTCGCCGACCAGCCCAAACCGACGGCCTCCGTCGTCATCCAGGCCGATGACGGGGCGGCGCAGGCGCAGGGCGAGGCGATCGCGAACCTCATCGCGGGCGCCGTGCCCGGGCTTGGCCCCGCCCAGGTGACCGTCGAGACCAGTGCCGGCATCGCGGTCTATCCGGCGGGCGGCCATCAGAATGCGGGCTCCGAGTTCGCCACCGTCAACCAGGTCGAGGCCGGGGCCGCCGCGCGCATCGCCGGCCTGCTGATCCCGCTGGTCGGCGCTGGCAACTTCCAGACCGACGTGTCCGCCGATGTGGACTTTACGCAGGAGCACATCCACGCCGTCGCCTACGGGCCCTCGCATCTGGTCGAGCATCAGGTGAGCACGCTCTCCGAGCAGTCCGGCAGCGCGAATGCCGCGTTCGGCATACCCGGTGCGCTCTCCAACGAGCCCCCCGCCGATACGACGGCAACGCCGGGGCGCGCCGGGCGCACTGGTGAGAGCAGCCCCGCGTCCACCTCCCCGCGGCAAACCAGCAGTCATCTCGAGCAGAGTTTTCTGACCGATCAGAGCGAGAGCGACATCACCAACCCGGACTGGACGGTGAAATCCATCGCCGTCTCCGTCGTGCTGGACAAGGCGGCGATGGGGGCGGTGACGACGGCGCAGGTCAGGGCCGCGATCGCCGGCGCGTTCGCCTATCCGCAGGTGAATGTGAGCGTGCTGGCGGCAGCCTTTCAGAAGCCGGCGGCGCCGCTCATCACCGCGCCGGTCGTGCAGGCGGTCGGGCCGCTCGCGCATGCCGTGCTCGAAGTGATGGCGGCGGCGGCCTTGCTGTTCGGGATCGCGATGCCGGTCGGCCGCCGTCTTGCCGCCGTGAATCTGCAGGGGCTCATCGCCGCCGCCCCGCAGCAGCGCGCCCTTCCGGTGGTGCTGCCGCCGCGCGACTTCTCCGATCTGCGCGACCAGGCGGGAGAAAACATCGCTGGTGTCGCAAGGCTTTTACAAAACTGGGCGGATGACAGCGAGTGAGCGAGAGCCAGAAACAACTTGTCGTGCAAGCCCCGCCGGCCCTGCTCAGCGGGCCCGAGCGCGCGGCCGTGGTGCTGCGCGAGCTCGGCGAGCATACCGCCGCCGCCGTCCTCAAGGAGATGGACGAAACCGCCGTCAACCGCATCTCGATGGCGATGGCGACCCTGAAGGCAACCCCGCCCGCGGTGCGCGAGGATGTGATGGTGGCGTTCGCGACGGATCTTGGTCTTGCCGGGATCGGCGGCGATGGCATGAAGTTTTTGAACCGCGTCCTGGTATCAGCGCTCGGCGAACCGCAGGCGCGCGAAATCCTCGAACGCCTGACGCGCAGCGAGCGGCGCAGCGCGTTTCATCTGCCGGCGAACACCGATACGCGCACGCTCGCGATGCAGATGGCGCAGGAGCGGCCGCAGACCATCGCCTTGCTGCTGGCGCATATTCCGCACGAGACCGGCGCCAACCTGCTGGCCTTCCTGCCCGACACGCTGGCCGCCGAGAGCCTGTACCGGTTCTCGACCCTCGATGTCGTGTCGCCGGGTGCCGTGATGGAGTTGCGGGACATGCTGGAGGAGCTGATGAGCAACAGCGCCACTGGCGGGCGGCGCGTCGGCAATCTTGGCGGCGCCAAGCAGACCGCCGACATCCTTAATCACCTGCAGACCGGCATGTCCGACATGGTGCTCGGCGCGATTGATGCGATCGACAGCAAAACTGCTGAAAAAATTAGGGAAAACCTGTTCACCTTCATCGATCTAGGCAAGCTCACCGACCGCTCGCTGCAGATCCTGCTGCGCGAGGTGCCAAGCGACCAGCTCGCCCCGGCGCTGCGGCTGGTGGATGAGACGCTGCGGGGGCGTTTCTTTCAGAACCTGTCGGCGCGCCAGGTGGAAATCCTCAAGGAGGAGCTGCGCAGCGGGCCGCCGATGCGCCGCGCCGATGTGCTGGCGGCGCAGAGCACGATCGTCGAGGTCGCGCTCAGGCTCTCCAACGAAGGCAAGATCACGATCAGCGCGACCGAGGAGATGGTGTGATGGCGCTCACGATTCAGCCCACCGGCTTTGCGCCGGCGGCGACCGGGCCGGGCGCGCAAGGTTTCACAACAAATGTGGCGGCGGATGATGTGGCCGCGAGCGGCACCGGTGCGACTTTGGCCAATGCGGTTTTCCCGGATGCGACGGTGAGCGCTGACGAGGCGTGGTCGAACGCGGTTGCGGCGGCAGATGCGCCGGCGCCGGGCGATGCCGACACCGCGGCGGCCGGGGCGGCGCCCAGCACCGGAACGGCGGATCGCGCGGGTACCGCCGACCAGGCTTCGGCGGCGGGGACGGCACCACCCGGGCCGCAGGGCGCGCAGGCGCATGACGACGGCATTTCGGCTGTGGCGGGACCGCAGGCGCCGGGTACCGCGCCCGTATCGCGGAAAACGTCGGACAATGCGGGCCTCAGCCCCTTCGCCGTCATGCTCCTCGGCCTCTCGACGCCGGCCGCGTCCGGTCCCGCCGCATCACCAAAATCAGTCGCGGTGGGGGCATCATCGACGGTCACGGCCGGCGCTGCGGCGGCGGCCGACATTGCCGCAACACTGCCCACGGCGGTTGGCCCGGCGGCGGATGCCGCCACTATTCCCCCAGCGGCGTCCGACGGCGCTGCTGACGCCAAAGCAGCGCTCGCGAGCGCTGCCCGCACGCTGCCAGCCGCCAGCACGGCGACGACATTGGCCGGCACAGCCGCCGCCGGGGCGGCTCCGCCGGATGTCGCCCCAGCGCCGGCCGTGGCGGCGGCGATACCCAGGGCCGCAGGCAAACCAGGTGTTGTCGCCATCGACGCCGGCAGCCCTGTCGCTCTGGCGACGGCCGCGACATCCGGCGTCCCTGTCCCGGTTGGCAGCGCCGGGGCCGGCGGTGCGGATGGCAAAGCAAGCGGGGCCGACACGGCGGCGGCCAATCCGCATGGCGCCCAGGCCCGCCCGGCCGCCACGGCCGCGGTTCTGGCGCGCGCGGCAAGCGGGCACGCCGGCGCCGCGCCGGCCGCATCACGCCCGATCGCCGCGACCGCGGCGGCCGCCATCCCGGCGCCCTCGACCAGTTTGTCCTCGACGATGGCATCCGCCACCGCCGGGTCCGCAACCACGGCCGCCGTGGGCGCCGTCGCGGGGTCCGGCGTCAATGCCCCGGGTGTCGATGCTCCCGGCGCGGGCGCCCCGTCCGCCAACGCCGCGGCTGCCCTCCTCGCTGGCACCACCGCCGCGACCCCCGCAGCCCTCGCGGCCACCATCACGGCGATGCACCAGGCGGGACATGCCAGCCTGCAGGTCCGGCTGGACCCGCCGGGCCTGGGTGCGCTCTCGCTGCATATCGGCGAGGGCGCCGGCGGCCAGATCAACGTCCTGTTCGTGGCGGCGAACGCGCAGACCGCGCAGCTGCTGAACACCGGGCTCGACGGGCTGCGCCAGGCGATGGCCGCGACCGGCCTTTCGCTCGGCCAGGCGAGCGTCGGCGGCCAGGGGGCGAGCGGCCAGAGCCAGCCGCAAAACCAGTCCCGGAACCAGCCGCCTCTCATGGCGGCGCCGGACACGGCCGCGCGCGCCGACAACCGCAGCACCGCGCCGGACGGGTTGAGCGCCTATGCTTGAGGACGTTCCCGATGCCGAACCGCTCGATCTGCTGGATTGCATGCGGGCCCCGCAGCTGCGCTCGCTGCTCATGGAAAACCTCTCCGACCGCTTCATGCGCCAGATCGCCTTCGCGCTGTTCCAGCGGATGCGCCAGAGCGTCCAGTTGCTCAGCTGCATCAACGGCGTGATGAGCCATGAGGCGGTGATGTCGCAGCTGCCCGACGTCATGCTCGCCGGCATCGCGGATCTGACACCGCTGCGCGGGCGCATGCTGCTGGCGATCGACGGCGATTTGATCGGGGCGGCGGTCGACGCGCTCTGCGGCGCCACCACCCCCCGGGCGCATGCGCGCGATGAATTATCCGCACTCGAGACCCGCATCGGCAAGCAGATGATCGATCTCTCGCTCGCGACGATCTCGGAGACGCTGAGCGGGCTGATGCCGCTCAACCTCACGCCGATCGCCTATGAGAACGCGACCGGCATGCTCGCGATCGCCGACGGACAGGACTGGATGATCGCCGTCACCGGTATTTTCGAGACGGCCCTCGGGTCGGGCACGATCAAGCTCATCGCCCCCTATGCGGGGTTCGAGCCGCTCGAGGCCAAGGTCAACTCGCATTCCGGGCTGATCGGCCAGCGCGGCGCCGATGCCGGCTGGGTCGCCGCGATCGAGGCGCTGGCCGAGACCACGCCGATCGCCGTGCGCTTCGAGCTGGCGCGCGCGCGCGTGCCGCTCGCGGTCTTCGAGACGCTGCAGCCTGGCGTGGTCCTGCCGTTTTTTTTGTCGGCGGACGCCATCGCGGTCGCCGGCGATGTCGACCTGTTCCGGGCCGATTACGGCCAGAACGGCGGGTTTGTCTGCTGCCGGGCGAAGGCGGAGGGCGTGGTTGAGCGCGTGGCCGAGGGGGATATCGCATTGGTCGATCAGAAAGAGCGTGTCCAAGCCGGCGAGCCTGAGCGGGTGGAGCTCGAGCGGCTGCAGGGCCGGCCGGGCAGCGCGCCCGTCATCACCGCGAAAACGGTGCTGGACCGGGTGCAGGTCTCGCTCACCGTCGAGCTCGGGCGGACGCATATCACGGTGAAGGATCTGCGGCAGCTGCGGCATGGCCAGGTCGTGACGCTCGACCAGATGGTCGGCGAGCCGCTATGCATTTTCGCCAATGGCGAGAAGCTCGCCTATGGCGAGGTTGTCGCCGTCGCGAGCGATCGTTACGGCATCAGGGTCACCGCGCTTGCCGACGATCCGCAGGCCGATCCGGAGGGCGCGCCGTGAAGGCCCGCGGCGCGCGACGCGCGAGGTTCTGCACGTGAGCCCGGGTGGCGTGAGCATCGGCGCCTGGGTGGCGTTTCTCGAGCTCGCGGGACCCGCTTTGCTCGCGATGCTGGTCATCGGGCTCGGCGCCGGCATCCTGCAGACGGCGACACAGATCCGCGAGGCCTCGATCCCCTTCGTGCTCAAGCTCGCCGGCGTCGCCGTGCTCACCTCGGGGGCGGGGCGGCTGATGATGGGCGGGATCGAGGCGTATGCGGCGCGTCTGTTCCTCGCGATCCCGGGGCTGCTGCATGGCTGATGCCGCCATCCTGCCGCGCCCGGGCGCGCTCAGCGCGACGCAGCTCTCGGGGCCGATCGTCATCCTGCTGGTGCTGGTCATGCTCGTGGTCCCGCTGCCGCCGGCCGCGATCTCGTTTCTCTTCGCGCTCAACATCTCGGCCGGGCTCGTGATCCTGGGTGCGAGCCTCTACATCCCCTCGCCCTCGGAATTCTCCTCCTTCCCGTCCGTGTTGTTGGCAACAACGCTGATGCGCCTCGCGTTGAACGTCGCAACGGCGCGGGCGATCCTGCTGAACGGTTTCACAGGCCCGGGCGCGGCCGGGCGCGTCATCGAATCCTTTGGCCAGTTCGCCGTCGGCGGCAATTATGTCGTCGGCGGCATCATCTTCGTCATTCTCATCATCATCAATTTCGTGGTCGTCACGAAAGGGGCGAGCCGTGTCGCCGAGGTCTCGGCGCGCTTCATGCTGGACAGTCTGCCCGGGCGGCAGATGGCGATCGACGCCGAGATCAATGCCGGCATCCTGAGCCCGCAGGCGGCCGAGCGTCGCCGCGACGTGCTGCGCCGCGAGGCGGATTTTTTCGGCGCGATGGACGGCGCGTCGAAATTCGTGCGCGGCGATGTCGTCGCCGCGATGATCATCCTGGTCGTCAACATGCTGGGCGGCCTCATCATCGGCACCCTGCAGGACGGCCTGCCGCTCGCCGATGCTGCGCGCACCTATACATTGCTGACGGTGGGCGACGGCCTCGCGGCCCAGATCCCCTCGCTGACCATTTCGGTCGCGGCGGGGCTCGTGGTCACGCGCGTGGCGACCGGCGAGGATATCGGCCAGCAGATCAAATCCCAGATCAGCCGCTATCCGCAGGCGCTCGCCATCGCCGCCGCGATCATGGGGGCGATCGGCGTCGTGCCGGAGATGGCGCATATCCCGTTTCTGCTGCTGAGCGCCGCTCTGGGCATCTCGGCGTGGCGGCTGTCGCGCACGGCGCTGGCGCAGGACGCGGCGATCGCCGCCGGCAAATCGCCCGCCGCTGCGGCGCCGGAGGTGAAGGCGGATTCGCTGGTGGACGTGACCGGGGTGGATCCGCTGGGCATGAATATCGGCTTCGCCCTCGCCCCGCTGGTCGGGCCGGGCGAGGGGCGGCTGCTCAACCGGCTGACCGCGGTGCGCCAGCGCTACGGCCGCGCCATGGGGTTTCTCGTCCCCGCCGTGCATATCCGGGATTCCTCCGAGCTGCCCGCGCACGGCTACCGGTTCACGCTGCGCGGCGCCTCGATCGGCGGCGGCGAGGCGTGGCCCGGGCAGTGGCTCGCAATCGAAGGCCCGATGGTGACGGAGACCCTCAGCATCGGCCGCCCGGTGCGCGACCCTGCGTTCGCGCAGCCGGCTGTGTGGATCCCGCAAGGGGCGATCCCGGCGGCCGAGGAGCTCGGCTACACGGTGGTCGACGCGCCGAGTGCGATGGCGACGCATTTCGCCGAAATCCTCAAGCGCCACGGCGCCGAGCTGCTGGGCCGCCCGCAGGTCGAAGGCCTGATGACGCGCCTTGCCGAAACCACGCCGCGCCTGGCCGAGGACCTGCGGACCAACCTCTCGATCGGCCTGATCCGGCAGGTACTGCAGGGCCTGCTCGCCGAGGAGGTGCCGATCCGCGATTTTGAGCGCATCGGCGAGGCTCTGGTCGAGGCGGCGGACGCGCCGGGCAAGGACGGTCCGGCCAAGGACGCCGACCGGCTGCTCGCGGCCGTGCGGCTGCGGCTCGGGCGGTTCATCGTGACTCAGCAGGCCGGCACCGAGGCGGTGCTGCGGGTCGCGGTGCTGCCGCCGCGCCTGGAGGAGCTGATCGCGAAGTCGCTGCGCACGGGCAAGGATAGCGGCATCGGCCTGGAAATCGAGGCGGAGGCGGCCGCCCATCTGCGCCCGGCGGCCGAGCAGGCGGCGCGGGTCATGCGCGGGCGTGGCCAGAAGCCGGTGCTGGTGGTGCAGGCCGCGATCCGTCGCGCCGTCGCGCGCGTCGTCGCCGGGCTGATCCCGGTGATCGCGCTCGAGGAAATCCCGGAGACGATGCCGATGCAGGTCGTCCACACCGCCGAGCCGGTGGCCGCCGGTGGATAACCTCGCCGTGGCGCCGGACGGCCGCGCCCTCGTCAAGCTGTATGGCGGCTGGATCAAGCGCACGGCGCTGCTGGTGCGGGCGCGCATGCCCTGGGCCGAGCTCGATGAGCTCCTGCAATGGGGCGCGGTCGGCATGCTGGAGGCGATGCAGCGCTATGACCGCGCGCACGGCGTCGACTTTGCGGCCTTTGCGGCGCGGCGGATACGGGGCGCGATGATCGACGGCCTGCGGCGCGACGGCGCGCTGCGGCGCGGCGAGTCCGTGATGGACGCCGAGGCGGTGGACAGTGCGGCCTTCCAGGGCGGCACCTCGCCCGCCGATCCGCTGTCGCTGCTGCTGCGCGCCGATACGCGCCACCTGCTGATCGAGGCGCTGAGCAAGCTGCCGCCGGTCGAGTACCGGGTGCTGGCGCTGCATTTTTACGACGAGATGAACAATCGCGAGATCGCCGCGATCCTTGACCTCAGCGAGGGCTACGCCTCGCGCATACGCAAGCGCGCGCTGCTGAGCCTGAGCCTGGCTCTGGCCGCCGCGCATAAGGGGGAGACCGTCCCATGACCAGTCTGCTGGGCCTGCTCTGCGGCTTTGCCGTCATCATCGGGGGCGCGCTGTCGGATGATGATCCGCTCTCCTCGCTGGTGAGTGCGACCGCCGTCATCATCGTGCTCGGCGGCACGTTCGCCGCCCTGCTGACGCAGTTTGGCCTCGGCGCCATCCTGACCGCCCTCAAAGGCATCCTGTGGCTGATCAAGCCGCCGAAAACCAACCTCGCCAAGTTCATCGACCAGATCGCCGAATGGTCCTCGCTCGCCCGCAGCCAGGGCACGCTCGCGCTCGAGAGCGTCGTCGGGGACGTCGCCGACCCGTTCCAGCAGCAGGGCCTGCAGATGATCATCGACAACACCTCGCCTGAGGACCTGCCGGCCGTGCTCAATATCATGGCCGAGAATACCGGGCGGGCGCAGGAGGTGCCTGGCGAGGTGTGGGAGGCGGCCGGCGGCTATTCGCCCACGATCGGCGTGATGGGGGCCGTGCTCGGGCTGATCCATGTGATGATGCGGCTCGATCACCCCGAGGAGCTCGGCGGCGGCATCGCCACCGCGTTCGTCGCGACGATCTATGGTGTCGGCTTTGCCAACCTGATCGCGCTGCCGCTCGGCACGCGGCTCAAGCACCTCGCCGAGGAGCTGGAGCGCGAGCGCCACGTCGTCATCCAGGGCTTCGTGCTGCTGGCCGAGGGCAAGCCCGGCATCGTCATCCGGCAGAACCTGTCGAGCTTCCTCGATGCCAAGGGCAAGGCGAAGTCCAAGCCCGCGGCCGAGGACGAAGCGCCTGCGGCCGCGGCGCAAGCGGCGGCCTGAACGATGGGACACGCCGCCACGCCGCCTGGCAAAAAACCCGAAAAGGCGCCCAATCACGAGCGCTGGGTCATCAGCTATGCCGACCTGCTGACGCTGCTGCTCGCGACCTTCGTCGTGCTGTACGCCTCCTCGACGCGCGACAAGCACAAGATGGACGAGGAGGCCGCGAGCTTCGTGAAGGCCTTTCACGGCTCGCCGCCCTCGGTCGCGACCACGCATTCGGCGAGCCGGGGCGTCATGCAGCACCAGCCCTCCCCGGTGCCCAAACCCGTGGAGCTGCCGACCACGAGCACCGGGAAAATCTCCAGATCGATGGCGCACCAGCTCAACGAGGAGATGCTGTCGCTGCAGAAGGTGGCCGCACAGCTCAACGCCCTGCTGCACCCGATGATCGAGAAGCACGAGGTCACCGTCGTCAGCCAGCCGCTGACGCTGACGATCCAGCTCGACGCCTCGGTGCTGTTTCCCTCGGGCGAGGCGGCGCTCAAGCCGCCGGCCGTCGTGTTGCTGAAACAGGTGGCGGCCAGCCTGATCAACCTGCCGCCGCCCTTCACCATCATCGTGCAGGGCTTCACCGACGACCAGCCGATCGCGACGGCGCAATTTCCTTCGAACTGGTCGCTTTCGGCGGCGCGCGCGGTCACCGTGGTCGGGCTGTTCGCGGCCGGCGGCGTGCCGGGCGGGCAGCTCGCGGCGGAGGGCTTTGGCGAGTTCTCGCCGGTCGTGCCGAACAGCTCGGCGGAGGGGCGGGCGGCCAACCGGCGGGTCGTCGTCGTCGTCCACGCCCCGGACCTCGCGGGCAAGTAGGCGCGCCATGGCAAAAAAATCAGCCAAAAATTCCGCAGCACCGCTGGTCAAGCCCGGCATGGTGACGATGGCGGCGGTGTTCGCCTGGGCGGCGGTGCACGAGCCGGCGCGTTTCACCCCCGCCAGCTGCGGCGTCTGGCTGCTCGGCGCGCTCACCACGGCCCTGCTCGTGCGCGCCGCGATGGCGCTGATCAGTCCGCTCGCAGCCGCACTCGCCGCCGCGCTCGGCCAGGCGTTCGGCGACGCGCCGAATGGCGGCGGGCGATGAGTTTCGTTCGACCCTCCCGCGGCCGGCGCGAGCCCGGCGGCGTCAGCGAGAAATTCGTGCAGGCGGTGCTGAGCCAGGACGCCGCCGAGATGGCAGCGCGGGAGGCCGAGATCAGCCGCCGGGTGCGCCAGGAGCTGGGCAAGCTGCGGGCGGCGGCGGAGGCCGCGGGGCGCGCCGAGGGCGAGGCTGCCGCGCAGGCGGCGCTGGCGCAGCAGACCGCGGCCCTGGCGCAGGCGGCGGCGGCACTCGGGCACGCCGCCGCCGAACTCGCCGCTCCGCTCGCCGGGCGAGAGGCAGCGCTTGGCGACCTCGTGCTGGAACTCGCCTTGACGGTCGCGGCCCATATCACCGGCGTGACGGCGCCCGCACCTGCGCATCTGCAGGCGCTCATCATGCGCCTGCTGGCCGAGGCGGCGGCCGAGCGGCCGCCCGGGCATACCATCGTGGTCCGCATCAGCCCCGCCGATCACGCCGCCGTTGCTGGCCTCATCCCGCCCGCGACCGCGTCGCTGCTGGCCGATGCCGGGATCGCCGCCGGCGGCGCCGTCGTCGAGATCCTGGCGCCGGACGGCGACCGGCGGGCGGCGACCACCTGGGACGCGACGGTCGCCGGGCGCTTTAAAAACCTCGCCGCGATGCTCGGTTGCACGCCGCCATGACCGAACCGCGCCGCGAGCCGGCCTTGGCTGTCGACGATGGCATCGAGCCCGTGGGGATAAGCATGGACGCCATTCGCGCCCGCGCGGCGGCACGGCTCGCCGGCGCCCTCGCGGGCTCGGATGCGCGCCGCTATGGCCGCATCGTGCGCTCGGCCGGCGAGGTGCTGCATGCGAGCGGCCTGCGCGCCCCGATCGGCTCGCGCTGTCTGATCGAGGCCGAGGCCGCAGGTGCTGCGCCGCTCGCCGCCGAGGTGGTGGGGTTCGAGGCGGGCGGCCTGCTGGTGATGCCCGAGCTCGGCACGCGCGGTGTTGCCCGGGGGGCGCGGATCCATGTCGAAAGCACGGCCGCCGCCCCGCTGCTCGGGCCGGCACTGCTCGGGCGCGTGATCGATGCGCGCGGGGCGGCGCTCGATGGCCTGCCGCCGCCGGCCGTCACCGCGCCCTGGCCGCTGCTCGGCATGCCGATCAACCCGATGGCGCGGGCGCGCATCGGCCGCGTCTTCGATGTCGGTATCGTCGCGATCAACGCGCTCGCCACCATCGGGCGCGGCATGCGCATCGGGCTGTTCGCAGGCTCGGGCGTCGGCAAAACCACGCTCCTTGGCATGCTCGCGCGCCACGCGGTCGCCGATGTCGTGGTCGTCGGCATGATCGGCGAGCGCGGCCGCGAGATAAGGGAGTTCGTCGAGGACCATCTCGGCCATGCGCGCGCGCGCTGCGTGGTGATCGCCTCGCCGGCGGATGATACGGCGCTCGGGCGTCTCCACGGTGCCTACCGCGCGGCCGCGACGGCGGAGTATTTCCGGGACCAGGGCGCGCATGTGCTGCTGGTGGTGGACTCCCTCACGCGCCTGGCCATGGCGCTGCGCGAGATCGGCCTTGCCACCGGCGAACCGCCGGCCGCCAAGGGCTACCCGCCCTCGGTGTTCGGCGCGCTCGCGGGCTATGTCGAGCGCGCCGGCAACGGCACGGCGGCGCAAGGCTCGATCACCGCGGTCTACACCGTGCTGGTCGAGGGCGACGACCATGTCGGGGACCCGGTCGCCGATGCCGCGCGGGCCGTGCTGGACGGGCAGATATTGCTGACGCGCGCCCTCGCGGAGGCGGCGATCTTCCCGCCGATCGACGTGCTGGGCTCGCTCTCGCGGCCGATGCCGGCGCTGGTCAGCCCCGAGCACCTGAAACTGGCGGCGCGGTTTCGGGCCCTGTGGGCGAGGCGGGCGGAGAAACAGGATTTCGTCGATCTCGGCGCGTATGCGGCGGGCCGCGATGCGCTGCTCGACGAGGCGCTGCGCCGCGCCCCGGCGATGGAGGCGCTGCTGCGCCAGGACATGCAGGTCGGCACCTCGTTTGCCGCGAGTTTCGCAGCCTTGCAGGCGCTGTTCAGCGAGACGCCCGGATGAGGCCGAACCCCGCCCGCCTGCGCACGCTCGCCCGGCTGGACCTGCAGCTCGCGGCCGAGATCGCTGCGGCCGGCGAGGCCGTGCGGCGCCAGCAGGCGGCGGTGCGTCAGACCGGCCAGCAGAGCCGCCTGCTCGCCGCCTACCGGGACCGTCTGGCGGCGAGCCGGGAGAGCGGCCCCCGCGCAGCCGTCATGCCCGCCGGGCAGCTGCGCCGCGTCGGCCATTTCATGGCGGCCTCGCTCGCGGCACAGGCGCAGGTCGAGGCCGCCGCCGCCGCCGCCCAGGCGCAGCTCGCGCAGGCGATTGCCGTGCTTGCGGGCCTGGAGGCGCGGCGCCGGGTGCTGGCCGAGATCCGCCTGCGGCTTGAGCGGCTGGCGGCGCGCGCCGCCGCCCAGGCGCTTGACCGCGCGGCGGCCCCGCGCCGCCCGGCCGCCGCCGGCCTTGCCTGACCCCCCGTGCAACCGCTCCCAGGAGATCAAAAATGGACCTCGCGTTTTTCACCAATTTCAGCAGCAGCCTGACGCAGCAGGAAAACCAGCTGAACGTCCTGCAGACGCAGATCTCGACCGGGCTGACGGTACAGACGCCCGACCAGAATCCCGCCGCCTTCGAGACCGCGACGCTCGGCCAGGACCAGATCGCGGCACTCGCCAACGACAACACGACGCAGGCCGCGATCCAGGTGCAGCTCGGCAGCGTCAATGACGCGTACCAATCGACCTCGAGCCTGTTCGACCAGGTGCAGTCGGTGCTGGAGGAGGCGCTGACGGCGACGACCAGCCCGCAGAACCAGAACGCGCTCGCCTCCCAGGTGCAGTCGGCGGGGCAGCAGCTGCTCAGCATCGGCAACACGACCTCGGCGAACGGCATCTATTTGTTCGGCGGCTCGCGCGGCGGCGTCGCCCCGTTCCAGACGAATGCGAGCGGCGCCGTCGTGTATCTCGGCGACGGCGCGCAGAGTCAGGCCGCGATCACGCCGGACATCTCGGCCTCCACCATCGCCAACGGGGACACCTTCACCGGGGCGCTGACCGGCGATGGCATCGGCAATGTCACCGCGAGCACGAGCAACACCGGCACCGGCCAGGTGCTGACGCAGGGTGTGGTCAACGCCGGCACGGCGGCGGCCTTCCAGAGCGGCAGTGCCGCCATCACCCTGAGCTTTGGCAGTGCCGGCGGGCAGACGACCTACACGGCGGTGCAAGGCGGCGTCACGGTCGCGACCGGCACGCTCGCCGGGGGTACGAGCGTGCAGCTCGGCGGCGTCAACTACGAGATCACCGGCAAACCGGCGGCGGGCGACCAGTTCACCATCGCCCCCGCCCGCCCGCAGACGGCCTTCGCGCTGGTCGCCCAGATCTACACCGCCCTCTCGACCGCTGGCGGCACGCAGGCCCAGGTCGCGCAGACCAACCAGGTGCTGAACCAGAGCCTCGCCACCCTCGCGCAGTACCAGCAGGCGGTGGTGAGCGCACAGGCGCAGAACGGCGTCACCCTGGAGGCGATCACGGCGGCCGGCACCGGCAACACCAACCAGAGCACGCAGACGCAGACCAACGTGCAGAACGCGACGGCGGTCAACACGCCGGTCGCGATCGCCGCCCTCGACCAGACCATCACCGCGCTCGAGGCCGCGATGAAGACGTTCGGCAGCGTGCAGAATCTCAGCCTGTTCAACTATCTGTAACGGAGGGTGCGATGTCGGACGCGATTTTCATCGTTGGCTACTACCGCAGCGGCACCTCGGCCCTGTCAGGCGCGCTGCAGCGCCTCGGCGTCAAGCTCTTCAACGAGGCCGACCCGAACGAGCACAACCCGCTGGGCTTCTTCGAGATCCCCGAGCTGATCGAGTTCGACGTCGATCTGTTCAACCGCCTCGGCGTTGAATGGACCGATGTGCGCGGTCTGCCGGAAGGCTGGTGGGACCGCGCCGATATCGCGAGCTACTGCGCCCGGCTGGAGGAGATCATCCGCCGGCGCTTTGGCCCCGGCGATGCCGTGTGGGGGCTCAAGCATCCGCATCTGTGCCGCGCGCTGCCGCTGTATGAACGGGCGGCGCGCCAGGCGGGGCATACCCCGCATGTGGTGCATATGCTGCGCGATCCGTGGACGGCGGCGGCGAGCCAGCAGCATAAAAACGGCCTGACCCGGGCGCACGCGCTGCTGCTGTGGATGAGCTACGTAACCTCGGGCGAGCGCCAGGCGCGCCATCTGCCGCGCAGCTGGGTGACATATCATGACCTGCTGACGGCCCCGCGCGGCGAATTCAAGCGGATCGAGGGCGATACGGGCCTTGCATTGTCGCGGCTGCTGCCGGGCGGCGCGGCGGCGGCGGCGGACTATCTCACCGAACAGCTCAACCGCAGCGCGCCGGTGCCCCATGAGGATCTGGCCTGGCCGCTGCGCGACCTCGTGGGGCGGGCCTGGGGGCGCATCCTGGCGCGCGATTTCAGCCCCGCGGTGTGGGACGGGCTCGCCGCCGAGACCGCCGATATCGTCGGCTTTCTCAATGAGATCGGCGCGAGCCGGGGGCGGGTCATCCCGTCTTTCGGCGCGCCCGTCATCACCGGCGCGCCGCGTGCCGCGGCCACGGGTCTGCGTCCGCCCGAGCGGGCGGATGCCGCCGCCAGAGCCCGCCTGCTGCAGGCCGCAGAACGCATCGTTCTGCCGCGCGTGGGCATCGTGATCGTCGCCCCCGCCGGGCGCGCGCACGCCGTCAACGAGACGCTGGAGGCGCTGCGCGGCCAGTGGCATGCGCCGGCGGCGATCGCCATTGTCACCGCCGACCCGCTGGCGCTGCCGGGGCAGGACGTCACGCGCGTGAGCGACGCGCCGGGGGCGGCGACGATCGGCATGGGGACGGCGCTGCTGCGCATGGCGGGTGCGGGGGCGGCGGACTACCTCGCGGTGCTGAACGCCGGTGATACCGTGTCGCCCGATGCGTGCCTGCGGCTTGCGCTCGCCGCCGGTGCGCAGCCGGCGATGCTGTACTGCGACGAGATCGTGCCGCGCGATGGCGGCGCCTGGGTGCGCCATAAGCCCGGCTGGGACGTCACCCGGCTCCGCCAGTCCGCGTATCTCGGCGACTGGGTCTGGTACCGCGCGGCCGAATTCCTCGCTCTGGGCGGTTTTGACGCAGCGCGCGCGGGGGCTGAGGATTACGACTATCAGCTCCGCCTCGCCGAGACCTGTGCTGCCGTGGTCCGGCTCCCGGAGGCGTTGTTCACGCGCAGCGCGCAGGCGCGGCGCGACGAGATCAAGGCCGAGGTTTTCTGCGCCCGCGCCGCGGCCGCCGTGGCGGCGCATCTCGCGCGGCTGCAGATGCCGGCCGAGGTGCAGCACCGGCAGCATCTCGGCCTGTTCCATCATCTGCGATCGGTGCCCGATCCTGGCACCTCGATCATCATTCTGTGCGATGGCGGGGAGGTGCCGGCCCTCGATGCGTGGATGAGCGCGCTGCTCGGCGGCGGGCCGCTCAGCGGGCCGGTGATCCTGGCCGGCTCGGCGCTGAGCGCCCCGATGCAGGCCTATCTCGCGGCGGTCACCGCCCAGGCGGCGAGCCTCGGCGCCATGGTGGTGGCCCTGCCCTGGTCGGAGGTGCTGCGGCCGGGGGCGGTCCTCGCCGATGCCGTGGCGCTCGCGACCACGCCGCACGTCGCCATACTGGATGTCCGCGCCGAGGTAGCGGCGCCGCACTGGCTTGCCGCCTTGCGCCAGCGCCTCGCCGATCCGGGTGTCGCCATGGTCGGCGCCCGGGCGCTCGTGCGGCACGGTGGTCAGGCGCGCCAGTTCAACGTCCAGGGGCCGATCGTCTGCGGCGCCAGCAACCGCCTCGGCACCGGCCATCTCGCTGATGATCCGGGCCCGGGCGGCTGGCTGATCGTGGACCAGGAGGCGAGTGCCGTGGCGCCGCCGGGGCTGCTGGCCCGCCGGGCAGCGCTCGCCGCCTGCCGCTTCGCGGAGCTGAACGGCGATGCGCTATGGATCGATATCGGCGCGCAACTGCGCGAGGCCGGCGGGCGGATCGTCTGGACGCCGGATGTCTCGTTCACGGTACCCGCCGAGGCGATCATCCCCGATCTCGAACACGACGCCCGGCAGAGCGGCCTCGCCAGTCAGCTTTGGGGCTGGACGGATCCCTACCATCACCCGGCACTTTCGCTGCACGGCGACGTGTTGGCCGCCGAACAGCGGCTCGGCCTGGTGCCCGCCGCCCCCGACGATGCCCACCGCCTGCTGGTGAGCGGGCCGCCGGAGAGCGGTGGTGCGGTCCTGAACGCCGTGCGGGCGTTGCGCGAGGCGGGGCAGCTTGCCGCGGACTGGGCGCCCGAACCGCTGGCGGCGGCCGATCTCGGGCGCGCCGCCCCGTCCGGCTGGGTGCGCGTGAACCCCGAGCGCGCCGCCGCACCGCTGAGCCCGCCTTACGCCGCCGTGTTCACGAGCGCACCGGCGGCGTCCGCCAGGGCCGCGATCGCCGGGGCGGCGTCCCTGTTCGCGACCTCGCCCAACCTCGTCGCCGCGGTCAGCGCCCTTGGCGCACCGGGGCAGCGGGTCCACCTCGCGCGGCCCGGCCTGTCGGGGCCGCTCTGGCAGGGCTTGCGTGCCGGCACCGGCCTCAACACCAAGCCGCGGGTGCTGTGGTTCGACGAGGGCGTCGCGCCGGACTGGTTCGCCGACCTGATCAACGAGACGATCGAGACGGCGGCCTGGATCGTGATCGAGCGGCCGGGCACCGTCTATACCGGGTCGGTCGCGCGCATCGCCGCACCGCCCGATGAAGCGGGCTGGGCACGCGTGTTCACGGATCTGGCGCCGCAGATCATGGTCCGGCCGGTCGCCGACGCAAGCTGGGTGGATCACTACCCGATCCTGCTCGGTGCCGCCGCCGGCTGCCATGTGCTGGCGGATGATCGGCTCGATGTGCCGCCCGGGCTCGGCGCGGTGCGCCTTGGCAACCGGTATGAGGCCTGGCAGCGGGCGCTGCGGGAGGCGGTGCATGATCTGCCGGCGACACTGGCGCGCGGCGCGCGGGCGCGGGCCGCGGCCCTCGCGCTGCCGACGATCGAGGATGCGCCGCCGGCATGGGCGCAGGTGCCCGTGCCTGATGCGGCGGCGCGGCGGGCGGCCGAGTGATGCGGCCGCTCGTCCTTGGGCTGCTGGCGCTGGCGGCGGTCCCGCCTGTCGCCGCGGCGGCGCCGGCCGCCGAATCCCCCGCTCTGGTGAGTGCCGCGGTGCGCGCGGCGGCGGCACTTGCCGTACCGAATGCCACCGTGAGCCTCGGCCCGGTCGCGGGTGCCGGCGCCATGCCGCCTTGCGCCGGTGCGTTGAGCGTCAGTTTTACCGGCATGCTGCCCTACGAGCAGGCCGCCGCGCACTGCGCCGCCCCGGCCTGGACCCTGTATGTCAGCGTCATCCTCGCGCAGAGCGCCACCATCGTGCTCACCGCCCGCCCGCTTGCCGCCGGCGAGGTTCTGGACGCGGCCGACTTGCGGATGGCGGCCGAACCGGTCGCGGCGTTCGCCGGGCGCGACGTCTTCTATGCCGAGGCGCCGCTGATCGGCGCGGCCGCCGTCATGCCGCTGCCGGCGGGCATGATCCTCTCGCCCGGCGATGTCGCGCCGCCATGGCTGATCAAAACCGGGCAAACCGTCACCGTGCTCGTCATCAGCGGCAGCGTGAGCGTGAGCGTGACGGCGGTCGCCGACGAGCCCGGCCGGCTCGGCGATACGGTGCTGCTGACCAACCCGGCGAGCGGGAAGCGCTTTTCGGGCCTGGTCACGCGCGACGGCGTGGTGCTGGATCTGCAATCATGACGGGTGTAATCGAAAATAAAAAACTTCAGGTTGTAAAATTCAGGAAAACTTCCGGCGGGCCGGCCGAATTGAGGGGTACGGCAACCACAACCCGAGGAGTTTTTTAAATGTCGGCCGTAGGATCCATTCTCACCAATACCGGCGCGCTCCAGGCGCTCAACTCGATCGCCACCACGTCGACGACCAACAACAACCTGGAGAGCCAGCTCGCGAGCGGTCTGTCGATCAACTCGCCCGCCAATAACCCGGCCGGCTACATCACCGCCCAAGGTTTCACTTCGCAGCTGAACGGCCTCACCCAGGCCATTTCGAACGCGAACCAGGGTGTCGCCCTGCTGCAGACGGCGCAGGGCGCCATCACCCAGCAGATCGGCGTCGTCCAGCAGCTGAACTCGATCGCGGTGCAGGCGGCCAACGGCACGCAGACCTCGGCGGAGGCGCAGTCGCTGCAGAACCTGGTCGGCCAGCTGACCGGCCAGGTCAACACGATCGCGAACCAGACGCAGTTCAACAACATCAGCCTGCTCAACGGCACGTTCTCGGGCGTGCAGTTCCAGGTTGGCGCCAATGAAGGCCAGACGCAGACGCTCAGCATCTCCAACACCGCGGCGAGCGCCATCGGGCTCAACGCTTCCACGGTCAGCGGCACGACGGTATACGGCACCAACGTGCTGGCGACCTCCGGGGCGCTGACGCTGGCGGCCTCGGCTGCGAAAATCGCTTCGGGTGCGGCCGGCAAGTTCACCGCGATCTCGGCTGGCACCGAGGTGACGATCACCGGGCCGACCGGCGGCCAGGCGAATGTGTTTGGCGCTGACAAGCAGATTTCGGCGGCCTCGCTCTCCAACCAGATCAACGCGGTCTCCGGCACCACCGGCGTGCAGGCGCAGGCGACCACGACGATCAACTTCACCTTCGGCACCCCCGGCACGAATGGCGGCTACGCGTTCAGCGTCCAGGCCGGCACCGGCACGGGTGGCACCAACGGCTCGGGCATCGGCACCAAGCAGACGATCAACGCCTCCAGCGCCAACCAGGTGGTGGCTCAAATCAACGGCCAGTCCTCGACCAGCGGCATCACCGCGAGCTACAGCACGACGACGAAGCAACTGACGCTGACGCAGTCGGCGGGCGACAACATCAACATCACGGGCGTCAGCTCGGGATCGTTGAAGACCGTCGGCGGCACCGCTTCCACGCTGAAATCGGGTGCCGGCACGGCGTCCGCGGTCATCCAGGGCCAGGTACAGTTCCAGTCGAGCGGCGCCTTCTCGCTCGGCAATGGCGGCAATCTCGGCCTCGCCACCAAGTCCAGCCTGACCGCGCTCTCCAACGTCAATGTCAGCACGACGACGGGCGCCAATACGGCGATCAACGTCGTGAAATACGCGCTGGCGGCCCTGAACAACCAGGGCGGCCAGCTCGGTGCCGTGCAGCAGAGCCTGTCTGCCAACATCAACAACCTCAACACGACCAGCCAGAACCTGACCTCGGCACTCGGCATCGTGCAGGACGCGAACATCCCGGCCGTCAGCAACCAGCTGACGGAAGCTGAAATTCAGGCGCAGTCCGGCGTGGCCGCCCTGAAATCGTCGACCCAGCTGCAACAATCCTATCTGTCGCTGCTGCCGTAACCAGCTTTGCCGGCTGGCCGGGGTAGAACATCCCGGCCGGCGCGGTTTGGCCAATCGTAACCAGGTGCAGAATGTCGACCGTCAGCAGTCTCAGTTCCGCGTCCGTCTCCAGCCAGATATCGCAGGTCGAGGCCCGTCTTCAGGCGCCGATCACCAACCTCAATACCGAAATCACCACGGACAAATCGAACATCTCCGCCTTCGGCGCGATCAGCGGCGCGATCTCGACGCTCTCGACCTCGCTCGCCGGGATCAAGGACGTCGCCTCGATCAACAGCCGCAACGCGACCAGCACGGCGACCACGGTGGCAACCGCGAGTGCCGCCGCCAGTGCGGCGGCCGGCACGTATGACCTCAGCAACATCACGCTCGCGAAAACCCAGGAGATCTATTCGGCTGTGGTCGGCTCGGCCGCCGCCAAGCTTTCCGGCGGTGCCGGCACGCTCAATTTCACGCTGACCGGCGGCAAGACAGAGAGCGTCGCGGTCGGCTCGGGCAGCCTCACGCTGAATGGCATCGCGGCCGCGATCAACACCCAAGCGGGCGGCGTGCAGGCGAGCGTCGTTGGCACCAGCACCGGCGCGCGGCTGGTGCTGCAGAGCAGTGCGACGGGCAGTTCGCAGGCATTTTCCGTCGCAGGCACCGGCGCGCTCGCGAAATTCTCCTACGCGCCGGGCTCGGCCGGCACCACCGAAACCCTGGCGCAGACCGCGAGCAACGCGGCCTTCAAGGTCAATGGCGTGCCGGTGACCAGCACGACCAATACGCTGAGCAGCGTGGTCGCGGGCCTGACCATCAAACTCGCGGGCTCTGGCGAGGCGACGATCACGGTCAGCTCGGCGCCGACCAGCCTGTCGACCGCGGTGTCCTCGGTCGCGACTTCGCTGAATGCCGCCCTTTCCACCATCGCCAAGCAGATCGCCTATGTCCCGCCGAGCACTAACGCAGCGAGTGCGGCGGCCGCGAAATCGGGTCCGTTGCTGGGCAATTTCACGGTGACCAACCTGTCGAACCAGCTGCTGACCGCGGTGAGTGCGGCGGCGGCGAGCGGGGTCAGCGCCAAAGCCATCGGCCTTTCCGTCAGCAGCGCGGGTGCGGTATCCTTCGACACCTCGGCCTTCAGCACCGCATACGCGAAAGACCCAGGTGCCGTGCAGGCGCTCGTCAGCCAGATCTACACCGTTCTGCAGTCGATCAGCACGGCCGCCATCGGCGGGTCGGGCAGCGGGACGACCGCCGGCACGACCGTCAAATCCACAGGCTCGCTCGGCGCGCAGACCAGCTCGCTCACCTCCGAGATCTCCTCGATCAACGCGCAGATTTCCCAGATATCCAAGGATAACAACGCCCAGCTCCAGATCCTGGTGCAGGAGTATACCGCGGCGGAGAACGCCTCGAGCAAGGCACAGATCTCGGCCGCCTATCTCAGTATCTTCAATACATCGTCCAGCGGTAACAGTAGTGGTTGAAATCGAATGATATATGGTCGAAATGATGGCAAGCGAGATGCCGTGACGTGGTATACGGCGTTGGATGGGGTTTTGTGATGCGTGATGTCATGACAAGCTACCGGGCCGGGATGTTCGACGGCACAGCGGACGTCGCCTGGCTACGGCACGGATGGCGCGGTCTGCGGCTTTATGGCCGCAAGGCGAAGGCCGCGATCGAGGCTGGCGATATCGCCGAAAAAGCCATGATGATCGCGCGCGCCGATGAACTGCTCAACGTCATGACCGGCATCCTCGACACCCAGGCCGGCTCGAAACTCGGTGCTGCGCTCGCAACGATCTATGCCGCGCTGCGCTTTACCCTGCTGCGCGCCAGCCTCGGCGATGATACCGCCGCACTCGATGATTTCGAAAACGCGCTCTCAATCCTGGATCGCGACTTGAGCCCCGCGCTGCGCAGCGCCATCGCCGCATGACCAACACGATCACGCCCGTCAGCCTGCCTGAACTGGGCAGCGGTGCGGCGCCCGCGAACGCCCCGAACGCCCCGGCCCCGCCGGCCGGCAGCCAGGCGCCGGACGCAGGTGTTGCCACCAGCGAAGCCGTCACCCTGAGCGCTGCCGCGCAGACCAGCACCCAGCTGCTAAGTGCCGCGCGCGCCGCGAGCGGCATCGACCAGGCGCAGGTCGCGCAGATCCGCAGCGCCCTGCAAGCCGGGACCTATAACGTGGCACCCGAGGATCTCGCTCAGGCCATCGCGACGGTGTTGAAAGAGACCAGCTGATGGGTGCCGCCGGCGCGTTCCGCCCGGTGCCGCGAGACCCGTCCCTGCCGGTCGCCCGGTTGCTGCAGCAGGGCCTCGCTCTGGTCGAGGATCTGAGCATCAAACTGCAAAACCTCGACCGCCTGATGCTGACCGGCAAGCCGACCGACATCTCGGAAGCCGCCGCCGCGATCGAAACCGCCATCGCCCTGGCAGCCCCCGCCTTTGCCGATATCGGCGTCGTCATGGGCGCGCTCGGCGCCTCCACCCTCCAGGCCGCCGCCGCCCAGCTCCGCCAAATCCAGGAAGAAGACGCCGCCGGACTCGCTGACGCGCTGCGCGCCTCGCTCACACGTTTTGCCAAACGCTCGGTCAGTTCCAACCGACGCGCCCAGCAGCTCACCCGCGGCCTCAACGCCGCCCTCAAAACGCTCCAGGCGCTGGGTGTAGAGGATAGCGGACGGCTTATTGCCGAGGCTTAGGGCGAGGCAACGCCGAGCTTAGCAAGGCAAGCACTACATTTTTGAACAGGAACTTTGGGGCGTGAGATCCGGCGGCATCGCGCCCCGGCGCCAGGAGCCAAAGTTTTTTGGTTACTTTTCTTCAAAAAAGTAACCGCTTTCTTCCAACCTACCCTAAATCCCTCACATGACCGACAACATCGCGCCCTCGAACGAAAAGCAGGCTGCCTACTGGAACGAAGCCGCGGGGCCCAAATGGGTGCGGGTCGCGGCCGTGATGGATGCACGGTTCGCCGCCATCACCGAACTGCTCATAGGTCGTTGCGCGCCGGTGCCGGGGGCGCGCGTGCTCGATGTCGGCTGCGGCACCGGCACCACCGTACTGGCGCTGGCCGATGTCGTCGGGCCGGCGGGGCTGGTGACAGGTGTCGATGTTTCGGAACCGATGCTCGGCGTCGCCCGTGCTGCCGTCGGCGATGCCAAGAACATCGTGTTGCTGCAGGCGGATGCGCAGGTGCATGAATTCGAACCAGCCACGTTCGATCTCATCTGCTCGCGCTTCGGCGTGATGTTTTTTGGCGACCCCGTCGCGGCGTTCGCGAACCTGCGGCGGGCGCTGCGCCCCCAAGGCGGGCTGTGCTTCGTGTGCTGGGCGCCGCTCGCCGAAAACCCGCACTGGGCGATCCCTTTCGACATCACCGCCGCCGCCCTCGGCGCACCGGCGCCCAGACCCGCGCACGCGCCTGGCCCCATGGCGTTCAGCGATCCCGCATATCTAGAGGAGATTCTGAAGTCCGCCGGGTATACCAAAATCTCGATTGCGCCGAAGCCGGTGACAATCCTCGGCGAGACGCTCGCGGCGGAAGCCGATATCGCGTGCTTTCTCGGACCCGCGGGCGCGCTGCTCGACGAGAAACAGGCGACGGCGGAGACGCGCGCCCGCTTGCGCGCGGAGATCAGCGCGGCGATCGCGCCGTTTGAGCGAGAGGGAGGTGTGGGTCTGCCGGGGACGGTCTATTTGGTGGAAGCGAAAGGTTGACGGAAGCGCTTCTTTTTTGAAAAAAGCAGCAAAAAACTTTTGCTCCTGAGTGCCTCTGGCGCCGCCAGATCCCGGGGCCCAGGCAATAAAGTTTTTTTGCTACGTTTTGTTCACAAAAAGTAGTGCTTACTTCACTTAACTTCTCCCCTGATAATCTCCCTAACCATATCCGCATCCGCAGCATTCAGCGCCGCCACCGCGATGTCCTCGCACTGCGCCAGCGTCACCGCGCGGATCGCGCGTTTCACGCGCGGGATCGCGTTGCCGTGCATCGAGAGCTGCCGGATGCCGAGCCCCAGCAGGAGCGGCGCCGCCTGTTCGCGGCTGGCGAGCTCGCCGCACAGCGAGACCGGGATGCGCGCGGCGGCGGCGGCGCGCGCGGTCATCTGGACGAGCGCGAGGATCGCGGGTTCCAGCGGGTCGTAGAGTTTGGAGCCGACCGGCAGGCCGCGGTCGGCGGCGAGCGTGTACATTGTGAGGTCGTTCGTGCCGATCGCGAAAAAATCCGCGACGCGCGCGAGCTGGAGGGCTGCGAGTGCGGCGGCGGGCGTTTCCACCATGATGCCGAGCGGCGGTTTTTGCGCGGCCATGGGGGTACCGCGGCGCTTGAGGCGGCGCCAGACGCGGTCCAGGATCTCCTGCGCCGCCACGATTTCCGAGCGTAGCGACACCATGGGCAGCATGATCCGGACGGGGCCGGCGGCACCCGCGCGCAGGATGGCGGCGAGCTGGGTTTCCAGCAGCGCGGGGTGGCGCAGCAGCAGGCGGATGCCGCGCAGCCCCATGGCCGGGTTCTGCTCCTCGGCCGGCGGCAGATAGGCGGTCAGCGCCTCGACATCTTTGTCAGACCCCCAGTCCAGCACGCGGATGGTCACGGGCTCGCCGTCCATCGCGGTCACGATGTCGCGGTAGATCTGCGTCTGCGTGTCCTCGTCCGGCAGCGCTTCGCGGTTCATGAAGATGAACTCGCTGCGCAGCAGGCCGATGCCGTGCGCGCCCGACTGCGCGATCATCGGCAGCTCGAAGGGCAGCTCGAGATTGGCTTGCAGGTCGATGGCGACATGGTCGCGCGTCTCGGCGGGCAGGCGCTGCAGGCGGGCGAGGGCGCGGTGGTTGCGGGTGATCTCGGCGAGTTTGCCCCGTGCGGCGTCCAGGCTCGCAGGGGCGGGGTTGAGGATGATCTCGCCGGCGTCGCCGTCGATGATGGCGAGCGTGCCGGGCGGGGCGGCGGCGAGCACGCCGGTGGCACCCAGCACGGCGGGCAGGCCGAGGGCGCGCAGCATGACAGCGGTATGGCCGTCGGCGCCGCCTTCGGCGGTGACGATGCCGGCGAAATGCGTCGGCTGGATCAGGGCGGCGTCCGCCGGGCGCAGCTCGGTCGCGGCCAGCACGCTGCCCTGGGCGAGGCCCGAGAAGCTGCGGAAGGGCTGGTGGGTGAGGTTGCGCAGGATGCGCCGGCCGATCTCGCGAACCTCCTCGGCGCGGCGCAGGCGGCCTGCGCGGTCCGAGCCGGTGAGGGCGAGGATGGCGCCGGCCTGCGCTTCCGCCTCGTCCTGCACCGCCGCTTCGGCGCCCAGCAGGCCGTCCTGCACGCGCGCACGGATGCCGCGCATCAGGCGGGAGGCGCCCAGCATGTGCAGGTAGGCGTCGATCATCGGCGCGATTTCCGCCTGCGCGTGCTCGGGCAGCACGCCGAGGCGCGCCTTCAGTTTGGCGAGCTGGTTGCGCGAGCGGGCCAGCGCTTCCTCGAGCCGCCCGAGCTCGGCCGGGACATCGGCGGCGGCGATGCGCGTGTGCGAGATGAGGAGTGCGGGTTCGGCGGCCTCGTGCACCGGGCCGATGCCGATGCCGGGCGAGACGGGATGGCCGAAAAACCGTTGCTCGATGTCAGTCGGCTTCATGAAAGCCGGCCTCGATCAGCGCGGCTATGGCATCCAGGGCCTCCTTCGCATCGAACCCCTCGGCGGTGAGGCGCACGGTGCTGCCCGGGCCAGCGCCCAGCATCATCAGCCCCATAATCGAGCGGGCGGAAACGGCTTGACCATCTTTGGCGACTTCGACCGAGGCGCTGAAACGCTCGGCCAGCGTGACGAGTTTGGCGGCGGCGCGCGCGTGCAGCCCGCGCCGGTTGATGATGCCGACATCCATGGCCAGCAGGGACCCGCCGCTCATGGCGGCGGCGCGTGCAAAAAGCTGTGCGGCGTCATCGCGGGGCTATTCCGCGGCGCGCGGCGTGGGCAGCGGCTGGTGGATTTCGTGGCCGGAGCAGATGTATTTGCGCCCCGCCGCCTCGGCGCACTGCACGGCCTCGGCGAGCGCCTGGCTGCCGCGGATTTTCGCGAGCTTCACCAGCATCGGCAGGTTGACGCCGCCGATGATCTCGACGCCGGGCTGGCTCAGCATGGACATTGCGAGGTTGCTGGGGGTGCCGCCGAACATGTCGGTCAGCAGGATCACGCCGTCGCCGGAATCCACTTCCGCCATCCGGCTGGCGATTTCGGCGCGCTGGCTGTCGAATTCGGCATCGGATTCGATGCAGACGGTCGCGACGTTGTTCTGTTTGCCGACGACGTGTTCCATGGCGTCGCGCAATGCTTTCGCGAGCGTGCCGTGGGTGACGAGGACCATGCCGATCATATGACGAGGCTCATTCCTGGGCGTGTAGTGTCTTGTCGTGAAGTGTCTGGTCGAGAGGCGGCTGGGCTTGCCGCGTTTTGGCGGCGTGGGCGGGGCCGAATTTCCCGGCCTCGCGGTGCGTGACGGTCGCGCGCCAACCCACCTCCCGTAAATAGGCACTCAGTTTTTCGATCATATACACAGATCTGTGTTGTCCGCCGGTACATCCGACGCAGATTGTTGCATATTTTTTTCCTTCCTGCACGAAGCGCGGCAATAAAAATTCAACGATGCTCGTAATATGAGCGAAGTATGCCGCAAAATCAGGATCCTGCTCCACGAAGTTGCCAACTTCCTGGTCCAGTCCGCAACGGTCCCGCAAGGCCGGGTCGTAATGCGGATTGCGCAGGAACCGCGCGTCGAAGACCAGATCCGCCTGTCCCGGCAGGCCGGCGGGATAAGCGAACGACACGAGCGAAATGGCGAGGCCCGGCGCGCCGGCGCCGAAATTCTCCTCGATCAGCCCGCGCAGCCGCGGCAGAGGCAGGTTCGACGTGTCGATCAGCAGATCGGCGGCACCGGCCAGCGGGGCGGTGAGGTCGCGCTCAAGGGCGATGCCGTCCGCGACGCTGCCGGCCTGCGCCAGCGGATGGCGCCGGCGGGTCTCCGAATAGCGGCGCAGCAGCACCTCCTCGGCCGCGGTCGCGAAGACCAGACGCGGGGCGAGTTTGGGATGGTGGCGCAGGCGGTCCAGCGTTTCCAGGACCGTATCGGCGGCAAACCCGCGCGAGCGCGCGTCCACGCCGATGGCGAGGTTACGCTCGGTGCGCGCCGCCAGGTCCTCGAGGGTCGCGAGCGGAGGATTGTCCATCGTCTCGAAGCCGAGGTCCTCCAGCGCGCGCAGGATGGAGATTTTGCCGGCGCCCGAAAGGCCGGTGACGAGCACGATCGTCAGTTTTTTGTCGCAGCTCATGCGGCGAAGGCGCCGGCGTGCTGGCGGATGCGCCCGCACGCGGCTTCCAGCGCCAGGGCGCAGCGCGCGGCGGCGGATGGCGTCGCGGGATCGATCGTGACCATGCTGACCTGCAGCGCCGGGTCCATGTCCAAGGCGGGGAGGCGCGCCTCTGGCACGCCGAGGCGAATGACTAGGCGAAGGCGGGCCGAGGCGATAAAGGGCAATTTGAAAATACCGAGTCCGTGAACCTCCAGCATCCCGGCCAGAGCCGGCGGCGCGGCGGCACACCCGTCCTCGATGATCACCTGGTCGTCGGCCACAAGGCCGAAACCATGGTCGAGCAGACGCAATAACAGATCCGACTTGCCGGCGCCGGAGGGTCCGGCGAGCAGAACAGCATCATAGCCGTCCGGGCCAAGCCGGGCGGCGCAAGAGGCATGTAGGCGCATGGTTGGTTCTAATGTGGCAAGTTTTAGGCGTAAGTGAAAGGGGTTAAGGGAGGGTGAAGGAAGCACTACTTTTTGTGAACAAAAAGTAGCAAAAAAGCTTTGATGCTCTGGGCCATGAGATCTGGCGGCATTCCCGGCACTCCGGGGCGAAGTTTTTTGCTTACTTCACGCTTCCTTACGCAAAACATCCAAAGGCACACGCTTGCCGTCCCGCTCAAAATGCCAGAACGTCCAGCCGTTGCACGACGGCGCGTTCTGCACCGCGGCGCCCACCTGATGGATCGACCCCCGATGCGGCCCGGAGACGAGGTTGCCCTTGGCGGTGACCTCGGCGGCAACGCGCCCGGCTTTGTCCGTGAGGATAGCCCCCGGTTTCAGGATACCCCGCTCGACGAAACTGCCAAAGGCCACCCGCGGTGTCTCCCGGCCGACCGGCGGCGCGATCACGGCGGCGAGCGGGGCCGGCTGCTCCGTCCGCAACCGGCCCCAGGCCGCTTCCACGTAGGCCGGATGGCGCTCGATCCCGATGAAATGGCGATGCAGCCGCTTGGCGACCGCCGCCGTCGTGCCGGTGCCGAGGAACGGGTCGACGATAATGTCGCCCGGGCTCGTGGAGGCGATGATGACCCGGTGCAGCAGCGCCTCGGGTTTTTGCGTCGGGTGCAGCTTGAGGCCGTGAACGTTGCGCAGCCGCTCGGGCCCCGTGCAGAGCGGCATCGTCCAGTCGCTGCGCATCTGCAGGTCATCGTTCAGCGACTTCATCGCCTGGTAATTGAACTTGTAGCGCGACGCCTTGCTCTTGGCCGCCCAGATCAGCGTTTCATGGGCGTTGGTGAAGCGCCGGCCGCGGAAATTCGGCATCGGGTTGGATTTGCGCCAGATCACGTCGTTCAAAATCCAGAACCCGAAATCCTGCAGCAGGGCGCCGATACGGAAGATATTGTGGTAGCTGCCGATCACCCAGATCGTTCCGTCCTTGTTCAGGATGCGGTGGCATTCGCCGAGCCAGTCGCGGGTGAAGGCATCATAGGCGGCGAAATCATCGAACCGGTCCCAGTCTTCGTCCACGCCGTCGACCAGGCTGTCATCCGGCCGGCGAAGCTCGCCGCGCAGTTGCAGGTTATAAGGCGGGTCGGCGAACACGCAGTTGACCGAGGCATCCGGCAGCATGCGGAGCATGTATCCGGCATCGCCGAGCAGGATCTGGTCAAGCGGCAGTTCGCGCAGCACTTCCACGGGCAAGGCAGACCCTCAGTTTCGGTAGGGGCACAAATTGGCGGGAGGGCCGTGGTCGCGTCAACCTGGTGGCGTTCAGGGGGTGGCTGTGATAGGGAGCTACATGGTTGAAGAGCCGGAAAACCTCGTATTGCGAAGCCTGCGCCGGATCGAGGCCGGGTTGGATGGGTTGCGCGAGGACAACCGGGACATAAAAATACGGATCGGGTTGTTTGAACAACAAATGGCCGCGTTTTCAGGGCGGTTGGACCGGGTGGAAATACGGCTGGACAGGATCGAGCGACGGCTGGATTTAGTCGAGATTTAGGAAGCAAATAACGTTGCTCCTGAGTGCCGGAAGGCAGCCAGATCTCATGACCCAAAGTTCCAAAGTTTTTTTGCTACTTTTTGTTCACAAAAAGTAGTGCTCGCCTTGCCTAGACGGCCCCGATCTCCCGCAGCAACGCCCCAAACCCCATCCGGTGATGGGGCGTCGCACCGCAACGCGTGATCGCTGCGCGGTGCGCCGGGGCCGCGTAGCCGCAATTCTGCGCCCACTGATAGTCCGGGTAGCGCACATGCAGGCGCGCCATCAGCCGGTCGCGGGTGATTTTGGCGGCGATCGAGGCGGCGGCGATCGAGAGGCTTGCCGCGTCCCCGCCGATCACCGGCGTGCACGGGTACGGGCAGACGGGCACGCGGTTGCCGTCGACCAGCACGTGGTCCGGGCGCACCGGCAGGGCGGCGATGGCGCGGCGCATCGCCAGCATGGCCGCGTGCAGGATATTGAGGCTGGCGATCTCCGCGACCGAGGCGGCGCCGAGCGCGATATGCGCACCGGCCTCCTGCAGGGCTGCCAGCGCCATGGCGCGGTTCGGCGCCGAGAGCTTCTTCGAGTCATCGATGAGGGCGGCAAGCGCGCGCGAGACCTTTGGCGGCAGAATGACCGCGGCGGCGAGGACCGGACCGGCTAAAGGCCCGCGGCCGACTTCATCGACGCCGGCGATAATGCCGCCGATGCGGCGTTCATGCTTGAGATCAGGCATCGCGCAACCCTGCAAAGAAAGCGGTCAGCAAAGCAGAGCAATCGGAGTCGCGCACACCGCCGATGATCTCCGGCTTATGGTGGGTCGTGGCGTGGCTGAAAATGCGGGGGCCGTGCTCGACCGCGCCGGACTTTGGATCATAGGCGCCGAACACGAGTTTTTTGATGCGGAACGCGGCGATCGCGCCCGCGCACATCGCGCAGGGTTCGAGCGTGACGGTGAGGGTGCAGTCGGCAAGGTATTTGCCGGCGCGCGCGGCGGCTTGCAGGGCCAGCAGCTCCGCGTGGGCGGCGGGGTTCTGGTCCGCCTCCGTGCGGTTGGCGGCACGCGCGATGACGGCGCCGGCGGCATCCGTGATCACCGCACCGACGGGAACCTCGCCGGCGGCCGCGGCGGCACTGGCCATTAGAAGGGCGTGGTCCATCGGCGTCATGGCAGAATCTTGCGCCGGCCCGTCCTGCGGGTCTAGGTGCAGGCATGATAAAACGACCCCTGATTGGCCTGACCCTGGATGCCGAGCCGGCGGGGGGCTGGTCCAAGTATCCCTGGTACGCGCTGCGCCGGAACTATTTCGATGCGGTCGCGGGCGCCGGGGGCCTCGCGGTCGCGCTGCCGCACGATAAAACGCTGGCGGAGGAGTATCTGAGCCGGCTGGACGGCCTGATCGTCACCGGCGGCGCGTTCGATGTCGACCCGGCGCTCTACGGCGATGCCGAGCGGCACGGGTCGGTCGCACTCAAGGCCGACCGGACCGTGGCCGAGCTCGCCTTTCTGACCAGCGCGATGGCGCGCGGCATGCCGGTGCTGGGCATTTGCGGCGGCGAGCAGCTGATGGCGGTCGCCCTCGGCGGCACGCTGATCCAGCACATACCCGACAGCGTGCCGGGCGCGCTGGCGCATGAGCAGACGCACTCGCATTTCGAGCCCGGGCATGACGTCGAGATCACCCCGGGGACGTTGCTGCACCGCATCGTCGGGGAGCGGCGGATGGCGGTTAACACCTCGCACCATCAGGCCGTGAAATCGCCCGGGCGGGCGGTGGTGAATGCGATGTCGCCGGATGGCGTAATCGAGGGGCTCGAGGTCGGGGATCAGAAATTCTGTCTCGGCGTGCAGTGGCATCCGGAATATCTGGTCGATGCCGGCGACAAGGCGATTTTCGCAGCGATGGTGGCGGCGGCGCATGGCTGAGGCGCCAGCACCGCGCGGCGAGCGCATCGCCAAGTACCTGGCGCGCGCCGGTATCGCGAGCCGCCGGGACGCGGAGGCGATGATCGCCGCCGGGCGGGTGCGGATGAACAACGAGGCGGTGGACCATCCGGCGGTGTTCGTGCGGGCGGAGGATCTCGTGGTCGTCGACGGCCAGCCGGTCAGCCCGCCGGAGCGCACCCGGCTCTGGCGCTATCACAAGCCGGACGGCCTGGTGACGACGCATAAGGACCCCGAGGGCCGCGCCACCGTGTTCGAGCATCTGCCGCCCGGCATGCCGCGGGTCATCAGCGTCGGCCGGCTCGACCTCACCTCCGAGGGGCTGCTGCTGCTGACCAATGACGGCGCGCTTTCCCGGCATCTGGAACTGCCTTCGACGGCGTGGCTGCGCCGCTACCGGGTGCGCGTGCATGGCGGCGTCGATCCCGCGAAACTCAAGCGCCTCGCCGACGGCATGGTGGTGGA